>Ga0182012_10000062_pt1 | contig 111031 bp, 111 predicted proteins | sample 612S2SmetaG_FD_120486 | JGI IMG/M metagenome (GOLD analysis project Ga0182012, IMG submission 120486) | Permafrost microbial communities from Stordalen Mire, Sweden - 612S2S metaG | ecosystem: Environmental > Terrestrial > Soil > Wetlands > Permafrost | place: Sweden: Stordalen | collected... | reverse complement strand
TTTCCTCAACAAAAGTGGTGCCCACGACAGGACTTGAACCTGTATCCGGTTAAGGACTAGAACCTGAATCTAGCGCGTCTGCCAATTCCGCCACGTGGGCAATTTGAGTATCAGTCAGTTGCACAGGGACCTCCTTGCGCCAATTGACTGGCCGGAAACATTATCAGCTTAGGTCTGCCGGGTCAATATCTGAAGGTCGCGGTTAAAATCGCGATTACAGGCAATCCACGCGGTGATTGCCAGGAGGTTTGATATTCCCAGCGCGTGATTTTGGCAACATGAAAGGGAAAAAGCGGGTTCTTTTTCCAGATTATTGGTTCTGGCCGGCCACAAAAGTTTTTGCAAATTGTCACATTCATTGGAAGGTGGAAAAGCCAAATTAATGGGCATTTCAGGGATTAAAAAGGGTGAATTCAGGGCGCCACCCTCGCCCCGCCGCATGACATTCGAGAAAGGCTGCCGCACCTCACGCATAAAAAAACCGCCACAGATTCTTGACCGGTTCCAGATCGCAACCCTCTGCTGCCGACGTGGTGTACGCCGCCCGGCCATAAAGCGAGGATAACTGCTTTAATTCCGAATTAATTTCCGGGAACCGGCGGCTGAGTTCAGCACAGTATTCCCGGGCGGTTTGTTCCGGTCGCGGCGCTATCCCTTTTTCCTCGGCCCAGGCCCGGAGCGCATCGTAGCTGTAGAGAATCAATTTGGCGCGAGACCAGGCGGTTTCATTGCCGGTGAGAAACGGGTTGTGGTATTCGGCAAATGGCCGGCGCATCGGAGCCCTTTTTTCAACCGCCACCGTTGAGCGCTTGAAAATCGTACTCAACCCAAACAAGTCCCGGAAAAATTGTCTGATCGAGGCGATGATCGACCTTAGAGCCTGCGCGATCAATTCACGCCGTCGGAACAACCACCAGCCTGCCAGGAGCAACACCGCCAGCAGGAACAGCACTTTGAACAAATGATAAAAGGCTCCGCCTGACGGCGTGCGCGTCCCCTCCGAGGGAATGCCTTGATTTTGAACCGTCCCGTTCTGTCCCGGACTCGGCGATTGGCCCTGCCCCGGCTGCGGTTGCTGCGAGTTGGCGATGGGATTTTTTGCTGCATTTGTTGGACCGGCTTGTTGGCCTTCGCGTCCCTGGCCGCTTCCATGGGGACCGAAACGCATGGCATAATCGCTGGCCTGACGTAAACGGTAATCCACGCGATAACTCAAGTTTTGCCATGCCTCGTTCGCTCCCGGGCGCGGCAGCAACAATGCCCCGATCAAAACAAACGCTGCCAGCCCCGCCCCGAACCGGATCCAGCCAAAGGCAATCATCGGCGGCATCGGCAGATAACGTTGCCGCAGGTAACGGCGCAGCCCGAGAAAACTCGTCGAGAGCAACAATCCCATGGCCGCGAGCATATAGGCGAAAAGATAATTGAAACCCATGTGCCGGGCATCGCTGTCATCCCGCGGCAATAACACCTGGCCAAGGCCGAATAACGGGATTGCCGCCACGGAGAAATAAACCACCCAAAGCCCTGGTGTATGCCGCACCGCCGGCTTCTGTTTTTTCCCGGCTTGGGGAACAACGAGTTTCGGTGGCTTCGGTGACTCCGATTTCGGGGTTGCCGCTTTTTGCCAATGCCCGGTCGTCTCGAGCAGGCCGCTGCCGGAGGCGTCTTCGTCCTCCTCGATCAACGTGCAGTCCCAGGTCAATTTGTGCGCGCACCACCACACGATACCCAGCAGGATCATGCCCAGAATGAACGCCGGATGAATCCGGACCAGATAAAGCCAGGTCGCTGCCGCGAGTGCCAGCCCATACACTGCCGCCTTTCCAGTGCCCTCCTCGATCCCGATCCGCGACACCAGCACCACCGCCATCACAAACCAGAACATGACCCACCGCACACTGCCCACCGCTTCACCCCGGAAAAAAACCTCGATCAGAAAAAAACACAGGCTGCCCACCAGCAGCATGATCAACACCGGGCTAATGCCGACCACCAGATAATCGGCGGGCGTTTTGGTGGGTTTGGGGGTGGTCATCAATCACCTCACCAGCGCTTCCGCGCATAGGTTCATGATCGCTTCCTCGGAATTGACGATCCGGAAATAGATTCCATGCGCCAGCAGCAGCGCCGCCCATTCCGGCGGTTGCGCCCAATCCGGTACCGACTCCTCGCCGAAGGCCACGACCACCGCCGTAACCAGAAAACCGCGGTGCACCAATTCACCGAGCACGACAGCCATCGCTGGCGTGACCTGCCGCAGCACCGGAATGACCGTCGCATCCCGCGGGACCCTCGCCATGATCGCGCCAAGCATCCCGGCAAAGTCCAGACCGTCCGTGTGTTCCAGTCGTGCGAGCGTCTCGAGCACTTGCTTCATTTTTTCGCCGCCTTTGCCCGTCGTCACCTGCACCGGGCGCAAGCGGTCGTTTGCCAGCGGCTCCGCCCGCCGTTGCGCGTCGGCGCGGCTGATGAATTCAGCGTGCCAGCCTTCCTCCCGGATCCGATCCGCCGCGTCGCGGCCATTGCTGATCAAGCCGACCTGCTGGCCCATCAGAAACACCGCGTTTGCCAGCGACGCCACCGTCACAACGGCCAGTTCCGCCGAAACATCGCCGCGTGAGCCTTGAAAACTCTGCGCATGAAAATCCAGCAGAAAGGTTGCCCCTGCAATCCGCGACGTTTCATAAACGCGGCTGTGCAGTTGCCCGGTGCGCGCCGTGGCCCGCCAATGAATGCGATTCAGCGCGTCCCCCTGTTGATAAGGGCGTACCCCCGCCAGCCGGGTGGGATCTTCAAACAGCCGGTGCACCACGCGGATTTCACCCATCGGCCGGCGCGAGGCAAGATTGTAGCCCTGCAGCGGCAGGACCTTGGGCAGCACCAGCGCAAAATGCGGTTCTCCCGTCACCCGGAAACGCCGGTGCAAGCCGAACACATCGCCCGTCTCCACCAGCAATGGACCCAATTGATAATACCCCCGCATCAAAAACGTGACCTGATAATTCAAGCTCTCCGTCCCGCCGCGCGCCAGGCGGGCCAGGCGCAGGCGTCCGCCCTCCACCTTGATTCGGCGGTGTGCCAGCGCCTCCTGAGGCAACGCATCTTCCAGCAGTACCCATGGCACTGCGAGCGGACCCGCGTTCACGATCTCGACCGTGCCTCCGTGCTCTCCCCGATCTCAAACGCCTCGCCTCCGGACTGCCGGTTGGCCATGATCTTTTCCGTCCATGTCCGCGTAAAAAACCGGTTCAGCAGCAGGACGCCCAGCAACACATACATGGCGTAAACCAGCAGGCTGAGCTTTAACCCCAGCCCGATGGCCAGCAAAGTCAGTGTGGCCAGAATCCATTTCATTTCAGGTCATTTCATTTCGCAAAGCCCGAAGCCGGCGTTTGCGGTACTGGCACCTCATTCAAGATTTCCTCCAGCACCCCGCGAACGGTCTTCTTTCGCAACCGGCTTTCCGGCCGGAGTATCAGGCGATGCCCCAGCACATAGGTAACCACCTGCTTCACGTCGTCCGGCACCACAAAATCACAACCTTGGATCGCCGCGAACGCCTGGGCGCAACGCAGCAGCGCCATCGAGGCGCGCGGACTGCCACCGAGAACCACGTCGTAATGTTCGCGCGTCCCGTTGATCAATTGCACGATGTAACGGAAAATCTTGTCATCCACGTGCACCTCGCGGACCGCCTGCTGACAAGCCAGAATATCTTCTACGTTCACCACCGTCTCCAGGGTATCAATCGAATGTTGCGATTTGAACCGTTGCAGCAGCGCGACCTCATTTTCGAACTGCGGATAGCCCAGGCTAAGCCGGATAAGAAACCAGTCCAGTTGCGCCTCCGGCAATGGGAACGTGCCTTCATGATCAATCGGATTTTGGGTCGCGATCATGAAGAACGGCGGTGTCAGCTCGTAATTATTGCCGTCCGCCGTCACTTTGCGCTCCGCCATCGCCTCCAGCAGGGCTGCCTGCGCCCGCGGCGTGGCGCGGTTGATCTCGTCCGCGAGCAGAATCTGGGTGAACACCGGGCCGGCCCGAAATTCAAACTCGGCCGTCTTGGGGTTAAAGATGGAACTGCCCGTGATGTCATTGGGCAGCAAATCCGGTGTGCATTGGATGCGTTTGAAATCGCAGCCGATGCTACGGGACAATGCTCGCGCGAGCATCGTCTTGGCCACTCCGGGCACATCTTCCAGGAGCACATGCCCTTCAGCGAAATAAGCCATCACCGTCAGCAGAATCTCGTCGTATTTGCCGACAATCACTTTTTCAATATTGCCGATGAGCCGGTTCGCCACGTTGGCAATCGGTGAATCACCCGGCACCCGCTGGGCTGCCGCCGTTGTGGCGCTCGCCAGCTGCACGGCCGCCGTTTGCCCCAGCGGGATGATGTTTTTTGATCCGCAATGCGGACAGATGAGCTTGTCGGGATTTGCCGCCTCAAAAGGCTTGCCGCAATAGACGCAGGTGAGTTTTATCATGCCAGTCAGTTAATAATCCGTTGATAAGGGTTGTCGCCGTTGGCTTTCACCGTGGATATTCCGCCTTCCGACCCCGAAACGCAAGGGCCGAACCCCGCGCCAGCCAGCCTCAATTTAAAAGCAATTCCTGTCCAATTTGTTCGCAGTTTCGTTTTCTAAATCAAAATAATCCTATTCCCGCTGGGGGGAAGGTGGTGCGAGGCCGACGTTCGGCTGAGGACGTGCTTTGAACCGTTGTTTCCAGAGTGCTCGGGACCTTGAATCTTGGCACTTGCCGCTTCAAGCTCGGTTCACATTTTTCTTTTCACCCGTCAGACCGCCCAATATTATGGTATGGTTAACGATCGCGACATTCGGCGCGATCCTCAAGCCAATGTAGCTCAGTGGTAGAGCAACGGTTTCGTAAACCGTAGGTCGGTGGTTCAATCCCACTCATTGGCTCCATTTTAGAGAGCTTAAAGAAAAAGCGTAGCCACTGAGGTCTTTTGGCTGGGTATTGCGCTTACTGAGCAAGCGTCTTTTCTGCGGTGGGGCGAGAGTCTCTCGAGCCCTAACTTCCTTTAATTGAAATACTTCAGTTTGGGGTCGAGTCGATGATCTACATCAGGTCGCCCCGCCATCTTAAAGGCGCTTCACCCCGAATGGCTGCCGTATTGCTTGAACCGCTTTGGTGGAAATGCTTCAAGGAAACCCAGATTGACAATCGTAACCACCTGAACTAGAACGTAGCTTTGAACCAGGACGAAATCAACGAGAGCGAATGGAGCAAACCGGAAAACTGGTCGCTTTTTTCCTATCGCAGCCGATTGGATAGCCGGTTTTTCGTTCCCAAACGGCGGGGCTTCGGTGTGACCATGAACTTTGGGCATAAATCGGCGGCGCTTTACTTTATTGGATTCATGGCGCTTATTTTATCACCGCTTATTATTGCTTTAGTGGGCGTCGCAATTAAGAAATAACCCGATGCATTTGGTGACCGTCCGCAAGGACCCGGCGGGGGCTTGTTTTTTTTGTCAGGCGGCTGCCGCACATCGGGAAACGTAACCAGCGCACTTTCTAAAAAGATATGAAGGCACGTGGATTCTCCCTGGTGGAGTTGCTCGTGGTGATTGCCATCATCGTCATCCTTGCTGCATTGCTGTTGCCCGTCTTGTCCAGTGCGAAAGCTCGGGCCCGGAGAACGGCTTGTTTGGACAATCTGAAACAAATCAATCTCGCCGTTCATTTGTATGCCGGAGATAATGGAGACAAGACGCCAGCGACCGGTGGCTCGACCTTTATCACTTACAAAGAATTGGTTAAAAGTTATGCTGGTCTGCATGGGCCCTCGTCATCCGGGGACAAAGTGTTTACCTGTCCGGCAGATACCTTTTACTATGATGAGACTTCACTGGCCTATTTTCCAATTGGACACCATGAACAGCCGGCATATGACTTTTCAAGTTATTCGTATAACGGTCTGAACCTCCTCACCAACTTTCACGCGAGCCGTTTTGGGGTGGTTTTGCCGGGGATAGCCGGTCATGTGTTGGGTTCCATCAAAGAGCCGGCAAAGACGGTTTTGGTTGCAGAATCGGCTGCGCTGCTGCCGTATTCGTGGCATGAGCCAAAGGCACACACTGCCGGAGAGCTGCCATCGCTCAACAATTCCAAAAACATCGTCAGTTTTGTTGACGGCCACTTGAGTTATATCAAAATGTATTGGAACAGCTCATTGAGCTATCCCGATGGCTCGGGATCATTTGCCGTTTTTTACGATCCACCTGAGGGATATGATTACAAATGGAATGGAGACTGATGAGCCAGATTCTGCCAGCTAAGTCGCGAGCGGTTGCCCAGTCACGCCACCGCCTCCAAGCGAAAGCTGATGGCGCGTCGATTTCCCGATGCATCGGAAGGCCCATCAGGTGGCTATTCCCAAGGATATGAGAACATATACACCTTCAAAACTACTCAGCAGAGAGGTTGCCATTCTGCGTCAGCACGCGCTCACCCGTTGGATGTCCCCCGACCTCACCCAGGCCGCCGTGGATTTCTGCCGGAATCTGGGGCTGGTGCCCGCCTACAGCGAGTGTTCACCCAACCATACAACCCGCTACCTCTTTTGGCAGCCGCCACAGGGTGCTTTGATTGAGGTGCGTTCCGGCCGTACTAAAGACAAGTTTGAGGAGATTGACAGCACAAAACAAAACCAGCAGTGGCGATTGTTGTCGTTGCATATCAGCGACGCCGGCTTGTATTCGGCCGTCTGGATTACCTCGGATCATTATGAGGTTGCCAAGGTTTATCTGGCGGCGCATGGTATCACAACAGCCGAGAGCCATGTGCCTGAGCCGGAACCTGCCGCCGGCTCGTCGGGCCGTAGCTAAGAGCGAAAGCCGATGGACGTTCGCAAGGGTTCGGTGCTGCCCGAACAGCGCATAAATTATGACAACAGAAACCGAAATAGAAGCGAAGACCGGGACAGAGAGCGAAGCCGATCAAGCGGAGCGGGAGTCACGCAATGATGCGTTAGATTGGGCGGTATATGGCTGCCTGGCGGCCGGTGCAGTTGGCATCTTCAAAGCATGGAGCATGGATCGCGCGCTCGATATCTTGATTTGCCTGCTCGCCTCCGTCGTGGCCTTCAGCGTGGTCTTTTACGTCAATTTACGGAAACGTTGAGCGTTTTGAACGGACCGCAGTCTAGTCGACCGCCGCCTCTTAAGGCCATATCCTTAGCGAGAAGGCTGACGGCGCTCGCCGAGTCGCCTTCCAAAAACAAAACCTCTGCCAACAACCGCCTGGGCGCATCCTGACACTGCTCCCGTAAAAAAATATCGCTTTGCCCCGCTGTTGTGCCGCAGGTCTTAGAGCCTGCCGTATCGCGGGTTTCCAAACCCGCATGCCCCTCGCCGCTCGAACGAGCCCTGATTTCCGTACGCCGCCGATTGGGACATCGGCGATACACCCGATTTGAAAACCGGCGGTACTTTTGCCCCCTGAACATAGCCACGCCTTCGTCAAAATTGGCCTTTTCACGGGGCAGTATCATTATGGGCCCCATCCGGCTCGCCTCCGCCCTTGCCGTCCTCCCAAGCGGGTGCTAGGGTCAGATCGTATGAAAAGCAGACTGCTGGAATTGTGCTTCCTTGGCACGATGGCTCTGTGTTTCTTTCCATCATCAGGATCAACGCAGACTTGGACCCAAACCAGTGCACCAGGTGTGACCTGGCGGTCGGTCGCCAGTTCGTCCGACGGAACCCGATTGATCGCCGCCGGCGACGAAGGCATTTACGGGTCGCTGGATGGGGGGCTGACCTGGCTTTTCTTAAACCCGACTCCGTCGGGTTCAATCGCCTGTTCCGCGGATGGAACCAGGATTATTGCGGCCGCCTCTGGAGCCGTTTACACGTCCCCAGATTCGGGGGCAACCTGGCAGCAGCACGCACTCTCGACAAATGATCAATACTACGTGGCGTCCTCCGCCAACGGAACCAATCTGGTGGCGGTGGGATACGGCGGGATTCTCGGTTCAATTTATTTATCGGCTGATGCGGGAAACACTTGGACCAATCCGCCAGGCCCGTCGAACTTTTGGCTCACCAATTTCTGGTCCTCGGTTGCCTTCTCGGCGGACGGCACCAAACTCGTGGCGGCGGCGGAAGCAGCGGAGGGAGCCGGTTCGTTCCTTCCCGGTCCCATCTACACCTCCACGGATTCAGGAGCGTCATGGGTTCCTTCAGGGGCTCCGAACAATGTCTGGTATTCGGTTGCCTGTTCCGCCGACGGCACCAAACTGGTGGCCGCGGCGTATGCCGGCCCATCGCAGGATGCCGGCACAGGCATGATCTATACCTCGGCGGATTCGGGAGTCACATGGACCAATGTCAGCCCATCTACCAATTATTGGATGTCCGTGGCCTCTTCCGGCGACGGAACCCATTTGATTGCCGTTACCCTGTTTGACCATGGCCCTCAAAACCCTGGCTTGATTTGGCAGTCAACTAATTCGGGAGTCAGTTGGAATGAAGACAATCAGACGGGTTATTTCATTTCGGCCGCGTCCTCTGCGGACGGCACCAAACTGGCAGTGACCGATGTGGCGCGAGACGGGATTTACACCCTGGGTGAACCGGGTGCCACCGCCCCGGCTGTGCTTCCGGTTTTATCCGCTGCCATGACTGGTAATCAATTGTCTTTGATCTGGGGCATAAGCAACGCCGCCGGCTTCCTGCTTTTTGGAACGACTAATCTCGCACCGGTTGTCACTTGGTCACCGGTTACCAACCTTCCTACACTGGGCAGCAATCAAATCCAGGTCACGCTTCCCTCCTCGCTACCGAACCAGTTTTTCCGACTCAGCCAACCCTAGTCGGGTGGAAACCCCGATTGACAACGGTAAACAACTGAACTTCAACCTCAACATGAGGGTGTCCAACTCCCCAATCTAGTCCAAGGAGAAGAAATTGAACCAGCGAACCGGCGGTGGCTAAATAGAAGTTAGCCATCATTTATGAACTCACCGGTAAATCTCGCGGCTCAAATAGCTGAAAAACCAAACGAACAGTTGGTGGAGATGATCCGGCATCCGCATGACTGGCTTGCAGAGGCGCTTGATTTGGCGGGAGCCGAATTACAGCGACGCGGCATATCTCATTTGGACGTCGCGACACCAGTACAAGCCGACCCGGCAAACAGTAAGGATTATCCACATGCCAATTTTAAAATTCAACGCTATCACATAATGGTTGTTGGCTGCCTTGCTCACGCCATATGCCTTCAGGTGCTTGGCCATCAAATTCAAATGGCGGATTCGGATCATCGGCAACCCCATTGGAACCCACCCGTTTGGCTTTGGCTTGGCTTGCTTTTGATTTGGCCGAGATGGGGGATTGCGCTCTGGCATTGCGGGCACAAGAAGAAGTTAGCCGTGGTAATTCCGATGATTGTTGGCATAGTCATCATGTGGCCTATTTTGGAGACAGCTGTTTATTTAATATTTATTCTGCTGTGTCTTATGGGATGAGCACACACATGATGCCTTATAGATCCTCGGAGCCAGTCCTGAAAAATTGGATCAGGATTCCCGTCAGATGGCCCTCCGCAAATGCCAGTCCGGCTTTGGACCTCGATGGCAAAACATCCTGTTTATTCGCGCCCCTTCGCGTCATTCGCGGTTAAGCCTTTAGCCTTGGCTCGGTTAGCTTTCAGAGAACCCACATGCAATCTTATCACATCTACGGCCACTTCTACGACGCTACGCAGGGCGCGCCTAGTGGAGCGCAATATCTTCATTTATTAAGGAAGCACCATCCAACGGCCAAATCACTGTTGGAAATCGCCTGTGGCACTGGGGCACAACTTTTGCCGCTATCCAAACATTACGCCGTGGCCGGGTTGGACGCTTCCGGCACAATGCTTCGATATGCCAGAAAGAAATTACCCGGTGTCACATTCTTCCATCAGGACATGGCCGGGTTCAATGTTGACAGGACCTTTGACGCGATCATCTGTCCCTTTGACTCGATGAATCATTTGCTGCAATTCGGTGATTGGGTGCGAACATTTAAAGCCGCAAAGCGTCATTTGAATGACAATGGCGTGTTCATCTTCGATACCAATACCGATTATAAACTTCGGCAGATGATTGATGCTCCGGCAGTGGTGCATCGTTTCGGCGACCACTACATGATCATGAAAGTGTTTGCAGCCGTCGGCGGCGTGACTGATTGGGATATCAAGATACTCGAGCAACGGCGAAACAAGTCCTACCATCTCCATCGCGAAATCATCAAGGAACGAGCCTATACCCATGATCGCATACTCGCCGCCCTGCGCCGGACCTTCAAACAAGTGCGAGCCTACGATGTGAAGGGATGGTCCCGTCCGAAGAAGGATTCAAGCCGACTATATTATGTGTGTCAGAATGACAGCTAACACCAAAGCCGGCGGTTGGTGACGGCAGTTCCCGATGCATCGGTTTTCCCGCTTGGTCGCCTTCCGCAAATGCCAGTCCGGCTTCGGACCTCGGTGGCAAAACGGTTTTCATCCTGTTCATCCCGTTAATCCTGTCAAAAAGTACTTGCCGAATTTGCGTCAATTTGCGTGCATTCGCGGTTAAAACTTCAGCCTTGTATTGATGGCACGTTTAATGCGGTCAATTTTGCTAGTTTAGCGGCGAGCGATGGATTGATTGGGGGCATGAGACACTTTCCGCGAATCAACTTTTTGACGTATGAAAAAGAATTCGCAACTGACAAAGATTGTTCTGTATCAAAACCTTGGCTTTCTGGGGGTCATCATTCTTTGCTATCTGGATGATCTCCTCAAGCTGCCGACATTAATTTTCTCGAACCATCCGTTCGCCTTCGTGCATCGCCAGTCCACCCTGGAAATGCTTTTGGTCCTGGGTGTCTGGTTTTTGGTGAGCATGTCCACCCGCCGCATTCTGGAGCGCGTCCGCTACCTGGAAAAATTCATGCGCGTTTGCGCCTGGTGCCGGCGGATCAAATACCACGACGAGTGGATGCGTCTCGAAGAATTCATGCAGCAGGGATTCGACACCCCCACCAGCCATGGCATTTGCGCCGAATGCCTCAAAAGCCAGACAGACGCCATCGAAAAAGCCAGGCAACGGCGCAAAAATGAGGAAAAACCGGGCTATTGATTGGGGCATCGGCGCCGGAGCCGGGACGAGCCGTTGCCGAACGGGAGCGCGGATGACATTTTCTTTGCGCGGATAATCTCCGTTCACTAGCATTCCACCCCCTATGGGATGCAATGCTTTTTTTGGGAGGTTGAAACTAAACTGGCTTCTGATGACGCTAACGTGTGCCGTGGGCTGGAATCTATGCGCGCAGAATTCCGCCCCGCTTCCCGAAACGACCGCGCCTTCCACCAGGCCGGACGGAGGGGGGACCATCGAGAATTCGGTAGTGAAGATATTCTCCACGGTGCGGTATCCAGACCCTTACAAACCCTGGTCAAAGCAGTCGCCCGTTGATGAAACAGGAAGTGGCGTGGTGATCGAAGGCAAACGCATCCTGACCAACGCCCATGTGGTCAATTACGCCAGCGAAGTGCAAATCCAGGCCAATGAAGCGGGCGATAAAATCTCCGCCACAGTGGAAGCCATCGCCCCGGGAATTGATTTGGCGGTTTTAAAACTGGATGATGAAAGTTTTTTTGACACGCATCCGGCGCTGGTGCGGGCAAAAACCTTGCCGGGCATCAAGGACGTGGTCCTGGCTTACGGGTTTCCCGAGGGCGGCAACAGCCTTTCCATCACCAAGGGGATCGTTTCGCGGGTGGAGTTTGCCCCCTATAACTTTCCCATTTCGGGCCTGCGCATCCAGGTGGACGCGGCGATCAACCCCGGCAATAGCGGCGGACCGGCCGTGGTGGGTGACAAGATGATCGGGCTGACGTTCAGCCGCCTGAACGGGGCTGAAAACATCGGCTACATCATACCGAGCGAAGAAATCGAGCTGTTTCTGCAAGGCATCGCCGACGGTCATTATAACGGGAAACCGGGCATGTATGATTCCTTGCAGACCCTGGAAAATCCCGCTCTGCGCTCGTTTCTCAAACTGCCGCCAACGGTCGATGGCATGGTAGTGCACAAACCCTACAAGGATGATCCGGACTACCCGTTGAAGCAATGGGACGTCATCACCAAAATTGGCGACACTCCGGTGGATGACCAGGGAATGATTAAACTGGGCGATGATTTGCGGGTGCGTTTTCAATACCAAATCCAGCACATCGCCACCCATGGCACTGTGCCACTGACGATTGTGCGCGGCGGCAAGGAGTTACGAGTGAAACTGCCCGTCCAGTCGGATTTGCCGAGATTGATTCCCGAGTTGCAGGGAGAGTACCCCTCGTATTTCATTTACGGGCCGATCGTATTTTCGGCGGCCACCCGCGACTATCTCAACGGTTATATGGAGACTAAATATGCCGCGATGATCTTCGCGGGCTTGAGTCTCGGGGGCAGTCCGTTGGTCACGCGCATGGCTGATCCGCCGGCGTTTCCGGGCGAACAGCTGGTGATCGTTTCTTCGCCTTTTTTTCCCGACCGGCTGGCCGAGGGCTACGGTAATCCGCGATCCGAGGTGGTGAAAGCGGTGAATGGCATCCGGGTAAGGAACCTCAATCATCTCGTGGAGATCTTGCGCGATGCCAAGGGTGAATTCATCACCATTGAATATTATGGCGAGCGCAGTGAAACCATGATTTTCCCGCGGGCCAAAATGGTGGCGGCCACCGACGGCATCCTGAGCGACAACGGCGTCCGCTCCCAAGGTTCACCGGACACCCTGGAGATCTGGAACGCGAAAAAGTAGCAATGACCTTTTGCCGGAAATAATCCCGATTACTTGGATCGAGATTGGCCCATCAGTGGGTAGGGTCATCGCGCTGCGATGACCGCGCGTGCCAAGCGCACCGTCGATAACATGATTCGCGTCCCTTCGCGTCGTTGGCGGTTGTTTGGAAATCCTCACTGTTTCAACTCCCCGTCGCCCCAAATAAATTGAGCACCGAATCCGAACTCTCTTTGGTGACCACGATTTGACACAACACTTTCGCGGAATCCGGATTCAAGTTGTATCCGTGGATGTAGTGGTGAATCAATTCCGTCATCTTACCTTTGAGATTCACCTTCCCAAAATCCCCCGTTAATACAAACCAGCCCTTGACGTCCGTCTTCGGTAGAAAATAAAAACCCGTTACCTCCGTGGTCCGTTGTGCGGTTGAACCGTTGGCATATTGCAGGATGACCGAAATCGGAGTCGGTCCCGCTGCACTGATGAAATACAACTGCAGCTGAACGTAATGTCTTGCTGGAACCGGTATGGCATACGTTTCCGTTTTATCCGCCGACTGGTGCACCTGCGGCCCGTCTCCGACCGTTCCATAGGGCAGTTGCACATCGGGATGCACGTCGTTGGCGGCAAAAAATCCCGAGTCGGGCAAAGGGTTCAACTGGCCGGCCTGGGAAACTTCTGCTCCCGTTTTCGTGATCAACACCGAATCGTGACCGCGATCCAGGCTATGGTCGGCCAACTGCAACCGTCCGTCCGCCTGCGTGGTGACGACCCGTGCGTTGAGCAGGTTGCCCAAATCAATCTGAACGGCGGATGGCTTGGTGGCCTCGGTCAAGGCGCAACAACCAGTTGCCAGGATCCCCGCGCAGGTCGCGAAAAAAATCCAAATCCCCACCAATCGATTCATTTTCATGGGATGCACTTCAAAGTTTTCCACTGGGTTGCTCGTGGCGGCTGGCAGGGACATTTTGGTGATTTTTGGTCTGCTCCACGGATTTGCAACTCATTTATGCAGTACAGGATTAAAAGCCCGATAGCGCTTGCACAAACACTGCAGCCACTTGGAGAGAAAACTCGCTAGGTCGGTGGGGCGACACGCCTGCTGTCGATCATCGACTCTCGCCCCATCCGCAGAAAAGAACCTTTGAATGGCATCAGAATCACGACCACGGTGGAGGACAGAATCCATCCGTCTATTGATCCAGGGTGTTGATCCAGGAGGGACTGGACTGCCAATCGCCAGCTTCAAGGTGCGGGTTGTTGTCATTATTCCAGCTAGCCCGCCAGGTTGGATTATTCGGGCTGCGCAGGTCATTGCGTTTTGGAGACTCAACATGGCCGTCGCAGAAGAGGACGTCCGTACGATAATTGTGACGGTTGGCTGGGCAGGCGGAATGACCGCTGAGGGTTTTGACGTCGGCCGGTTCACAATTCCCGTTAAACGCCGGGCTGACGTTTTGCGGCACGGAAGGGACATCACAAATCATAATCATGCTGGTTGGCACTTTGACCGCTGAGTCCCTGATCGGACCCTGAGTCAAGCCACCGTCAACATCGCCGCCCAGCCCCAATTGCGGCTTGGTCACGGCTTCCGATCCACCCTGAAAGTGGATTCCCCAGTCGTTATAGCCTAGTCCAAAGTAGGAAGTACTGGTAATGGCATAAGGATCATAGACACCACCGGGACCGGTACCACCCAGAGTGCCATGCCCGACGCTGTTGACGTTCAGGTTGGTGTCCCAAGCGGTCCAAGACCCGGCTGCAGGGCAGGAAAAAGCGTGGCGATTGCCTCCCATGAGGCTGAACAACCGTGTCGGCCACACGTAGTAGTAATTAGCCGAACCACCCGCTGGAGTTGACAGGCAGCCGGGATACTGATTGTAGTCGTTGATATACATGACGCCAGCGATGCCGATCTGCTTCATGTTGTTGATGCAGGAAATCTGCTTGGCCCGCTGTTTGGCTTTTGACAAGGCCGGCAGGAGCATGGCCGCCAGGATGGCAATGATGGCGATAACCACCAGCAACTCAATCAGGGTGAAACCGACGGTTGCCCTGGTCGACACACCGTGGGTGGAGCGCTTTGCTTTGAATGACGAGGTCGATATATTCATTTGAGTTTTCAATCAGTTTCAAGGCCATCCCACATTTGGTTGACAGTTCGACAGCCCAAGAACCTATCTGCGGCCAGTTCTTACAAATACCTAGGATTCACACACTCTAGCATGTTTTCCTTTAATCTGTCATGGCGCATAAATTGGCCCCGCGCCATTTGCTCCAGACTTTGCGCCGGGTGGGAGCTTATGGATGGCGGTCACCGCGGAACAAAATGTTTAGCCGGAAACCGCGGCCGCCCGAAGAAAAGACCGTCCAAGACCTCAAATTGCGGCGGGCGAGTGCCTCCTTGGTTAAACTCCGCCGGTTGGCATTATCACTCGCCATAAACTTCTCGCTCACAGCAGCCTAAGATCTTGAATATTGGGGGTGAAATTGACTCTAGGATTTGGGCCGCTTAGGCGAAGCAGGGGCCTGAGGCCTCTTCATGTGTCATGACATGACGAATCGGGTGAGGTACTTTCGAGTCTATGGATCCCCGTAATTCGTCAGAATAACTCAATTAACACGCACACATCACATGAAAAGAAAACCAAACAACCTACGAGAAATCATGTTCAAAAGCCTTTGGTCAGTTCCTTTGCTGATGGCCGCGCAAGTCGGTCAAGGGGCGCTGATGCATGAATACAGTTTCAACGATTCCACCACCAGCACGAATGCCATCGATTCGGTGGGTGGAGCAAACGGTGCGCTGTATCCGGGGGCATCTTATCCCGGGAACGGCACGGTGCTGCTGGATGGTAACAGCGGATTTGTTTATCTGCCGAATGATATTATTAGTAACTATACTTCAGTAACCTTTGAGGTCTGGGCAACGCCGACATCTAATCCTGTCTGGGCGCGATTGTTTGATTTCGGCACGAACGCGGGCGGTCCGGGGACCGGGGGAGCAGGCGGAACTGGCGGCGCCGGCCTGACCTGGTTTTATATGTGCCTGGATGACGGCGTCAGCGGCAGTTACCGCCTGGACATCAATCCGGGTCAGGCCATGCAGGGGCCGCAGCCAACGCCCGGCGTGTATCACATGCTGGCATGCACCATCAATGCCGTGGCCAAGACAGCCTCGCTCTACGATAACGGACAGTTAGTCAGTTACGCGACCAATTTTACTGCCACGCCGCAGGGGGTAGGTCATACGTTTAACGATTACATCGGCCGTTCCCAATTTGCTGATCCCTATTTCAACGGCTCAATTGACGAATTCCGCATTTACAATAATTCAGTGGATCCGGTCCAGGTAGAAGCCGATTTCGAGGCAGGCGCCAATTCAACCGCCGGTGCCGCCGGCAGCCTGACTTCGATCCAGTTCAATGACCCAAGCAATGTGGTCGTGAGCGCAAAGATTACTCCCGAAATCCTGGGGAATTATTCGCTGCTGACCAACGCGGTGGACATCACTACTGAACCGGGCATTACGTTTTCTTCAGACAACCCCGGTGTTATTGCGTTTGAAGCAGATGGTTCATTTCACGCGATTGCCGCCGGCTCCACCATCATTCGAGCCTCGTACCTATCCCAAAGCGCTGCGCTGCCGGTGAATGTAGCCGCCGTGCCGGCTGTGTTGGTGCATCGTTACAGTTTCAACGGGGCTGCTGGCACCACGGCCATCACCGATTCGGTGGGCACCGCGAATGGAACATTGGTCAACGGCACCGCCACCGCCACGCTTACCGGCACAGGACAACTCACTCTGGATGGCAATGCCAGTTCCGGGTATGTCGCGCTGCCTTCCGGAATCCTCCCGACGCTGACAAACGCAACGTTCCAGACCTGGGTGGATAATCAGGATGCGAATTCGGACTGGGCGGAATTATGGGCCTTTGGAACCAACAATGGCTCCGCGGGTCAGACCTATATCACGATGATTCCGAATAATCTGGCCACCAAAAAGTTGCGATTGGATGCCCACGGAAGCACCGATGTCTCCTTGGATGGTCTTTCGCCTTTACCCTACACGAATGAGGTTTGTGTGACGGCTACTTATAACTACTCCGCACAATCAATGACCATCTACGTGGCTGGCCGCAAGGTTGCTACTGCTGGAGTGTCCCTGCCGCTTTACAGTATCCCCGATACTGACAATTACATCGGTCAATCGGAATGGTACGGCAGTGGTGATCCTTACCTGAATGCCATTCTGGATGAATTCCGGATTTACAACGGCGTTGAGTCGGATCTCCAGATAGCGATCGACGCGGCGGCGGGTCCTGACAACATTATCACCAACCCGGGCACATTGCTATCTTTGTCGCTGGTCGCCCAGACGAATGTGGATGCGCACGGCTTGGGGGTGCCGATTCAAGTGCTGGCTAACTTTGCCAATGTTTCGGGCGTTGACGTGTCGACCCTGGCGCAGACTTCACTTGCCAGCGCCAACACCACTGTCGGAACCATTGCCAACGGCAATTTTATTCCTCAAAGTCTCGGGACTTCGACGGTCACCGCCTCGTACGGCGGCATCAACGGATCGCTGGCCATGAACGTGGTGGACACCAATGCGTGGCCTTCGTTGTTGCATCGCTGGAAATTTAATGACGCTCCGGGTAGCACCATTTTGACGGATTCGGTTGGCACCATCAACGGAACCGTCAATGGGCCTGCCACTTTCGATGGCAATAATCTCAACATGCCGGCAGGCAACCCGCCGCCCGCCGCCAATGGTGTGCCCACCGGTAGCAGCGGTTGGGTTTCCTTCCCCGGCGGTCAGGGCTTGGTGAGTGGCTTGCCAAACGAGGCCAGTTTCGAAATCTGGGTAACGTGGAATGGCGGTGCCGTTTGGCAGGAGATATTTGATTTTGGCCAGGCGGCCACTCCAGGGTTTTCATTGGGTGGCGGTCAATATGTAATGATCTGTCCCGAAGATGGCTCCAATTACAAGTTGCATGCGGAGTGGGACCAAAATCCGACTTACGACGTCACGCTGATCGGGCCAGCCGCGCTGCAGGTGGGCGTCTTGAACCAGATTGTCTACAGCCATGACCAAGACCGCCAATTGGATAAGCTCTATTTGAATGGCCAATTGGTGGCCAGTGCCATCAATACGGCGTTATGGTCCAGCCTGCCCGATGCGGATAACTGGCTGGCCCGGGATCAGTGGCAGGACCCCATGTTCAATGGCAGCTACTCTGATCTGCGGCTCTGGAACGGGGCGCTCACCAGTGCCCAGGTGGCCAGTTCTTACAGTGCCGGGCCAAACATTATCGTGGGGCCTGCGCTCAACATCGTTAACTCGGGAAGGAATATCACGATTCAGTGGCCAGCCAATGCCACGACATTTACACTGCAATCCGCGACCAGCCTGAAGGGAGGCGCGTGGACACCGGTGGTTGGTACGCCCACGGTGGTCAATGGCTTCAATGTTCTGACGGTGACCCCGTCGTCGCAGAGCCAAACCTATTACCGCCTGATGCACTAAAACGATTCAGGGGGTTTGATCAAGGCTGGGCGCGGTTAACGCGCCCAGCCTTTTCGACTTCGCCACGGGGACGATGCCAATCACACTTGCCGGTCGGCTAATCGCTGGCAGGAAATATTCAAGTCCGATACAATTCATGGGTATGAAAGCCGCCGCACTCTTGCCTTATCGACTGCTGGCGTTTTTTAAGTTGGCAGGATTGATTTTGATGGTGGCAATTTCGGTGAGCGCCCAGACGGAACCCGGCGGCTCGTCAGATTATCTCATTCAGGTCTGGAGTTCCGAGGATGGCCTGCCGCAAAACTCCGTCAACTGTCTTGCTCAAACTCCGGACGGCTACCTGTGGATCGGCACGCGTAGCGGCGGCCTTGCAAGGTTCGACGGCAGCCGGTTTGTCGTCTTCAACCCGCAGACGACGCCGGAACTGAAAGATGTTGAATTCGAGACCTTGAGCGTGGATTCGCGCGGCACACTTTGGATCACCGCGGGCAACGAATCCGCGGCTTCGATGACTGCCGGAAGATTTCATCTGGTGCGGGAGCGCACGGCAGAACCGCGGTGGCATCCCTTGAATGTTATTGGCGAGGAGTCCAACGCGGTTTACCTGGCATCGTTTCATCCCTCGGTTTTCCGTGTGCCCCGCAATGGCACAGTTAATGAAGCCGAGCGGATTGATCTCGCGCCACCGCCGCCTTTGCCAGTCCCACAGCCGATGATCCAAACGCGGGATGGTTCATTGTGGTATCTCACGGACAGTCATCGGGTCGCACGTTTGGAGTTGTCGTCACCGGAAAACAGACGGACCGTGGTGTTCAATTCGCCATCGCCGGCACGCGAATTGGTGAAGTGCGCCAATGGAGAACTGTGGCTGGCCACAGACCAGCAGCTTGGCGTGATGACAACCAATGGTTTCGCGGACCACACGCCAACCAACGGTATACTGGGGACGGTGCGCGAATTAATTGCAACGCGCGACCACGGCATTTGGGTTTGGAATGGAGATTCATTGAGGAAATACATGGGTGGGCGGTGGGGGCAGAACGTGAAGCAATTCCGGCCTGCCGATACCACGGGGCCACTACACTTTTTTGCCGACTCGCAAGGAGGGTTGTGGGTGATCGAATACGGGGCAGGGCTCTGGCACGTGCAACCGAATGGCGAAGCCTCGTTGCTTACATTGCGCGACGGCCTCCCCAGTAAATTCATCACCTGCTGCCTGGAAGACAATGAGGGAAATATTTGGATCGGCACCAAGGAAGCCGGTTTGGCGCGCATTCGGCCCCGGCAATTCAGGCAATTTACCTCAGCCGACGGCATCCCCGGAGACGTGGCACAATCAGTTTGCGAAGATGCCCAGGGCAGGATCTGGGTTGGTACTGCCACCGGCGGCCTGGCCTGCAAGCAAGGGGATAGATTTGTGCCCGTCCCGCTCAAGCCGAATTCGGATCCGCTGGTTGAGAGTGTCACGGTGTTTCCCGACGCCACTAACGGGATCTGGATTGGGACGTTGCAGGGCAGCGTCTTTCGTTTTGCCGATAATGCCGTCAGTTGCGTGAACAATGAAGTGTCCTGGTCCTTTCCCTTGGAACGGCTCCGCGATCACGTGGCCAATGCGATGATGGAGGACAGCCGGGGCCGAGTTTGGTTCGGAAACGGAGCCGGCGCCTACTATTTTCAGGATGGCAAGCTGACCATGTTCGACAGCGCGGCCGGTTTTGTGGAAAACATCGGAGTGCGTGCGCTGGCTGAAGGCCCACCCGGGACCTTATGGTTGGGTACTGAACCGGGCGACGTTTGGCGGATTGCCAATGACAAACCGGCAAGGTTTCACCCGCCGGCTGCATAGCCGAACGCGCGAGTCTCGGCGTTGCTGCCGGATGTGGATGGCAGCGTTTGGGTAGGCACACTTGGCGGCGGGTTGTTACATTTTGAGAACGGCTTGTTTACGCGCGTCACCACCCTGCAGGGCCTGCCAGACAACAGCATCACGCAACTGCTGGAGGATGAAGACGGAAATCTCTGGGGCGGAACTTACGCCGGCCTGTTTCGAGCCTCAAAGCGGGATCTGAGGAATATCGCGTCGGGGAAGGCGGACGAAATCGCGATTTCTGTGCACGGGCGTTATGAGGGATTGCCGGCCCAGGCATATTCCGGCTGGTTTCAGCCTTCCTGCTGGCGATCCAGGGATGGCAGATTGTGGTTTACGACGGTCAAGGGTTTGGTGGTGGTGAATCCGCGGGCGGTCACTGTCAATCACCGGCCGCCGCCGGTGGTTATCGAGGAACTGCGGGTCGACGGCGTGCCGCGTGATTTTCAATCAAACGCGAGCGACGACAAGGCGGCCGCCTTCAACACCGGGATACGAATCGAGCCCGGGAGGCATTACCTTGAGTTCAGTTTCACTGGCATCGACTTTATCGCCCCCGACAAGGTTCGTTTTAAATGGCGGCTTGAAGGGGTGGAAAAGCAATGGCGAGAGGGCATGAACCAGCGCCTGGTCGGCTACGGGCCATTGTTGCCGGGGCATTACCGCTTCCGGGTGCTCGCGGCGAACAGCGACGGGGTGTGGAACGAAACCGGAGCGAGCGTGGCATTCGTGGTGCTGCCGTATTATTGGGAAACGTGGTGGTTCAAAACATCCTTGCTCGCGGCAATCTGCGGTGGCTTGGTGTTGGCGCTGACGACGGCGTTGCATCGCCGCCACCGGCTGGAACTCGACCGGTTGGAGCACGCGCGGGAAATGGAGCGCGAGCGCACGCGCATTGCGGGTGACATGCATGATGAAATCGGCTCGAAACTGGCCCGCATATCATTTTTGAGCGAAATCGTCAAAAGTCAGGCCAATGGACTTAGCCAACCCGGTGGTGCAGTGGATTCACTGTCGCGGACGGCGCGCGATTTGTTGCAATCACTTGACCGAATGGTCTGGGCAGTCAACCCGCGTAATGATTCGTTGGAGGTGCTCTCGGCTTATTTGAACCGCTATGCCGCAGAATATTTTCAGAGCACGCCCATTCGCTGCCGGCTGTCGTTTCCCGAGAATTTGCCCGCGATCCAGATCTCAGCCGAAACCCGTCACAACATTTTTCTGGCCTTCGAAGAGGCGCTGACCAACATGCTCAAACATTCGGGCGCAACGGAAGTAAGCGCCCAACTGGTCTGCCAGAATGGAACCGTGGAAATCTCCCTTGCCGACAACGGCCGCGGTTTTGAGTTGGAATCCAGGAAGGCAGCGACGAAAGTCGATGCGGATGAACATCTTGGCCTTTCGAACATGTGTCAACGCATGCAATCCATCGGCGGAAAATGCGAGATTACAAGTTTACCCAACGGTGGTACTATGATCAAATTCGTACTTCCATTGCCTAAAATCAATGACCGATAAATCAATCACTTTTTGTATTGTGGACGATGATGCGGGTCTGCGTGACACCATCACGCAGTTTCTAACGGTCAAAGGAGGATTTGTCTGTGTTGGCCAGTACGCAAAGGCGCAGGACGCCCTGGCTGATCTGCCGGCGCAACCGCCTTCGGTGGTCTTGATGGACATCAATATGAAAGGCATGGACGGCATCGAATGTGTCCGGTTATTGAAAGAAAAAATACCGGACATATTGGTTATCATGCTGACGGTATTTGAGGACGAAGATTTGATTTTTGATGCGCTGATTTCAGGCGCAACCGGGTATCTGCTCAAAAGACAGCCACCCGAACAATTGCTCGAAGCCATTCATGACTTGCTGGCCGGAGGATCCCCGATGTCTGCCACTATCGCGCGGAAAGTGGTGAAGCTGCTGCAACGCTCGGGTGAACCGGCCAGACTGAGTGGCGGGGTACGTGTGCGTTTGTCATCGCGCCAGCAGGAAATGCTGGACTTGCTGGCGGCGGGCGAGCCGTACAAGGCCATCGCTGATAAAATGGGGTTAAGCATTCATACGGTTCGCGGTTACATCCGTCGGATCTACGAGAAATTGCAGGTCCACAGTCGCACTGAAGCCGTGGCAAAATACTTGAAGCGCTGATAAAGATGCCACCATTGCGTCCGCGATTACCTCCCGCGCCCGGCCGGAAAAAGCATTGAGGCCACTCTATGTCCCATGACAAAACTTTGATATAGTACGATTTTAAGCGAATCGCCAATCACCCTGTTGCCACAGGCTGTTGCGAGCGTTCCATGACCACCTTGGGAAATTATGATTATAGCCATGTTGCAGCAGCGGAGACATCAAGGAGACACTCGTGCTCTGGCGGTGTGCAAGATGGCAATTCTGTTTTGGCTGACTGCCCGTTGCGCTTGGGCTGATTCATTTTGGCAGGGAGGAACCAGCGATTTTAACATGTCCAGTTCATGGAATCCTTCCGGCGTTCCCACCGGCGTCAATGCCATTAACGACAGTGGCTCGAACAACGTCGTCCTTACCCAGCCCGGCGATCCGGTCTGGAGTCCTTGGGATATCCGTGCGGGTGATGGTGCCAGTGCATCCGGTTCCTATTTGCAGACTGGGTCGAGCAATATCGTCAATGGGTGGTTCCGGCTGGGTGACAGCGCCGGTTCGGCTGGCTATTACACCTTGAATAATGGCGTCGCCAATGCGTTGTTACAGGCGCATGTTGGCGAAGCCGGGGATGGCGTTCTGACGATCAACGGCGGCACCTTTAATGTCGGGCAAACTCCATTTTGTGTTGGTGACGGGGATTTTGGCGCGGGCGGCACTGGCACGCTGAACGTCAAAGGTGGAACCATCAACACTCCTCCCGGCGTTGATTTGTGGCTGGGAGAAGGGTACAACAACGGCGCTGGCGCCACCGGCAAAATGATTATGACCGGCGGCTCCGTGAATATCGGCGGTTGGTTCGCGATCGGTCGGTTTGGTGGTATTGGCGATCTGGAACTCTCTGGTGGCAAAATCACCCTGGTGCCCGGGGACAACGGGAATATTACCCTGGCCACCTCACCCAGCACCGGCGTGGTTAACCAAAGCGGCGGCTCCCTGACGAACACCGTATCCCAAACTTGGGTCGCCGAAAGCGCCAACGGCACCTGGAATTTAAACGGCGGCACCGATGTGCTTGGCTTGGTTTTGTTGACTCGAGATTCGGGGGCGGTTGGCGCGTTCAATTTGAACGGCGGTGATTTGTTTGCTACGCAAATCATCGATAGCGGTGGAGGGGGGACGTTCAACTTCAACGGCGGCACCCTGCATGCATTGACTAATTCATCGAATTTTCTGCAAGCCAGTCAGGGCGTTATCGTGGAAGCAGGCGGTGCGGCTATCAACACCGAAGGTCATGATATTACCATCAGTCAGACCCTTGCAAACGGCGGGGGCGGCTTGACCAAGTTGGGCGCCGGCTCCCTGACACTTCCCGGTAATCTGTCTTATTCCGGTCCCACGCTTGTGAGCAATGGAACCCTGACGGTCCTTGCTCCCGGTGCAATCGCTTCTTCCAGTTGCACCATTGCCGGCGGAGGGGCGTTCGGGGTGGTTTTGACTGAGGCCAATGCGCAACTTTCTCTCCCGGCGCTAACCGTAGGGCCAAATGGCGGTGGCCTGACTTTCAATTTTGCCGGCACGGGTGGGCAGACTACCGCCCCGCTTCAGGCCGCTTCTCTGACTGTCAATGGTCCCGTTACTGTCAATATCGCCGGTTATAATTTCTCGACCGGCCGGTTTCCGCTCGTGCAATACGGCTCGCTGAAGGGCAGCGGAAGCTTCACGCTTGGTTCGTTGCCGTCAGGGATGACCGCGCAGATCGTGACGAACTCTTCGAACCAATCCATTGATCTTGTCATCAGCACCGCGGTGGCGGGCGGAGTGCCGTGGCAACCCAAGCAAGCACCGTTGATGACCGATTGGGCTCAGCAGGTCAACCCAACCAACGTCCTACCCGAATATCCGCGGCCCCAATTAGTGCGCTCCAATTGGATGAATTTAAATGGTGTTTGGCAGTTCCAATCTGGCGCCACCAATGATCCCGTGCCAGTGGGCCAGAATCTGGCGGGTGTCATTCTCGTGCCATTTCCGATGGAGTCGGCTCTATCAGGAGTGATGCAGTACTCCATGTTTTCCTGGTATCGGCAGACTTTCACTGTGCCGTCGAATTGGTCGGGTCAGCACATTATTCTGCACTTTGACGCAGTAAATTGGCGGTCGCAGATTTATGCGAACGGTCAGAACATTGGCACGCACACCGGCGGTTACGATCCTTTCAGCTACGACATCACGCCGTACCTCAACGGCGGAACAAATGAGTTAATCGTTCGGGTGTACAGCCCCGAAGACTACGGCGGTGAGCCGCGTGGTAAGCAGACGCTCTATCCGGCGGGCATCATGTTTACTTCGTCCTCCGGCATCTGGCAGCCGGTATGGCTGGAACCGGTGCCGGCTACCAGTATCAGCGGCGTCCATCTTACCCCGGACGTTGACAACAATCGGTTGCTGGTAAACGTCGCCATTGCTGGAACGACCAACAGTTTAAGGGTGAACGGCTATGCCTTTGCCGGGACCACCCTGGTGGCTTCGACTACGGTGCTTCCGGGCAATAACATGTATCTTAACATCCCGTCGCCGACCCTCTGGTCGCCCACCAATCCCTACCTTTACAACCTGCAACTGACGCTCACCAGCAACTCGGTGCCGGTCGATTCCATCACCAGTTATTTCGGCATGAGGAAGATCAGCATTGGTTTGATCAACGGTTTTGTAAGAATGCTGCTCAATAACCAATTCACTTTCGAGTTTGGTCCGCTCGATCAGGGATTCTGGCCGGATGGTATTTACACCGCTCCCACCGATGCCGCGCTACAGTACGACTTGAGAATGGAGAAATCTCTGGGTTTTAACATGGTGCGTAAGCATATCAAAGTCGAACCGCAGCGTTGGTATTATTGGGCCGACCAGCTGGGCATTTTGGTCTGGCAGGATATGCCCAGTTGCAACTCCTACACCTCCAACCCCTCTCCGCCACCGGTGGATCCCTTGGACTATATGGCCGAACTGAGTGCGATGGTCACCAATCACTGGAACAGTCCGGCGATCATTATGTGGGATATTTTTAATGAAGGGCAGGGCGAGGCCGGCAGCGGAAATGGGGTGGGCCAGGCCAGCACGGCGTCCCTGGTTTCATTGGTTAATACCCTTGACCCTTCGCGCCTGGTCGACCAGGCCAGCGGCTGGAATTGGGTCGGCGCGGGCTCTGTCGAGGATACTCACAATTATCCAGATCCGGCTTGTTCCACCAGCGCGAATCAGGCCGTGGTCTGCGGAGAGTTCGGCGGTGTTTGGCTCGGTCTCCAGGGCCATACTTGGTCGCCCAATTCCAGTGACGTTTCCCCCTCCCAGTCTGCCGCGACCGTTACACCCCAGGTCCAATCACTGGCCGACGAGGTGCCGGCCTTGGTTGAAACCAATGGAATGAGCGCCGCCGTCTATACCGAAATTAGCGACGTGGAAATCGAACTCGCGGGGTTGCAGACATTCGACCGCAAAATCCTTAAGCCCAATTTGGAACAGATCCAGGCCACGTTCTCCGCGCTAACCGGTGCTCCGCTTCCAGCCAATGTGCTGCCGGCGCCAATCCTGTCTGCGGTTTCCAACGCCACGATTACCGCCGGGCAAACGTTGCTGATAACCAACAGCGTCGATGCCACCGACGTTCCCGCGCAAACTTTGACCTGGAGTCTCACAACCTCGCCGGCAGGCGCTGCCATCAATCCGACCAACGGTCTGATTTCCTGGCGGCCGGCGATTGCCCAATCCCCATCTACAAACCTTTTCTCGGTTGTGGTGACCGACAATGGAACACCACCCATGAGCGCCGCCCAGTCTTTTTCAGTGGTGGTATTAAGTCCGGCGGTGCCTGTATTTAGCATGCCGGCGATCAATAGCGGACAATTTCAGGCGATGATTGGCGGAAGCTTAGGGCCTGATTATTCCATCTATACGGCGACAAACCTGGCCAGTGGCTGGACATTACTGCTGAAAAGCAATTCACCGGCACTGCCGTTTTTATTTAGCGACTCGGTTCCGGCCACTGCCGCGCAGCGGTATTATCGGGTGCTCTTGGGTCCATGAACTTCTACGAGGGCAGGATTTCTTATCAAGCGCAAGCGGCAGCCCGGAATGCGGACGCGGGAAGAACCGTTCGCGCACTAAAAGTCAGCGTGAATTCCGGCCGTGCGGCGAACTTCGGCGCGCACTTGCCATTCAGTAACGTGATAACCCAACCATCAGGTAATCTATGAGGGACACCAATGAAATATCTTTGTGGCGGACAAAATGTTTTGGTTCCCTCCCAGCTATCAAAGTCCTGGCTGGATTTATCTATTTGATGTCGTGTCTCTTTTACCTGTCAAACAGCCGGGCTCAAATGCCTGATCCGCCAGGACAAGTCGGGCCCGGGGAGAAACCGATGTACGAAGCCTACTTGTTTGCCCACATGATGGAGGGCGATTACGGGAGGCTTTATTATAGCGTGAGCCTGGATGGTTTGCATTGGCAAATGCTGAACGGTGGCAAGCGCGTATTTCAAGATTATCACGGCCATGCCAGTATCTGCCAGGGCCACGACGGTCGGTATTATTTGGTTGGCAATCGTGGCGATGACCAGCCGGACATCAACTTCTGGGTGTCGCAGGATTTGATTGCTTGGAAAAAATACAGCGATTACACGCCGGATCTTAATAAAGTGCCTGATTACCCAGCTGCATTGCCGCGGATTGGTGCGCCCAAATTATTTTTCGACGTGGCGAACTCCCGGTACCTGCTCTCCTGGCATACGCCGCACGAGCTGGGTAAGACCGACTTGCCCGAACCCTATTGGGCCAGCCAGCGAACGCTGTATGTGACCTCGAGGGATCTGTTGAATTTTGAGGAACCACCACGGAAGATGTTTCCGTGGGACATGGCCACCATTGACGTGATTTTTCGACCGCAAGGCGAGGCTTTTTATGCGATCATTAAAGACGAACGTTATCCGACTCTGGATTGGCCGACCGGCAAGACGATCCGAATCTGCCGGGCAGACCACCTGCTGGGGCCGTATTCCGAGCCGGGCTCCCCGGTAAGCCCGAATTTTCGTGAGGCGCCGACGCTCATTCCTTCGCCAAATGGCAAAGCCTGGTACTTGTATTACGAGCAATACCCTGGTGTGGCTTACGGTCTTTCTGTGGCTTCCACCCTGGACGGCCCTTGGTTTCAGGTGGCTGGAAACCAAAGGCCGGAGTGGAACAAATATCAGGTTCCGCCCGGGGTGCGGCATGGTTCAATGCTACCCATCTCGCGAAAACAATATGATGCTCTGGTAAGGACGTTCGGAACCACCCCACTTTGACCATCAGGGGCGTGAATAAGTCGGCTGACATTTTCCAGGCGGTTGTTCTACGCCTGAGACCTCTTTATGCCCCATGACGTTGTGTTTAAAAAGGAGGATAATCAGGTCAAGTTCGCCAATTTGTTTATTTAATTGTAAGCCATGTCCTCGCTTTGGGAACGAATCGAAGACAGGCGCAGAACCAGGTTTATTATGAAACTTCCATTTATTTTGATCCTTGCCTGCTTCCTTACATGTGAACGGATATCGGCAATGGATTCTACCACGCCTCCCCCAGCGGAGCGGTGGACTGCCGATCGGGCGCGAATCTGGTATGACTCCCAGCCATGGTTGGTGGGGGCAAACTTTGTGCCCAGCACGGCCATCAACCAGCTGGAAATGTGGCAGGCGGAGACATTTGATCCCGCCACGATCGACCGCGAGCTTGGTTACGCCCAGGATATCGGTATGAATACGATGCGCGTCTTTTTGCATGACCTTGCCTGGCGTGAGGACCCGGAGGGCTTCTATTCAAGAGTGGACAAGTATCTGGAAATTGCCGACAAGCATCACATCAAGACCCTCTTTGTGATTTTTGATGCCGTTTGGAATCCGTTCCCAAAATCGGGCAAACAACCCGACCCGGTGCCAGGTTTGCACAATTCCGGCTGGGTGCAATCTCCGGGACGGGAATATCTTGAATCGCCTGCGAAACAGGACGAACTAAAACCTTACGTGGTTGGTCTGTTGACACGCTACAAAAATGATCCGCGAGTGCTGGCGTGGGATTTATTCAATGAACCGGACAATCCGAACCGTCGGGCCTACGGACGGGAAGGAACAAAGATCGAGCTCAGTGAGCCGGACAAGGAGCGATTCGCGGGGCAATTACTGGCGAAAACTTATGCCTGGGCGCGCGAAGCGCAGCCGTCGCAGCCGGTCACCTCGGGTGTCTGGCTGGGAGATTATCTGAGCAACCCAACGGCTATTCAACGCCTGCAACTGGAGCAATCTGATGTCATAACGTTTCACAACTACGACGGGCCGGAAGAACTACGAAAAAAGATAGAGGGCCTGCAGAAACTGGGCCGTCCGGTGCTGTGCACTGAGTACATGGCCCGGGGAAACAACTCAACTTTCAGCGGCAATCTTCCAGTAATGAAAGAGCTTCACGTTGCCGCGTGGAATTGGGGCTTGGTGAGTGGCAAATCCAACACCATTTACCCTTGGAATTCCTGGGTCAAACCGTACACGCATGAACCCGCTGTTTGGTTTCACGACATTTTTCGCGCCGATGGAACCCCTTTTTCCGCTGCGGAGGCAAAACTGATTCGCCAATTGTCAGGCCGGGGGCGGAAGGAGCAAGGATCTGTCGAGTCAAAACAAATCACGCCACAACCCTCCGCCTCTTCGGATTACGCGCGGTGACTCAACCTTGGTTAAACAAAGGCAATTGCCGCCCAACTTCCGCCATAACCTATGGGCACATCTGTTCGGGATTGATTTGATTCCCGATTGACAAAGTTGCCTGAACATCGTCGAGAGTGCGCGGCAAAAAAAGCGTCGTCGAAAGCGAGAGGTTATATCGGAAGGGAGTTTGTTGGTTTCCGTCACTAGCCATGCCCAGATTAGCCAGATCCTATCTTGGCAACGGCGGATGGCGCATCTTTTTCCCGACGAGTCGAACTTCTCGCTTGATGCCGTCCGAAAGGACTCGGCCGCGGCTCAGCTTCCTACGTTGACACCCTTGTATTTTTCACGTTGGCCACGCAGTAAATCTGTTGACGGGGCATTCACTTTGTGTTACAAAGTGAATATGAAATCAATAAACCGGACTATTGCTATCATCGAGTTGCTCCTCGTCTTCCCCGCCGCGCTCTTTATGTCTGCGCTTTTCCTGCGCGAAGTTCAACCGTTGGCTCAGACTAGATGTCTGGTTGATTGGTTCAGTCATCATGTGGTGGTCGGCCTTGATTTGTTCCTCGTCGCCATGCCGCTTGCCGCTTTCGTCATCGGCGGCGCCATGGTGCTGCGCACTTGGCGCAGCGATCTGGAATTTCGGCAGGCCACCCTGCAGATTTACACCAATGTGAGCAGGCACGTGGCGTCCCTGCTAATCGCTGCTGCTACGCTGATTGCCGGAGGCATTCTTGCGCTCGTTGCAATGCATATGATGTCGGAATGATGCTTAACCAAGGGTCACGCAGAATCACCATCCTTATGGACCATCTTTTTTAAAGCAGAGTTTTTGAGATGCGTTTTATGATTGTGCTTTACCGGGCTGCGGATGCACCATGCGAACTGTCCCCAATTTCAAACCAAAACATTATGAAAAGAAATCTATGGTTCGGCATGCTTATGTTGCTGGCCGGTTCGCTCATTGCAGCGGATTCGAGCCCGAAAGATGCGGTGACCAGCGCAGCCACGGCGCTCGGTGGCGAACTCAACTACTCCTGGCATTCGACTGTGGCGTCGGCAGGTGGCAACAGACGTTTCACTGGTCCGAGCGACGGCAAAATTGAAAAAGATGGTTACACATGGCTTTCGATGGTTCGCGGCGACTCCACGAATCTGGCGGTTTTCAAAGGCACCAACGGTGCCATTAACACGCCCGACAACGGCTGGCAATCGTTCAAGGAAGCAACCGCCGATGACGGCGGCGGCTTTAACCCGACGATGTTCATGGTGCGCATGTTGCAGAATTTCAAGGACCCCGACCAACAGGCTGCCATGCTCGCAGATCAGGCGGCCGCCTTGACCCGGGACACCAATGGCATTTCCGGCGACCTGACCGAAGACGGTGCGAAAGGGTTGCTGACCTATGGCCGACCTGCCGGCGGAGACAACGGACCCACCGTCTCCAACGCCAAAGGTTCGGTGACGTTCTGGGTTGCGGACGGCAAGCTCGTAAAATATCAGTTTCATGTCAGCGGCACGGTCAGCTTTAACGGCAATGACCGCGATGTTGACCGCACAACGACAGTGGAAATCACGGACGTCGGCACGACGAAGATTGACGTGCCGAACGATGCGAAGAAAAAACTGGAGTAAAAATGTGCGTCAACGCCGGGCGGAATTCGTTAGATCCGCCCGTCTACTATTTCAAAGCGTAGATTTTTGATAGTCGGCAGGACAATATTTGAATATATTAAGGCATGAATAAAAATTACTTAATTGGAAACGCCATTCTTTGGGCCGCTGCAATAGTTGCCTCGGCGTTGGTTCATGCCCCGTTTATATTATCCAGTATTATAATACCGGCATTGGCTGTCTGTTCTGTTGTGGTGATCTGCCCCAAAACGAAGTGTTCGGATTCCAAGGAATAGACCCTTCTTCCATAGATAATGAAATTACGCCGATCGCCAGGTTGTTGCAGCCAACGCCGGTTGCCTCCTTCAGTTTGCCGGGAAGGTTTCCGACGTGCTGCGTGACTGGTCTGGCCTGGCTCAGCTGGTTCACATGTTCGTTTTGGCAAGTTCCGCCCTGATTTCCTTGCTCCATTCTTCGCCCAACTGCACTGCCGTTTTGCCGGTGTAGGTCTTCCACAGACCTTCTTTATATTTGTCTTCCCGCATGGCCGCATTCATTTGGCCAACAATGTCAGCGTCATAATTCTTCACAACCCAGCTAAGAAAATTGGCCGTGACACGATAGCTATCGTCGTAATGCGGTGAAAAACTCTTCCCCTGCTGCCGCATCCACACCAGGTCCGCACCATGGCTCTGGGGTTCGTATTTGAACCAGCGAATATAGTCAGCCATGCCCTCGACCAGCCAGCCCGGGACCGCCGCATTGCGATATTGCTGCACCACATGCACCATTTCGTGGACAAGCGAACCAACCGCCTGCCCGTTCATCTCGTTTTTAATCCAGCTTTTGCTCACCACAATGTCAGTGTCCGTGGTGTACGCCACCCCATCCATATCCCTGACCGCCACCGTAAAATGGCTGGGTGCTGTGAAACCACCACTCGGCAGCATGGCCACAATTTTCGGATACCAATCCATTAGGACCGGCGCGAGCTTTTGCACCATCCAGACCGACAATTCCGGCGCGTCGGAAGTCTCCATCGCGATGGTCGTTTTTCCATCCTGGCTGTGAAATGTGAAGGTCGTGGTGATCTTGCTCACTGCGGAAAGTTCCCGACCCGCCATCGCCGGGCTACCCAATCCGGCCACTAACGCCACTACCACCGCGGCAGTTGCCCTTTGGTAACGCCCCAAACATCCTCCAATCGCAGGGATCAATTTCATCCTGAAATTAATGCTGCCCCGCATTTTCAAATTTGTGGAGGATTAATTCGTCGGAAGTTTTCGCGCTTGGGGGCGCAGTTGACCGGCCATGACTCGGGCTCTTAACGGTTGCTTAAATTGAGGGTTGCTGCTTCAATTCTGTCACTGGTTCGATCAGGGTTGCCGTTTACCGGGGCGATCAAGAGATTCAATTACTTCGAGGCCGGGAGCGCAAATCATGAAAAATCAAATCATTCAACTGCTGGGGCAACCGGATTATATCCCGGCCAACGTACCCGAGCTGCTGCTGTTGTTGCGGCTGCCGCCTCAGCGTCAGCAATTATTGCAGGCCGCGCTGCGTGAACTCGAACAAGCCGGCGAAATCGCCCGAATCAAGGGCAATCGTTACATTAGCCCCATCGAAGCGGATCTCATTCCCGGACGCATCCGGATGAATCGCGCAGGTAAAGGTTTCTTGCAGCCGGATGATCCAAAACTTCCGGAAATCGCCATCGCCGAAAGTGATACTGGCACCGCCATGCATGAGGATCGCGTCCTTGTGCGTCGCAATTCCCGGCGGAAAAGTTTTCGTGGTGAAGCTGCCGCGCCGGATACCGGTTCCGTCGTCCGCATTTTGGAACGTCAGCGCACCCAACTGGTTGGCACCTTGCAACGCCGGCGTCAATTTCTGTTCGTCATACCTGATGACCCGCGCATTCCCCACGAGATCCTGGTTCCCGAGCCAAGCGATGTCGGGCGTCCCGCCCGCATCGGCGACAAAGTCGTGGTGGAGTTATTGGAATGGGAATCCAGCCATACCAGCCCTGAAGGCAAGGTTGTGGAAGTCCTCGGCGCTCCCGATGCTGAAGGCGTGGATATGCTTTCGGTTCTGCGCCAGTACAACCTGCCGCTGCATTTCCCGGAATCTGTTCTGGCGGAGGCTGCCGCCATTGGCTCCACCGTCGCCACAGGTGACATCACCGGGCGCGTGGATTGCCGCGCGCATCTCGTGGTGACGATTGATCCGGATGACGCCAAGGATTTTGACGACGCCATCTGCCTGGAGCGGGATTCGCCCGACCAGTGGCGGTTGTGGGTCCACATCGCGGATGTGTCCCATTACGTCAAACCCGGCACAATCCTTGATACCGAGGCCGCCAAACGCGGCAACTCGACGTATCTCGTGGACCGCGTCATTCCCATGCTCCCCGAGGCGCTCAGCAACGAGCTCTGCTCCCTCAAACCAAAGGTGGATCGCCTGACGAAATGCGTCGAGTTTCTTATCACCAATGACGGCCGCGTGACGGCCACCAAATTTTATCCGGCCGTGATTCACTCGCGTCGCCGGTTTGCCTATCCCCAGGTGCTCGCAATCTTGCAGCGCCCGCCCGAGGAGGATCATCCGGTCGAACAAATGTTGCATCAGGCCCACGAACTCGCGCAAAAAATCAGGCGCCGCCGGTTCACCGCCGGTTCCCTCGAGTTGGACTTTCCGGAAATGAAAATCCGGCTGGATGAGCACGGAAAAATCCTGCGCATCGAGCGCATCGCCAATGACGAATCCCACCAGTTGATTGAGGAATTCATGCTGCTGGCCAACGAGGCGGTTGCCGCGCACCTGATGGATCTTCGCGTCCCGGCCATCTACCGCATCCATGAAGCTCCCGATCCGCGGCGACTCCAGGAATACCGGCAGGAAGTCATGAGCCATCAAATTCCTTGCGGCAATCTGCATCAGGCCGCCGAGGTGCAAAAACTGTTGCAAAAACTCGGTACCCTACCGATCGGACCGGCCTTGAAGATTGGCTTTCTTAAATCACTAATGCGCGCCCGTTATGCGGTCGAGCCTCTGGGGCACTACGGTCTGGCCAAGAAAAAATACACCCACTTCACCTCCCCGATCCGCCGGTATGCCGACCTGGTCGTGCATCGTGCGTTGTTCGATTTGCATAAGGCCTCCGCCGCCACACTAAAGGGTGTCGCCGAACACATCTCCGTGACCGAACGCAATTCCGCCGACGCCGAACGAGATAGCAAAGACGTGAAGCTTTTTGCGTTCTTGAAGGCTCAACTGGACTCCGGTGAACCGGAAAAATATCCCGCTATCGTGACTGATGTCCGCAATTTTGGTTTCTTTGTCGACGTTCCAGATTTGGCCATGAGCGGCCTCGTACCTTTGTCTCTGATGGAGGATGATTTTTACGTGTTCGACGAGGCGCGGCGGAATCTCACTGGCCGGCGCACCCGCAAAATGATCCGGCTCGGCGATAAGATCGTCGTAGAGGTCGCGCGGGTGGATACCTTCAAAAAACAGGTGGACTTTTCTTTGGCAAGGATTCCGGCCAAACCGTCGGCCCGCTCGTCCCCGGGCCGCCAGCCAACGGCGCGTCTGGCGCCCGGCCGCCCAAAAACTGGCGGTGGTCAGCCCAAAATGATGTTCAAGACATCCATTCGCCCCATTGGGGGCGGCCGTCGGCGCTAGTTTCACTGGTTACCAATGTAGTGCAGTTGTGCGGTTTAACCTTTCTTTGGGCTGCCCGGCGCTCGTCGACCGATGCAGTCAGTCCGTCGACATCAATTGTCGCGATGCCGACGCCGGTTTCTGCCGACAAGCCGATCCCATAGCCACCAGCCTCAGCTTCGCCCTTCCGCGGAGTTGGCATACCCTATGCTAAAAGGTTCTCGCTATGTTAGACCGAATTCATTTTATACACTCGATCATCGACCGTACCGCGCTCTGGCTGAATGCGGCGACCATCACCGCATTGCCGTCCAAATTGGTTGGAAATTTGAAAAATTCCATCGATTTGTCTATTCCAGAGGGTTATGAGGACGAAATTGGGTTCCATTTTGGGATGGATCCTAAGGCTGAGAAGAATTAACAAATCTTGCCTTTCGCTGTCACGATTATCCAGTTGTACCGAAATCGGACTGTTGGCGTCCAATCTGTCTCAAATTTGGAATGAGGCTGTGGTTTTTTGGTCAGCCTCCTACTCCAAGGCCTCTTTTTGGGCTAAAAGCCCCTTTCGACTCCTAATCTGCTATTATTTTCCTTCGGTTTTCCCACTTTTTTAAGGTCAACTTAGTCTTAATTTCAGATTTATTCTGCTGAGCTAAGTCACTGCGATTTTTTACCAGAAGCGGCCAAACGTTGAAGCGGCTCTGGCAGAAGGAAAGTGACTTGTTTAATTCGGCGCCGCGAGGGTTGCTTGGGCTTCTGCTTCTTATCCGCGTCGGAGTTGTCGTCCTTGCTGGCAAGCTCCGTTAGAACAATTCGCCTGCTGCGCGGAGGATTGGCTGGTACTTATGGCCGGATAATTATTAGCTCCCCAGATCTACCGAGCCGCCGTTCAAGGTGACGGTGGCAGAAGTCTGCGTGCCCGGATTGCCGGTCCCTCCAGGCCGGTGTCAAAATCGCTACAACCTTGAAACAAAGAAAGATTCCTTTGTCTATGTGTCGGCGTTCATCGCCGGGCCAGCAAAAGGCATTATACCCTTCAATTGCCTTGTTTGGGCCTTTTTCAGCCGTTCAGGCCCGGCCGGAGATTTTTACCCCTGATTGCAGTTGCTGTGACGCCTCCACGCCATTTCCGTAGACTGTGGCTTTTGCAATAGTTTTGCTTAATACATTGCATATAAGTGTTTTGTAATAAACATATCATAAAACAGTTGCTCATATTTTTCCTTTTCGACATTGTTTTGTAACACAAGTTGTCCATTTTCCTTGTCTCGGCGGTTTAATCAATCACCGCCGCCGGCCCCGTGGATTGCCCCTAAGGTTGGCGATTGCCATGCATCGGCACTACTTTGAGTTGGTTGGGAGTGGCAAAACCAATGGCCACAATCCGGATTCCTGATCGGAATGCAATAATTCTCGGGCAGCCGTGGCCCAGTGGAATATTTAATGCTGAAATCCGCCATAATAGGTTGGAATTCATGAGCGGAACACTATCGCGCACAATTACGGAACTATGAAGAAGGCAAATTTCGTTTATGAACCGCATCTGGTTTTGCGGGAGCATTCCATTGCGCCCAGAGGCGAGTGGAAGCCGGAATTTTCCGGTTTGACCTTCATTCAAATCCGACATGGAACGGGTTATTTTCTAAAGTCGCAATTAAATCAGGAATTATCCACGGGAACCGTTTTGTTGATAGGAGCGAACGCGCATGGAACCATTCGAGCCAGCCAGATCGGCGATTTTTCCCTAATTTATTTTAATGTCCTGCCTTCCCGCCTCACCGGGTTGATGACTTTGGGCGAACAACGCTTCTTGGAGTCGATCCTGGCCAGCAAGGAATCGAGTTTGAAAATCTTCGCACCGCAAAGCTCCATCGCCCTTCGAATGGAGGAATTGGCCGCCGGTGAATGTCGTGGCGGTTTGGGCTTCCGACTGAGCATGCTTCAACTCTTGGCGGAGGTTTTTGACCTCGAAACCGGACCCTCTCAGGAAGGGGCAAAAGTTTCGGACGCCGGTCAGCGCTTGGAATTGTTCTTGAAACAGACCCCTATTTCCGATTTGCTGGAAATGAATTTTAATGACTTGGCGCAAATGACTAATTGTACCTCCCGCCATTTAAGCCGGCTTTTCCAGAAGTTGGTTGGCATGTCATTTAACGACAAACGCGCCGAACTTCGACTGGCCCGGGCCATCGATCTCCTGGCTACGAGCAACATCAAAGTCGTCGATGTGGCACTGGAAAGCGGATTCAAGTCGCTCAGTCAGTTTAACCAGGTTTTTGCCAGGCGCTTTGGTGTTAGTCCAGGTCGCTGGCGCCAGAAGAACGGGCGCGAGGGCGCCTTGGAAGCCAGCAAAAAACTTAAAAACTTTGGACCCGTAAAAAATAATAAACTGGTTTTCAAACTAAACGCCTCCCGCAAACCGGGTGGCCGATTATCCGCATCTGAGTTGAGCCCCGTTAGCGTGGAGTGACTGGCAAGCCTTGCTTTTTTAATCAACGACACACCACCCTGACCATTATTCATGCTCCTCAACCGATCTTCAGGCATCAAGGGTCTCTCCGCTTTCTGCCTGCTTGCGCTCGTCACCCTAAGTTTTTGGGGCTGGCTCTTTATCTGGAGCAGGAGCATCAGTGTAGATAATATATTTAACAACTGGGTGGCCTTGGAAAGGTATTCCTTCTACAACGAATTCCTGTTGATCGGGGTTTTCTCCCGGATGGATGCCAAACGCTTTGTTCACGGCCCTTATCGCGAGTTTGTCGAAGCGGTGCGCACCACCGGCAGGCAGGCCTTCATGGGATTGTTCGCCGTCTTCATTGTAGGCTTTTCCCTGCACGATACGTTCCTTTCCCGCGAGTTTCTTTTTAGTTACATCCCTTTTCTTTGCATCACACTGCTGTTCAGCAACTATGTCTTGCCCAATTGGCTGAGCCAGATGGTTTTTGGCGCGGACCGCCCGGAGCGGGTCGCCTTGGTGGGGTCGGTAGATCAGGCCGCTAAAATCAAGCCGTGGATCGACCGTAAACGCATGATCGGCCTGCAAGCCATTGGCATCGTCTACCCCGGCGCCGTTCCCGGAAACTCATCGCAGGTGGCAGATCCCTCCCTTCCCGTCCTTGGTTCCTTGAATGAACTCGGCGATATCGTACAACAGCATTCCATCAGTCATCTGATCGTCATGGATCTGATGATTGGATCCGAGCGGTTGCTTCAAATTACCCAGACTTGTGAAGGTGCCGCCGTCCGCCTCCTGGCGGTAGATAACCTGGATAGCTATTTCAACCACAATACAATGGTGTTCGAGGATGACGGCGTCCGGCTCATCGGCCTGCGGGAAGAACCTTTGGAGAGCCCGGTCAACCGCATCATCAAGCGAACCATTGACCTCGCTATCGCAGTTCCCGTGGTGTTGCTCATTTTGCCTTTTATCACCTTGTTTGTTTATATTTGCCAGCGCCTGCAATCCCCCGGTCCTGTCTTGTACAAGCAAAAGCGTAGTGGTTTGTTGGGGCGCACCTTCATGATCTATAAGTACCGCACCATGCATGTCAACAACGACAACGAGGCGCGGCAAGCTGCGAAAAATGACCGGCGTATTTTCCCTCTTGGTGTATTGATGCGTAAGTTAAATATCGATGAATTTCCGCAATTTATTAACGTCGTTCTAGGTGAAATGAGCGTCGTCGGCCCCCGTCCCCACATGTTGCAACATGATGAGCTTTTTACCAAAGTAATGAAAAATTACATGGTCCGGCGCTTTGTTCATCCCGGTATCACCGGTTGGGCCCAAGTTCGGGGTTTTCGGGGGGAAATCATCACCGAACAAGATGTCCGCAACCGCGTTGAAGCCGATATTTATTATCTCGAGAATTGGTCTCTAAGCCTCGACATTCTGATTATTTTAAAAACCATCAAGCAATGCATCTTTCCGCTTCGCACGGCTTACTAAGTCCTTAAGCTCGGTCCATTGCCTGCCAGTTTAGCCTCCTGCCAGGCGCTCATTGTTTTCTTAAGTGCCTTTCAATCAGGTTATTGATCGTTCTTTTTGGCCGTTTTTATCAGAGCACAAGGCTCTTTGCGATAAGCCAAAACTGTCCAAAATGTGTATGCAGATGTCCAAATTTTGAATTGAACATTTTTCGCTAATGATTTAATTTGATCATGTCAGGCAGTGATATTTTGCCGGATTATGTATATGAAAATTGTTGCACCTTCAAAATTAGTCATTGTTTCAATGGCCGCAGTTTGCATTTCGGTTTTATCGGCCCTCAGTGCCAGCGCTGCGATAGATATATCCGCAAGCGACACTGTCGCGACAGCGGCTGAGCCAACCCCGGTGGTACCGCCTTCTGACTTTTATGCCGTCACTGTCGCTCCCTCCGTGATTCGTGGCAATACTCCTGTTCCGGAGCCGGGCACGATGTTTGCCGGTATTGGGGTTTTGACCTATCTGATTTTTAAAAGCGGGCGCCGTTCGTCTCGCCGTTGATTCTGGCAAAGATCAGGGCTGTTTCAGCAATAGTTTACCCTGACTTTATTCTTCGTTCTGTTCTGTTCGGTGAAATATTCAATTTTGAAGCTCAAGCTAGTTGGTTTTCCCGATTTGAGCCTTGCAATTTTATTCTGAGCTTCACCAATCCATCTGCTGATCACTGTTTTTTTGGACTAAATGCCCCTTTTCTACCGAATCGGGCTCTTAACTCACTCGCTGCCATGGTTGACACTCGGGATCGATGTCCTTTTCGGGCATTTTTTGGCGTTGTGGTCACAAAAAAGGTGTGCAACTGCCACCTGCGTGACAAGCGCTTTTTCTAACCTGAAGGTTTTACAAAATACGCTGTCTAGCTCCAAGGCCTTTTATCAGAAGTGTTTAAATAATTGATGGCGCTGCGGGATGCTCCCTTGAATATGTTAGACTGCATGGTGGTGGAATCTAAATTGCTATAAAATTGACTCTTGCGCTTAAATGCATATAACGGTGAGGTGCAAAAGTACGCTCAGATGGAATTAATCCTGATCTGCGCAAGACGCCAATATTGTGAGTGAAAAATCTATAAATTTGCCGGTGCAGTCGGTGACCGCCGGACCGGCCTCGACCTATCGGCTGACCATGATGGTGCCCAAGCGCCGCTACTTCTCTTATTTGCGCGAGCGTTGGTGGGTGGTGTTGATCAGCCTTGCCGTTTTGATAAGTGCCACAGTGGCCTATGAAACCGTCCACACTCCCCAATATGTTTCCTTCGCTCAAATATTCCTTAACAACAATATTCGCCTCGACAACGCCGATCTTTTTTCCGATGAAGGTGAAACCTATTTCGGCACCCAGATCGAATTGCTGAAAAGCGCCCCCATTCAGGGCACCGCGATGCAGAAAGCCGGCATTCAGGTGGGGATTGGTGAAAAAAATCCCTATAATCTGGATGTAGCCCAGCCTCAGAAAACCTCCATTCTGGTCCTCCAAGTCAGCGGGCCCGATCCCGACGTAGCCCAGCATTTTCTCCAGTTGATCGTCGACGGCTACCGGAACTACAAAAAAGAAACGCATATCTCCACCTCCCAGGATGTGTTGGATTCGCTCCGGGACGAACTCTCGGGCAAAGCCGCGGATTTGCAGGCCGAGGAAGACAGGCTCGCCGATTTTGAACGCAGTAACAACGTTGCTGTGCTTGAAGAGGAAAGCAAAAGTGCGGGTGAATATCTGGCAGAACTTAATCTACAACTCGAGCAAAACCAACTGGAGGCGAAACTGCTGGGCGATCAAATTGCAGCGGAAACTCCCGCCCCGGCCGCCACCAACAGCCTCACCGCCGCAGCAAATACCAACGTCATCACGACCGTGGCAAACGCTGGCGCAAACTTGGCCTCGACCAATGCTCTGGCAGATCCAGCCGCCACCGCTGCAGTGCCAGATGTTCCGAATATCGCGATGCCGCCAACCACCAATGAGGCCGAAGCTTACACGGATACCTCCTTGAATTCCACCCGGGTTGAGCTCGCCCAATTGCTCGCCAACAAGGAGGATAATATGAAGCACATGGGCCACCACAATTTTGATGAGGAAGTCGGCCGTCTACAGAAGATGATCACTATTTTAACGGACCAGGATCGCACCGAAAAAACCGCTCAACTGACCGATTTGCAAAAACGGATTGATGCCATCCAGGCCGCCCTGCCGCCACTGGAAACTAAAGTGCTTCAGGAAAGTGATAATCTCACACGCAGCAAAAGTATGCAGGAAAGCGTCGAACGCGATCAGAGTTTTTATGATCACTTGCTCGGCACTCTCCAAAACGTCGACTTGAACAAAAACGTCCAACAGGAGGGCGTCTCGGTGCTGCAGCCTGCCACCCCTGCGCAACCGGAAAAACGCTACCTGCCGATTCGCGTGGCGGTCGCGGCTTTTTTCGGATTGTTTATCGGTTTGGCGCTGGTTTATGGCTGGTATTTGCTCGATGACCGGTTTGTTTCTTTCCACGATGTTACCGACCAGTTTGGCGAAACCCTCCTCGGATTGGTTCCGCAAATCAAGGTTTCGCCCAAACAGCCAGCTCAAGCACTGTTGGGCGAGGTCGACGCTCGCCACCATTATCTTGAATCCTTCCGGCACCTGCGCTCAGCCCTGCTCCTCTCCCCCAATGCCGAATCGCGTCCCCAGATTTTGTTGTTCACCAGCTCGACTTCCGGCGAGGGAAAAACCACTGTTTCCGCTAATCTCGCGCGTCTGCTCGCTCGCAGCGGTCTCCGGGTCGTTTTGGTCGATGCCGATGATCAGGGCGGCGGTCTGCAACGATTGATGGGAGAAAGAGGCCAGCCCGGTGTGCTGGATTATTTGCGGGGTGATGCTGAAGCCCGCTCCGTCATTTATCCTACCGGCTGTGAGGGGCTGTCCTTTGTTCCGGCCGGCAACCGCAACGCCAAGTCCGAGGGCTTGTTTCTTCGTGCGAAACTTGGCGAATTACTCGCCGACCTGCGACAAAACCATGACTTCGTCATTATTGACGGGCCACCCATCCTCACTTGCGATGATGCTGCCATGTTGGTGCCTCAAGTTGATACCGTGGTTTTAGTCACCCGTCCGTTTTTTAGCCGTTCGCGCTTGGTGCGTCAGGCCATGGACATGCTGTACCAAAGGCAGGCAAAAAATATTAATATTATCATGAACCGCGCCCGCAAGGATGACCTCTCCGGCCATCAAGCCATGCGTGGTTTCACACAACGAGCCGTTGCGTTAAAGACCTGAATTGGTTTGTCATTAACGCTGTTACCATTTAAATTTAAATGGTTTATAATTATATTGAGCTTTGTTTCGACAAAGCCGGCTCGGCAATCGCTCTCGGGAGAGCAAAGTCGCGATTATGACTCCGTGGACTGAAAAATGCTCACTTCTAGCCATGCGGCTTCTTAGTTTTGACAGATTTTTATTTTGCCTTCTGAACATATTGATTCTACCAGGCTTGGTCAACTGCGCCCGGGGAGGCACGCAGCATTATGTCTTTGCCCATTACATGGTGTGTAATTCCACTTACGGTGCCTCTGTTCAGGGATATGAGCATGACATCCAGGATGCCCAGGCCGCCGGTATTGACGGATTTGCCCTGAACGTGGGCGCCTACGACGATCCGACGCAGCCTTATTACAATGCAAATGTTGCCTTCATCTACTCCGCCGCCGCTGCGTTGGGAACGGGATTCAAACTTTTTTTCTCGGTTGACTCCATGACCAACGCCGCCGCCATCGTGCACATGATCAGCACCTACGCGGCGCGGCCCAATACTTTCCTGGAAGGTACCAACGTGGTCGTTTCCACCTATGGCGATAATAATCTCGATTGGCAGAATCAAGTTTTCGTCCCGTTGCAGCAGCAGGGCGTCTCCGTCTGCTTTGTTCCGTTTTTTTGGCCGAATCCGATCGAGGAACTCCCCACATATGCCCAAGGTGTTGGCGTCTTGAACACCTACACGAATCTTTTGAACGGACTTTTTCTCTTTGGCGCAGCGGGTTTGCCCTATGAGTTGGCTCAATGCAATTCCAACTACACCGTGGCAGTCCATCAAGCTGGCAAGCTCTTCATGGCCAGTATTACGCCCAGCTATTGGGGCTGTGTTCAGACTAATCTCGGCCGCCGCTACTTTGAGACAGATGGTGGCGAGGGAACTGTTACTGAATGGCAATCCATTATCGCCAACCAGCCCGACTGGGTGGAAATCACGACTTGGAATGATTTTTTAGAGAGCACTTACATCTCGCCCATTGCTAATCCCGCACAGTATGAACCGGAATACGCGGTCCCCCAACGTTATTCTCACGCCGGCTACCTGGAACTCGCGAAGCGTTATATTGCGTGGTACAAAACCGGGGTGCCTCCCGTTCTCAACCAGGATGCCTTATATTATTTTTACCGCATTCATTCCCTCAAATTGGTGGCGCCCAAAGATATTGCCGTGACGAACCTTTACGGTGACGCGTCTGATGTAATTTATAATACCCTCTTTTTGACGGCCCCGGCTCAGCTTCAGGTTCTCTCCGGAACCAACTCAGTCACGTATTCTCTGGGCACCGGCTTGCAGCAAATACGCACACCTTTTGCTCCGGGAGCCCAGTCTTTTACGCTTACCCGCAGCAGTAACATGGTTCTGACTGCGCAAGGACCTCCGATCCTGTCCGCGATCACCAACTACGATTATTTTACCGCCAGCGGTTTTGCGTATGGCCTCCAGGCGCCCACTAATCTGGTGGCCCAGCCCTGAGCGGTTTCGCCACGGCCGAGCCTGGCAAAGAGCTGCGGTATTCCCCTTCCTTTGCTTACACTCTTTCGATGCAACATGTCGCCAGTCGGGTTCTTCCGGTCTTGCCCGGACCACTTGCGACATTTGTCGTTTCGCACTCTGGCGACTCCCGTGGGGCGTCGCCTTGCACGTGGGACCTTCTGGATGGTCTCCGGATACGTGATCGCCCGGTTGTTCGGATTGGTGACTAAATCAAAAATGAGATTATCAAATCGAGAAGAAACCTTCCTCCCGCTATAAAACCAAGCGTCATTAGAAAAAGGACTTGTAAATCCTTGGGGCAGGGTGAAAATCAGGTGAAAGGCCATATCGGTCGCAGCCAAACATCAGACTCGGCGCCCCAGTTTACTCGAGGCATGCACTCACTACATTGTTCTCCACCCACTTGGATTTGTAGCCAGATCGGCACGCGAGAGTACTATGCGATCCCCAATGCCTTGTATCAGCAGGGGAAATTGGCAGGCTTGGCCACAGATTGGTATGCCCCGCGCAGCCCGATTTTGCGACATCTCTTGGGCCGTCTTAGCCGCTCGGCCTTGCTCGCCAGATCCTCAACCATTCCTGACGAGTTAGTGCGCTCATTTCCGCTGCGAAGCTTGCTTTGGAAGAGAAAGGTCCGGCGCCTAGCCGCACAAGGAAGGGCCTATGAAGCTTACGCACAGACTGACAGTGCCTTTGCTTCAGCCGTCTCCAATTTAATATTCCCTCCTCACCAGATTTTCTTTGGCTATTCCTACGCGAGCCTTGAGATCTTGGAGGCAGAAAGGCGCCGAGGCGTAAAGACCTTGCTTGGCCAGATCGATCCCGGTGCCTTGGAATTTCGGTTGGTTAGCGATGAAATGTCCCGATTCCCGGAGTTTGCAGGCCCGCCATCAGAGTTCCCAACCAATTTTTACGATCGTAACCGGCGCGAATGGGAATTGGCAGACCGAATTCTGGTCAATTCTGAGTTCTCGCGTGAAGCATTAATCAAACAAGGGGTGCAACCGGAAAAGTTGGTGGTTGTGCCGCTTTGCTTTGAGCCACAGAAAGATAGTGCTGTAGCAAAGAGCAAAAAAACTGCGACCGGCCAGCCTCTGAATGTCCTATTTCTTGGGCAGGTAATCCTGCGCAAGGGGATTCATTATTTGCTCGAGGCGGCAAGGAAACTCGATCCGGAAAAAGTTCATTTTGACGTGGTAGGACCAGTGGGAATCAAACCCGAGGCAGTTGCTAAAGCCCCGCAAAATGTCACATTTCACGGCCGCGCGGTCGGACGGCAGGCGGCAGATTGGTACCGGCGGTCGGATTTATTCGTCCTGCCCACCTTATCCGATGGGTTTGCGATTACGCAATTGGAGGCGATGAGTCACGGTTTGCCAGTCGTTGCCACACCTTGTTGCGGCGAAGTGGTTGCTGACGGTATCGATGGTTTTGTGGTGCCACCCCGAGATCCAGCCGCCTTGGTTGGTGCTTTTCAAAAATATCTTGCTGAGCCAGAGCTGCTTGGGCATCAGGGGATATCTGCTCTTAAGAAAGCCAGCCTATTCACAACGGAAAGGTTGACGAAGAATCTCAAAGATGTCGAAAAGCTTATGGTCCGGGTTTAATGTCTTCTATAAGGAGACGAACATGACCAGTGCAAGCACCTTTCGGTTTTGCAAGTTCAACTGGGTTGATTTCATTGCTAAAATTCTGATTTGCTTTGACTTAGCCTTCATAAGAAAGAGCGCGAAGCTTTACGAACGGACACCAAATTAAGCCTTTGGAAGGAGTTTTCTTGCAATCCGCACAAAACCGTTCGAATATGTAAAAAGCCATCAAATGTGCATGGGTTTCATAATCTGTTTTCGGCTATGAGAAGCTCGAGAAAGCGTCGTGGTGGCTTGGCAACTGCTACCTACCGGGCAATTTTATGATCGAAAAATCGCTTGGCTGGTTGGCTATTCTGGCTGCGTTGTGCGAACAATTAATTTTGGGTGGCACCGCGGTCGGCCAGACGACGGCCTTTCAATATCAAGGGTTTCTTAATGATGGCGGCGCACCTGCCACGGGTTCCTACGATTTTCAATTTAGTCTTTACGATGCCTTGACCAACGGCGATCAAATCGGTCCCGTTTTGACTAATTCGGCCACGGTCGTAAGCAATGGCATATTTAATGCTACTTTGGATTTTGGTAACGTTTTCACTGGGAATAATTATTGGCTGCAAACTGCAGTGGAGACCAACGGCAACGGAGCCTTCACCTTTCTAACTCCTCGCCAGGCAATTACTTCTGTTCCTTATGCTATAACGGCGGGGAATGCGCTCGCCCTATCGGGCTCGTTGCCCGCAACGCAAATCTCCGGCACGATTCCGTTTAATAATTTGCCCGCTTCGTTGATCACCAACGGTGCAACCGGTTTGAACTTGACCGGCACGTTCATTGGTAGCGGTAGCGGCCTGACGAACCTGCCGGCGGCTTCCACATTGACCGGTCAGTTGATCCTGCAAAACGGCGTGTCGCTGAACATTCAAACCAACGGCGCCAATCCGTTTACCGCGACCAGTTGGTTGGGGATTGAAATGCCGGCCTTGACCAACTCGCCATCCGTGGCGATCTATTGTGGTTACCCCACCAATATTCCCGCATTTGGCTACCTGAATTCAATGGCTGGTTATGTAGCGGTTCACGAGCCCAGCGTACCGGCCCAAACGGAAGAGATCCGTCTAGTGACGACCATTCTTGGCAACACCCTGGGATTGTGGATGCAGGATGGCAGCTTCTGGTACGCAGCCGACACACTGCCGAATGTGCCCCAGGCGTGGAATTACCAGCAGCATCCTTCGCTGGGCGACCAGATGTTTTACACTTTTACGTGGCCCAATTCCGGGCGACATGCGATCGAAATCCACCTCAACGCCGGGAGTGTGGTGGGCCTGTTTGTGCCCGCAACAAATTCGTTCGTTAATACACCGCAGCCCAAGCTGACGGGCGTGATTGTGGGCGACAGTATCACGGACGGGGCTGCTGGCTATGGCGGTGAGCAGCTCTGGGCGGCCCAATTGGAGAACTTGTTGCTACCTTACGGAATCAACCTGATTCCGCAGGGGGAAGGTGGGACGGGTTTTGCCGCCACAAACGGGCCAGGGTTGGTTTCTTTTCTGCTGCGGTTGACGAACAATGTGGCAGCGTTCAATCCCGATTTTGTCATCTGGGCCGGCGGCATCAATGATCCCACCAACCTGTTGTATGCTGCGGCGACCAATTGTTTCGGACAACTGCAGACTCTTCTGCCCAATTGCCGGCAGTTGGCGATTGCACCATGGGGAGACTTAATCCAAGGCGATGAGGCCGCTTCTGATCAGATTTTCAGCAACGCCGCCGCCGTCTATCAAATACCGGTGATATACCCGGAGTACACCAGCAACGCGGCTTGGGTGACAGGAAATCGCTCGATGCCCGGGTCGGGCACGGCACCCCTTTATTGGTCAGGTGATGGGCCGCATCCAAATGCCTTGGGCCATCAATTTTACGGAAACCAAGTGGCGGCTTTTGTCCTTGCGAATTTGCTCCCCAACGCCGCATCTGTGCCGTGGTGAGAACGCACATGGATTCAAGGTGCCAATCCCGGCACGGCCATAGGGCGGAGGCTTGCCCTCTGCCAGGGACGCGTTGGGCCGACTCCAGCGCCAAGGGGCCCCTTTCAATTCCAACCCAAGCCAACGGCTCGGGTATTCGTGCCCCCAAACCTTGTCATCCCCAAAGCGGCGGAAAAAACCACAGGGGTCTAGGGCCCTTTGGGCAACAGTCCGCAATTACTCTTTGTGCTGGGATTAATTTGCACGTGGTTTATTTTGGTCGCATGGTTGAACAGAAACGGCCAGATTGCTTGGTGCGTTGATGGCTAGAACTGATCAAGCATGAGACCTCGCACCAGACACAGCTCGATATATGGCTACGATCCGAACGGTAAAATGATCAAAGAAATGCGGCACTTTGTCACCCAGGCGGCCATCGGCGACCGGATTAAAATCCACGGGGAGTATTGCTTGGCCGATTTGCCGGGTATTCTAGACGCCGCCGACCTCGTGGTACTGCCAAGTCCGTGGGACGGCTTGCCTCTTGTTCTCGTTGAAGCCATGCTACGCAGAGTGCAATTTGTCGCGACCGCTGCGGGTGACACACCGGAGTTGGGCGATGGCAACCTGGATATTGAGCTCACCACTACGGTATGGGAGGATTTTTGGGGCGGATTGATCGCCATGGCCCGAAAAATCAGGTCTGGTGCCATCGATCCGCTTCGCCTGCGCGCTTGGGCTGAGACTCGTTACGGTTACGAAAGCGTTTCGCAAAATGGCTGGCTTGCCTTTGCAGGCCTGAACGAATTTTTTAAATATCATGATTGAGATCGCTCTCGTTGCCCAGGTCATGGTGTGGCTTATTGCCATCGGGATTTTCTTGTGGAGTGGGCAGGCCTCCGTATTTCACCCAGCCGGCGTCTATCTGGCCTTTCACGGCTTGGTTTTCGTCGTTCGGCCTATATTGGTTTACGCTTTTAATTTTGACTCCAGTTGGCTGTACATGCAATTCAGACCCTCTGATGAAGTATTCATCCGGACCTTGGCGATCACCTCGCTCGCGCTGGTATGTCTCGTTGCCTCCAGTCTTATTGTGGGTCGCAGCCAGACCCGGTTCTTCAACCCCGATCCACCCTCGTTTACGACCGAGCAGCTCCACGCCTTGCTGGTCACCACCTTGCTACTGCTCCCTGCCATAGCCTATTCCATCTATGCCACGCGATTAGGCCTTCAGGGGGAAAGGGTAAACGGCATCTTCATTATGACCAATTCCACTGGTTACATCAACGAGGCGCAGGATTTCCTCCTGCCATTGTTGGTGATGTGGATGATTGTCACCCGGTTTAGCTGGTTGAATCTGTTTCCTGCAATGATCTATGTCGGCTATCGGACTTGGTTTGGTTGGTCGCGTTGGACCGTCTTGCTTTTTTTCCTTTTAACGGTCATGTGCTATTGCTGGTACAACCACCGAAAATGGGTTCCGTTTTGGTCAATCCTGGTGGCAATTCCGGTTCTGCTTCTTTTCAATTTGGTCGGGCATAATCGGATGCTGCTCAAGTCTTATTTGACAGGCGAAGACGTCCAAGTCGCGAACTATTCGGCTGGAATGACCGCAGACGATAAATTCAAAGCTCAATTTGACACACAGGACTTTGCCAACTTTGATTTTTTGACTTATGTGGTTTGGGCGGTCCCTTTTAAAACTGAAACCTACTCGTTTGGCGCTCAATATGTTCAATTATTTACGGAACCCATTCCCCGCATCCTCTGGAAAGGCAAACCCGTGGGATCACCGGTAAGGAGTATCAACGTATTTGCATACGGCAATTTTGTCGGACTGACAGTCAGTCTTCCCGGCGACGCCTGGATCAATGGCGGTTGGGTCGGCGTAATCGTTGAGCTTTCAATTGTGGGGAGTCTGTTGGGTCTGGCTCACCGGGCCTTTTGGAAGAACAGCAATAATACTGCTGGCTGTATTCTTTATTTGGTCGCATTGGCCATGGTTCCTCAGTGGTATCGGGATGGAGGAATTTCAATCGCCAAATTCCTTCTATTTAGTCTGACACCCGTAGTGATCTGGGTTGGAATGACCTGGTTGATGGGCCCAAAGTTGGTGCCAGGTTATACGGTGATCCTGCCGCCGGGTACAACTGTTCGTGTTGTACCTCAAGCAGTTGGTAATAGCCAGAAACCTAAACCATAACCAGATAAAAAGGGCGATCATAAATCTGGGAATCCCTTGGACGCAATTTTTCCCTGACCACTTTCATTTCGCCAAAGCGCTTGCGCATCCCCGTTGATCTAGTGAGGCGAGACTGGTTTCGATCATCGACTCTTGCCCAACCACAAAAAAATAGTTTGTACGGCAAGCGGAATACCAGCAAACCAGTCAAGGTTCAGCCGCCTCCAGTAGCCACTCTTATCCTTGGAGTGTTTTAAAGGCAACGACCTCCTTTCCGGGAAAATAAATTCCGTCCAGGCTTTTGCCCCTTCGCCCAAGTTCCTTAACCAGCCCCGATCAACCAACCGGCGAGAAAAACGAGCACGCCGCCCACCACTACCTGGAAAATTGCCGAGAGCAACGGCGTGTCCATGAAGCGTTTTCGGATCCAGGCGATAACCGCCAACTCGATGGCCACGAACACGAGAGCGATGGTTGTCGCCAGATGAAAATTGCGGATGAGATATGGCATGGTGTGGCCCAAGCCACCGACGGTTGTCATCAGACCACAGACTGCGCCACGAATCCAAGGTGCACCACGGCCGCTGAGTTTGCCGTCGTCGGACATGGCCTCGGCAAAACCCATGCTGATACCGGCGCCAACTGATGCAGCAAGACCGACCTTGAACGTTGCCAGAGTGCTGCCAGTGGCGAAGGCGGCAGCAAACAAAGGAGCGAGCGTGGAGACCGAGCCGTCCATCAACCCGGCCAGACCCGGCTGTACGAAGCGCAAAACAAATAGTCGGCGGGCGGCCTCATGTTCATGGCTTAACGCACCGGATTTGGTTTGCGCATTGGTTATTTCCTCAGCGGTGGTTTCGTGCCGCTGCTCTTCTTGGGCCAGGTCGTCGAGAAGTTGGCGAACTGCGGCATCTTTCGTCCGCTGCGCAGCGGCTTCGTAAAAGCGGCGCGACTCGATTTCCATCAAGACCGCTTCAGCACGCGCATTCTCGGGGAGGAGGGTTCGCGTGACCCACGAAGAGCGCCGCACGCTGAAACCCTTCACATCCTGCCGGCGGATGAGTGGTATGTGTTCACCGAATCTCTGGCGATACAATTCGCTTAACCGGTGCCGATGTCCGTCTTCTTCTTCGGCCATCCTGGTAAAAAGCTCCGCCGTAGCAGGGTAATCAACGTGGAGCGACTCGGCAAAGTCGCGATAAATGCGGGCGTCTTCCTCCTCGGCTGTGACTGCGAGAGCGAGTATCTGAGCTTCGTTCAGTTCCTGGAATTTCATAGTTCTAGGCTTTCATGGTAATGGCCGTGCCGGTCACAACAAAACCTGCCCGAGCTCAAAGCGGCTAGGCTAAGTTCCCGCCTGTAAAAAGAATATTCAGGATCCTGGCGACCACGACGCTGCGCTTGTCAACCGGCGGCAGTTGGGCACGCCTGCGCAAGTTGAGAGGCGCAGAAATAACGTAGCCACATTACGCCAGTCACCCGGGCGGAAAAGGCTTCAGGCTTGCGCACGTGTGATGCCGAGCCGCTGCATTTTGGAGACCAGGGTCGTGCGTTGCAACCCTATCCTGGCGGCTGCGCCTTTCGGACCTCCGACAACCCAGTTGGTTTCAACGAGTGCCTTGAGAATATGCTCACGTTCGGCCTCCATTAGCGTCCTGGTTCTAGGTACGGTGCTTTGACAGGCGACCGCTGTCTCAGCGGACGGATTCAGCTCAGCCAAAGGTGCGCGCAGGGTATTTCCAGGCGAAAGAATAACCGACCGCTCCACGAAATTCTGCAACTCACGTACATTTCCCGGCCAAGGGTAACCAAGCAAAACGTCGATTGTCTCAGTGGGAATATTTTCAATCTTTTTATGCATGCGCGCTGCAAAAAGATCCACAAAATGGCGCACGAGTAACGCAATATCTTCGGGGCGTTCCCGCAACATCGGGAGGCGCAGGGGGAACACGTTCAGTCGATAATAGAGATCGCCTCTGAACTTCCGGTCTTGCACCATTTGTGGTAGGTCGCGGCTGGTGGCCGCCACCACACGCACATTCACCCGGAGAGTCTGAATACTCCCAAGCCGTTCAAATTCCTGCTCCTGAAGCACCCGCAACAGCTTGGGTTGCAATTCTGGCGGAATATCTCCGATTTCATCCAGAAAAATCGTGCCGCCGTTCGCAAGTTCGAAACGTCCAATCTTACGGGAGATGGCCCCAGTGAAGGCTCCCCGTTCATGACCAAACAATTCGCTCTCGAGTAATCCCGCGGGAATCGCGGCGCAGTTCACCCGGACGAGAGGCTTGTTGCGACGCCCGCTACGGTTGTGAATGGCGCGGGCAATTAGTTCCTTGCCGGTGCCAGTTTCGCCGAGGATGAGTACCGTGGAATCCGTCGGCGCCACGATTTTGAGCTGATCCAGCGAGGCTCGGAGTGAGGCGCTTCGACCGATAATTTCCTCAAATTTGTCCTCAGGCCGCACCTTTTCCTCAAGGTGCGCCGATTCTTTTCTGTGCTCTGGTGGGGGACTGATCCGGCTTTGAAAGCCAGAATGGTATTCTGTTGCGATGTCTGGCTCTAGAGAGCTGCACTGCGCTTGTTGGCGCTTGAAGTCACCGAATGCCTCTGAATTGGAGCTGCCTAGTCCCAAAACGCCAACTTGGCGGCTGGCGATTATTAACGGCACGCCGCAAAAGGACTTGATGTGGGCTTTCAACAAAGCCCGGGCAAACTCAGAGAAACGCGTTTCTGCCTCGGTATTGATCGTATGTATTTGCTGACGCTTCCAGATCCAACCTGCCAATGAATCGGCCGCCGGGAAACTCAAGCATGCCTTGAGTCCGGCTGGCAGATCGGCAGGCAGCAAGTGCAAGCGGATGACTTGACCAGCTGGTTCAAAGAGCCAAATGCACAAGGCTTGAACGTCCGGTTGCATTGGAAGTCGCGCGGCCACCTCATAAAGCAATCGGGGCAGGTCTTGATCAATCGCCGGGTCAGTCGCTTCCTGCACCTCAAACGTTTGCGGGCCGGCATCAGACTCCATCAAGTCCGACGCCAAACCTTCTGGGTTCCATGCGAGATCTGTTGCCGGTGAATCATTCCATCCATCTGTGTTAGTTTTCATAGTTTTCCCATTGGTTAATGGGCCGGGCTTTCGAGCGCCAATTGGATCGCCTGCAGCAAGGTTTCTTTACGGATGGGTTTTCGCAGAATATCGGCCGCACCCGCCCACCATTCAGGGCGCTCCTCTTCCACGGTGGCCCTGGCGCTGAGAAGGATGATTGGAATTGCCCGACCGGTTTCAACCAGACGGCGCTTGAGCTCCAAGCCGTGCATTCCCTCCGTCCGGTCGTCGAGCAGCAGACAGGTGGTCTCTTCTACATGGCCGGATTCAAGGAAATCCTTGGCGGACGTGTAAGCCTCGGCCCGGAGGCCGGAGCAACAGAGCAGCCTTTGGGTTGACCTTCCCACCGAGGCGTCATCAGCGACGACAGCCACCAGAGGTGCGTTGGTCGGTTCCGGAGCGTTTTGATCAACTTGAGCCGTCCTCATGATGTCTTCTTTCGGGTTTATGCGATCAGTCGCAGGTGAACAAACGGGCGGAACTCGTGACGGGCTCTGGACTGGTGCCACGATCATTTGCCATCGTGAGCGAGCCATGTCTCGCAAGTTGTCGCATACCTCGCTTTTATTGTTTTCAGTTGAGCAGAATAAGTCCATGCCAGCACAATAGCCGCCGCCATTTAAAAATTCTACTGTTCCTTGGTTCAGGATCGGCGACTGTACTTTAGTGCAGTCCGTCATTGTCAATATGGCGTAAACATTGGCTGGCAGACCGCGGCTGCTGAAAAGCATGGCCAGAAATTCCACTGTTATCGCTTTCATTACACTCAATTGCACCGGGTAGTTAACCTGCCCCTTGATGAGAATAATCGGATTGCGGATGCTCGCTTGCTTTAAAGGGGGCCTGTTGGTGGGCATACGCGGCGCCGCTTCGACGCGATGTCGAAATCACGTCACCGGGAGTAGGGCGGGGAGATTTGGGTAAGAGCCTTTTAGGCAACCTAATTCGCCCTAAAATCCTGCCGGAGTGATTGATGGGCGGAAAGGAGGTGGCCGCATCAGTGCTTGGCATTGGAGATGCAATAGCTCACCTAATGAAAAATTTACATTACGTCTGGTCTTTTGGGTGCGGCGATCTGAGAAAGCAGACGATTCAAGCCAGTGAAGGGTCAAAAAAAATCCGGATCGTCTTTAAAGACGACGGTAGCGCCGGCAACGTGGAGGTTTCGTATGAAATAATTCCGCGCCTGCCACGATCACCCTTTCGGAGTCCAACAAACAAGTTTATCCTGCCTGCCTTCCAATACGAACCACGGCATGAAAATTGATGCTTCAAGTCCTGTTCAGTTGCATGAAGGTTCAAGAATTGAGGAAACTTCAATGCCGAGCGAATTAATCAAAGCGAGACGAATTCTTGTCACGGACGACGACCCGATTCTTTGTGGAATCATAGCCGCTGCCCTCGAGGACGATGGCTTTGTTGTCGACATGGCTTTCGACGGCGAAAAAGCATGGGAGATATTGGTCCACCGGCACTACGATTTGCTAGTCACTGACAACGAAATGCCCCGGCTCACCGGCATGGAGCTTGTCGAACGCGTTCGCAATGCGGGATTGGGTCTGCCCGTTATCGTGGCTTCCGGTTCTTTATCTTTGCGACGTGCGAGCGACTATCCACCGCTCCAAATAGCAGCAGTCATTCCAAAGCCTTTTGCATTGCTGGAAGTCCTGAATACCGTGAGGAATGTTTTGCCAGACTGACGAGACACCAGCAAGGGCCGATGAATGCAAGGCAATTGTTCCACTCCGGTCTGAACTATCGGCCTGGAATCCGTTTTGTGGACGTTCTACGGGTTGGTGACAAGCGTTGCTTAACGATTGAGGCAGGGACCGGGTTGGCAGATTTGCTTTATTATTAAGTAATGTTAGTGAGTAATAAGATTGATATAATGGAAGCGCTTGAGACAACCACCCGGACTGAATGCATGGAAGTTCGCCGACTTTACATAGCAGCGGGGCACAATTTTCTCGGTCATCACGGCAAACCGCCCGGGGAGAACCCGATTACCGAGGTGTCGGAGGTAAATTGCTTAGCAGGTCGCGGCATACAAGGCGACCGTTTTTTCGACTTCAAGGAGGCCTACAAAGGCCAGATTACTTTTTTTGCCTGGGAAACCTACGTGGTGCTTTGTCACGAACTCGGCACGAAGGGAAAACCGCTTTCTGTTTTTCGGCGCAACGTGATTACGTTTGGAGTGGATTTAAATGATTTGATTGGCGTGGAGTTTCAGGTGCAAGGCGTGCGTTTCTGTGGCACAGAAGAATGCCGTCCCTGTTATTGGATGGATCAGGCTTTTGCACCCGGCGCGGCTGATTGCTTAAAAGGAAGGGGTGGGCTGCGCGCCATAATTTTGAGTGATGGCACATTGCGGGCGAACACGCCATGACATTGACTACCATGCTGCTCGCTGGTGGCAGTTCGCGCCGCATGCGCGTGGACAAGGCAACTTTAATGATCGCAGGCGAGCCTCTGTGGCAGCGGCAGCTTCGAGTCCTCAGCGGCTTGCGACCAGAGACACTCTGGGTATCTGGCCAGAGCGGGTTGAGGTGGTGCCCGATTGGAACCGAGATTGTGACGGATAAAATGCCCTCGCGCGGGCCTCTGAGTGGTGTGGCCGAAGGGCTGTGTCTGCTGAAGACTTCGCACCTGCTGGTGCTGGCAATAGACCTGCCACAAATGACAACAAACCATTTACGGAAACTTTTTGGGCTGGCCAAGCCTGGCAAAGGAGTCATCCCGCTGAATGGCGGTGGCCTTGAACCTCTCTGTGCGGTTTATCCGGCTGAGGCTGCCGCCGCTGCGGGCGCCGCTCTCAACTCCAGCGATGTGTCTCTTCAAAGTGTTGCGCAGTTATTGCTGCAACAAGCCAGAGCCCGCGTTTATGAGGTGAGACCGGAGGAGCAAGCGCTCTATCTTAATATGAATACGCCTTTGGATTTACCACCCAAAGCGGGTGCAAGCAGCTTGCAGCCGTAAACCTCAATCCTTGGAATGTCGTAATGAATTATTCCCGGTTGTTCCATCACCTATTCTGATAGACGAGGGCTATCGACCTTTTCGTGGGGCAAGTTTCTTCCGAAAGCTGTGAGCAAGGAGTTCACCAGGACCAAGCCACGACGGAAATCCTTTCGCATAAATTGCATCAAGATATTCAACGGCCCGGGCGATTTCGCTTCGTGCGCCTTTGTGTAAGCGATGGCTTCGGGAAGAGAACGGGCGAATCCCTCAACTAGTTCCGGTTCAATACTGCCGAGAATTTTCGTTAAAGTCATGACGTTGCGAATTCCGCGGATGCATTCCGGCATGTTCGCCGTCTCGACCACTATCCCGACCACTTTGTCGCTAGAACCGAGGGCACCGCGCAGCAGTTCAAATACGCCGCGATTGTGCAGCCCTTGCAGCACTTCATACGCGGCCAGCAGGGCCTCCGCGTGCTCCGCAGGCGCATTCTGAAGCCGGGTTTGCAATTCTGCGCGCGGATCGCGGGCCGGCAATTCCAAAGCGATTGGTTTAGCCATGTTCTTCCTGGTTGAGGGTTAAGTTTTGACGGTCGCAAAAAAATTAATGTTGAGCCTCAGATTTCGAGCTGCCGTTTGCGCTTTTTTTTGTGGCGTGAAATACGGTGGGCTGGCTTCCAGGCAGATGGTAATCCGACCGCTTCCATTTGCGCTCTATTTCCAAACCATTTTGTGGTGTCGGATGGCCGAACCGGGAATTCACGCGTGGCAGCGGACTCTCGCCGATTTCCGGCAATGCCTCCATCCGCACTGAGGCTTCCTTATAGGCCGGTGTGTGGGTAGCCTTGTCACTATGGTTGCTGGTAAGCAGATTCACCGCACTCTCCGAGGAGTTCATCGGCATGTAGAGTTCATTCCCAGTTACCCGGTCAGTCACCAACGCCCGGATGCGCACCTTGCCATAGCGGGAGATGAGCTGGACCCAGCTTCCACTCTGGAGGCCCCGCTCCGTGGCGAGTTCGGGTGAAATCTCCAGGAAGACATCCGGCACTTTCTCGGAGATTCCCTTGTTGCGGTAAGTCAGGTTTCCTTCGTGAAAATGCTCGAGAATCCGCCCGTTATTTAGATGAAGGTCGAATTCTTCATTTGCCGGATCCGTCGGAGCGGACATAGCCACTGGGAACAACCTTGCCTTGCCGCCGGGCAGCGCGAATTCCTTCGTGTACAACAATGGCTGGTCGGTACCGTCGTCGGCGACTGGCCATTGCAAGGATTTGAAGCCTTCCAACCGTTCATAAGTCACGCCGGCGAACAAAGGGCAGAGCGAAGCAATCTCGCGGTAAATCTCGGAAGGATGTGCGTAATTCCAATTTGCGCCCAGATGATTCGCCACGGCCTGGATGATCCGCCAGTCGGGCCGGCTGCCTGCGAAAGGTTCAAGTACCTGGTAAAGCCTTTGAATGCGCCGCTCGGTGCTGGTAAATGTACCCTCCTTTTCGAGGCTGGGGCAGCCAGGAAATATAACATCGGCATACTGGCAGGACTTGCTGAAGAAAATGTCCTGGATCACAAAAAAATCGAGCTTGGACAGAGCCGACTGCACATAGTTGGAATTGGAGTCCACCAGGGCGATTTCCTCCCCGAACAGATACATCGCTTTGAGTTTGCCGGCATGGATGGCTTCCATCATTTCGTGATTGTCCAAACCCTTCGTGGCGGGCAGATGGACCTTCCAGGCAGCTTCAAACTTGGCACGCACTACGGGATCGTCGCTGCGTTGGTAACCCGGTAGCATCACCGGATGCGCCCCATGATCGCCTGCGCCCTGGACATTGTTATGTCCCCGCAATGGATAGGCACCCGTGCCCGTCCTCATATAATTTCCGGTGACGAGCAGTAGATTCGAAATGGCAGTGGAGCCATCTGAACCCATGCTGTGCTGAGTGATGCCCATCGCCCAAAGAATGCAGACGCCTTTGGCTTCCACGATCATGTGGGCCACTTGCTTCAGCAGGGCGATTTCCAATCCGCAGGTTTTCGCGGCAAACTCCATTGTGAAGGGCTCCAGACTCTTTCGGTACTCGTCCAGTCCATTCACCCATTTGTTTAGAAATTCATTGTTTGCCTGGCCCTGGTCCAGGATGTAGCGCGTGATGGCGCAGATCCAGACAATGTCCGATCCCGGCTTCGGCCTGAAGAAGAGATCCGCGCGCTCCGCCATCTCATTCTTGCGCAAATCAGCCACAATCAGCTTCTGACCGCGCAACTTGTGCGCTTGTTTGACACGGGTAGCGAGGACGGGATGCGCCTCCGCGGGATTTGCGCCAATAATTATGACCAGACCCGCGTTCTCAATATCCCGGATGGAACCGGAATCGCCGGCGTAGCCCACCGTGCGGAACAGGCCTTCGGTGGCCGGCGCCTGGCAGTAGCGAGAGCAATTGTCCATATTGTTCGTGCCGATCACCGCGCGCGCCAGCTTTTGCATGAGGTAACTCTCCTCATTGGTGCATTTTGAGGAGGAAATGAATGCCAGCGCATCGGGTCCATTTTTGGCCTTGATCTCGGCGAGGCGCCTTGCCGCCTGGGTGAGAGCTTCCTCCCAGCTCGCTTCGCGGAACTTGTTGCCTTCCCGGATCAAAGGCGTGGTCAGTCGGTCGCTGCTATTCACGAAATCCCAGCCAAACTTTCCCTTGATGCAGGTCGAAATTCCGTTCGTGGGGCCGATGGTGGGTTCGACCTTGAGGATGTGGCGGCCTTTGGTCCAAACCTCAAAGCTGCAACCGACGCCGCAATAGGTGCAGACCGTCTTGGTCTTGCGGGTTCGCGATTCGCGCATGGCCGATTCGGCTTCGGAAACTTTCAGGATCATCCCGTAGCCCATGTCCGGCTCAATGCCCTTGATGATATCAATCATGCCGTTCAGCATGGGCTTGGGCATGCTGCTCAAATAACCAGCCTCCCCCAGCATGGATTTTTCCATCAGCGCGTTACAGGGGCATACCGTCACGCAATGACCGCACGAAACACAGCTCGACTCGCCGATGGATTTGCCACCGTCCCACAAAACCCGCGGGTTGGGATCCTCCCAGTTAATGGACAAGGTCTCGTTGACCTCGACGTTCTGGCAGGCTTCCACACAGCGGCCGCAAAGCACGCATTGGTTCGGGTCGTACCGGTAAAAGGGGTTCGTGGCATCCACTTCGTAAGGCTTGGGTTTGAAAGGATACTTCTGATGTTCCACAGCGAGCATCTTCGTGGTATTATGCATCGCACAATTGCCGTTGTTGTTGTCACAAACGGTGCAGTAAAGCATGTGGTTCGCGAGTAGTCGGTCGAATGCTTCTCTTTGACCCGCCAGAGCCTGGGGTGATTTCGTTGAGACATTAATGCCTTTTTCAACCAGGGCCGCACAAGCTCTCACCAGTTTTCCATTTACCTCGACCATGCATGTGTCACACGATTGAATCGGGCCAAGCTGGGGATGATAACACACTTGAGGAATTTCACTCCCCCGGCGATTGAGGAGATCGATCAGCCGTTCACCGGCCTTGGCTTCCGTTGTCGCGCCGTCTATTGTCAGATTAACATTCACACTTTTGATCTAGAAGCGGTCCAGTTTGTGTTACTTTTTCGAGTTGGCCCTGCCACGTTGCAGGTGAAAAGCCAATCCGGCAAGAGGGAGCCTTGCGTTTACAGGCGAATTTAGCCACGGAACTACTTAATGCAAATTCGGTGCCAACTCCGCGGCTGAATATTTCTACGCGAATGTGGCTGTTCCGTGTCGGGGCATGACGATCTGACGACTTGGTGTCGATAGGTCGGCGTTCCATTGGCGGGTTTTGCAGTTCGACCAGATTTGGCAAGTTCGTCGACTGCATCATAAACCCCTGTCAAAACCACCTTCCGGAAAAACCTCAAAGGCCTTCCTGCCATTTGGCATGGACCGTGCAGTGTCGGTCGGCAGTAAGTCAAATGTCCATTCCGACGGTAAAACAAAGTCGACCCGATTCGGACGCAGGTAATGCAACAGAACTGAAAGAACAGAGGTATTTATGTTAAAAACGCTGGTTAAGACAGAAAACGATTACTCGCTCTCCCTCATGAGACTCATGTTGGGGTTTCTCTTTTTCGTTCACGGAAGTCAATTGATGCTGGGCTGGTTTGGCGGGTTCGGACTGAGCGGCTCCATGCAATTCTTCACCCAAAAACTGGGCATTCCTGCCGCTTTTGCCTTCCTGGCCATTGCCACCCAGTTTTTTGGAGGGATCCTGTTGATCCTAGGATTGGCGGGCCGATTGGCCGCCCTCACGATCGTTGGTGACATGGTTGTAGCCGTCGCCAAAGTGCACTGGCAGTTTGGACTATTCATGAATTGGTACGGGATGCAGAAGGGCGAAGGGTTTGAATATCATCTGCTGGTCATCACGATCGGCTTGGTGGTTATGATTCGTGGCTCAGGAGCCTTTTCACTCGACCGGCTGCTGGCCCGCGTCCCGAGAGAAGTGGACCACCGGGAGAGAATCTCTGTTCAGGCTGCGGGCTCACACTCTTGATGTGCCACCCTGCAGGAGTCGAAGCTCCATGACTATTTTTGGCCAAATTCCAAGACTGCGGTCGCTGCTAGTAACAGTTTCCGTTTCACCTTCAGAGTCAAATGTTTCTGAACCTTAAAGATAACACGCCTCCTCGCTTGGATGGCTGCCCGATCTCGCTAGCGTCGTCTCTCTACTTTGATTTTCCTCCGGCTACATTCATCGCGAACCTGGACCTATCTAGGTTCGGTTTTTCAAATTTCCAGTGCCATCACTTGCTGTTACGACATTAGGTTGCAAAATCTGAAAAACTGCCAAGAACGGATTGTGGTTCGGCGGAAAAGCGTCGTCTACGTGACTAGGTGTCGAATACGCGACACAACCGTGACGATACAAAAGCCCAACAAAGCCGGCCAAAGTTCCGGCTTCGCGATAAAATTCTGGTACTAAGGCCTTTCAAGAAATCTGCAATACCGCTCCTTCCCCTTGGCATGGGTCGTGCAATGTCGCATTGGAACTTTGAAACTGATTGAAATAAAAACGACGGAAAAATGTTTGATGGCCCCCCCCCGAAATCTGCAAGTTGAAGGGACATGGAATTCGCGCTCATCACAACGAGTGACGCTGCGTTCGTCCATCCATGATGGGCGAAGAGAATACTGGCAGCTCAGGTTATTGATTTTCCTGCTGCCATTGGGGGCCATCGCACCGATTGTCTATCCGTTGCAAGACGTGCCCGGCGCCATGCATCGCCTCGAATTAGAAGATTATGGTGTTGCCTTTTGTGCTGTGCCCTGCTGCGGTAGACTGCCTGGGCGAGCGATCGGCTCGTTTTTGATCGAGCGGAATGTCCGAGAGCCCGCGCCCTTTGTAAATTCAACACCAGTCCAAACTTCGGAGCCAAATCTTGCTGAGCCACGCAAAATTCAAAGCTCATTACCACCGGAGGCGGCAACGGCTTCTGCCGCCCCGGTGGCTTCAACATCATTGAAAGCGAGGGCTTAATCGATGTGGATCGTTCAACTAGCTCTCCGCCGCCCGTATACATTTGTGGTCGCTGCATTGTTGCTGCTTTTGTTGACACCCTTTGTCCTGTTGAAGACGCCTACCGACATTTTCCCGTCCATTGACATCCCCGTGGTAAGTATCATCTGGTCCTATACCGGCCTGACTGAAGAGGACATGCAACAGCGGATTATTTACACTGAAGAACGAGCGCTGACGACGACGGTGAACAACATTCAGCACATTGAATCCACTTCTTACTTTGGGGTTGGTGTTATCAAGGTCTTCTTCCAGCAGGGGTCTTCTCCGGATGCCGCCGTGGCCCAGATCACGGCGGTCTCGCAAACAATCCTAAAGCAGCTTCCACCCGGCGCCACCCCGCCGTTGGTTATTGAATACAACGCTTCCACCGTTCCGATTTTGCAGTATGGCATCAGCAGCCATACTCTGAGCGAGTCGCAAATCTTTGATCTGGCCATGAACACGATCCGCGTGGGAATTATCAGCGTGCGCGGTGTGGGAGTGCCTTTTCCGTATGGTGGCAAGCAGCGGGTCATCTCGGTGGACTTGGATACCAAGGCGCTCGAAGCGCAAAACATTTCCGAAGCAGACGTGGCCAACGCCATTAGCGCGCAGAATCTGGTCTATCCCAGTGGCACAGCCAAGATCGGCAACAACGAGTACCCGATTGATCTCAACACCAGTCCGACCGTTATTGATCGGCTAAACAATCTGCCGATCAAAAGCGTTGGAGGAACCGTCATTCGCGTTCATGATGTCGCCCAGGTTCGCGATGGTTATTACCCACAGGACAACGTCGTCAAACTGAATGGAGTCCGCAGCACTCTGTTGATCGCGCTAAAAAACGGCAGTGCTTCAACTCTTCAAGTCGCCAGTGGAGTTAAAGCTGCAATGGCGGCAGTCATGAAAACAGTCACGGGGGATGTGGAGGTGCACCAATTTGGCGATCAATCCGTATTCGTCAAAGCGGCGGTCAGCGGGGTCGTGCGTGAAGGTGTGATTGCCGCAGCATTGACCGCCGTGATGATTCTGCTTTTTCTGGGTTCGTGGCGAAGCACGCTCATTATTGCAGTTTCCATTCCGCTTTCGGTCCTGGCCTCCATCGCAGTACTGAGTTCGTTGGGCGGAACCCTCAACCTGATGACACTCGGCGGCCTCGCCCTTGCGGTTGGCATTCTGGTGGATGACGCCACGGTGACGATCGAAAATATCGAACGCCACCTGAGTGCGGGTGAAACGCTCGAGAACGGCATTCTCATCGGGGCGGGCGAAATCGCCCTGCCGGCCATGGTTTCCACTTTGTGCATCTGCATCGTTTTCGTGCCCATGTTCTTTCTCCCTGGCGTGGCGGGATTCCTCTTCGCGCCACTCGCGGAGGCGGTTGTGTTTGCGGTTTTGGCGTCCTACCTCCTTTCCCGCACGCTTGTGCCGACCATGGTGATGTGGTTCGAGCGGCATCGTCATGGACAGCACAAGACGGCCGGAACCGCCGGTGCGGCGGTCGAAACCTCATCGCCTTGGGTTCAGCCCTTGGTTCGTTTCCAACAGGGATTTGAGCATGCCTTTGATCGTTTCCGTCATCATTATCAAAATCTGCTCAGCCTGTGTCTGGCTCGACGCTTCGCTTTCGCGGCGGGTTTTCTGGCCTTTTGCGCCGCCTCGCTCTGCCTGATCCCGTTGCTGGGGCGGGACTTCTTTCCGACTGTCGATGCTGGAATGATCCGCCTGCACGTTCGTGCCTTTACCGGAACCCGCATCGAGGAAACCTCGGCTCTCGTTGACCGGGTTGAAGCCTCCATCCGCAGCCATATCCCCCCAGGCGATGTCGATAGCATCATTGACAATATTGGCCTGCCGGTTTCCGGCATAAACCTGAGTTATAATGACAGCGGGATCGCCGGAACTGCAGACGCTGACATCATGATCTCCCTGAAACGCGGACACCAACCGACGGCTGATTATGTCCGGAATTTACGCCTGGCACTCAATCGCGAATTCCCCGGTGTGGTATTTTATTTCCTGCCGGCGGACATTGTGAGTGAAATCATCAACTTTGGATTGCCCGCACCATTTGACATTCAGGTACTCGGTCGTGACACGGTCAGCAACCATCAGGTTGCGGCGGACCTCCTGGCCAAAATTCGCCACGTGCGCGGTGCTGTGGACCTGCGCATACAACAGCCGAATAATGAGCCGCGATACATGTTTTCGATTGACCGGACCAAGGCTTCCGAACTCGGCCTCTCGGAACAACAAATCGCGAATTCAGTTCTGCTTAACTTGAGTGGCAGCACCCAGGTTCAGCCGAATTTCTGGCTGGATCCGCACATTGGGGTTCAGTATTTCCTGAACATCCGGGTGCCAGAACCGGCGATGACCTCGTTGTCCGATCTGAATTCAATGCCGATCACGGCGGGGGTTCCCGGCACCGGCAACGAGCAATTACTGGGAAACCTTGCCACGTTCAAGCGCGCCACCAGCCAGCAGATTTACTCGCACTACAACATACAGCCCGTGGTGGATGTGTATGGCGGCATTGACAGCCGCGACCTTGGGGGCGTGTTGGCAGACATCAAGCCGATCCTCGCTCAGGCGCAAAAAACATTACCGCACGGGAGCACACTTATGCTCCGCGGTCAGGCTGAGACCATGCGCGCCAGCTTTCTGGGCTTGGGCGTTGGACTCCTCATGGCCATCGCTCTGATTTATCTGCTGCTGGTGGTCAATTTTCAAAGTTGGCTGGACCCGTTCATCATCATTACTGGATTGAGCGGCGCCCTGGCCGGCGTCTCGTGGGGGTTGTTTGTTAGCGGCACCACTCTAAGCGTGCCCGCAATGATGGGTGCCATCATGTGTCTCGGCGTCGCCACCGCCAACTCCGTGCTCGTGGTCACTTTCGCGCGGACAAACCTGCACCAAGGCATGACGCCTGTGCAAGCCGCCTGGGCCGCTGGCACGGGACGTGTGCGGCCTGTTATCATGACGGCAACCGCGATGGTTATCGGCATGGTACCGATGGCGCTCGGACTAGGCGATGGTGGCGAACAGAACGCGCCCCTCGGACGAGCGGTGATTGGGGGTCTGGCCATGGCCACCAACGCCACGTTGTTCTTCGTGCCCGTCGTGTTCAGCATTCTGCACCGCACTGTGCCAGTGCCGGAGAAGCGTGCGTCTGACCGGCCCCATCCGGCCTCCGGTTTAACCCCGGCTCCCGCCGTCATTTAAGGAACATTCATGAACCAACTCAAACTTCCAGCAGATCAAAACGCCGCGAAAGATCCGCCTACAGCTGGCGGCTCGACGCCTCCAGCTGCAACCCAGCCTGCTACTGGAGACAGTGGCGGGCAACCGTTGGCGTCCCCCACCGGCTCGCGGCGCGTGGTTGTAATCACCTTTGCCGTGTTGATTTTCATCGGCGCGCTCGCGCTCGGTTTTATCCCGCGCTGGAGTCAACATCAGGCCGCTGAGGCGAACATGATTGAACTCGCGATCCCAACGGTTTCAGTCTTGTCGCCCACGTATGGAGCGCCCGGGGACGGACTCACACTCCCGGCGGAAATCCGGCCCTGGCGGGAAGCATCCATTTATGCCCGCGTCAATGGCTACCTAAAAGATTGGCAAGTGGATATCGGGGCGCATGTTCAACAAAACCAGCAGTTGGCGGAGATCGAAACGCCCGACCTGGACCAGCAACTCGATCAAGCCAGTGCTCAACTAGCGCTGGCCCGGGCCAACCTGCGCCTCGCTGAGATAACGGATAATCGTTGGCAGGCATTGTTGAAGACAGCTGCCGTGACCCAGCAGGATGCTGATACAAAAACTGCCGGACGCGAGACCGCCTCCGCCAGTGTGGCCGCTGATCAAGCCAATGTGAGGCGACTGGAGCAGTTGGTATCCTACGAAAAGATCATCGCACCTTTTACGGGGGTTATTACCCTGCGCGAAGTGGACATTGGCGACCTGATTATCGCCGGCAACGGCGGTCAGGAAATGTTTCACATGGCCCAAACCGACAAACTGCGGGTTTACGTGCGCGTGCCCGAACCCGACGCGCTTGGCATTGCCGTCGGCCAAACCGCCGATCTGGTCACTCCCGAAAGCCCCGGCCGGGCATTTACTGCCACAATCATCACGACCTCGGAAGCCATCTCACCCGTCTCCCGGACGCTCCTGGTGGAACTCGAGGTGGACAACTCGAAGAATCAGATTCTGCCCTATAGCTACGGCGACCTCACTTTTACTGCCAACCACACCAAGCCAGTCCTGATGATACCCGCCGATAGCGTGTTGTTTCGCGCTCAAGGCTTGCAAGTCGGCGTCGTTGGCCCGGACGACATTGTGGAATTGCGATCTATTCAGGAAGGTCGGGACTTTGGACAAAAGGTCGAGATTCTCAGCGGCTTGACCCCGGCTGACCGGGTCATTATCTACCCCAGCGACTCGCTCATCGGTGGAATCAAGGTGCGCATCGCTGACGATTCTTCTTCTGTAGCCAAAAAGTGATTATGAACCTCCCCGCCATGAATCTGGCAGAGCGCGGGAAATGGCCAGGTATTTTGAGCGCTAAATCCTCCCGGGCCCCTGCGGGTCTGCTGATTTGTCTCGGACTGCTTATCATCATCCAGGCATTCGTCACGGGCTGCGCGGTTGGGCCGGATTATAAACGCCCAGAAGCAACGACCGTTCCGGGCGCCTACAGCGTCGCCACCATTGCCACCAGCAGCGACTGGAAGGTCGCCGAGCCGAAGGGGCAGTTGCCCAAAGGTGACTGGTGGAAGATGTTTAACAGTCCGGAACTCAACGATCTGGAAACTGAAGCCGCCAACGCGAATCAGAATCTGAAAGCCGCCGTCGACCGCTTTGATGAATCCCGCGCACAACTGAATATCACCCGGGCAGGATTGCTTCCAAGCATCGACTTTGCAGGATCCGCCACGAGACAACGCACTTCCCCCAATGAGCCCTCTATCCTGACCGGCAAGCCCATCGGCTACGGGGCCACCTTTAACGATTTTACTTTGCCCCTGGAATTCAGCTACGAAGTGGATGCCTGGGGCAGCGTCCGTCGGAGCGTCGAATATGCCCGGGCGACCGTGCAGGCCAGTGCCGATGACGTGGCCACCATTAATTTAGGCATTCAGGCGGCAGTCGCCGCGGATTATTTTAACTTGCGGGCCTTGGATACTGAAATTGCTGTTCTCCGGTCCAACATCCAGGTCTTCAGCCGGTCACTTGATCTGGTCATCAGCCAACGGCAAGGCGGCATCGCCACGGATCTTGAGGTTGCCCAGGCGGAAACCGTGCTCAAAACCACAGAAGCCCAGCTCCCCTACGTGGCGCTCCAGCGCGCCCAATTCGAGCACGCTCTCGCTCTTCTGGCCGGGCAACCGGCACCTTCGTTTCGAATTCCCGCGCACGTGATGCGCGTCGTCCCGCCCCGGATCCCGGTCGGTTTGCCATCGGAATTGCTGGAACAACGGCCTGACGTCTCCGCGGCTGAACGGAGCATCGCTGCGGCCAATGCCAACATTGGCGTCGCCAAGGCGGCCTTTTATCCGACGATCATCCTGAATGGCCTGGGCGGTTTGGAGAGTGTGAATACAGGGTCCTTGTTCAATGCTTCCAGCCGCTTCTGGTCGGTCGGGCCAACTTTGACTTTACCAATCTTTGAGGGCGGCCGGCTGCGGGCCGGCTTGCAACTCTCCAAGACCACTTACCACGAAATGGTGGCTAACTATCGCCAGACCGTGCTCACCGCTTTTTCCGAGGTTGAAGATAGTCTCGCTTCCCAGAATTTGCTGGCTAGCCAATACGAAGCGGAAAGCGGAGCCCTGGTTGCCGCGCGCAAGCAACTTGAGGTGGCCAACGATCAATATCGTGAGGGCCTGATTACCTACCTTGATGTTGCGACGGCGCAAAGCACCGAGTTGAACATCGAGTTTAGCACCGTGCAACTGCGCGGCCAACAACTCGTCGCGGCTGTTTCGTTAGTGCAATCGCTTGGCGGCGGGTGGCGGGATCCGGCGAAATATTGACGGCGATTGTGGATAAGCACGAAACAAGCGAGCCAACCAAAGGATTGGGCATCGCTCGTATTTAGCCGGCAATTGACTGGCGTGACTTTGCGGAAAAACTGGTCGCAGCCGCAAAGAATCATTGAAAAACAGAGTAGGAACGGAACAGATGATTGAAACCGGCTAACTACTTGGGAGTCACGGATTGACTGGATTCTCAGTCTGCATTCCGTTGGCTTTACGCATATCTAGTACTGGCAGCGCATAGGGCACCCTCGTTTGGAGTCTCTTTGAATCAGGGGTTTTTCGAGATTTTCTCAGCCAAAGTTGCCGTTGCGAATTAAATCAAGCAGACGCAAACGATTTTGTCATTTCGACAAAGCGTCGAACGCCCATCACAATAGCTGACGCTCTTGGACCCTCAACGTGAAGCAGACTTGGTATTGCTTGCGTCGTCAGTTCGTTTGCACAACAATCCTAATCGCGGTTATGGTTAAATTAACCTGGACGGGACAACAAAGTTTGGCGCATAGCGGTCGACCAAGGTGCTCTGGGCGGCAGGGCACAGCGCGTCAGATCGCAGCTGTTCTTTCCGCGACTATCAATCATGCTGAGTAATGTATGGCTGAGCCAGAACCAATTGTCTACGTAGTGGATGACGACGCTTCGGTTCGTCGTTCTTCGGAGCGGATGCTCCGCGTTGCTGGATTCAAGGTTCAGACTTTTGAGTCGGCCCGTGATTTCCTGAGCTACCAGCGGCCGGAGGGACCCGGCTGTCTGGTGCTGGACGTGCGGTTGCCCGGTTTGAGCGGGCTGGATTTGCAGCGGGAGTTAAGTCTGGCCGGCAAGCAAATCCCCATCATATTCCTGACGGGTCACGGTGACATTCCGATGAGTGTCCGTGCCATGAAAGCTGGAGCCGTCGAGTTTCTCACCAAACCGGTCAAACAGCGCTCGCTATTGGAGGCTATTCAGGCGGCGGTCGAACGCGACCGGACGACTTGCCAGGCGCGAGCTGCGACGGATGGCCTCCGTGCGCGATACGAGCAGCTAACGCCGCGGGAGCGGGAGGTGATGGGGTTGGTTGTCGCCGGGCTGTTGAACAAGCAGGTTGCCAGCGAGTTGAATACTACTGAACGCACGATCAAATTCCATCGCGCCCACATTATGCAGAAAACGGGGGCGCAATCCCTCGCCGAGCTGGTCAGAATGGCTGAGAAACTTTGCGTCTCACCCCGGGCATAGCCGGCGGCTGCAAGAAGAGCAATCAACGCGGCTCAATAGCGGGCCCATTTATTATAGAATCCAAACTCCAACACGATACCGGCTTCGGACTAGCGCTCAACGGATCCACGATCGGAAACAGCGCTCTGAAAACCAGGAAAAAAGTCTTTATTGCGTCATGCATAGATCACGTCCAAGTCAGGTTTAAATATCCTTGGCCAGGGAATCCGCCAGGCCGGTGATTCTCTCGGATAGCAAAAGAAAAGTTTTCAGGTTGGCGTTGAGCACTTCGTGGGTTTCGACCGAACCGGCAATCCGCACGGATTCCTTTAGTTGAGCAAAGGCAAGTTCCAAGCTCTGCGTCCGCTCACGCGTCCCGCCCTGAAGCCGGTCGGCCATGTCATTCAGCGTGCGTGCAAGACATTCCTCGAACTGTTGCTGGGCGAGGCGGACCGACTCTGGCAATTCGAAGCCAGGGATTCGCAGGCGATATTTAAGCAGAGATACGTAACTTATGAAAAGCATCCGCAATTGCGGCTGCCATCCGACAATTCGCCGGCGCAGTTCCAAGTTCTGCTGGCGGGCCGGTCCGAATTCGAACCAGACGGTGTCCGCGAGATCCCTGACTTGGTTGAAACTGCTGTTGATCGTTTCGCGCAGCGAAAAGCTTTGCTTGATGGCAGCGCGCAGGTTGGGTGAAAAAGGTTCGCTGGCGAGTTGCGCCAGCAAGTGAAAAAGGGAAATGAACACTTTTTTCATTTGGACCGCCGTTGAGGTGCTCCCCAGCGGGTCAAACACAAGCCACATCATAAGCAAGCCAAGCATAATGCCGATGACACGGTCTCTCGCGGGCACCAGCGAAGTCTGAACTCCGAAATCCTGAAGCTGGATCCAGTAGAACGCATTGGCCAGTTGAATTCCAAAGTAGGAGAGGCGTGGACCGGAGGTTGCAATCCAGGCGGACGCCGCAGTCACTACGATAAAAAGGAGCATGAACCCGCCGATTGAATCAAGGGCGGGCAGAAGAAAAGCTTGCGAGACGAGACTGACCGCCCCACCCGCGATAGCGCCGGTGATGCGCAAAACATCTTTTTGACGCGATGAGCCGATCGTGGTCAGCGCCGTCAAAATACACGTCACTACCGCAGTCCCGATCCCGTTCCAGTCCAAGGCAGTGTAGGTGATGTAACAAAGGCTGGCAGCCAGGCAACCCCTGAGCGCGGTTTTGAGATGTTCGGGGTTGGAGAATGCGTCCCGGACAAAAAGGCTAGGCGGCGGATCAACCTCATCCAGCAGAGAAGGGGCGTACCAGCCGAGGGATATAGACCCGGCAAAAACCTCCGCCATCATTGAGACAATTTGCTCCATCTGCGGCACGAGCGGCATGGTCAGGGAGGCAGGTGTATTCACAGGGAATTCAATCAACCGTGGAGTCCTTCCCTCCAGTATGTCGGCGCGAAGGGTGCCAATATTTCGAGCCAAGGTTTGGAATCTCTGCCGATCGCTTTCCGAAACCCGCACATCCAGGGACGCCAAACCGGCCGCGATATCAACCAGTCTTCCCAAAAGCGAGACCAAAACGCCCATTTGTTCCGCGTAATGAGGCGGGTAGCTGCAGCGTTTGATATCGCGCCGCAAGGTGGATGTCCCAAGCATGACAAGGCGCGTAATCTGCTTCGCCGTATTTTCCTCCACGGGACGGCCGCTGGCATAACAATCGAGCACATCAGCAACGCTGGTCAAACGCTCGGCGACGGGCGGCCGGACCGGATCGCTTCTAGGTTTCAACCCCGCGTAAAACAAGGCGACTAGCGCGGCGATAACGGCTGCAAGAATGGTCTGCCCGGCTGCCCAGAGCGTTTGCTCCACCTTCAGCTCCGTTGAAATGTGGCGATCCAGGACGGGAATGCTGAGGCCAACCAAAATTCCGAAGCCGACAGCTGTGGTGTAATCCGCGATGACGCTGAGGATAAAGAACACGATGAACAAGGTCGCGATGACCCAGCACAGGCGCAGTTCGGGATTACCCAGAGAGAAGACCATTCCGACGAGCATGTAGAGGGCCGCCAAAGCAATGCCGATGACAGCCATTTTCACGGCCCCGACCGTGGCCCAATGGGATTCGCGTGAGATAACCAGCGCGTAGATTGCTTGAAAGCCGAACGGAAGGTGAAAGATCATTGTGATGAGCATGACCAGGGTTGCCGCGGTGACCATCCGAGAAACCAACGCCGCTCTTCCTGGATATGGTGTGAGTTCTTCCTGAAGCAATCCCCTCAACCAGGTCAAAGGGCGGGGCCATTCTTCTGTCCATTCATCGGTCAAATCCATACTTAATTGCCGCGGATGATGACCACTGCGGTTTCGCTGACGCGAAACAGCTCCGGGTCAGGGTTCTCGATCCGCACTCGCACGGGATAGCGCGAAGCCAGGTGGACCCAATTGAGGGTTCGCTGGACGTCGGGCAGACCGCTCTCGAATTGGCCAATCACATCGGGATCCGGCCGGACGCCAAAACCGATACTGTCGACAAAGCCGGTGAAAGGACGGTCCGGTTTTGACATCACAAAGACTTCGGCGCGCATTCCCGGTCGAACGCGCTCGAGTTGCCCCTCACGGAAGTTGGCCACGGCCCACCACCGGCGGGCGTCGATCAATAGAAACATTTGCTGACCGACGTGGGCGTAGGCTCCTTCAGAAAGCGTCAGATTCGTCACCCGCGCGGCGAACGGCGCATAAACGCGGCAGTTGTCCAGATCGTAGCGAGCGCGCTCAACGCCGGACTGTCTGGCGCCGCGCTGGTTTGTCAGCGGCGCCAGCGTGGTCACGGCATTGGCGGCTTCCTCGTGTTGCGCCTGAGCTGACTTCAACTCGGATCGTGCCAGCAGCAGGCGCGACTGCGCCTGCCGAAGAGTTTCCCTTTGCGCCACCTCCGTGGTGTTCGCTTTGTCAAAGTCATCCACGGTGACGAAATGTTCCGCCAGCAGGGGCTGCAAGCGCTGCAAATTGTTGCTGGCATAGGCCCATTCCGCTTGCGCGCTATTGACGCCTTGTTCGGCCGTGGCCACGTCGGCTTCGGCGCTCTGGATACTGGCCTCGGCCACAGAAACCGCGCTCTTGAGGGCATTAATTCTTCGTTGCTCGTCCACAATCTGTCCTTCGAGGGCAGCTTGCTCAGACAAGGCGTTTTCCAAGGCATATTTATAAGGGCGGTCGTCAATTTCGAAGAGCAGATCCCCTTTTTGTACAAATTGGTTGTCCTGAACTGGCAGTCGGACCAACGGACCCTCAACCTGCGGGGCAATTCCTATGTAGTTAGCCAAGACAGTTGCGTCATCGGTCCTGGGATAGCGGTTAGTGTGATGGATCACAATCAAACCAAGTGATACCGCAACCGCCACAATGACAAAGCTGACCCAACTCCCAATCAGCTTTTGAGAGTTTGCCTCAGTTTTGATATTCATAAAATGCCTTCACTTTGTTAACCAAAGAAAATCAGCCACAACAAAAAGGTGAATAAGGCTGCGAGACACGGATAAACGAGGATGGGGAAAACAAGGACAACCTTGAGTCGCAGCAGCAGCCATCGGGTGGCGGCTGCCAGCAATATGGCGATCATGAAACAGACCAGCCACGCGGGAAAAAGTGACCCGTCGATATCGAACGAGGGTGCGCGATTGCAACCGGCCACGAAGCCCGGCAGCAACACGAACCCGTGGCTCAGGCGACGCCTGGTGAAGTCGGTTCTCATGGTTCGGTTTTTCTCACGGTTGGTTGAATTGAATCTCCGGTTCGGAAGGCCAGTTCGGCGAGCGAGGCGAGGACCTGTGTTCTCGCAAGGACATCAGTTGAGAGGGCCTGCGCCAGCATGCGTTGGGCGGCAGTCACGTCCAGTAAGTTGCGGACGCCATGATTGTAGGATTCCAAGGCCGCGGTGTAAGACTGGCCGGCGGCTGAAAGGAGCGCCAGCGCCGACTGCCGCTGACGAAAGGCAGTGCGTAAATTCGAGTAAGCCCGCCAAACCTCCTCGGCGATGGCATCGCTCGTGGCATTTACGCCCGCTGTAGACCCAAGTGCGTCCGCTTTCGCTTTAGCCAGTCTGCTTTTGCGCGCTCCACCGTCGAACAAAGTCCAAGTAAGGCTCAGGCCTATTCCGCCCACCAAATCTCCCCGATGCGTCCAGCGCCCCGAGTCCTGGTAGCCAGCAGACTCTTGAGAGCCACCGGCCGCGAAGAGGCTCAAAGTTGGATAATAAGCAGCCTGGGCCTCATGGATCCTGGCATTGGCCGAACGGACCTCGGCCAATTGCTGCATCAGGTCCGGCCGTTGTTCAAAGGCGCGGTCCAAGGCCTGGTCAACGGTGTCGGCGAGCGAATCTGGAATTGCCAACTCGTCGAGCGGCTGCACGTGAATTGGCTGGGTCGGGGAGGTTCCAAGGGCTTTCGCCAGCTTTCCTTGCGCAATGTCCCGGGCTCCAACCACGGCTTGCAACTCGTATTCGGCCTGCGCGGTTGCGCTGCGAGCTTCCAGCACATCGGGCAAGGTCGCCAGGCCATTTTGCATGCGGTCTTCGGCGGCTTGTTGCACGGTCTGGGCATTGGTGAGGCTCACTTGGGCGGCCGCCAGCTGGCCGGCAGAATTCAGCAGTTGATAATACGATTGCTCGACTTGGAATATCACCTGGCGATGCGTATCATTAAAAGAGGAGTTTGCGGCCAGAAGTTCAGCTTTAGCCGCGTCGATGCGGCCGGCTCGCGCGCCAAAGTCAAAAATCAAATAGCTGAGTTCCAGACTTCCTGAGGCTTCCGGGACGGTCTGCTGATAAAAGGTGCTGCCGAAGAGGACGTCGCTGCGGTTGATCTGCGAGAGCGCAGTCGCGGCCAAAGCAGGATACAACTCGCTGCGGGCCACTCCCAAATTGGCTGCCTGCGCCCGAGCCCGTTCCCACGCCACACGGGTTTCGGGATTATGGGTTTCGGCTAGATCTATGAGTGCCCCCAATGAATAGGTGTTGTTTGGATCGATCTGGAATTCTGTAGTACCAGGGAATCTCTCTTCTCGGAGGGATTCTTGTTCCCAATAAGACTGCCAAGGGTGGTCAGGCGAGGGAGGTGCCTCCTGTGACAACCCCACGATTGGCCAGATTAGAAGATCGACGAGGAAAAGTGCGGACGGCACTCTCCAATGGAGGCTCCGCAGCACTTCTTTAGCTGCCGCAATCAGCGCCATAACGCGCAATCTTCGGTCGGCTGCCTTTCTGGATTTGGATGAACACATTGCAGTAGCTCTCGGCGCCCCGGCAACCATCATTACCCGGCTGTGAATTGAGGCGGCCTCACCTTTTTCTCGTTTGCATTCCTCAAATTTGTGCATGATGGGTGCCATTCTTGCGTAGAGCCGTTGAATGTTGTTCCATCACTCACTTGGTAAGGCACTTATAGGAATAATGTTCTGTCGATTGCGGAGTCGCTGCCTTCGTTTGCGCGCCGCAGATGTCGTACCTTCGACACTCCGTCGGCAAGGCATCACTTTTTTAATAATGCACGACTCAAATTTGGAAGGAGTCACTCGTTTGACGGAAAAATGCCCAAGGCCCGTCAATCGCCAGAACAAGAACCAGAGGATGGCTCCAAAACCCCCGGCGAGGCGTCAGCCTACATTGTCGTCGGAAGTCTTCCGATCAAAGTCACTCCAACCTGGAGCGAGCGAGGTCCTAACCTCCGACCACGGACTCGCTGGCAAAGACTGGTGCAGGTCGAAACCCAAGTCCCGCTTCATCACGCTGCGCTCTTAGGGAACCTAGTTTTTCGAGCAACTTCGTTACTCCTGTTTCAATGATGCGATCGCACAGAACGAGGTCCTGCTCACGATTATGCACATGCTCACCCACTATTTCATTCAGATCGTCGATGTTATAGAGATAGACGTTGCCTAGGCGCTGCAACTCCGCATCAATGTTTCGCGGAACGGAAATGTCGATGAGGAGCAATGGGCGGTTCCGGCGCGTCATCATCACCTTCCGTACTTCCTCATAATTCAGTAGAGCAACTGGAGAGCTCGTTGAAGCCACTACTATGTCCGCGCTGGCCATTGCGCTGAGGCAATCCTCGAATCGGACTGCGCGGCCTCCGAAATCACCAGCCAGTTTGACGGCGCGTTCAAATGAACGATTGGAAACCATAATTGACCGGGTTCCCTTTTTCGACAGATGACGGGCGCAGGCTTCAGCCATTTGGCCCGCACCGATGATGAGCACAGGTTGCCTGGGAAGATCTTGGGGAAAAATCTTCCCGGCTAGTTCCACCGCCACGCTGCCGATAGACGTGGCTCCACGCCCAATCAGTGTGCCGGTGCGGATTTCCTTCACAACTTCGAATGCCTTTTGGAACGCGCGGTTTAAAGTTGCACTGGTGAATCCTGATGAGCGGGCGAACTCGTAGGCCTTTTTGACTTGGCCTGTGATTTCGGTCTCGCCCAACACCATGGAGTCCAGGCCGGCGGCCACGCGGAACAGGTGGCGTACCGCGTCGAGGTTCTGATAATTATAACTGTGAGCCCGGAGATCGGGTGCACCGTCAAAAAGTGAACGAAGAAGTGAACTAGGGCGGCCTTGTTCCTGCTGGCAGGTAAGATAGATTTCAACTCGATTGCACGTTGATAAAAGAACCATCTCTTCCTGGTCCTCCTGAATCCTCAAATGATTTGAGGACGAAACCAGGTTCGATGCCCTCACCGCGAATTGCTCACGCAAATCGACCGAAGCTGTTTTGTGATTTAACCCCACCACGCAGAAAGTCATGCACCCTCCCCGGTTTGTAGAGGCTTAGCCTCCAGTGAGACCGTGTTGCCATGAGTGCCAGCTGCACGCACTCCGGACTTGGATCCGGATTCATCTGAGATCCTGAATGCCTTGGACAAAGGTGCGGGTTCCATCCCCATCCTCTCTTTGGTTGCACATTTCGGGCCAATGATGGGAAGAGGTGGTCTGAAATGGGCAAAGCTATTCTGAATTAGTGTATTATCAATCAGGTGTCCCGGGTTGTTGGAAACTCGACAGAGTTCCGCGTTTGGTTGATGGCGTCGCTAGTTCGACGATCGTGTCGAACCCTCGTCTGCCTTATGACTTATCGGGGGCTTGAATAATCCAGTCAAGCAACCATTAGACATTCAACAGGCCTGCCAGGTGGTGAGCATGCTCTGTGAACGCCCCTCGGTGCTGGCTAGAGCGCCGGCGAAGTCCGGGATTACCAATCCTCCATAGATTCAGCCAACCTTCACCAAGGGACAGTTCCGGGCCTTCACCAAGGGACAGTAGAATTCGCACCTGGATAAGGTAATCTTTCTGGAGTGAAACAAATCGCAATTGAGAAGTCGCGGATGGGCGGGAAGGCAAAAAACGAAGAAACACCACTCGTTTCGATCGTGGATGACGACACAGCAGTGCGTGTTTCAACCCTGCGTTTGCTTCGCTGGTCCGGGCTTAAAGCTGAAGCTTTTATTTCCGCTGAGGAATTCTTGGCTTCTAAGTTTCTCAGCGACACGGCCTGCCTGCTGCTGGACGTGCGTATGTCTGGAATGAGCGGATTGGAATTACAACGACGCTTGACGGAAAATGGCCGGCGGATTCCTGTGGTTTTCCTAAGCGGCGGGGCAAGCGAAGAGGAAGAAAAGCGCGCCTTGCAAGCGGGAGCGATTTCGTTTCTCCGCAAGCCCGTCCCAAAAGAGGGATTGTTCCGGGCACTTATTTTCGCTCTTGGAGGTACACCTAACAACCCATTAAAAGAATTATGATCAGCATTATGGATAAATATCAACCAACGGCAAATGATACTGATAATCGAGGACGGCAGTGGACACCGGATCACGGCATGTGCGGAATCAGTTTTTCGGTTGTCAGTCAGGGTGCGAACAGTTTGGCGAACCAAGGGGCTCCGGCCATTCATCTTGGGCCGCAAGAGAAAACCCTCCGATTGGACGAACCAATACTTCCTGAAGATAGATTTGAGGGGATCATCGGCAGAAACCCTCTGCTGTCTGAGATGTTCGCGCACCTGCAGATTGTGGCGCCGACGGATTCTACCGTGCTTATTCTGGGTGAGACCGGCACCGGTAAGGAACTGGTCGCCCATGCGCTGCACCACCGAAGTTTGCGAGGCGACCGGCCATTTGTCCGGGTTAATTGCGCGGCGATTCCGTCCGGACTGTTAGAGAGTGAATTGTTCGGTCACGAGCGCGGGGCATTCACTGGTGCGGTCGCGCGAAAAATCGGACGTTTTGAGCTCGCGACCGGCGGAACACTTTTCCTGGATGAGATTGGCGATGTTCCGCTCGAGCTCCAGCCGAAGCTGCTACGCGTTCTGCAGGAACAGGAATTTGAGCGCCTGGGCAGCACGCAGACGATTCGCGTTAACGTGCGTGTCATCGCAGCCACCAGCCGCAATCTGCGGCTAATGGTCGCCGGACAGCAGTTCCGCAGCGATCTCTACTATCGGCTGAATGTTTTTCCGATCCGGTTACCGGCGTTGCGCGAGCGCGCAGCAGACATACCGTTGCTGGTCCGGCATTTCGTCCAAGTTTGCAACCAGCGCATGCACAAGGCTATTAACAGCCTTCCAACAGGGGCCCTAAATGAGCTGCTAAAGAACCAGTGGCCTGGTAATATCCGGGAGTTGCAAAACTTCATTGAACGGGCTGTCATTCTTTCCCCGGGAAAAATGTTGCGGCTTCCGTTGTCCGAATTAAGAGCTGCCAGCTCGCTCTCGCTCGATTGCCCGGTCAACGGCGCAGTATCGCCAGCCGTTTCGCTCAAGGATGCCGAGCGCGAACACATTCTCCAGGCACTGGCCGAAACCAACTGGATCGTCGGCGGGAACAATGGAGCCGCCTCCCGGCTTGGGCTCAAGCGTACGACCTTGCTTTCAAAGATGCAGAAGCTTGGCATCTCGCGGGCCATGGCGTGATGCTCGCACGCAAAGGTAAAACTCGATAATTCAATAAGCCTGTTTCCGATTTTTCAAACACACGGATTCAGTGCAGTAGCGTCTTTGCGCTAATGTTGCCACGGCAGCTGCCGCCACTATTTCGATGAACGCGACGGCTTTTCTTTTGCTATCGATAAACCGTGGTCTTGCCGTTGATTATTCTGCGATAAGGACGATAACGCGGTTCCCAAATACAGGCGCGGATGCGATTTATTAAAACGGATTCGTTGCAGTCGTTCGCCAGACCATCCATCTGCGCTTGACGGCCGACGGCCCTGGCTACGGCGAAGGCCACCGATCGAAGCTGACTCACCGCTGGCAATAGTCGCGCGTTTATATCTGTCAATGTCGGGGACAAATCAGCGAGCGCCTTCGCCGCGGCCATGAACATCGTGTCCGTGACCCGTCGGGCCCCGCAGGCAATGACGCCAAGGCCGACGCCGGGAAAAACATAGGCATTATTTGTCTGATCAATTTTCACTTCCCGGCGGTGCCAATCAACGGGTGGAAACGGACTACCAGTGCCGATTAATGCGCGGCCATCGGTCCAGTGCATGATTTGTTCCGGTGTGGCCTCGTTGCGCGAGGTGGGATTTGACAGTGGAAAAATGACGGGGCGTTCCACATTTCGTACCATCTCATGGACCACCGGCTCGACGAATGCACCCGTTTGTCCTGATGCGCCAATCAGCACCGTAGGTTTCGCGTTTGCCATGACATCATGCAAAGAGATCTGCCCCGGCGATTGAAGTATCCACTTCGCAACGGCTTCGCGTTGCTGGGCGCATGGTTGCTGCACTGGCTTGATGTCCGGCTGGCCTTCGATGATCAATCCGTTACGGTCAACGGCGAAGAAACGATGGCGTGCATAGTTTTCACTTGCACCAGCCTCAACCATCGCCTGAAGCAACAACGACGCGATGCCGCAGCCGGCTGAACCGGCGCCCAGGAAAACGATGCGCTGCTCCGTTAAACCCACACCGGTAATATAGATGGCGGCCAGCAGCGCGCCGGTGGCAACGGCGGAGGTACCTTGAATGTCATCGTTGAATGAGCAGAGCCGGTCGCGTTAATGGGTCAGCAGACGACTGGCATTAGATCCGGCAAAATCTTCCCATTGCAGCCAAACACCCGGCCAACGATCGGCCACGGCATCGATAAATGTTTCGATGAAATCATCATATTTTGCGCCGGTCACGCGTTCATGACGCCAGCCGAGGTAAAGTGAATCCGCCAGGCGTTGCTGATTGTTTGTGCCGGCATCAAGCAGGATCGGCAGCGTTTGTTCCGGATGAATTCCCGCGCAAGCCGTATAAAGCGAAAGCTTGCCGATCGGAATTGCCATGCCGCCAGCGCCTTGGTCTCCAAGTCCCGGGATGCGTTCTCCATCGCTGACGACAATGACACGCACTTGGTCATAATCAGCATCGTCTAGTATCTCCGGGATTCGACCATTGTTGGGATGGCTAAGGAACAAACCACGCGGCTTGTGCCAGATTTCGCTGAAACGCTGGCAGCCTTCACCCACCGTTGGCGTGTAAACCAGCGGCAACAATTCTTCCTGATGGTGCGTGAGCAAGGCGTAGAAAAGCGTTTCGTTCGTGTCTTGTAATTCCCGGAGAAAGGTGTAGCGCTCAAAATCCGTCGCAAAAGCGCGCAGGGCTTTCAGTCGCCGCGCCATCTGTTCCGCCAGCGCGCCGACGTGTGGCGGCAGCAGTCCGTGCAGGTGGAAGAGGTCCCGCTCGTCCTCTGTGAACGCCGTTCCTTTTTTCTGGGTGGGCCGGTTGAACAAATCAACGCCGGCCAATGCTGCCTCAACGAATGAATCGCTGCGTGGAGCACGCGTCCTCATCATTCAATTGGCATTTCTGACTTGCGGCAGACTGTCCTGTTGTTCAATGATTTCGCGCATTTTATTGAGCGCCAAATTCTGAAGTTGCCGGATTCGCTCGCGGGTGATGCCGAATTTTTGGGCAATTTCCTCCAAGGTTTTGGGTCGTTTATCATCCAGACCGAATCGCATTTTGATAATGGTGCTCTCTCTTCCGCCCAACGCTTTAAAAGCGGCCTGCACCAGGGATCGGTCGCTGTTTTTGAGGAGCCGATCGAACGGCGCCTCGATATTCGGATCAGCGACGACCTCCGAAACCAGTGGCGAATCCGAATCAACACCCAGCGGGGCCTCCAGTCGCAGCGGTTTTCTGGCCGCGTCGCGCAACTGCCGAACGTTTCGTTCACTCTTGATGCCAAGTTGATGAGCAATCTCTTGGTCAGTCGCCTCCCGGCCCAGAGTTTGGCGCAGTTTCGTCTCGGTCCGGCGAATGGAAGCCACTTTGTCCACCACATGGACAGGTAATCGAATGGTTCGCGATTGGTTGGCCAGAGCTCTCATGATGGATTGCTTGATCCACCAGGAAGCATAGTAAGAGAGCTTCGCTCCTTTGCGGTGGTCGAAGCGTTCAACTCCTTTAATCAGCCCAATGTTCCCTTCGTTGATGAGATCCAGCAAAGGCAGGCCAAGCCCCTCATAATCCCTCGAAATTTTCACCACCAGTCGAAGGTTGGCTGTAATCATTTTTTCGCGGGCCTGCTTGTCGCCCCGCCTGACTCGCTTGGCGAGTTCGGTTTCTTCTTCACGAGTCAACAGTTTCACCTGGCTGATCTCTCGGAGATATAGATGTAACGTGTCGCGATCCGAAGACTCTGCTGGAATGACGTCTTCAAAATCGGAGGCTTTCGCGGTCGCATCCTCGCGAGCTTCTGGAAACGGAATCACGGCTGGTGTGTCATCGATGGGGAAGCTCCGTTGCAGTCCAGTAAACTCCAATCGATTGTGGCCTGCGGCTGGGACCTGCACGCGTTGGGTTGATTTGAATGCTTTAATGCCGTTTAGAGTGCGGCTTTGTAGGAATTGTCTTTTCATGAATGGGATGTGATGATTAGTGTGTTGTTTGATTATCGGTGGCCTCCGCCGCCAAAGTGGCCTCCACCACCGAAATTGCCAGCCCGGCTTGCGGGGATGGAATAGCCATTGCCATAGGAACGGAAGTTGTCGAACCGCTGTTCTCCCATGCTTCGGCCGATGGCTTGTTGATCAAGTTCGGCTTGTGGGGCTTGCGGGGCTGGACGCCAATCCGGACCGGCGTTTCGCTCCCACGAGCCAGATAGATTGTAGCGATACACATTCCCGTCCACGCCACCGTAAACCTCGCGTTGTTCGAACGGACGAGGGGTCATGGGCACATTCGGGACATGCGCATGAAAATTGCCGTCGTAGGCGCCGAACCGCTCCACCCCGCTGCGACCGAAATCTCGGCTCGAGTATGGGTTGAAATGTGTGCTCCAGTTTCGCGACCACCCGCGGCCGTCCCAAACGTTCAATCCGTAATTATGGTCATAATGCACCACGCCGGGGCCCCAGTGATGGTAAAAGTCGGTATGATTCAGACTGACGTTAAGATAATCAAAGTGATGGTGCCAACCCCAGCCCATTGGTCCCCACCAAGGATGGCACCATGGCCCGCCCCACCAGCCTGGGCTAAAACCGAAGCCGAATCCAATCCCCCAGTTGTCGGCGAACCCCGCTCCAAAGCCATAAGTGCAGGGCCAGCCCACCCAGTCACTTCCAATGTAGGGCGGGTAATCATAGCCCGTGCCATAAACCACCACGTTGTCGGGGCAGACTTCGGTGCCCAGATAGCCAGGCGTGTAGCCCTCATAGACAACCTCGGCGGTTGAGCCGTAAATCTCTACGTAGGTTACATAGTGCAGCGGAGAACTCACAGGGATGCTGTAGATGACGGCGGGCACACTGGTCGCAGCCACCCAAGGTCCGGCGGGTGTTGTCGCCACAAACCACACTCCATTCTCTACGCTGTAGAAGGAGTTCGGATCCACCTCGATCACCGGGGTGGGGCTATTGACGGCGTAAAGGAGGGGAGTACCGGCAATCGGACTGAACACCGCTGTGCCGTCGTAAGAAACTTCGAGACTGGCTTGATCGCGTTCCACAGTGGCGGTCTGGGGAATCGAGTTCGCGATCACAGCCTCATTGGCCTGGGGTGTGCCGGGCACCGAAACCAAAACGTTGGCCTTGGGATGAGTTGGTGGAATTTTGGCGAAGTCCTGGGGCAACTGTGAATACGGCACAAATGCCCAGGGGCCTTGTAGCGAGCCGGCTTTAAACCAACGACCAGAGATCAAAACGTAGTAGGATTGATCCTGATCATAGTAGAACAGCGCGTTGTCGCTGTTTTGGACTTGCATTAAATCAGTGCCCTCAATCGGCACCAGGTTGGGCTGACCCTCTGTTTGGATCAGTTCCGCCGGAACGGTGCTGACGAAAACCGCAGGAGTGGTGGTGACTGAGCTGGGGCCGGGCGGCATCAAGTCCACGCTTTGACTCGCCATGGCTTCCTGTTTGGCGGTCTCGAGTGCCTGGGGGGGGTAATCCGCTAAAGTCCATGGACCGTTTATATCCATTGCCTGGTACCAATGCGCGGAGGCGCTCAGATAAAACACGCCATCAGCTTTTAAAATGAGTGCGCGTGAATTGATCACTCGTTCGACCTCCGATCCCGGCACTGGCCTCAACGCCGGTGGGCCGTCCACCAGCACGAGGAGCGCGGGCCTGGTGCTGGAGATGATTCGCGGCGGGTCATTTTTTACTGGATACTGGCGTGCGTTCCTCACCGCCTCGGAAACCGCATAGCAGGCCTCCAAATGGTCAAGCGCCACCGTTTTGGTTACCGTGGGAACGTGCTCGCGAATAAGGGCTAGATATTCTCCTTGAGATTCCGGTGCCGACGGAAACCTCACTTTAGTCACTTGTATGTCGTTCAGCGTCACGATGCGCGCCGCCTTGTCCACATCAGCCCGGGCGGTCATCCAAAACACTCCGTAAACCGGTGCATTCGAGCCGGCCACGGTGATGGCCACGGCTGACCTTGTCTCAAAATCTGGGCCCTCCCACTTTTCAATCTGGGGTTGGTAAATGTCCACATTGGTACCATTGTCGGCGAACTCACGCGGCCAAGTCAGCTCATCTCCCCCTGGCGTCACGTCCTGGTCCCCCGCCGATCCCGCCACGGATTGCGGGCGCGCGGTGGCCGAGCTGGTCATCATTACCAGTGCGATTAAACTGAACCAGCAATGCAGTCTTGGTTTCATATGCTTTGGCCGGCTTTAACCAGCTGCGTCTCCCTTTGCATGATGGATGCCATCTTGCGGCGCGGAGCATGGTGTTTTTTAGATTTCCTACAAAGACAATGGTTTGTAGGGAAAAGGAAAGCGTGGATGCGATCAAACCACCGGTGGAAACTCCTCGCTTTCGTCGAACCCTCGACACCCCGTCGAAGCCTCGTCAACTCAGTGGGACCCGCTTTTGTATTCAGACGCGTCTTCTTGACAAGCTGCTTCGGCGAGGTTCACGGCGGCAGCGGTGGAGAACCTCACCTCAGGAAAAGAGATCACCGCCGAAGCATCAGACAACTTCGCCGGCGACCAGTGAGCAAAGCTGATTCCTCAAGGCTGGCTGCGCCACTTGCAGGGGCGTTGTTGCCTTGGTAAAATTAAACGCTTCTGTCGCAGCCACGAAATATCGCAAATAACGCAGTTCCATTGATGCGAACCATTTTGTCCGCGTAGCGGGACTCACCAAGTAGCGGGACGCCTGGCGGTAGATGGCTGGTCGATTCATCAAGAGTGCCAATGCAAATCGACTTTCACCTGAAGGAATTGATGTTGATTCAGACTTCCGAAGCAAAAAAATGAACTTTTGGCGATTGTTTTTCATAATATAATGCAGCAGGATTAATTTCATTGTGCGTCCGTAGCTCAATTGGATAGAGCTTCTGACTTCGGATCAGAAGGTTGCAGGTTCAAGTCCTGCCGGACGCACCAAATTGGACATTCAGGTTTTTTGCCGCAGGGCGATGGTGATGAGGTGTCACTTGCGACATTAAAGGAAAGCTATTTATGGAGCCACACAATACGATCACACGATCACTTGTAAGACAGTGACAGACGCGACTTTCGAAGCCCTCGCTGCCGCCCGCAGCTGGGCGCTCGAAAAGGCAAGCATCAACATTGCCGCCGCGACCTAGGCGGGATCGGATGCGAGGTGATCTCTGTCAATCTGGCAATCTCGATTTGTAAAAAGTATTTGATCTTGCATATTATTGAATGTCTGAACTGAAGTAACCACGAAGATCGCTCATTGAGACAAAACAAAGGACACATAATAATATGGAAAACCATATCCCAACAATGGAGGAAAGTCGCAGCCGCATCGCCCGCGAACGCATACTTGCAGACCTCGGGGCTCTCGCCGCTGATGCCGACGCATTGCTTAAGGCCACAGTTGCAGATGCTGGTGAAAAGGCGAAAGAAACTCGCGCCCGGCTGGCAGCAGCGCTCGAAAAGGCAAAAGCCACGTATGAGGAATTCAAAGCCCAGGAAATCGAGTCCGCCAAGGCGGCCGTGAGCAAGGCGGACCAGACCATTCGCTCACATCCTTATCAAGCCATTGGCATCGCGTTTGGAGTGGGCATTCTGCTGGGGGCCCTCCTGCGAAGGAAATGAGCAGGCTCTTTGATCCTGAATCAGAAACGGGCTCCGGTGACCTCATGGAATCCGTTCGCCGGCTTGGCACCTCGCTGGCCGATCTCTTGCACACGCGCGCCGATCTACTTGCGGTCGAGTTGCAGGAGGAGAAGCTCAGGTTCATCCGTTTGATCGTGTGGCTCGCCGTAGCCGTCACCTTCGGCGTCGCAGGTCTTCTGATCGTCATTGGCGGGTTGGCGCTATTTGTTTGGGAAGTGGCCGGTTATTGGGGGTTGGCAGGTCTCGCGGCGGGCGCCCTCGGGCTGGCAGCGATCATCCTTTGGATCGTTCACCGGGGAATCACCCGCGGCCCTGCTCCCTTCTCGGGGACGGTTGCCGAGTTCAGAAAGGACACTGAATGTCTGCATCTGAGAAAATGAACGATTTGACCGCGCGCAAACGCTTGATCATCGCGCAAGCCGATATTCACCGTAAACTCATCGCCGTGGAGTGCGAAACCATTTTACAGCATCTGGGTCGAACTCGGGACTTTGTTCCCCAAAAACCATGGTGGCTGTTGGGCGCAGCTGCCCTGGGAGAATATTTGCTCCCTGCGAAATGGCGGCGTTTTTTAAGATTAGTGCCTTTGATTCCTGATTTGTTGCGGATTTTGCGTTGAACGTAAACCCGCAGATTCACAATCGCACCATTAGTTGACTCGGAATGCTCTATTGGTTTACCTCCAAAAGGCGGCTGATTCAGGACTTGGGCTTCAAACTCCAGAATTTCTCTTGCTGTTGAATCAGCACTGACCAGACAGAATGAAGGTTGGTGATTTTGGTTCAGTTGCCCATATCAATGACTGGCGGCTGCTTGTTGGAGCAAAACCCTTGCCGACTCCATGCCCAGATCGCTGGCCTCTTTCAGCAGCGACATGGCTCTATCCTCATTCCGCGCCACCCCGTCACCTGTGTGATACATTCGGGCCAGATACACGCAACTGGGACCATCACGCATATCCGCCGCCTTCTGCAACCAGATCGCTGCCGCCGCATGATCCGGTTTGCCCCCCTCGCCCTGGAGTTCCATTAGGGCCAAGCTTTTGCACGCCTCCAAATTGCCGTAGTTCGCCGCCTGTTCGTAAAATCCGCGAGCCTTAACCTTGTCCATCGGGCGACCATTTCCCGTGTCGTAGGCAAAACCCGCGATGAAACAAAACCGGGCGTTTTGAGAAGCAGGACCGGCTTGCTCCAGTGTGGAAAGTGCCCGGTCAATGTCGACTGTGGCGCCGCCCAGGTTCCCGCGGAAATACTCGACGGCCAGGTTGGCGCAGCCATCCTCGTTGCCAAACTTGCTGGCCTTGTCAAAATAGCGCGCTGCTTTGGCAGGATCCGCCGGCACGAATTTACCCTGGGCATAAATGCTGGCCACTTGATTGCAAAGAATCCCCAACGCCTGGGTTCTGCTTAAGGCCTTGTCGGTACCGGTGGCGAGCACCGCTTCGGAGGGGTCATCCAGATTCCGTTTATTGAATTCCGACAACAGACGGCGCAAATTTTCGACGGCCTGTGGGCGGCTTTCTTCGGCTGCCTTTTCCCAAAAACTGATCGTAGCTCCTCGATGTGGGGCTTGCACAAAGCCCGTGCCCAGCATCGTCAAAAAAAGCGCCACCCATCCGGCCATAAAGACGAGGTTCATGATACGCGGACCGGCCAATTGTTCCCGGTGCCCCCATCTTCCTGCTAGCCCTAACGCGGTCAGCCAATCCAAAGAGGGGACCAAAAGGTTTAAAATGGGCACCACCACCAGTTTGTCATAAAATTCCGGGACTTTAAATGCGCGTAGTAGGATGTAAGCTCCAAAGACCCCGCACGCGTAAAGACTGCCGAACAGGATTTTTCCCAGGCTGTTTCGCGGGGTCGTCGCCGGATCGGTCATGAGTAGATGTAGCCCCAGGAAAACCGCGATGGGAATGTTCGAGTCTACAAACACATAAACGCCGGTCATTCTAGTGTATGCCAGTGTCAGGAGACTCAGCACCGCCGCAGCCGAAAAGGTCAGCAGTGTCACTCCGAAGAAATACTGCACGACCAACCCGCATAGAAATATTTCCGTGTACAGATGGGGCGGCAGACCCTGGGCGATGGCGATCTGTTCTCCCCAGGTGTTCCCCGTGGTGCCGGTGAAAATCAAAATCAGAGAAACGATAGTCAGCCCAAATGCCGACGGATTAAAAATGTGCGTCAATTTTCCACCCCGCTCCCAACGGATGAATTGCTTGCCAACGACGCCCATCGCCACCATCAGGAACTGAAAAACAAACCAATCATCGCGAAACCACATGAAGAGGTTGGTGCTAAAGATGATGGGCCAGGGCCCAAAGCCGATTCTCCAAGTCTGTCCCCGGCTCCAGGTTAACACAGCGTCAAAGGCATATAAAAATGCCACTTGCGAAAGGATCATCGGCATTTCGCCATACACCGGCCGCCAATACCAGCCCCAGTAGGCATATATGCTCGATTGCACCGCCGCCTGCACATAATGAGACTTCACCGGCACAAATTCCCAGGCAAGCTTTCGGTCACCGCGTCTGGATCGCAAGAAAAGCGTCAACTGCCAGCCCAGCAAAAAGACGGCCACTACCAGATAAGTTAATGCCAGATTTGGATTCTCTCTTGCCCGGGAGATACAGCCAAGAAGGACAAAAACTCCGGTGAACGCCAGCGGCAGCAGCAATGCATGGCGAACCTTGGGCAAGGTTGCAGGATTTTCATCCTGAGAGGGGGACATGAGCGAATTTTTATCACCTGCTCTAATGATTTCAAGCAAATCTTAACATCAGCAGCGCGCGATCGCGTGGCTTTTCCCTTTCGATGAAGACTAATCAATTGTCCTTTCGCTGGTTACGCAAAAACCATCCGGATGAATTTTATTTTCCAGGAGTGAGGCCTGATTTTCCTCAGAGCCTGTTTGAATATTCTCCGCCGCAGCACCCTTTGGAATTCCAAGACAGGCGCTCAGAGTCATTTAGCTACACTTATCTTGCCGTGACGCTTGACGCCAGTTTGGCTGGCTGGAACCCCCCATTGGAATAGTCGCCTCAGCCAAGACTATCTGGCGCAAGTCGAAGTTGCCAATGAGTCATGGCTTCAACTGGTGGTTGGAGGATTTCGGCGTACCACCAGCCAGGTGACCAGACCAGCCCCGGCGCAAATGATTGCCCCCAGCGCAATTGTCCAAGGGACTCCCACGGCGCGGGAAAGGAACCCGGACTCAATGCCACCCAAAGGCATCATTCCACCGAACACGAGCGCCCAGATGCCCATCACCCGCCCGCGCATCACGTTGGACACGCTGCTCTGCAGGAGCGTGTTGGTAGTGGAAAAATAAAGGATCATCCCCCAACCGCCGAGAGCCAAGCACAAAAGCACCAACGGATACCAGCGCACAATGGCCAACAGCGCCAGCATGACCGAGAACAACCATAACCCGCCGAGAATCATCCGCCGTGGCCTTATGCGGCTGCCATAAGTTGCGACTGTCAGTGCCCCCAAAAGCGCACCGAATCCATTGGCGCTGAGCAGGACGCCGTAGCCGGTTTCGTTGGTATGAATAATGTCGGCCGCATAGGCTGGCAGCAGCACCGCATACGACCAGCCAAAGACACCCACCACGCCAAAGAGCAGGAGCAAAATGCGCACATGACGATGCGCGACCACGTAGTGAAAGCCTTCAAGGATATGCCTGCCCGTCGAATGCGGTTTGGCCTGTGGCACAACCGCGGGCAGACGCATCATCACCAGTCCCAGGATCACCGAAATGAAACTGACGCCGTTCAGGATGAAGCACCAGGTGATGCCAACGGTTGCCATGAGGAAACCCGCCACAGCGGGGCCGACGACCCGGGCACCATTCACGATGGAACTATTCAAGGATATGGCATTCATCAGGTCCTCGCGACTGGTCATCTCAACCATGAATGACTGCCGTGCGGGCATGTCGAAAGCCATCGCCAGACCGCCCAAGCCGGCCAACACGAGAATGTGCCAAGTATGAATATGACCAATCCCCACCATGGCGGCAAACACGAAGGCGGTAATCATCATCGCACTCTGGGTGTAGATAATTACGGTGCGCTTGGAATGCCGGTCGGCCACGGAGCCGCCCCACAAGGAAAACACCAGCTTGGGCAAAGTTCCGACGGCCGCCACCGTGCCTAGCAGCACTTTCGATCCCGTCAGTTGGTAAACGAGCCAGCCTTGGGCGGTGGTCTGCATCCAGGTTCCGATAAGTGAGACCAGCTGGCCGATGAAGAACAGCCGGAAATTTCGATGCTTAAGGGCGGCAAAAGTGTCACGCCACGAAACGTTTCCCGCTGGCCGTGGCTGCGCAGCGAATTCCGGCGAAGCACTGGCGGTGGTTGCGGGTAATGGGGTTTCTTCAGATGGCATCAACCAAAAGATATTACCCGGTCAATTCGTTCCAATCGAGCCTCAGGATGACGATTTACAGACCTGATGAAACATTTATATCTTGCTGCATACCACTGTGAAGAATGCAATATGTCGCACATGGAAGACGCGTTTATTGACCGGGCTGAGACGGCGCTGGTCGTCATCGATCTCCAGAAAGGTGTTGTCGGTCGGCAAACAGCCCCCGTTCAGCAGATGTTGTCGTGAAAAATGCGGCGGCGATTGCCGACGCATTCCGAAAACATGGGATGCCTGTATTTTTGGTGCGAGTCGCATTCCCTCCTGAAGGTAAAGACGTTCTGCGGCCAGTCGTTGATGCTCCGTGGCCGACGCAACCCCCGCCGCCTGACTGGACGGAAATCGTTCCGGAAATGGGGCCGAAACCGGGCGACTTTTTGATTGCCAAACATGATTTCTGCCAAAGACCCTCGTAAAATTAAGAGGTCTTGCCAAATTTTAAACCCGCTGCAGATGAGTATCCTTAAAGTTGGTCTCATATTTTAAGCCGTAGCCGATCAGGCGATCCAAGGCGATATGGGCCAGCCAGATTAATATCAGCCAAGTATAATCGTAGCTGGTCTGGCCGATGCAGGACAGAACAACCAGTGCCAGAAGCGGGGCGGTGTAGGTGTGGAAGAGGTTGTAAATCAGGGCGCCGATGGTTTTATTCACCAGATAACCGAGCATCGCGAGGTCCGGAAAGAGAAAAAGTACAGCGAACCAGAGCCAGCTTGCCTGGAGGTGGTGATAATACAAGCAGACGATGAGCAATACCGCGCCCGCCTCAGCGTGAAGCAGCCATCTGGGTTTCAAGTTCAACATACGGCGGAAAGCGTGGCTTGGCCGATCAAATTGTCGAGTTGAAATCAGAGGCTGAACCGTTTTGGTCGGTTAAAATTCTCGCAGAGTTGGTGTTTGTTTGTTAGGGTTACGGATGGTTCGGCTGATTCTTTTCGACATTGACGGCACACTGGTGAACACCGGTCACGCCGGGACGCGGGCGTTTGCCAAGACCTTTGCCACGGAATTCGATCTGCACCATGGCTCGGAAAAGATGAAGTTTGCCGGACGGACGGATGTGAGCCTGGTACGCGAATTCTTCCGGATCCATGGCTTGGATGAATCGCCCGGACATTTTCGGCAGTTTTTCAATCGTTATGTCTTCTGGTTGGATCACATTCTTGCGCACAGCACCGGCCACGCGTGCCCGGGCGTCGACGATTTAATCCGCGAATTGCAGGCGTTGCCGGAATCTCCAGTGCTCGGTCTCCTCACGGGCAATATCCAGCTCGGAGCGGAAATCAAGCTGCGCAAGTACGGACTTTGGCAACATTTCCAGTTTGGCGGGTTTGCCGATGATCACGAGGATCGCAATCACATTGCCGTGGCGGCTTTGGAACGCGGCCGCCGCATTCTGGGGGCGAACCTTCAACCGCAAGAAGTCGTGGTAGTCGGTGACACGCCTTACGATGTGCGTTGCGGAAAATTCATCGGGGCGAAAACACTGGCGGTTGCCACCGGAGGTTCGAAACTCGACGAATTGCTAGCCTGCGCACCGGATTGGGCGGTTAAAGATTTGACCGGTATCAATGTTCGGGAAATTTGCGGGTGAAGCCCTGCAAGCTTTTTTCGGTGGTAGGTCGAGAGTCTATCGAGGCCTAAACTCCTTTTATCGAGGTGTTTCAGTCAGGGATTGACCGAGTCTCACCCCAGCAATTTTTTATGCTCTAATGGCAACTGCAGGCGCCGCCGCATCCGTGGCCACCACTGGGTTTTGCGCCGGAGGAGGGCTTTTCGGCACCGGCCGCGGCAAAGGTGGAAAAGTTTTTGGCCAGCTTCTTGGAGCCGCAATGCCGGCACTTAGTGTCTTTCCAATCGGATGACCGGAGGAGGATTTCGCTGTCGCGTTCGCAGTCGGCGCAATGAAATTCGTAGATCGGCATGAGCATAAAATAGAACGAAGTCATTAAACTTCAAGGCACCAGTTCTTTCGGTAGGGGCGGCGCAGCTCATTTCATGGTTTCCCGCACGGCTCAATTATGGTTTATTGCGCGCATGAGTCATTTGCAACGCGCTGTTGAGGAATCCATTGCCACGCTGCGGGAGTTATCCGCGCTGGAGGCGCCATTGAATCGTGCGGCGCAGCTGGTGTTGGACCGCCTGGTGGCGGGGAAAAAACTGCTCGTGTGCGGAAACGGCGGCAGCGCGTCGGATGCCACGCATCTGGCCACGGAATTTCTGTGCCGTTTTCGCGAAGACCGCCGGCCGTACCCGGCCATCTCACTCACGGCCAACGGCGAGTTCATGACTGCGGTGTGCAACGATTATCACGCGGACGAAATCTTTGCCCGGCAGGTCCGCGGCCTGGCGGAAAAAGGGGATGTGGTGATCGCGATTTCAACGAGCGGCAAGTCCAAGAATATTTTGCGCGCGCTGGAGGAAGCCCGGCTCAAGGGGGCGGACAGCATTGCGTTTCTGGGCCGCGACGGCGGATTCGCCAAGGGGATTGCGACCATTGATTTGATTGTGCCTGGCACGGTGACAGCACGGATTCAAGAGGCCCAGAAGGTCTTGTTCCATGCACTGTGCGAAATGGTGGAGGAAAAACTGCCTAAGAGCTGAAATCCCCCGGCTTACTAATTTCTGAAGATATCCAATAGGAGATTGCCGAAGACCAGGATAAACAACCCGCTCCAAAAAACCGCGCTGACGCCGGCGCAAATAGTACCCAGGATTCGATAAGGCTTGGCGGCATTCCAAAATTGTTTTTCTTTTTGCCTCACGGCTCCGGAAATCCACAATGCGATCAGGGCAAACACCAGGCCAATTGCCGGAATAAAACTCAGCAACCCAAACAGGAGGCAGCGGCGCGAGCCCCGGAGCATTTTTAATTTGGCGATCGCGTCGGGGTTCATGGTAATGCCGGTTTATCCGCCGCCGGTGCGGGCGTCGCGGGGTGTGAGGTCGCGAGGTTGAGCCGTTTGAGCTGCTCCTTTTCGAGTAATTTGACTTCCCGATGCAGATGAGCCACACAACGCAGTTCGGCCATGGCAAGAATCAACATGATGGTCAGGAGGGTGATGAAAATAAGAGTCGCCATTCCGCTCTCGCGGCTCTGGCGGCGAGACCTAATGGAACGGTTCTTGAGGGAGGGCTGGGATGTGATCTTCATGGCGGGTTGGGCGTGACCGCTTCAAAAGTGAATAATAATGGCAGGTGCGTCTCGCGCCGGCGCTCAATTAATTCCAAATCCCAGCGCCAAGCGGACACACTGCCGCGGGGGGCGGATTGCATTTGTGAATTTTTGACCCTGGGCAGCAGCAAGTGGGAAACGCCCTCCGGAACGGTCTGCCGTCTCAGCTCGCCGTTGGCCAGGCGGTAAACGACTTCCTTACCGATTTCAGGGATGGTCACGACCTGGCCTAAGGCCGTGGTTTCGACGGAAATGGACCCGGTCGCCGAACGGATATCCGCGCGCCAGTTCTCGCCGGCTCGCAAGGCGGATTCGATGTCGCCGGTGGCATAAGCCACAGCCTTGGTATGATCCCAGCAAAAGAAAAAGGCCGCAGTACCCACGCCCAGCAAAATACTGAAAACGGCGATGTACACCAGGCATTCGATCAAACTGATCCCAGCCAGCCGGTAGCGTACGGCATAAGTTTTCAGTTTCATGGCAGTGTGGTCTCGCGGACGACCGAACCTAGGCCGCGCCGCTCGTCAGGAATCCATTCCAGGCGCAAACGTTTTCCGGCCTTGGTCAGTTCAAAATGTCCGGGCGGCAAGGCTGTTGCGGCTTGTGATTGAACCGGATAAATTTGTGTGCCGTCGGGAAAGTTTCGATCGGCCCCGGCGGATAGGATTTCCATCTCACCGTCGACGATTTCGTCGGCGACACTCCGTTGATATTCATTTTTGAGCACGTGGCGTTCGCGCGAAAACGAATAAGCCAGCGGCACCATGCCGATGGAAAAAATTGCCAGGGCGACGACTAGATCCACCTGAAGAAATCCGCACGGAGTGGATGGCGGATTGCAATTTGTCCGTTGCATTTTCATGTTATTCCCACCATTCCGTCCAAGATGGCGACCAGAATGCCGAACATGGCGGTGGCGATGAGGGCCACCAGGGCGCCATTGAGAATGACGACGCCCGAGGTCACCAAGTGGGCGGTGGCTTCTTCCTCTTGAAATGCGCTGGCATCCAGAGCCTGGTGCCAGCCACGTAAAGCCTGAAGAAATCCGCCGCGGGCGTGCGCGGCATTGGTCATCCGCCAGTGAAATTCGCCGTTGTCGTCGAAGTGGCGGAGGGCGTCATCCAATTTTGCCCCCTTCTCAAGTGCCACGAGGATGCGTTGCGAGCGACTTCGACAAATTTCATTCGCAGTGCAAGTCCCAGCAAGGTTCACGGAGACTGCTTCAGGGACGCCGCCATCAAGCAGGACCGACAGCATGGCTGAGAACGTACGCAGCAGCCGCTTTCGCTTCCATGGAATGCGCCAGGCAACCCAGTCTTGAACGGGCAGACGCCCGATTTTGACCCCACGAGTCAGACCGGGACCGCAGGTGTAAGACAGTACGCCTGAGGCAATCAGAAGTGTCACGGCTATGCTGGCGGCGAGCAGACAGCCAGTGTGGTTAAAAACAAAGAGGGTCTCGGGCCACATTTTGACTCCCAAACCGGCGGCGACATCGCGAAATTTTGGAATGACAAATACCGTCGTCATCCAAGTCACGATAATGAAGGCAGGCGAGAAAACCAGGACGGCCAGAATCAAGTAGTTCATGGCGCTGCGCACTGACTCCGGCCGGTCACGCAAGATTTCACGGCACGCGGGCAGGACCTTTTTAAAGTCGCCGAGTTTTTCGCCGGCGGCCAGGATGGCAAGAATCTGTGGCGGAAACAGGCGCGGGACTTTTTGGAGCGCGGCCGTAAAACTCAGGCCATTCTCGATCTGTGCGGCCAGAAAATAAAAGTGGACCCCCACCGTGAGGTCCCGGCTTTGCGCAACCGACAGGATCATCACCTCGACTGACTGACCAAGATCAATCGCACTCTCAAGCAAATCAAGGAACAGCCGCGCCCTTTCAGCCCGGCGCATGGGAAGCGTAAAAAGAAAATGAATCAGAAAAACGCAGCCCCAAATGATGCTCATCAATAAAATGAAGCAGGCTATCGTGGCGGCCAAATGAAGCAGAATATACAAAGGCGAGTATTGGACGTCGCAGCCGGAGATCATGCCCAACATAGGTAAAATGATCGGGTGAGTGTTCATGGGTTCGCAGGTCTCATCCCATATCACCGCTGAGGTTGCGGATAAAAGCCATCAGGGCCGCGAAAACCGGCTGATATTGTGCCACCAGCATTGCCCCGAGCGCAAGAATTGAACAAGGTAACAAGGAGTAAAGCATCAATTCAGTACGGTACACAGCCCGGCCTTGATAAAGCCCGGCTGCCCGTTTAAAACCGGCTGTCAAATCCTCCCCGGACTGGGCAATTGTCCAAATGAAGAGCGGGGGGAAAGCTTGGCCAGGGGTCGCCATTTGGGAAAATCTGCCCACGCCGGAGGCTAGCTTTCGTCGCCAGCCGGCGATTTCTGTTTCGGCACAGGTGCCTTTTTCCAACTGCTCCACGAGCGCCAGCGCGTCATCAAACTGCACCCCATTTTTCAACATCAACCATATGCCCGAAGCGACGCGTGACAGACTTGCCTCCCGGAAGGCCGGCAAGCGCCACCGCAAACGTTCGCGTGCAGGTGAAGCTAGCACGGCGATTAAAAAAACGACCAACGCGAGGCCAAGAATGACTGGTGACATCCACAAGCCAGCCGGGACCGCCAGAGTGGAACTGGAGCCGACAAGTGACTCCAGATTGTTCCAAATAAACGCTCCCAGGATGTAGGCTAAAAAGCATGAAAGCAGAAAGGCCATGATTAATACGATGAGCGGGTAAACCATCAGGCCTTTCATCCGCGTCCATAAATTGTCCTGCTGCTGAAGATAGTCCGCCAGCATTGTGAGCGCACCGGGCAGGTCGCCGCTCTTGACACCGACCAGCACCATGCGCTTGTAGAGTTCAGGCAGTTGACGGGCTTTCAATGCCTCGGCGATGGGGGTGCCTTTGGCGAGGTCGGCTACAAGCTGCTCCAATTCGTCGCGTAACGATCCGCTGCGCATCTCGGCGCACAGGCGGTGCAGGGCGCCCTCCAGCGGAATTCCGTCGCGCAGCATGGCAGCTAGTTGCTGGTTAAAAAAGCTAAACTCGTCGTATTTCATAGGCCGAAGATGCGTTTGTACTCGGTGTCGTTGGTTGCGCCTTGATGGACCAGCGAGCGGGCCATGGCTTCGAGGGTTTGCCTGGGCGTTATGCCGGAGAGTTCGCGGTGGCGGATTTGTTCGCGCACGGCCTCATCCACGCGAAGCCATTCGATGAGCGGCACGCGGCCGCAATAACCGGTGTGCAAACAAGTTTCGCAACCGCTTCCATCGCACGCGGTGCAGACTTTGCGGATGAGGCGCTGGTTCAAAACCAGCTCCACGGCGCTGGCCACCGCTGAATGATCAGCGCACATGGTCAGCAAGCGTTCGAATACTCCGCGACATGAACCGGCATGCAGTGTGGAAATTACCAGATGTCCGGTCAGTCCGGCGCGAATGGCGAGCTGCGCGGTGGTTTCGTCGCGGATTTCGCCGAGGATCAGCACCTGCGGATCCTGGCGCAACAAATGTCGCGCCGCGCGAGCAAAATCCAAGCCTATGGCTTCGTTGACCTCGGTCTGCATCGTGCCGGGGACGATTTGTTCCACCGGATCTTCCACGGTAATGATGTGACGTCCGCCCAGTCCGGCTAGGCGACGCAGGCAGGCGTAAATGGTGGTGGTTTTGCCGCTGCCCGCCGGACCGGTGAGCAGCAGCAGCCCGGTTGTCTGGCGGAGAAAATGTTCGAGTTCCGTCTGCGCGCTAGCGGGCAGGCATAATTCATCGAGCGCCTTGGCCGTTTCCGGATTGAACAGGCGCAAAACAATTTTTTCGCCGGTCACGGTTGGATAGGTGGCAACGCGGATGTCGTTTTTGCTTTTGAGTTCTTCGTGCGCGATGCGTCCGTCCTGGGGCAGGGTTTCCTGGTAAGTCTTCAGCCGGGCAAGAAATTTGATGCGGCCGAACACGCGATCGGCGATTTCCGCGGGCAATTCACGTCCGGGGGTGATTACGCCATCAAGCCGGAAGGCCACTTCGGCCGATTTACCGCGCATTTGCAGGTGAATATCGCTTGCGGCGGCGCGCTCGGCCTGTTGGACGAGCTGCTCCAGGACTTTCGGGGCGGACAATTCGATTCCCTCTGCGCTGTTTGCGCCCGAGTCAGTCGGATTAGGCATGTTTTTCAAGCGGGATTACTCCTTTTCGGCAATGAGATAATGCAGGCCGTGCTCATCGGCCATCAGAATCCGCAAGTGCTTGGGAAGAATGTTGAGTTCGTTTCTAAAGGCGATTTCCTGCTGAAACATCGCGCTTGAGGCGGCGCGCAGAGGTTGGTTCAAAGCCACCAGACAGAGGAAAAGGCACGACGCACCAGCGGCAAATTGCCAGGCCAGGCGCGGCAACCATGATTCGGTCAGGTCCGTCGGGTTGGCGGGCTGGCGAAGTCGCCGGCGCACCTGCGCGGGGAAATCTTCCCAATAGGCATCCGGCCGCCCTGGCAGGGGAACACTTTTCAATTTTGATTGAAGTTCGGAATCGTTCATGGCGTACCTCCATTGCAGGAAAGCCAGTGTTTTAACTTTCGTTTCGCGGCGAACACTCGCCAGGAGATGGTGGTCTCCGGACAACCCAAAATCGTGGCCGCTTCGGAGTGATTGAGGCCATCGTAAACCGTGAGCACGATGGCAGCGCGTTGCTTGGCGGACAATTTCAACAGGGCGGACTGTACTTCCTGACTGGAATGATTTCCAGTCGGTGCCGTCTCGCCGTGACCGTTCAGCGCGGATATTTCCTCTGCGCAATCGGCCTGAAGCCGGGAGCGGCGCGCTTCGCTTTGCCGCCAATTCAGACAGGCATTCACAGCGATGCGGTAGAGCCAGGTGGAGAATTTTGCCTTGCCGCGAAAGGAACCAAGCTGTTCATAGGCGCGGAGAAAAGTCTCCTGGGCCAAATCCTCGGCGTCAACCGTGGACCCGGTCATCCGGAATGTCAGCGAGTGAATCATGCGTTGATGATTGCGGATCAATGTTTCAAATGCCGCCGGGTTGCCGTTCTGGCTCTGCAAGACCAAATCATAGTCTGTGTCGCCCATGCGGGATTCTTTTAATGAGTCAGACAGGCGTGGCCGCGAAATCCTTTGGATTATTTTCCGGCCAGCCGGGGAAGTAATCGGGACAACACTTCCGTCTTCCAGGGCGGGAAAAGTAAAAGTGTTCATGAAAAAAGTTTAATTGTAACAGATCTAACTGTTCCCAGGCGCTTGGTTCCCGTATTTTGGTGCTTCATCCACAGCGGCTCTTAAAGTATCTGACAAGCACGGCAAATGAATCCTTTGAATTATTTTCCCACGCCCTCCGCGTGAAATCTGAACGACACGGCAGCCGTTGAGGCCCGGTAGCGTAAAAGCGTGCATATACAGGCGATTCTGGCGGCAGGGAAAGGCGTGGCCGGCCAATCTGGGTTCAAGGCGACGTTAACCCCGGAGATCGGAAAATGCAACCGCTGAACTTGCGGATTCGAGTTGCATCGGCACGCTGATCGGCTTTTAATCGTGCCAGGAAAACAATCCACTTTATGCCTGTTCCAAAAATACTCACCACATCGGCCACCGAGGAAAAATTCGGCGGCGTGACCTATCACATTGAGGGCGAACTGGTGCCAGTTCTGCATCTCGAATTATCCGCGGTTCCGGTTTATTTCGAGCACCATATTTTGCTATGGAAAGACCCGTCGGTGCAAATCGAGCTCAAGTCTCTGCGCGGCGGCCTGAAGCGCGTGCTGGCGGGGATGCCGGTGTTCATGACCTCGGCACGCGGACCGGGGCGGATCGCTTTCAGCCGGGACGGGGCGGGGCATGTTTTTGCGAAGCATCTGAGCCCCGGCCAATCGTTGGACGTGCGGGAGCATCAATTCCTGGCAGCGACCGACAGCGTGGATTTCACCTTCAACCGCGTAAAAGGGGTGGCCAACATGTTGCTGGGTGGCACGGGCTTTTTTATTGATACCTTCACGGCAGGTGCAAGTGAGGGCATTTTATGGTTGCATGGTTACGGGAATGTTTTTGAAGTGGAACTCAAACCCGGCGAGCAGATCGACATTGAACCCGGTGGTTGGATTTACAAAGACCGCACGGTGACCATGGATACGATTTTTCAGCGGCTATCACAGGGTCTGTTTGCCGGGGCCGGCCAGATTTTCTGGAATCGCTTCACGGGCCCGGGACGCATCGGCCTGCAATCGATGTACATGCCGCTGGTGACGGAATGAGTCGTCAGAAATAATCCGGTTCGTTGCCGGATTTCCATTTGATATTGCAACCGATGCTGGCGGTCTGTTTTTCTGAAACCGATTTGCCGGTCAGGACGGCGTCCAGGGCGGCGCGCAAATCGGCTCCAGTCACAGGCAAGCCATTCCCCGGGCGGCTGGCGTCAAACTGGCCGCGATAAACCAGGTGCTGATTTTTATCGAAGAGGAAAATATCCGGCGTGCAGGCGGCCCGATAATTTTTGGCGACCGCCTGGGAATCATCGAAAAGATAAGGGAAAATATAACCGGCTGAGTTGGCTTCCTGTTTCATTTTCGCCGGGCTATCGGCCGGATATCTGATCACGTCGTTTGAATTAATCCCGACCATCCCGACGCCGCGGGGCAGGTAGTCTCGCGCCAGTTGCGCCAGTCCGGTGCGAATGTGGATCACGTAAGGGCAATGGTTGCACATGAAGATGACGAGCAAGGCTGCGTTGCCCCGGAAATCCGCCGGTGAAACCATCCTGCCATCCGTGTCAGGCAGTTTGAAATCAGGGGCATGCGTGCCCAGCGGCAGCATAGTGGAAGGTGTCAGAGCCATGCGCGATTATTAAGTCCAAAGCCGGGCCGTTTAAAGCCTAAAATTTTTTTAAGACAGAAGTGACTGAATGTTGCAGAATTATTTTTTCAAGCTGGTGAATTTGTTTAATGTTGGTGGAGTTTAAGACCTGTGGCAAAGAACATTGTTTATTTTGATCTGGAAACAAAGGCGTCCGCCGATGAAGTCGGGGGCTGGGGCAATATTTCGAAGATGGGAATGAGTATCGGCGTGACTTACAGCAGTGCCGCCGGCGAGTATAAAATTTACGGTGAACCGCAAGTGAACGAGCTGCTGCGGGAGCTACAGCGCGCCGACCTGGTTGTGGGATTCAATAATCTACGTTTTGATTACGAGGTCCTGCATGGCTACACCTCATTCGATCTGGCACAATTGCCGACGCTCGACATGCTGGTGGAATTGCAAAAGACGCTAAACCATCGATTATCGCTGGATTCCATCGCCACGGCAACGTTCGGGGTGGAAAAAACCGCCGAGGGACTGCAGGCCATTCAGTGGTTCAAGGAAGGCAAGCTGGCGGAGATCGCCGAATATTGCTGTTATGACGTCAAGATTACCAAATTGGTCCACGAATACGGCGCGCAGCAGAAGCAGCTTCACTATACCAACCGGTTTGGCAAAAAAATGTCGGTGGCGGTGAATTGGTGATTGCAGCGGGCTCGGATCGGGGCTGCATAGTACTATTTCCGGAACACCCTCCTATATAGCCACCTGCGTTCGAGGCTGGATTTGTGTGCGCGGATTCGCGATAGTTACCTGGTGGCCCAAATTCCGCTAAACGAATCGTTCTACGACTTGCTGAAGCAGGTTTCGCGTTCGTTTTATCTGACCTTGCGCGTATTGCCCTTGGAGGTGCGTCCGCAAATCGGCCTGGCCTATCTGCTGGCGCGCACGGCGGACACCATCGCGGACACCGATCTGCTGCCGGCTGATGAACGGCTTGCGGCATTGCAGGCTTATCGGGAGCGGCTGCTGGGCCAGAGCACGCAACAGTTGGATTTTGGCCGGTTAGCCGGAAAACAGGCCTTACCCGCCGAGGCGATTTTACTGGAAACCATCGAGAACAACCTGGCGCTGTTGCAACTATTTCCGTCCTTTGACCAGCATCTGATCCGGGAGGTGCTCAGCACAATCACCAGCGGTCAAATCCTCGATCTGCGAAGGTTCGGCGGTCCAGGCTCCTTGACCTCTGGCTCGAGTGGCTCAAGAATCATGGCATTGGAAACGGGGCTGGAATTGGATGATTACATTTATCGCGTGGCGGGTTGTGTGGGAGAATTTTGGACAAAAATCTGCCGGGCTCATGTTTTTCCCGAGGTGAGGTTGGATGAGCGTCAGATGATCGAAGACGGGATCCGTTTCGGCAAGGGGTTACAATTGGTGAATATTTTGCGCGATCTGCCGGTCGATTTGAAAAATGGCCGTTGTTATTTGCCGAGCCAGCGCCTCGACGAGGCTGGATTAATCCCCGCCGGTTTGCTTTCACCAACGAAGGAGACTCAATTCCGTGTCGTTTACGAGGAGTATCTGGACAAAGCGGAGGGGCATCTCGGCGCCGGCTGGCGCTACACCAATACGCTGCCTTTCAGCCAATTTCGACTTCGGCTGGCTTGTGCGTGGCCTATTTTGATTGGTCTGCGGACGATTAAAAAATTGCGGAGGGTGAGCGTGAACCAGATCCGACAGCGGGTCAAAGTGTCGCGCCGCGAGATATGGCAGGTCATACTCCTTTCCCTGTTGGTGTGTCCTTTTCCATTTCTCTGGCGTAGATTAACTAGCGCGTCGCCGGTAAAAGCAGTTGCTTCCAGCCACTATTTGGCGTAAAAAACAATAAGACTATGCGATTCCCAAAGCTATTTAGCACGCTCTGCGCGATCATCCTTTGTGCCAAAACATTGCCCGTCTACGCTGATGACAATGCGGCGCAGGCAGCAGCCCGCGCTGCCTTGCTAGAGGCACTATCCTCATCCAGTCCGGCAGCCACGAACACCGAGCCGGCAGCTGCGGCCCCGGCCACTCCGCCGGCAGCTGCAGAGGCTGCGCCTGTGGCGCCACCCTCGGCTCCATTCTCTGCACCCGAGGCGGCGCCAAATGCTCCCATAACTGGCGGTGACAATGCTGCCCAAGCGGCAGCTCGTGCGGCTTTGTTCCAGAGCATGCCTCCGGCCCCCGCAGTAGTTTCGACTCCCGTGACAAGCGTGCCGGCGGTCACTGGCCCGGCGGCTCCAGTGGTTGTTGCGGCCCCGGTTGCGGCCCCTGCTCCCGAGGCTCCGGCTCCGGTTGCTCCCATAGTCATTGTCCCCGCTGCACCTTCGCCGTCGGCGCCGCCCCTGCCGATTTCGGCCGATCAGCAAGCCCAGTTGCAAGCGCTCGACGCCAAATATAGTGCGAATCAAATTTCGCCGATGGATTATTTCAGCCAACGGGAAGCGATTTTAAAAGGCCAATAATAAGGCTTTGACTTATTGTGCCCGCCGGATTGCTCCGGCGGGCTTTTTTCTTGGGCGCCGCCGCGACAGTTGCGGACAGCACTGCCGAATGATTTCTGATCCTTGAGTTTTCGCGCGCGGACCTTAAACTGGTTTGATGCATGATTTTCGTTATGTTGGCACCAAATTGTTCTGCGAAGACGTCGCAGTCGAGGCGCTGGCGGAAAAGTTTGGCACTCCCCTCTACATCTATTCGCAACATACGTTGACGGATCATTTCCGGAAGTTGGACGCGTCGTTGGCGTCGCTGGACCACCTGATTTGTTTCGCGATGAAGGCGAATTCAAATCTTTCGGTGATGCGCGTGCTGGCCAATCTTGGCAGTGGTTTTGACGTCGTGAGCGCGGGTGAACTGGAACGCGTGATTGTTGCGGGCGGCGATCCCCGGAAATGCGTCTTCGCGGGCGTGGCCAAATCAGAGGGTGAAATTGAATTCGCGCTGCAACGAGGAATTTATTGCTTTAACGTCGAGAGCGAGCCGGAGATCGCGCGCATCAATCGCGTGGCCACGCGACTTAAGAAAATCGCGCCAATCGCAGTTCGGGTCAACCCGAACGTCGAGGCCGGGACACATGCCAAAATCACGACCGGCACCTACGAAAATAAATTCGGGATCGCGTTCGAAAACATCGAGGGCATTTATGCTCGCGCGGCAAGGTTGAAACATATCCGGCTGCGGGGCCTCCAGATGCATATCGGCTCGCAATTGACCGAGGTGGCGCCCTACGAGATGGCGGTTAAAAAAGTGCTGCCCCTGATCCAGAAACTGGCGGCAAAACACCGGCTGGAGTTTTTCAGTCCCGGCGGGGGCTTGGGCATTGTTTACAACCCGGCCCTGGCGAGCGGTCAGGCGGCCTGGTGGAAATCTCCCGCTGCCAGGGGCATTTTGACGCCGGCAAGTTATGCCGCCAGACTGCTTCCGCTACTCAAACCACTAAACCTGAAAATCCTGATTGAGCCCGGCCGTTTTATTGTCGGCAACGCCGGGATTCTCGTGACGCGCGTCGAGTACGTGAAACGCACAGGCAAAAAGAACTTTGTCATTGTGGACGCGGCCATGAATGATTTGATCCGCCCCGCTTTTTACGACGCCTACCACGAAATCGTCCCGTTGCGGAAAAGGGCTGGCGCGATGATTGCTTCGGATGTGGTTGGCGGAATTTGCGAGTCAGGCGATTATTTTTGCAAAGACCGGCCCTTGCCCAAGGTGGGCGAGGGTGATTTGCTGGCGTTGTTGAGCGCTGGAGCTTACGGCTTTGTAATGGCGTCAAACTATAACGCGCGCCCCTTCGCCGCCGAGGTTTTGGTCCACGGCCGCCGCGCGGCCGCGGCGAGGGAACGGCAGGCTGTCGAAAAAATCTGGGAAGATGAAAAAATTGTGGCATGGTTGAAGTGACATTGTGAGTAACGAACACTCCATAGCGGCATATTGGTCGGACGGCATGGATGAGGTTGGGTTGGCGGATTGGGCGCGGCGGCTGCGATCGCGGCTGCGCGCCGAGCACGTTTCCCTGGGCCTTGTCTTCATGTCCCCCAAGTTTTTTCCGCATGCCCAACAGATCCTGGAAATCCTGCGGGTACACGCGCAAGTTCCATTGCTGGCTGGCTGCTCCAGCAGCGGGGTGATTGCCGGCGCGGAGGAGATCGAAAGCGCGGGAGGCTTGGTGCTTTGCCTCTATTCTTTGCCGGGCGCCAAGCTCAAGCTGGTGCGCTTTACGCAGCCGCAAGTTGAGGCCGCGGAGGATAAGAATTTTTGGCCGGTGGAAACCGGCCTCGCACCTGACCAAGTGAACGGTTGGCTGGCATTTCTGGACCCTTTCCACATGGATGCGGAAGCTTGGTTGCGTTCCTGGAACCTTAATTACCCTTCACTCCCGGTCTTTGGCGGACTTGCGAGCGGCAACTTTCCCGAGCCCCTGACGCAAATCTATGTTGACGGCGAGGTGTTTGAAGATGGTGGCGTGGCGATCGCCGTAGGCGGAGACGTCGCGGTGAATGGGGTGGTTGCCCAGGGCTGCACGCCGATTGGCGAGACCTGGACTCTGACCCGCGTGGAGCAAAATCTCATCCGCCACATTGGCAACCGGCCTGCCTATGCCGTGCTGGCGGAAACAGTCAACCAGCTGCCGCCCGCTGAGCAACAACAGGCTCGCGGCAATTTATTTATCGGCCTCGTCGTTAACGAATACCTCGAGGATTTTCATCGCGGTGATTTTCTAGTTCGAAATTTGATCGGCGGCGATCCGAATTCCGGTGTGCTGGCCGTGGGAGCACTGCCGCGCGCTGGGCAGACCATCCAATTCCAACGTCGTGACGCGACCTCCGCCTCACAGGACATGAACGACTTGCTGGAGGCGGCCCGCACGAATCTTGGCGACAGCGAGGTTTATGGCGGCTGCCTGTTTTGTTGTACCGGGCGGGGCAAAAACCTTTTTGGCCGCACGAGCCATGATGCCGGGTTGGTGCAGGATCATTTTGGCCCGCTCGGCCTCGCCGGTTTTTTCTGCAACGGCGAAATCGGCCCCATCGGGCAAAAGAATTTCCTGCACAGCCATACCGCCGCCCTTGCCCTATTCGTTAAAAAGTGAGAGATGATTCGGCTTTGCATTTGCCCGGCGAGCGTTCATTCTTCCATCGAGTAAACTTGTGCCAGACGAACAATCAAACCTGAATTTGCCTCCCGCGGCTCGCCGCCCCAACAATCGTCGTCGCGGCCGCCGAGGCGGGCGTGGACGCGGACGCGGCCCGCGTCCGACCAATGAACCGGGCCAACCGCCCATTGCGGGGGATGTTGCCCATCCCGACGAGCCAGTCGCCGAAACCGGTGCTCCTCCCGAAGGGCAGACCGAGTTTCCTCAATCGCCCGAAGTGCCTCCGGCCGCTCCGGCTCCTGAAAGCATTCCATCGGCGTCGGCCGCCGAAGAGGCTGTGTCTCCCGCCCGCCCTCAACCAATTCAACCACATCGGCATGAGCGTCGGCAAGATCCCCCGCCGCTCAAACCCTGGGTCAAACCCGCTGATTTTCGCCCGGCCGATACCTCCGCGATTCACCAAGCGGTGGCGCATGCCACCGAAATTGCCGAAGGCCTGCGCGAGCTGGTTGACCGGATTGACGAAATTCTGGAACTGGTCGAGGTTGCCGAACGCCAGAAACTGGCCGATGAACGGGAACTCGATAATCTGCGCCGGGCGCTCCGGCGCATCCAACCTCCGCGGCAGTCGCATTCATCGGAACCGCACCGGGGACATTCCCGCGGCGATTCGCGCTCTCGCCAGGATTTTCCCCGGACCCGTCCCGAATCAGGACCGGCTCACGAGCCGTCCCATGATCAGCCGCAGCATGCGGAGGAAACGCACGACCCCGAAGCCAGTCACCATGATGACTCGGCTGAAGAGCACCATGAAGGACGGACTGAGGAACACTCTGACGAGCACAGCGACGGTCAATCCGGAGAGTCCCACCCGGAATCTTGAGTCGGTTTCCGCGCCATGAGCCTCGCGGAAAAACAAAATCAAATCACGGCGGAGCTGGTCGCGTTTAAAAATGGCCAGGATCGGCTGGTTTTTTTGCTCGAAAAAGCCAGATTTCGCCCGCCGCTCCCAGTGGAATTCAAGGTCGAAAGCAACCGGGTTCCTGGCTGTCTGGCTAAACTTTGGCTAATGGCGGAGAGCCGCTCCGGTCGTTGTTTTTTTAATTGCGATTCCGATTCACTCATTGTCAAAGCTGTCGCGGGATTGCTTTGCGATTTTTACAGTGATCAATTGCCGGCGGAAATTGTGGCACTGGAGCCGGATTTTCTAGCTCCGCTCGGGATTACCCAGCATTTGACTCCCAACCGACGTAACGCCCTTGCCCGGGTCAGGGAGTATATCCGGCAATTCGCAGAAACAGAAAGGAACCGTGGGCAACTGCAATCGGCCCCTGCCGCTCTGTCCGGACCGTGAAGCTTTACGACGCTCATAACCACTTGCAAGACGACCGTTTTGCCGGCCGTCAAATGCAATTGTTGACTGAGTGTGCGGCGGTCGGTGTGGTTCGCGCGGTGGTCAATGGATCGTCTGAAAGCGACTGGGCACAGGTCCGCGCCCTTGCGCGTGAGAATCCAATTGTTTTACCAAGCTATGGCTATCACCCATGGTATTTGCAGGAGCGAACGGCGGATTGGGAAAAAGTTCTTGCGGGATTTCTGGATGAGACGCCCGGGATGGTCGGTGAAATTGGTTTGGACCGGTGGAAGCCGGGGTTATCCTACGAGAATCAGGAGGCCGCCTTTCTTGTCCAGCTGCGTCTGGCCACCGAGCGAAATCGTCCGGTTAGCATTCACTGTTTGCAGGCCTGGGGGCGATTGCATGAGTTAATGCGCGACCATGCGCGACCGGACTGCGGATGGGTGCTCCACAGTTTTGGCGGCCCCCTTGAAATGGTTCCCGGCCTGGCCCGTTTGGGCGCCTATTTTAGTTTCCCGGGGTATTTTTTGAACGAGCGCAAACAGAGGCAGCGCGAGACCTTCAAACACGTTCCGCCGGACCGCCTCCTCATTGAGACGGATGCACCGGACCAGCTATTACCCCCGGAATTAAATCATTTTTCCCTCGAGACCGCGGAAGGCAGACTACTGAATCATCCGGCCAACTTGGTGGTGGTTTATGAAGAGCTTGCGAAATTTCTGGGGCTGCCGTCGCACGATTTGGCTGCGCAGGTGGAGGAAAACTTCCTGCGCGTTTTTTCTGGTTCATGACTATTCAGATGCCTGCCATCAAGCCCTGGTGATTTTTCGCACGATGTAGCCTGCGGCCGCAAACCCGAAGGCACCTGTCACGAAGGTCGCTGAGCCGAGTCCGCCATTACAATTAAGCCGGGATCCCGGCTCAACTTCGGGGCGTGAGCAACCCACGGTGCCATCGGATTGAGCAAACACCGGTAATTCGGCTGAAAACACGCAGTCAATGCCCATCGATGATCCGTCAGTTGGAAAGCCGTATTCCTTTCTGAGCCTTCTGCGGACCTCGCCCAACAGCCGGTCGTGGGAAACTTTTGCCAGATCGGCGATCTTGACCCGGTTGGCATCGCGCTGCCCCCCGGCGCCGCCGGCGGAAATTACCGGCAGCTTTTTGTCCCGGCAAAAAGTCAGGAGAGTCACCTTGTCGGTCACGCTGTCAATCGCATCGAAAATGAAATCAAAGTGCGGTGCTAGGATTTCGGGGGCGGTTTGGGCATTGAAAAATGCCTGGCGGGTCACCACCCGGCAGGCGGGGTTGATCGAGCGGACGCGTTCGGCCATGGTTTCCACTTTGGGCTGGCCAACGGTTTCCGTGAGGGCATGCAACTGGCGGTTGATATTCGTCGCGCAGATCTCATCCAAATCCACCAAGGTCAATGCACCGACGCCCGACCTTGCCAGCGCCTCGACCGCCCAGACACCGACCCCACCGATGCCCACCACCCCCACGTGGCAGTCGCGCAATTTTTGCAATCCAGCCTGGCCATAAAGGCGGGCAATGCCGCCAAATCTTGTTTCAAAGTCGTCCATTCAGTTGGTTTTATTTAACCGGAATCAGGGTGAAGCCGCGAACGGAAAAGCGTTTCAAAAATCAATCTCCCCGAACGGTGGCGTGGTTTAAGCCGTCAGTGCCTGGCGCAGAGTTGCGGCATCCTGAGCGGGCGGTTGGCACGCCTGGCCGCTGCAGACCCAAGCGGTGGCAGCTGTTTTCGCGGTCAGTGTTTGGGCGAATGGCTCAACGGCTCCCTTGTTGCCCATCACAATTTTATTGGGTTCATAAATCGAATGAGCAGCCTGGATCAACTCTTTGAATTGGGGCGAGTCCGAGACGCCCCCAATGACGACGCGGCGTGGCTCGTCGAGCCGGAAATCCAGTGCTTGCAACATGCCGGCCAGCCCAGCTGGTTGCGCCTGCAGTCGGTGGGCAAAGAGTTGCAACGTGGCTTCCGCGGCCTGTGTGAACTTTTCGCGGCCCGTGATGGCCCCAAGTTTTAGCATCGCCATTGTGGCCACGGAATTGCCGCTGGGCTCCGCCCCATCGTAATCGTCCTTTACGCGGAGGATCAAGTCCTGTGCGCCCGCCAGCGTTTGCCAGAAACCGCCGTTGGCCGCATCGTAAAACTTTGCCAGCATCGCTTCCGCCAGCTTTATTGCAAAATCCAAGTCCGCCGGCACGAGGGTGGTTTCATAAAGGTGGATCACTCCGTCGAGCGCAAAGGCATAGCCCTCAAGTAATTCGACCTGGTCGCGTTCTCCTTCCCTCCAACGGTGAAAAAGTGCGCGATTTTGCTCGTCCCAGAGTTCCTTCCGCAGGAACTCAACGTTTTTGCGCGCTGCCGCTTGATATTTTTCATTGCCCAAAATCACCCCGGCACGAGCGAAAGCGCCGAGCATCAGCCCGTTCCAGGAGGCGAGAATCTTGTCATCCAGGTGCGGGCGCACCCGTTTGGCACGCGCGCCCAGCATTTTTGCCTTGGCGGCAGCCAGCAGCACCCGGTCGTTGGCGGACGATGGCCCTCCCTCGGCTTCCGCAGGTTGCACAAGGCTGAGAACATTTTGACCGGGCAAGGGGGTGGGATGGCTGTGATCGAGGAAATTGCCGGCGGGCGTGATTCCAAAACATTTCACCGCCACGTTGTATTCTTCGTTGGTCAGCAGGCGCGAGAGTTCGGCGGTGGTCCAGCAATAAAATTTACCTTCATGCCCCTCACTGTCGGCGTCTTCGGCGGAATAAAATCCGCCGGCGGGATGCGTCATATCGCACAGAACGTAGTCCAGGATATCGCGCGCGGTTTCGGCGTGTCGGGGGTCGCCGCCAGCCAGAAAGGCATCAAGAAATAGTTGAACCAGTTGGGCGTTATCATAGAGCATTTTTTCGAAGTGGGGCACCAGCCAGCCCGTGTCCACCGCATAACGCGCAAAACCACCGCCAAGTTGATCATGGATTCCCCCGGCGGCCATCCGCTCGCAGGTATGTAAAACCATTCCAAGGGCACCCTTATCTCCAAAACGTTTGGCGGCGCGCAACAGGGACAAGGGAATTCCGGGCTGAGGAAACTTGGGCGCCTGGCCGAACCCGCCGTTGACCGCATCGTAGGCCCGCTTGAATTGTTCCGCCGCGCTCCGAACGGTTTCTGCGGCAAGCGTGGAATCCTTCTTTTCGTCGCGCGCGGTGAACAATTCCAGCCGCGCGTGCAGTTCATCCGCCGAGGCGACAATTTCCGTCCGGCGCTCCCTCCACAAACCGGCGATTTGTTCCAGTAGTTGCAGGAATCCCGGCCGGCCGTGACGGCCGGTCGGCGGAAAATAGGTCCCGCCGAAAAACGGCTTCAATGCCGGCGTCAAGAAAACGCTCATCGGCCAGCCGCCGCTGCCCGTCGTGGCCTGCACGAAGGTCATGTAAATTTTATCCACGTCGGGCCGCTCCTCACGGTCGACCTTGATGCTGACAAAGTGGGTCTTCAAAAAGGCGGCGATTTTTTCATCCTCAAAGCTCTCGCGCTCCATGACATGGCACCAATGGCAGGTCGAGTAACCAATGCTCAAAAAAATGGGCAGATTCTCACTGCGCGCCTTCGCGAACGCCTCTTCATTCCAGGCGAACCAATCCACCGGATTAGGAGCGTGTTGCAGGAGATAAGGCGATTTTTCCCCGGCCAGCCGGTTGCGATGTTTGGGATGAGCAGACATGACCATTTAAACATCCTGTTTCCCGGGGCCAAGCTCCAGAGAAATCGCGTTGCGTGGTCTGATGGCCCGGCCTCTTTGAGGTGCTGGACTTCCGCCCGGCCGGAGGCAGTGATGGGATTTTTAAATCGTCTCGTTTGCGGCCCTGGTTTAAGCTGCAGTGATGTTGTTCAAAAGACCGTGGCAGCCGGAGTTGGTGCTGATGTTTATCGGTGCCCTGTTTGGCAGCTTTTGTCTTGCGTCGCTCACAGCCCTGGCGTTGCAATCCACGGGGGTGCCCGCTTTCAAGTCCCCGGACAGTTTTCCCAATGTTCTGCTCGGTACCCTCAGTCTTCAGGGCATGACGTGGGTATTGATGTTTATTTTTCTGAAAATGCACGCAGTGGATTGGCGTGATGCCTTTGGTCTCCGCGAACCCGGGCTCGTTCGGTCCCTGCTCCTGGCCTCTGTGATTTTGCTGCCGACCCTGGTCGTCGTTTGGCCGCTGCAAAACCTGTCCATATTGATGCTGATGAAAATGGGTTACCCTCCGGAAAATCAGCGGGCGGTGGAAATGCTGCTTGACGCGCAATCCAAGTGGTCCCTTGGTTATTTTGTTTTTTTTGCCGTGGTGATTGCGCCGGTCGCTGAGGAATTCATTTTTCGCGGCATGCTCTTCCCGCTCGTCAGCGAGCTCGGCTGGCCCAAGACGGCCTGGTTTGGCGTGAGCTTGCTGTTCGCATTGATTCATTTTGATCCGGCGATTTTCCTGCCGCTGTTTGTTCTCGCCCTTGTCTTTACCTGGCTTTATAAAAAAACTGGGCGCCTGGCCGCCCCCGTCCTCGCCCACTCGCTTTTTAACGCCGCCAATCTGGTTGTGTTGATTGTTGTCGATAAAATCGGGCATAAACTTCCCATGATGCCATGAAGGAATTTGATTTGATCGCCCGGCTGGCGCCTTCGCTACCCACCAATGATCAGGTTGTGGTGGGAGCGGGTGACGATTGCGCCGTCCTGGATTTGGGCTCGCCGCAAAACCTGGTTTTGTTCAAGACCGATGCCGTGGTTGAGGGGGTTCATTTCACCCGGGAAACGCCCCCGCAGAAAATCGGACGCAAAGCGCTGGCCCGATGTCTAAGCGATATCGCCGCCATGGCGGGAACGCCGACGGCCGTGTTGGTTACCCTGGCGCTGCCGCCGGATTTTGATGCGGAATACATCAGCGAAATTTACGCGGGTTTAAACCGCCTGGCGTCCGTTTACCAGGTGGCTGTCGCGGGCGGGGAAACCACCTCCAATCCCGCGGGCATTCTCATTTCCATCGCCCTGCTTGGGACGGTTCCCCGCGGCCGGCTGATCCTGCGTAGTGGTGCGCGCGCTGGTGATGCGATATTTGTAACGGGAGAACTCGGTGGCTCGCTGGCTGGAAAACACCTTGATTTCGAGCCTCGCCTCTCCGAAGCACGCTGGCTGGCGGAGCATTTCTCCATCAACTCCATGATGGATGTCAGCGACGGGCTGGCCGGCGATCTGCGCCACATCCTGCTCGCCAGCCGGGTGGGAGCCGAGTTATTGAAAACCGCAGTGCCGATTTCTCGTGCCGCCAAATTGCTTGCCAAGGAACATTCAGCAGCCAAACCCGCCCTTGCTGCCGCGCTCGGCGACGGGGAGGATTTTGAACTGCTCTTCACAATCAATCCCAAAAATGCCGTCAAACTCCTCGACGAGTGGAAGCAAGCGTTTCCAAAATTGAAATTAAGTTGCATCGGCAAAATTGTGCCGGGCGAGGGAATCACGATCCGCGACAGAATTGGTTCGCGCCCTTTGAATGCCAACGGTTACGTTCATTTCGCATAGTCCGGCCGACACGGAATCGCTGGGTGCGGAATTGGCCCGGACTGCCCGGCATGGGGTGGTCATTGCCTTGAACGGCGATTTAGGCGCCGGCAAGACCCAATGGGTTCGCGGGTTCGCGAAGGGACTGGGCATCACCGCCCGCGTTCATTCGCCCACCTTCACCCTGGTGAATGAGTATGCCGGCGGCCGTTTAAGGTTGTTTCACTTGGATCTTTACCGGCTGGAATCACCGGCCCAGATTTTAGCCGCCGGCATCGATGAATACTTGTCCCCCGACGGGGTGGCGGTGATTGAATGGGCCCAGCGGGTATTCGATCAGCAATCACGCCCGCCGGGGCTGATCACGGTGAGCTTTGAAATCATCGACTCAGACGAACGCAAAATCATTTATGACGCTCCTGGCGCTTGAGTTTTCCTCCGCTTTACGCAGTGTCGCGATTGCGCGCGGCGGAGTCGTACTGGCCGTGGCGGAGGCCACCGGCGGTCGGGCTACGAATGCATTTGGCCTCATTGGACAGGTGCTTGAGGCAGCAAGCATAAAACGCGAGGAGGTTGAGGCCCTGGCTATCGGCCTTGGACCGGGCTCTTACACCGGGATTCGGGCCGCGATCGCTCTGGCCCAGGGCTGGCAGTTGGCGCGCCAAATCAAATTGCTGGCTGTCTCCAGCGCGGATGCGATCGCCGTACGCGCGCAGGCAGAGAAAGTATTTGGCCTGGTCAACTTGATCGTGGATGCCCAGCGCGGAGAATTCTATGTCGCCCAATGGCAAATATCGGCGGAGCGGCGTTCCGAGATTTCACCCTTGAAGATTGTCCCGGCGGCGGAAATTGAAATGAGACAGCGTGCTGGCGAAATTGTTGTCGGACCGGCGGCCACCAACCCCGTTGAGGTGCTTTTTCCCGGCGCGGCAGCTGTGGCGCGGCTCGCGGCCGGGCGCAGTGACTTTATTTCCGGCGAAGCCTTGACCCCGATCTACCTGCGCGAAACGAGTTTTGTGAAATCCTCTCCACCGCGAAACTAAGTCGCCCACAGTAAGTGGACACTGCCTGTCATATTCATGGACAGTCTGGAAAGTTAACGAAGATTCCTCTTTCGCCCCTTGGCACAAGGGCTGCTTGAAATTGCTGGAACAGAACCCTCAGGTTCTAATCCTATGCCGCATATTTCAGCCAACACAGTCAAGCACAAAACCGCCGGTGGGTTTACTCTGGCAGAGATATTGATATCTCTTCTGGTATTCTCGCTGGT
>Ga0182012_10000061_pt1 | contig 111925 bp, 106 predicted proteins | sample 612S2SmetaG_FD_120486 | JGI IMG/M metagenome (GOLD analysis project Ga0182012, IMG submission 120486) | Permafrost microbial communities from Stordalen Mire, Sweden - 612S2S metaG | ecosystem: Environmental > Terrestrial > Soil > Wetlands > Permafrost | place: Sweden: Stordalen | collected... | reverse complement strand
GCGGCTGCTTTGCCATTCACTCTTCTCCATTTTTCATTCTGAACATCTGTTCTCACAGAAAACGCCGCGGCCAATGCAGGCATCATCATCGAGATTGTTATATAAAAGTAAATATAGCGCGCGCTGAGCTTCATTGATCTGGATCAATTGTGGATGACGGGTTCGATCAGCGGCGGCGACAACCTACCATTTAAGGCTCTCGAAACGCATGGCAGGCCAGTTCAATTCGATATCGATGGCAAAGGCGACCGACCGCGCGACCAACCGATTGATACGATCGACCCCGCTGACCTGGCCGGCATCGCACGGCCCGAGTTCAGCCAGAATATCGCCCGCCCTCACAGACCGCGGCGAACGTTGCAAGCCTCGCACCCGGCCGGCACGCGGGGCAGCAACGGGCATGTGATCAACCACGCCCAGTAGGTCGCCGGCGCCGATCACCTCACCGATGATCCGGCGGGCATGAAACAGGCCGGAGGCCGGCGAATACACGCCATCGTTCGTTGCTACGGAGACAATGGCCGAGGCATGCGCGCAACCTTGTCTGATGACCGCGCCGGGATCGGGGCCGGTGGTCTCGATCACCAGATCGCAGTCGGTACCGGCGACGGCACCATCCCCGAGCGCTATCGTCAATTCGGCGCTGCCGCGTAACCGATGAGCCGCATGGTCAGCATCGCCTCGCGCATCGATCACGACGTCCCAGGGCCATCGCTCGACCACCTCGCGCAGTGGATGGGTCAGGAGCGGGATGAAGGCACCGCTGCGCATACCGCCCAGAAAATCCGCGTTGCAGTCGGCGCGGCGCACCTCGACGCCATCGAGCGTAGCCGCACCATCGTACCATGCATCGGAGAAGGCCATCTTGCGGCGAAGGACCACTGGCGCTCGCGCCTCATGCAGAGCCACCGCATGGCCGCCGAGCCGAAGCCGCCGGGCGACCGCCGAGGCCAGTTCGTTCAAACCATAGACGATGATGCAGAGCGGGTCTTCCATGGCCGATCTCAGAGATGCCTACGGTCGGCAGTCGGGGACACGACGGCCTTCAATCAACCGCGCCCGAGTGGGTGACCGCGTCACCCAGGCTCCGCGGGAAGGCGAAATGCCGCACAGCGCCCGAGAGCAAGACTAATGCCAGCCCCCGCCATTCCATCAAGCGTTATAGTTGAGATTATATATCGGTCAATAGCACCGCTGGTCCGATCGCCTTCGGCCCGAGAGCGGTTGTTGTATTCGCGACAATACAGCGCCGTCTGTTATATACGCGACAATACAGCACGAAGTGGCAACGATGCGCCATGCCAAAATCGGCGAAGATCGATAATTGTTGCGACAACGGAGGGGTTTGAGTCCGGTTCTCGAGATTGGCGCAGCGCTTGCTAGGGAAGCCCGGCAACAGATCGCTAGGCAACACGAGGCCCCCTATGAGAGCCGCTATCACCTGGCATCCGCGGGCGCCGAGACCCTCCGCCCTGGTGCTTGGAACGAATGAGATCGCCTCGGCTATAGCAACGAAGCTGACCGAAGCGAACTATGCTGTCGTCATGAGCCATGACGTCTTTCCGCCGGTAATCCGCCGCGGCATGGCTTTCCACGACGCCCTGTTCGGCGAGTGCTGCGAAATCGGAAACATTGTCGGAGAGCGAGCCGATACCATGATGGAGGTGATCCGGCTTCACACCGAACCTCACAAGGTTGCGGTGACGGAAATGCATCTCACTGACATCATTGCCTCTCGCTCTCCACTGGTTATCGTCGATGCTCGCATGCAGAAGCATCTTGTGACTCCTGACCTGCGCGGGGTCGCCCGCATCATCATTGGCGTCGGACCCCAGTTCGAAGTGGGGGTCAACTGCAACATCGCCATCGAAACCCATCCGGTCGAAACCGCGACAATCATCGCGCGGGGCGCGACCAAGCCGCCGGACGGACAAGCCCGCAAGCTCGGCGGTGCCGGGCGTGAGCGGTTCGTCTATTCCGACAGGGATGGCATCTGGCATACTCCGGTCGAGATCGGCACGCGTGTCTACAGAGGTTTCCAACTCGGTTCGCTCGGCGGCATTTCGGTCCTGGCACCGATGGACGGCGTTCTGCGCGGCATCGCGAGGGACGGCTCGCGTGTGCCGGCTGACGTGAAACTGCTGGAGATTGATCCGCGCGGGCGGCAGGCCTGCTGGACCGGCATGGATGAACGCGGCCGCGCCATCGGCGACAGCCTCGTAGCAGCCATCCGGCAAATCATGGAAACCGATCGCGCAACCGTCGGCGTCTCCGCCAATGTCTGAAGCGCTTCAGGCACGTATCGAACTGACGATAAACTTCGGCAATGGCGGCCGTTTGACGGCGGAAGATCTTCTCCTGATTGAAACCATTGGCGCCGAGCGCTCGATTCTCGGTGCCGCGAGGGCTACGGGCATCTCCTATCGCAAGTGTTGGCTGATGGTCGATGCGCTTAACCGGACCTTCGAAACTCCGGTGTTCGAGACGCATCCGGGCCGGCGCGGCGGCGGCGCGGAGATCACGCCCTTCGGCGAGCGTCTGACCGCGCTGTACAAGTCAATCGTGCGGCGCACGCGCACCGCAACGTCCGCCGCGCTCGGCGAACTCGACGAGGCTACTGATCCGGACTTTCAGCCGCGGGCCAGCGGCGCGGCCGAGGCAGCTCCGAGGGCAGAACCGCGCCGGCTCCGATCGCGACGCTCTTGATCATTGCCCAGGCACGCACCCCCTTTTCCAGCGCCAGGCGCTCGACCGATTCCGTCGTCACCAAGGCATACAGGTTGACCGAGCCCAGATCGACCGTGACGCGCACATAGGGGGCATCGAGTGGCAGGATCTCGACGATGCGGCCCGGCAAGCGGTTGGTGATCGAGACATCCATGGGACGCGACAGCGCGATGGAAACATCGCGCGCCTCAATCGCCACCGAAACGCCGGCATCGACCCGCGCGCCGACCATCGGCACCCTCAATTCGCCGTCGGCGAAGAAAAGCGTCGAAAGCCCGTAGTGCGCGTCGTGCCGGAGCACGCGCGCCGAAAGCGTGGTCGTAAGAACCACGGGCTTGGTTGCTGCCGGTGCGGGCTGGCTACTCGTCATGTCGTCGATCGGAAGGAGCATCGCGTCATCGTCGCCAGTCTGCCGTATCCAACGTCTGTATGCAATTGAACACCCCTGTTCCGCACCCGACATGCCAATAAGGTATGTTAGCTATTCCGCGGTCAATATAGCTGGCATGCCGCTTGCTCCTGCTGCACTGGGTGGTCGTTGCCGTACGCCGTTGTCCATCTATCCACCGTCCAGCTATCTCTGAGACGGTATAGCTTAAAGGAGTAGCGATGGGATTCCGCCTCGGGTACACGCCGCTGTCACGCCGCGCGATGCTGGCGGCCGTGGTGGCGGCCGGCTTTCCGTTATCCCGCACCATCGGCAAGCCGCTTACCTCTCTGGAAATTCTGGGAGCTCCGACCGGTGCGACCATCGCGCTGGTCCGCTCGGTTACGTCTGGAGCCCTCGACGCAGCCGCACCGGGCGTTTCGTTTCGGCTATGGCGCGATACGGACGATCTGCGCGCTGGCATCGTCAGTGGTAACTCGAAGCTGTTCTCGACGCCGACACATGTGCCTGCGAATCTTGCCAACCGTGGCATGCCACTGAAGCTCCTGTGCCTTCTCGGCATGGGTCATCTGACCGTCCTCACGGCAGACGAGAAGATAACCTCGTTCGCGGATCTCGCGGGCAAGCCTGTGCTCGGATTCTTCAAGAACGACATGCCGGATCTGGTGTTCCGAGCCTGTGCGAAGATGGAGGGACTTGATCCCGACAAGGACATTCGTTTGTCCTACGTGCAGAACGGCATGGAGGCTTCTCAGATGTTGGCCGCGGGACGTGTCTCCGCGGCTATCCTTTCAGAGCCGCCGGCAACGGCGGCAATCATGATGGCAGGACAGCAGGGACGCACCCTCTACCGTTCCATCAGTCTGCAGGAGGTCTGGGCAAAGCACCGGACCAAGAATGGAATTCCGATGGTCGGAGTTGCACTGCATGCAAGCCTGCTCGACGAAAGCCCTGAACTCATCGACGCGCTAGGCAAAAGCCTACCCGAGGCCAAGCAATGGACGCTGTCGAATCGTACCGACGCTGCGGTGCTGGCGGAGGCCAAGATGCAAATGCGGCCGGCCATTTTCGAGAAGGCAATCGACCACTTCAACATGAACATCCTCGCGGCACGCGCGGCGAAAGCCGACCTCATCGCCTTCTACCAGACCATCCTCGATCTCTCCCCCAATGCGCTCGCCGGCAGGCTGCCGGCGGACGATTTCTATCTCGACCTGTGAATATGCTCCGTCGCATCCTCTGGGGCGCGGTGGGGCTGGCGGCCGTGGGGCTCGCCTGGAGCTGGGGCCATGCCGTGTTCGGCCCCTTCGTCCTGCCGCGACCCTCCGAGGCGATCGAGGCGCTTATTTGTCTGGTAAAAAGTGGTGAAGTAGCATCGGCCGTTCGGACGACGGCGGTTCAATCACTGCTGGGTTGGGTCGCAGGATGTCTGCTCGGAGCAGGACTGGCCCTTTTGGCCTCTTGGTCCGAGCCCATTCGCTATGCGCTGCGCCCGGTCGCAACCGGATTTCTCGGCATTCCTCCCATCGCCTGGCTGGTTCTCGCCTTCCTCTGGTTCGGTTCCGCGGGATTCATGCCGGGCTTCACGGTCGCGATCACCATTTTTCCGGTGGTGTTTCTTGCCGTCCTGCAGGGCCTGGATGCCCGCGATCCCGGTCTTGCGGAGATGGCTCAGCTTTACCATGCGTCGCGCACCCTGACCTTCATCGACATTGATCTCCCGCAGATCCTTGACCACCTGCTTCCCGCCGCGGCAACGGCGCTCGGCTTCGCATGGAAGATTTGCGTCATGTCGGAGGTGATCGGGAGCGGTACCGGGATCGGAGGCCAGCTCGCCACGGCGCGCGCCCATCTTGATCTGCCCGAGGCGATGGCGTGGATACTCTTGATCACCCTGCTCGTGCTTGCCACCGATGTCGCACTCGTCGCGCCCTTGCGATCGTGGGTCGCCACCCGACGCGACACCACCGTAAAAGCAGGCGACTGAGCGATGCTTGATTTCCGCGATCTGCATATGCGGTTCGGCGAGAGGTCCGTCATCGAACGCATCACACTCGCGGTTCGCCCGGCACAATTTGTCGCTGTGCTGGGGCCATCCGGCTGCGGAAAGACCACGTTGCTGCGGATAGCAGCTGGCGCACTGCACCCCTGCAGCGGAACCGCGGAGAATCATTTCAAGCGCGCGGCCATGGTATTCCAGGACGCACGCCTCGCGGGCTGGATGACGGCGGTGCAGAATGCGGCCTTCGGCCTCAAGGCGGCTGGGACGCCCTGGAGGACGCGCGAGCAGGAGGCGCGACGCATTCTCCTGCGGCTCGGATTCGAGGATGCGGATCTGACCAAGCGCCCCCGATCGCTCTCCGGTGGCATGCGTCAGCGCGTGGGTATTGCGCGCGCGCTTTTGATGCGGCCAGACCTGTTGCTTCTCGACGAGCCATTCAACTCGCTCGACATCGGCTTGCGGCGTGAAATGCAGGACCTCGTTCGTACCCAGGTCGACCAAATGGGCATCGCCGCACTTCTCGTCACCCACGATATCGCCGAGGCGGTGCGTCTCGCTGATCGCATCATTGTCCTGTCTCCACGGCCGTCGACTGTCGTGGCCGATCTCGAGAACCAGCCGTGCGACGACGCAGCCGACATTCTGGAAACATCCGCTCGGCTGTTGCGACGGTCCGAGATTGAAAATGCCCTGCTACGTCAAAGATCGTCCCCTTCCCGCAGCGAGCCAGCCATCAGCCATTCGGCCGTCATACCCATTTTGAGAAAGGAAATACCATGAGCAAACCAATCGCCTCCCCGGCCACCGGTCCGCTGCTGCCGCGCGCGCAGGACAGCGAACCCGAGCTTCGCGGTTTCCGCTTCGCGTCGACGCCGCTTCCGCATGCACCCGGCGTCTTTGCGCTCACGCGCCGGATCGGCGATCTCAACTATCCCGTTGTGATCGCCGAGGCCGAAGACATGGCAGCGGCGGCCGGCGCTTTCGCGGCGCGCGAGCCCGCGGCTATGCAAGTCATTGATGGACATCTATGGATGGGCCGGGCCCAGGCGCGACAGCGACTCCAGATCGTACGCGACCTGGTCGGCGCCTATAATCCGCCACTCAACCCCGACCATCGCACGCGGCACGCTCCGCCGGAGCTCGCCGCGCTCGTCCCTGATCGCGCCGTGCATGATCCGTCGCTGGCGCGATCGACCGATCTCGCCGCGGACCTCTCCCTCACGGAAGCCGACCTCGACCGCCTCGTGCGCCACTTCTACGAACGCGCGATCGAAGATGACCTGATCGGACCCGTGTTCCGTCGCGCCGTCGCCGAATGGGAGCATCACTTCGAAACCATCCGGGACTTCTGGTCAAAGACGCTGCGCGGCACCTCCCGCTATGGCGGCAATCCGTTCTCGGCGCATATCCGCCTTGATCTTCGGCCGGAGTTCTTCGATCGCTGGCTCGAACTGTTCCGCCTGACCGCGCGGGAAGAGCTGCCCCCAGCCGCCTCCGACCGCGCCATCGCCAAGGTCGAGCACATGAGCAGCTGCTTTCAGGCCGGCCTGTTTCTGCCGTCGGTCTGACATTTAAGCTTCCAGGCGGCATCGCGCGAGCAAGTTCGCTCCACGACAGGCCGGCCGTTGACAGCTGCCGGCAAAGACCTAGGTTGTCCCCCAACTTCGATGCGCACCAGCGCGACTGGGGCACGACCGGGAGGAAATGCCCGCCATGACTTCGTCGTCCGCGATACCGCGCCGTCGGCTCGGGCGCACCGGTCTTGAGGTCTCGACCTTGGGTTTCGGGGCGGCGCCGCTTGGCGATCTCTATTCCCTGCTGGATGACGGCGCGGCGATTGGCGCGGTTGAACGGGCGCTCGCGCTCGGCATCAATCTTCTGGACACCTCGCCGCTCTATGGCCACGGTCTGTCCGAACATCGCTGCGGAACGGCGATCCGGCGGGTGCCCCGCGAGGCGATGGTGGTCTGCACCAAGGTGGGCCGCTGGATGGATCCCTTCCAGGGGCGCGGCAGTGGATCGGGCTTTGCCGGCGGACAGCCGCACCGCGCGGTGATCGATTATTCCTATGACGGAACGATGCGGTCGGTGGAGCAGTCGCTGTTGCGGCTCGGCACCGATCGGCTGGATCTCTTGCTGATTCATGACGTCGATGTCTGGACCCACGGCCGAGAAGCCATCGAGGACCGCTTTCGCGAGGCGATGGCGGGCGCCTATCCGGCGCTCGAGCGCCTGCGCAGCGAGAAGGTGGTTGCCGGCATCGGCGTCGGCGTCAACGAAGCCGAGATGTGCGTGCGGTTTGCCGAAGCCGGATCGTTTGACGTCATGCTCCTGGCCGGGCGTTATTCCCTGCTGGAGCAGCCGGCGCTTTCGCATTTCCTGCCCTTGGCGCGGCGCCAGGGCATCGGTGTGTTGCTGGGTGGCGTGTTCAATTCCGGCATTCTGGCGACCGGCGCGGTGACTGGCGCCAAATACAATTACCAGGACGCGCCGGCGGAGATCCTGACCAAGGTCAAGCAGATCGAACGCGTCTGCGCCGCCCACGGCGTCGCTCTGCCGTCGGCGGCGCTGCATTTCGCGCTCGGTCACCCGGCGGTCGCCAGCGTGGTGCTGGGAGCCGTGAGCGCCCAGGAGGTTGAGCGCAATGTGGCGGGCTTCGCAAGCCCCGTCCCATCGGCGCTGTGGAGCGATCTGAAGTCCGAGCATCTCCTGGATGCCGACGCCCCGGTGCCGGGGCCACCGTGACGCGGATCGACGCCCATCACCATCTGTGGACGCTCGGCCGGGGCGATTACGGCTGGCTGACGGCGGATCTCCAACCGATCTACCGGGATTTCACGCTTGATGACCTGATGCCGCAACTTTCGGCTGGCGGCATCGAGGGCACGATCCTGGTGCAGGCGGCGCCGACCGAAGCGGAAACGATGTTTCTCCTGGAAATCGCGGCCGCGGCCGATGTGGTGCGCGGCGTTGTCGGCTGGACCGATTTCGACGCGGCGGATCGCCAGTCGCGTATCGAGGCCCTGGCGAGGCGACAGCTGCTGGTAGGACTGCGGCCGATGGTGCAGGACAGCGCCGATGACGACTGGCTGCTGCGCCCGGCGCTGGCGCCCGTTCTGACGGCCATGGCCCAGCACGGACTGGTGTTCGACGCGCTGGTGGTGCCGCGCCATTTGCCCCGGTTGCTGCAGGTGGTCGATCGTCATCCCGATCTGACATTTGTGCTCGACCATTGCGGCAAGCCGGCGCTGGCATCAGGCGAGCTCGAGGCCTGGAAAGGCGCCATCGCGCAGCTGGCCGAGCGCGACAACATCGTCTGCAAATTTTCAGGACTGGTCACCGAAGCCCGGCCTGACTGGCAATTAGCGGATTTGCGCGGGGCGGTTGACCATGTCCTTGCCTGCTTCGGGCCGTGGCGCCTGTTGTGGGGCAGCGACTGGCCGGTGGTCAACCTGGCGGGCGGTTACGCCAAGTGGCTTGTCGCCGCCGAAAGCCTGCTGGCCGATCTGTCGCCGGACGAGCGGGCGAGCGCATTCGGCGGCGCCGCTGCGCGTATCTATCTTGCAAACCGAGGACGGCGCACATGCTGATGACCATCGACCCCGTACTCTCGGCCGATCTGCTCTGGGTGCAGGCGGCCATGGGTCCTGGCGGCTGCTTTCTGTTGCGCAAGGGCGTGATCGCCGGTCCCGCCCCCACGGCGTCCTGAGCGCGCCCTGCCCCAACGACGAAGGACCATTCTACATGCCCATGACCACCGATGCCGCCTTCATCCTGCCCGATGATTTCGCCGATGCCGCGCTGATGGGACGGATCTTTCGCCCCGATCTCGCTTGCCCTTCGGTGGCGGCCATCCGCCCCGAAGGCGTATTCGACATCAGCGAGCATTTCCCAACCGCCAGTCAGCTCGCCGCAACCGCCGATCCCGCCACCGCGCTTCGCGCCACGCCGGGAAAACGCGTCGGGACGTTGCATGATCTGTTGGCCAATACGCCCTTCGAGACCCGCGACCCGTCCCGCCCCTGGCTGCTGGCGCCGATTGACCTGCAGGTGATCAAGGCGGCCGGCGTCACCTTCGCGGTGTCGATGCTGGAGCGGGTGATCGAGGAGCGCGCGCGGGGCAATCCGGATTCGGCGGAGGCCATCCGGGCCGAGGTGACACGGGTGGTCGGCGACGACCTGTCGCGGTTGAGGCCGGGCTCTGCCGAAGCGGCGCATGTCAAGGACGTGCTGATCGCCCAGAATGCCTGGAGCCAATATCTCGAAGTGGGCATCGGACCTGACGCCGAAGTGTTCACCAAGGCTCCGGTGCTGTCGGCGGTAGGCACCTGCATGGATGCCGGACTGCATCCGAAATCGGTGTGGAACAATCCGGAGCCGGAAGTGGTGCTGGTGGTGACACCAGACGGCCGCATCGCCGGCGCCAGCCTCGGCAACGACGTCAATCTGCGCGATTTCGAAGGACGCTCGGCGCTTCTATTATCCAAGGCCAAGGACAACAACGCATCCTGCGCGATCGGACCTTTCGTACGTTTTTTCGATGCCTGCTTCACGCTCGATGACATCAGGGCGATGGAGATCACGCTGGAAGTCAGGGGGCCGGAGGGTTTTGTCTTGCATGGCGGCTCCTCGCTGCGGAAGATCAGCCGCGACCCGGCGGATCTTGTCCTGCAGACCATCAATGAGAACCACAGATATCCCGATGGTTTTGTGCTGTTCCTCGGGACCGCCTTTGCGCCGATCCAGGATCGTTCGGCAAAGGGACAAGGATTCACCCACGTCGAAGGCGACCTCGTCACCATCGCCACGCCCAAGCTCGGCCGGCTGACCAATCGCATGCGCAAATGCGGCGACTGCGAGCCCTGGGAGTTTGGTCTCACCGCCCTGATCGCCGCGTTGATGCGAAGGGCGAAGGCCGCATAAGAAACGCTTCCGCTTCCACGGGAGGAATTCGACACGGTTGGCATGCACGCCAAGCATCCGACAGGAATTATCCTGATTCACAAGACCAGCGCGGTCCGAAGCATCCGCGCGAGATCGGAGCTGAGGTAGGGCTTCGGCAGCAGCAGCACGTCTGCGTCCAGCCGGCCATGATGGACAATGGCGTTTTCGCTATAGCCTGACGTATAGAGGACCTTGAGTTTCGGGCGTCGCGCCATCGCCTCGGTCGCGAGCTGGCGGCCGTTCATGCCGCCGGGGAGTATGACGTCGGTGAACAGCAGATCGATGCGTTCAGGACCGTCGATCATCGCCAGCGCCTCAGACGAATTGCTGGCGGCCAGCGTGGTGTAACCGAGATTCCTGATCTGCGTCACGACATAATCGCGGACCAGCGGATCGTCCTCGACAATCAGGATGGAGCTGTCGCCGCGTTCGAGCCCGGAGCTGCCACCGTCGGCGACCGGTGCTTCGACGACGCCCTCGGCCTGCGGCAGATAAAGCTCGACGGTGGTGCCGTGGCCTTCTTCGCTGCAGATCTTGACATGTCCATTCGACTGTTTGACGAAGCCGTAGACCATGCTGAGACCGAGCCCCGATCCTCTTCCGACGTCCTTGGTGGTGAAGAACGGCTCAAACACCTTCTCAAGCAGGCCGGCGGGGATACCCACTCCGGCGTCGGTAACCGCGACCATCACGTAATTGCCCGGTCTGACCTCGCTGTTCATGCCGGCGTAATTCCCGTCAAGCACGACATTCTTGGTCTGCAACGTCAGCTTGCCGCCGTTCGGCATCGCGTCCCTCGCGTTCAAGGCGAGGTTCAGGATCGCGGTCGAGAGCTGGCTGGGATCCATCAGGGCCGGCGCGCAATCGGGCGCCAGCATCGATTCAATTTTGATCTGCTCGCCCAGCGTCGATCGCAGCAACCGCTCCGCGTCGATGACCAGCGCGTTGACGTCAACGTTGCGGGGCTGCAGCGGCTGACGACGGGCGAAGGCCAACAGATGCTGCGTGAGCTCGGCGCCCCGCATCGCGGCGGCGCCGATCATGTCGGCGATCGAGACGAGGTCCGGACGGTCCTTGACCGCGTCGGCGAGGATTTCGATGGTGCCGATGATCACGGTCAGAATGTTGTTGAAGTCGTGCGCGACGCCGCCGGTGAGCTGGCCGACGGCTTCCATTTTCTGGGCCTGACGGACCTGGGATTCGGTGGCCTCGATCTCCTGAAACCGTCGCACCATGGCCTCGGCGCTGCGGCGCTGCCGGGTTTCCTCCGCGAGTTCCGCATAGGCTTGCGCAAGTTGAGCGCGTCCCGGCAGCACCAGAAATCGGGGCAGCACCACCACCAGCAGGCCCGTACCAATGGCCACCGACATCACGGCCACGACGGCCTTGACCGCGGCATCGATCTCGTAGGCCGGCATCCACAAGGTCAACACCGACAGCAGGCGGCTCACCCCGCAAAGCGTGCTGAAGACCCCGAATGACCACCAGGTCCAGCGAAACTGGAAATCGCGGCGGCGCCATACCGAGTACATCACGAAGAACGCGGTAGCGAAGAAGCCGCCTGCGATCAGGGTATCGGAAATGGCATTGAGCCAGATCAATTCCGGCTTCCACAGCAGGCACGCGCCGTGGGGAAGGAACGTCGACATGTCCAGAATTTCTCCAAAATTCACACGGGCCGTCCCGCGATCCGACCCGTCCGTCAGCAGGACGATGCAAATCATTCAGGTTTCCACCCGACGCGCAAGCGCGGCGCCGCCGGCGAGCCTTGCTGCCCTCATGTCTTTGGCGATAAGAGCGGGGCCCGCCGCGCCCAGAGATAGTACGGGGCATATCGCGCATCTTCGGCTAAGCGCTCGCGGCGCGTCCGCGGAAGTCGGCGCACGACCACGGACCTTATCGTCGCCCAATCTGATCCGAGTGAGCCGATGTCATCCCTAAGGACCGCGATTTTCTTCGGCAATGACGAAGGCCCAAATCGGCATTACATATTCACAGGCAGCGCCGGCAGCTGATTGATCCGTGAACCCGGAGGCTCTGATGTCGTGGCAACATATTCGCATATCCCGCTTCGGTGGCCCCGAGGTCCTGGAACTGGCAGAAGAGGCTGTCATCCCCGAGCCGGGCTCTGGCGAGGTGCGCATCAAGGTTCTCGCGGCCGGGACCGGTTTCACCGACAGTTTCATCCGGCGCGGCCGCTACCCCGACTTCAAAGGGCCGCTGCCATTTACACCGGGCTATGAGCTGGTGGGTGCGGTCGAGAAAGCCGGCTCTGGGGTGGTCTCGCCGCGCGAGGGGCAAATGGTTGCCGATCTCTGCGTGATCGGCGGTTACGCGCAGTATGCCATTCGTCCCGCGCGTTTCCTGGTCCCTGTTCCAGATGGGCTCGATGCGGCAGAGGCCGTTTGCATCCCTCTCGCCTATCTCACGGCCTTCCAGATGCTCACGCGCCTTCGTCGCTTCGTTTCCGGCGAGACAATCCTCGTGATCGGCGCCTCAGGTACGGTCGGTACGGCGCTGCTCGATCTGGCCCGCCATCTTGGCCTCAAGGCCATCGGTACCTGCTCGGCGGCGAACCTCGCCGCCGTCGAACAATTTGGTGCCAAGGCTATCGACTACCGCACGGGGGATTTCGTGGCGTCGGTGCGCCGACTGACGGCGGGAAGAGCTGGCGGCGCAGGCGTCGATGCGGCATTCGACGCGATCGGCGGATCCCATTTCGCCCGGTCGTTCGCCTGTCTAGCGCCAGCGGGTACACTTATCGGCTACGGCGCCCAGACCATGGCCGTCGGGCGCGAAAGCCTGATCGCCGCAGGGCTGGGGCTGGCGCGGTTGAAGCTATGGAACGCATTGAACTTTCTGTTCCAGGGCCGACGGGCGCTGTGGTACAGCATCACCGATCGCCGCGTTTCGCACCCCGAAGAATTCAGGGCTGACATGGCTGCTTTGTTCGAGTTGCTCGTTAGCCGTGCCATCCATCCGATCGTTATCGCTCGCGACCCCCTCTCGGCTGCGCAACAGGTCCACGCCCGGATCGATGCCGGAGGACTCGGCGGCAAGATCGTGCTGCTGCCCTGGCTGGGGTCGCAGCCGGCGGCGTGAGCATCGACTCCCGTCTTTCGCGCCCTTGCATCACCATCCCAGCCGGGAGAGAATAACGCGCAAGGCTGACAACGATCAGCTTAAGATTGCCGAATCGGCGGTTGTGCGCTGCAAAACTGTCGACGTAGATCGGCTTTACGGGGAGGAAGACCATGAAATCCAATATGATGGTAAGCTGTGCCTATGCGATGGCATTGACTTCAGGTGCGATCGGTTCAGCCGCCACTGCCGCCGGTCCGCAAATCGTCCAGGGGCCGTCAGCCGATCCCGCCTGTTATGCGCCGTGGTCCGCAGACACGAAATTCTTCAAGTTTCCCGCCAAGCCAGGTCCTTATCGAATCGCGCTGGCAAATGGCTACATCGCCAACACCTGGCGCATTCAGATGATCCAAACCGCCAAGGCCTATGCGGCGCAGCCCGAGGTCGCGGCCAAGATCAAGGAATTCAAGGTCGTATCCACGGGCGAAGACGTCGCCGCGCAGATCTCCGCCATCAATAACTTCATCGATTCCGGGTTTGACGCCATCGTCGTCAATGCCCAGAACCCGAAGGCTTTCGCGCCGGTCATCAAACGGGCCAAGGATGCCGGCGTCGTGCTGGTCGCCTTCGACAACATCCTTGACACCCAAGACGCCATCAATGTCGACGTCGATCAGAAAGGTCTCGGGGTGCTGTGGGCGAACTGGCTGATCAAGCATATTCCCGATGGCGGCAAGATCCTCGAAGTCCGCGGCGTGGCCGGCACGTCGGTCGATACCGACCGTCACAACGGCATCCATGAGACACTCGATGCCTCCGGAAAGAAATGGAATGTCGTGGAGGTGGTCGGCAAGTGGGACGATGCGACGGCGCAGAAGGCTACTGCCGACGCGATTGCGGTGCAGAGGCGGTTTGACGGCGTCACCGCGCAAGGCGGCGACACCGGCGTGGTGCAGGCTATGATCGACGCCGGGCATCCCTTCGTGCCGTTCGGCGGCGAAACCGAGAACGGCTTCCGCAAGTTTTGCGCCGCCAATGCCGGCAAGGGCCTGAAGTGCTCATCGGCCGGGACCGGTCCTGCGCAGGTCGCAGTCGCCATCAAGACCGCGATCGAGGCGCTGCAGGGCAAGGTGATCCCGCAGTCGGTCAAGCTTCCGCTGGCGGTTGCCGAGGATCCCAACTTCAGGGATGGTCAGGATTACTATTCGAAAGAGTCCGACAATTTCTTCGTTGGCAACTCCTTCCCGACCTGCGGCATCAATTTCTCGGCGCAGGAAATCATGGGGCAATCCAAGGCCAACCAGTAAGGCGGCATCCGGTCGGCCGCCGCGGGGAATGTGCCCCCGCGGCGCCTGCTTTGGAGATCGATCTTTGGGGATCAATCGATGGAAGGCCTTGTCCCGTTGTTCCGCATGGAGGGCGTTTCCAAGCGCTATGGCGGCGTCCGGGCCCTGCAGAATGCCGATCTCGAGGTCAAGGCCGGGCGCGTTCACGCCATCCTCGGCGAGAATGGCGCCGGCAAGTCCACCCTTATCAAGGTGATGTCCGGCGTCGTCGCCCCCGATGAGGGGCGCATGCGGCTCGATGGGCGCGAGGTGAACTTCCCCAACCCGGCCGCGGCCAACGCGGCTGGCATCGTCTGCATTTTTCAGGAACTCTCGCTGGTGCCCGACCTTTCGGTCGCCGATAACATTGTCGCCTCCAACCCGCCGGGCCGCTTCGGCCTGATTGACCGCCGGGCGCAGCGTAGGATCGCCGAGGCGGCGCTGGCGCGCGCTGGCGGCCAGGACATCCACCCCCTGGCCCTGGTCAAGGATCTGCCCTTGTCGCGCCGGCAGATGATCGAAATCGCCCGGGCGCTGACCCGCACGCCACGGCTGCTGATTCTCGACGAGGCGACCTCGGCGCTCGCCGCCGCCGATGTGACACGGGTGTTCGACGTCCTGAAACGGCTGAAGGTCGAGGGGATCGCGCTGCTTTATATATCGCACCGCATGCACGAGATCGCCGAACTGGCGGATGACTGCTCGGTGTTCCGCAATGGCAGACGGATCGCAACCTACCAGGCCGGCACCAAGAGCGACAACGAGGTTGTCGAAATGATGATCGGCCGCGAATACAGTCATGCCTTCCCGCCCAAGCAAGCGGCCGCGGCGACGACGGCGCCGCCCGTGCTCGAGGTGCGAAATCTCAGCTGGACGCCGCGGCTGAACCATATCTCCTTCGGCGTCCGCGCCGGCGAGGTCGTCGGCCTTGGCGGCCTCGACGGCCAGGGACAGCGCGAATTGCTGCTGGCGCTGTTCGGCGTGTTGCGCGGGATCGGCGGACAGATCCTGATCGACGGCAAGCCGGTCAGCATCGCCTCACCCCGGGCGGCCAAGGCTAAGTCCCTCGGCATGGCGCTGATTCCGGAAGACCGCAAGACCGAGGGGCTGATGCTGCAGATGTCGGTGCGAGACAACCTGTCGTTTGCGACGTTGTCGGAGTTGGCGCATGCCGGCATCATCGACCGCGACGCCGAGCACGATGCCGTCGCGGAGATGATCGCGCTGCTTGGCATCCGCACCGACGGCGTTTTGGCGCCGGCCGGCTCGCTGTCCGGGGGCAATCAACAGAAGCTGGTGATCGCCAAGTGGCTGATGCGCAAGCCCCGCATCATCCTGCTCAACGATCCGACCCGCGGCATCGATGTCGGCACCAAACAGGAATTCTACCAGCTGCTGCGCAAGCTGGCCGACGCCGGGACCGCGATCGTGCTCTATTCGACGGACTATGACGAACTGATCGGCTGCTGCGACACGGTGCTGGTACTTTACGACGGAACGGTGAAGCGATCGCTGCGAGGGGCCGAGATTACCGAGCACGCGTTGATCAGCCTGGCCCTCAACATCGACACCACAGCCGGTGCGGCGCCGCGACCGGCCGCGGCAGGCGCATGAAGGACTGGCGCTTCCATCTGGCCGAACAGCGCGGCACGCTGATGGCGCTTGCGATCTTTGTCGCGATGTTCGCCCTCTATGTCGCCAACCACCCGGCGGGATTCACCGCCAATGTGGTGCAGACGGCCGCCAACAAGGGTGTGCTTCTGGCGCTGGTGGCGATGGCCCAGACCCTCGTTGTGCTGACCTCGGGCATAGATCTGTCGGTCGGCATGATCTTCATCCTCTGCAACTGCGTCGCCTCCTATGTCGTATCGGGTTCCGCTGTTGCGACGGCGCTCGGGATAACAGCCGTGATCGCGGTGGGGGCCCTGTGCGGCGCGATCAATGCCGCGATCGTGATTTTCGGCAGGCTGCAGCCGATCGTCACGACCATTGCCACCGGCGCCGTCTATTTCGGCACCGCGCTCTGGATCAGGCCATTTCCTGGCAGCTCGGCGGAATTCAATTCTGTCCTCGCCGACGCGCTGACGGGAAAAATCTTCGATCTCGTTCCGGCGAGTATTGTCGTGCTGCTTGGCGTCGTTGTTCTGGTCTGGCTGCCATTTCAGGGATCGGTGCTCGGACGCGCGGTCTATGCCGTCGGCTCCTCCGAACAGGCCGCCTATATGTCGGGAATGCCGATCCGTCGCGCCAAGTTCGCCGCCTATGTGCTCGGCGGCATGCTGGCAGCGAGCGGCGGTCTCTTCCTGACTTTTTTTACCTATTCGGGCGAAGCCTCGGTCGCCAATGGCAATACCTACACGCTGTATTCGATCGCCGCGGTAGTGCTGGGCGGGGTATCGCTGTTCGGCGGCCGCGGCAGCGCCATCGGCGCCATTTTTGGAGCGCTGGCCTTCCGCGCTATCGGCGATCTCCTGTTTGTCTTCAACGTCGATCCCCTATGGCAGCCCTTGTTTCAGGGGCTGGTGCTTCTGGTCGCGGTCTCCATTGGTTCGGCGCGGCTGTTCCAGGTCCGAAACCGTCTGGAGCTGTTCGGGTGAAAGTCGAGACCATGAAAGCCAGGACCGATACCGATCACCGCCATCGCGGCTGGCGTCAGCGCCTCGACGTCCCCGTGGTCACGGCTTTCGGATGCATCGTACTGTTGCTGCTGTTCGGCAGCTTGTATTCGTCGAACTTTCTGTCCCCGGAATATCTCCTGCAGCAACTCAAGGTCGGCGCCTTCCTCGGCATCGTCGCGACCGGAATGATGCTGGTCATTCTGCTCGGCCAGATCGATCTTTCCGTACCGTGGACGGTGACGCTGGGAGCCATGATGGCGTCGGCGGCGGCGGCGCATGGGCAGGTCGGCGATGTCCTCGCGATCCCCGTCGGGGTATTTTGTGGCCTGCTGATCGGAATTGTGAATGGAGTGGGCGTGGCCTATCTTCGCATTCCCTCCATGATCATCACGCTCGCGGTCAATGCCGTGGCGCAGGGTTTGATGGTGGCCTACACCGGCGGCTTTGCTCCCGGCGACAGCGCATCCCCGGCGATGCGCTACCTTGCCGCCGGAACCCTTGTCGGCGTCCCCAATGCCGCGATCATGTGGCTGATCACCGGCGGCCTGGCGGTGTTCCTGCTCCGGCGCACGACGTTCGGCCGCGCGGTCTATGGCATCGGCAACAACGAAACCGCGGCCTACCTCTCCGGCGTGCCGACGCAGCGTGTCGTCATGTCCGCCTTTGCGCTGTGCGGTGCGCTGGCGGCATTCGGCGGCGTACTGCTGGCGGGCTATGCCGGCAAGGCCGCACAATCGATGGGGGACGCCTATCTGCTGCCCTCGATTGCCGCTGTCGTGCTCGGCGGCACCTCGATCCTTGGCGGGCGCGGCAGCTACCTTGGTACGACCGCGGGCGTCATTCTCATCACGTTGCTGCAGTCGATCCTTTCGGTGATGCAGATTGCCGAGTTCGGACGCCAGATCATCTACGGCGTCATCATTGTCATCATGCTTCTGCTCTATGGCCGCGAAGGAACAGTGCGATGACGCCGAAGCACGGCGGGCGCATCGGCATTTCATCCTTGCCTGTCGGTCGCAATCGAACTCACCGCGCCTGCCAGCTTGTCGAATGCATGACGCGACGATATCGTTCGGCGATGCTGACTGCTCTCATTGCGTCGCCGTGATTACCACCGCGGGGCTACTTGTTAAGATCGACCGGGGCCGGCTTGCTCACGAGGCCTCCGAGCTCCTGAAATTGCGCATTCATTTTCTCCATCTGCTCCTTCAGGTGGCTCTGATAAATAGAACCCATTTCCTGCGGGTCCTTGGCCTGCAGCAGACGCTGCGCAAGCTCGAAGCCCGAATTCACATTCGCTTCCGCGAATGCCACGGCTTTCTCGTTCATTTCCAAGGCGGTCGAATATGAGGCTCGCACGCTGGAGTCGGTCCTCTCGCGCAGCTTTTGCGACTCGGACATATATTTGGATATGGCGTCCCTCGCCTTATCGAGCGTGGTCTGGGCGATTTCGCGCATCTTTTCCGATTGCTCGTTGAATTGGTTACTCATCGCGTTCCTCCCCCTGATGTCGCCGCAGTTACGCGGTCGTCGTTCTCTGGCAAATGCCAGCTCCCATGGCTCACATCGCCGGTTCGGCGACCGTCTTCAACTTCTCGCGCAGTTCATCGATCAGCACGCGGGTATTTTCGGTGTAATCGATGGGAACCACGACCAGATGCACCCCGCCGCCCTTGAACGCCCGTTCCAGCGTCGGTATCAGGTCGCCGGTGCTTTCGACCCGTGAGCCTTTGGCCCCATAGCTCTCGGCATATTTGACGAAATCCGGATTTCCGAACGTCAGGCCAAAATCCGGAAAATGATCCACGGCCTGTTTCCAGCGGATCATGCCGTAGGCCGAATCCTCCAGGATAAGCACCACGAGATTGAGCTTGAGGCGAACCGCGGTTTCCATTTCCTGCGAGTTCATCATGAAACCGCCGTCCCCACACACCGCCAACACCCGCCGATCCGGAAAAAGCATCGCCGCCATCATCGCCGACGGCAGGCCGGCCCCCATGGTCGCCAGCGCGTTATCGAGCAGCAGCGTATTGGCGACGTAAGTTCGATAGTTTCGCGCGAACCAGATCTTGTACATCCCGTTGTCCAAGGCGACGATGCCGTCTTCGGGGATGACCTTTCGTACGTCATGGACGATGCGCTGCGGGGTGGGCGGCCAGCGATCCTCGGTAGCGCGATCGCCGATACGGCTCAAAATGGCTTCGCGAAGGCTCAGCAAGGCTCCGGCATGATGCAGCCGCCCTTCGATGCGGTCGGCCAACAATTCAAGGCTCGGCCCGACATCTCCGACTACCTCGCATTGCGGAAAGTAGACCAGCTCGACATTGGCCGGCGTATAGCTGACGTGGATCACCTGGGGGCCGTTCGGGCCCATGATGAAAGGAGGTTTCTCGACAGTGTCATGGCCAATGGCAATGATCAGGTCGGCGCGGTCGACCGCTTCATGCACATAGTCGCGCTCGCTGAGCGCCGCGGTTCCCATATACAGATTGCTGCCACCGGCAACGGTCCCCTTGCCCATCTGGGTGTTGAAATACGGAATCTTGGTACGACGCACAAAGCCGCCGATACCTGCCGTGCTGCGCGGACGCGATGCCGCGGCGCCAAGCATGATCAGCGGCCGCTTGGCGTTCAGGATCATCTCGGCGGCGCGGTCGAGCGCCGCGCGATGCGCAATCGGAATTTCGATCGGATGTCGGGCAACCATCGCGATTTCCTCCGATTGCTCTGCTGCCACATCCTCGGGCAATTCCAGGAGAACCGGGCCCGGCCGCTCCTCCATGGCGATGCGAAAGGCGTCGCGCACCAGGGTTGGAATGCTGCTGGCGTTGACGATCTGGCGCGAGAGTTTGGTGATGGGCCTGAAGGCCGTGACGACATCGACGATCTGGAACCGGGCCTGCCGGCTGCTCATGATGCCCTTCTGCCCGGTCAGCATCACCATCGGCATCGCACCGAGAAAGGCGTAAGCTGCGCCCGTTGTCAGGTTCAACGCACCCGGACCAAGCGTGGTGATGCAGACGCCCGGTTTGCCCGTCAGCCGGCCATAGGTCGCCGCCATGAAAGCCGCGCCCTGCTCGTGGCGGGTCAGGATCAACTTGATCGAGGAGGTGCGCAGGCTCTCCACGACATCGAGGTTCTCTTCGCCGGGAACTCCGAAGATTCGATCGACGCCCTCATTTTCAAGAGCTGCAACCAGTAAGTCTGATCCTTTCGGCATCTTACTCTCCTGATCTCTGGTTTGAACGGCCATAACACCACTCTGTCTCGCACTTGTCGACTGAAGCCATCAGGCCTCGCGTCACCCCGCTGCGAACTCACGACGGCAGCGCGGGAAACAAGTTCATGACCAGCACCATGCCGAGGCCGACCAGAGCGACGATCGATTGGATAACCGAAATAGTCTTGGTGGCCTCGCCCATTGTCATTCCAAAGGATTCCTTCACCAGCCAGAATCCGGCGTGATTGGCGTAGTTGAAGAACAGCGAACCCGACCCGATCGCAAGGGCAAGCAGCGGCACGTTGAGCGCGGGATCGGAGGTTGCCAGCGGCGCCAGCAGCCCAGCCGCGCCGACAATTCCGACGGTTGCCGATCCCGTGGAGACCGATAGCAGCATGGCAATCAGCCATCCGAGCAACAGCGGCGGCAACGAGAAATGCTGCGTGAGATGCACGATGGCATCGCCAACTCTGGCCTTCACCAGAATCTCTTGAAACGCGCCGCCCCCGGCAATGATCAACAAGATGCCGGCAATCGGCTTGAGGCTGGCGCCGAGTGCATCGCGCAGCTTTTCGGTGCTGCCGCCGCGCAAATAGACCAGGGCGACCGACGCGAACAGGACGCCGGCGAGCATGGCAATCAGGGGATCTCCCAGGAACGCGGTCACCTTCGCACCCCAGGAGCCTTTGGGCAGAAGCGTCTCGCCGAGGGTATTGGCCAACATCAGGATCGCCGGCATCAATACAGCGAGAATACCGATCCCGACTGGAGCTTTTGGCGCCAGTGCCGGCATTTCGGCGCCTGCCACGGTTCGCGTGCCGGATGCGGTAAACTGGTCGAGCAGCGCCTGGTCCGGGCGCACCGTCATGCCCGGCGCAATGAGCCGCGCATAGAGCGGACCGGCCAGGATGACTGCGGGGATCGCCGAAATGAATCCGTAGATCATGGTCGGTCCGACACTTGTCTTCAATGTGGCGATCGCCGTCAGCGGACCCGGATGTGGCGGCACCATGCCGTGCAATGATGCAAGAGCGGCGATGACCGGCGTTCCCAGAAGCACGTAAGACGAGCCCTTGAACGTGCCTTTACTCTCCAGCTTGCGGGCAACGCTGAAGATCAGTGGCAGCAGGACAACGAGACCGACCTCGAAAAACATCGGAATGCCGACGACGAAGGCCGCGCAAGCCATCGCCCAGGGCAACATACGGTCGGACGACCGGCTGAGGATTGCGTCCGCGATCGTTTCCGTGACCCCCGAATCGGCCAGTATCTTGCCGAGCATGGCGCCGAGCGCGATCACGATCCCAACGACACCGAGGGTGTGGCCCGCACCGGCCACGGTGGCTCCGGCAATCGAAGCGATATCCATCCCGGCAACGATACCGACGGCGAGAGAAACCACCAGCAGCGCAATCAACGGATGCATTCGGACGCGGGTGACGATCAGCGCCACCAGCAAAATCACTCCGCCGAGCGCGGTCAGCAGCAGTTGGATGTCGGCCTCGGACAAATGCTTCACTCCCCTCTCTTCAATTCGCGGCCAATGTCTATCGGTTCGGCCGGCGGCGGATAATGCTTTGCATGAAGTCGTGGTGGAAGCCTTGTCGCGTGGTAACGGAAAACTTCGCCCCAAGCCGCGAGACCTTGGCCTTGGCGAGGCAAAAGCGCGATTTCAGCCCGAACTCAGTGAGTTAGGCTTCGCGATGGCAATACCCGCGCGAGATCCGAGCCACTTCACGCCGACGATCTGCGGGTCTCAAGCCAAGCCCGGTTCCGCGGCAGGACGCCTATTCGCAAGCTTCCCAATATCCGCCACGGATTGCAATGACGAACAAGACGATTAAGCGAAGGCGGCCTCGTGGCACTTGCTGATTTCGCCGCGCAGCCAGCGGTACCAGTCTTCCAGCCCCGCTCCGCTGCGCGCCGAGACCTGGAACACCCTGATGTCCGGATTGACCTCGCGCGCATTGGCGAGTGCGCGGGACACGTCGAAATCGACGTAGGGCAAAAGATCGATCTTGTTGAGGATCATGATCTCGGCAGCGCGGAACATGTGAGGATATTTCAGCGGCTTGTCCTCCCCCTCGGTGACCGAGAGAATCACCACCTTGGCACGCTCGCCAAGGTCGAACATCGCCGGGCACACCAGATTGCCGACGTTCTCGATCATGACGAGAGAGCCCACGGCCGGCTTCAATTCGGCCAGGCCCCGCGCCACCATATCGGCTTCAAGATGGCACCCGGTGCCAGTGTTGACCTGCACAGCGGGCGCGCCCGCGGCACGGATCCGCTCGCCGTCATTGGCGGTGGCCTGATCGCCTTCGATCACATAAAGCTTCAACTCGGCCTTGAGATCGCCAATGGTGCGCTCCAACAACGTGGTCTTACCGGAACCGGGCGAACTGACCAGGTTGAGCGCCAGGATCTCCCGCCCGGAAAACCAGGACCGGTTCTTCGCTGCCAGCGCATCGTTCTTGGCCAGGATGCGGGTTTCGAGTTCAACCACGCCGTCGGCTGTGGCCGCCGGGTGGCCGTGGCTGTGGTCGTGGTGCGCGTCATCATGGGAGTGATCGTGACGATGCCTGGTCCCATCAGCATGCACGTGCTCGTGGAAGTGATCGTGATGATGCGCAGGTCCGTGACTGTGGCTGACGGCATGCGCATGGGCGTGCGAATGGCCGTTTTGATGCTGATGGCCATGATCGCGGCCGTGACTGGCACCCTCGGCGTGGGCGCCATCGTGGTCGTGGGAATGGCCACCCATGGCGGCTTCCTTTCCGGTCTGAAGATTGAGGATCGTGGCGCCTGACTTGTCTCCGCATCCGCAATGGCCGCACATCAGGCAATCTCCGTTTCAAGTTCCATGCTCTTGATATTCAGTTCCTCGCCTTGCAATCGCCTGCAGCGGCGGGATCCGCAGCCGCAGGGCGTAAACAGCGTATCCGTGACGAAGTCCGCGCCGCAATCATCGCAGCGCGCGCGCCCCTCGATCTGCCTGATCTCCAGCCGCGCGCCCTGCAAAACCGTCCCCTCGGCGGCGGCGGCAAAACAGAAAAGGATGGCTTCCGTCATCACCCCGGACAGCTCTCCGACATCGAGCGTCACCCGACGGACCCGGCGTCCTTGCGCGGCATCGCCGACGATGGCGACGATGTTGCGGGCAATGCCGAGCTCGTGCATCGCGTTTCTCTCAACAGATCCGCGGCAGCTGCTCGCCGACCAGCATGTCGACGATCCGACGCCCGCCGAAGACGGTCCGCATCGTCACGCGCCCGCTCTCGCCCTGATGGACCCGCCCGATGATGGTTGCCCCCGCGCCGAGCGGATGCCCGCGCATCGCGGCTAACGCGGCGTCAGCCTGTTCGGGAGGTGCCACCACCACGATCTTGCCCTCATTGGCAAGATAGAGCGGGTCGAGCCCGAGAATCTCGCAGAATGCCTTGACCTGTTCGCGGATCGGTGTGGCGGCTTCGTCGATCTCGATCGAGATCTGCGATGCCTCGGCAATCTCGTTGAGCACCGTGGCGAGGCCGCCGCGGGTCGCGTCGCGCACGAAGCGTACCCCGGGCGCTGACGTCAGCAACGCCTCGATCAAGCCGTGGAGGCAGGCGCAATCGCTTTCAATCATGGTATCGAGTGCCATATCGCCCCGTGCACACAGGATGGCTGCCCCGTGATCGCCGAGCAGGCCATTGACCAGCACCACGTCTCCCGGTCGCGCGGTATCGACGCCGAGTGACAGCCCTTGGCGAATGACGCCAACGCCTGACGTGGTGATGAATAGCTTGTCGCAGGCGCCGCGCTGCACCACCTTGGTGTCGCCGGTGACGATTTGAACGCCGGCATCGGCGGCGGTTTTGGCCATTGAGCGCGCCACCCGGCGCAATACATCGACGCTCATGCCCTCCTCGACGATGACGGCACAGGACAGATAAAGCGGCACGGCACCGCCGACCGCGAGGTCATTGACGGTGCCGCAAACGGCCAGTTCGCCGATATCACCCCCCGGGAAGAACAGCGGATCGACCACGAAGGAGTCGGTTGTAAACGCCAGCCTGTCGCCATGGGACACCAGTTCCGCGAGGTCAAACCGCGCCTGATCCTCCAGCGGAGCCGGGGCATGATGCTCGAACGCGGTCACGAACACATCGTCGATCAGGTCCTTCATCGCCTTGCCGCCGCCGCCATGGGCGAGCGTCACGGTGTCGACGCTGAGCTTGCCGAGCCCCCGGGCACGGATAGAGGGTGCGACGTTCATACCGCCTCCTTGTAACGCTTGACGCCGCCATATTGATAATAAGCCGCGCAGGCGCCTTCGGAGGACACCATCAGCGCACCAAGCGGCGTTTCCGGCGTACAAGCCGAACCAAACACCTTGCACTGCCAGGGTTTGATGACGCCCTTCAGAACCTCGCCGCACTGACAGGATTTTGGATCGGCGATCTTCAGGTTCGGGATCACGAACTTCCGTTCGGCGTCGAACTGCTTATATTCGCCGCGCAGCCTGACGCCGGAGTGATCGATCGAGCCGAGACCGCGCCACTCGAAGAATTCGCGCAGCTCGTAGACCCGCGACACCGCCCGCAGCGCGGCGGCATTGCCATCCTGCGGGACGACCCGGGCATACTGATTCTCGATCTCGGCACGCCCCTCCTTGATCTGCTTCAGCACCATCCAGATCGATTGCAGGATATCGAGCGGTTCGAAGCCGGCGACCACCATGGGTTTATTGTAGAAATTCGCAATGAACTCATAAGGCGCTGTCCCGATCACCATCGAGACGTGGCCAGGGCCGAGAAAGCCATCGAGCTGCAGGTCCGGACTATCGAGGATGGCTTTGATGGTCGGCACGATGGTGATGTGATTGCAGAATACCGAGAAGTTTTGAATGCCTTCGGCTTCCGCCTGCAGGATGGTCAGCGCGGTTGACGGCATCGTGGTCTCGAAGCCAAGACCAAAGAACACCACCTCGCGATGGCCGTTGTTTCGCGCCAGGGCCAGCGCATCCATCGGCGAATACACCATCCGCACGTCGGCACCCTCGGCCCTGGCCTGCAGCAGGCTTTTCTTTGAACCGGGCACCCGCATGGCGTCGCCGAAGGTAGCAAAAATCACATTGGCATTCTCGGCGATCGACACGCAATCGTCGACACGCCCCATCGGCAGCACGCAGACCGGGCAGCCCGGGCCATGGATCAATTCGATCTCCTTGGGCAGCATGCCTTCAAGGCCGTAGCGAAATATCGAATGGGTATGGCCGCCACAGACTTCCATGAGATAGAGCGGCCGGTCCGCAGGAAGCGTCATGGTCGAAACCAGCGCCTCGATCTCCTTGATCAGAATGCCCGCTTTCTGCCGATCTCGAAATTCGTCAAGATATTTCATACCGCGGCTCCCTTTGTCGTTGCCAATCCACGATCGTCGGGCAACAGGGTGTGAACGAGGTCCCTGCGTAATGGAAAAAGTGCAATGAGGTCATTATGGCCTGACATCACGCGCCTCCCTATTCGGCGGCCGACAACCGCATCGCTTCCACTTCGGTCTGGGCTTCGCCGAGTTCAGTGAGAATTTGCAAGGTCAGAGCCGCTTCATGCTCGTCGATGCGGCTCATGGCGAAACCGACATGCACCAGCACCCAGTCACCGACGCAGGAATCGACCGGGTGCTCGTCATCGACGATGCAGGCGATGTTGATCTGGCGCTTGACTCCGCCGATATCGACGGTCGCAAGCTTCCTGGTGACGTCGTCGATCGTTACGATCCGTCCGGGAATGCCGAGACACATGGCACGTTTCCTTCCATCTGAGTGGAACAAATGAGGTGCGCGGCACCGATCGCCGCCTGCCCGAGCGCGAGGCCACCATCATTGGCCGGAATCAGCGCATGCGACAACACGACGAAGTCTTCGCTTTCGAGACGGCGGGTTACCTCTTCGAACAAGATGCGGTTCTGAAAGCAACCCCCGGACAGCGCCACAGTGGTGAAGCGGCGCGGCCCGCCCTGGTCCTCGCCGCCGGCCAGTTTCCTGGTCATGGCGGCGATCGCCTTTGCCAGCCCCTTATGAAAACGCGCCGCCATGACCGGCGCCGGCGTCTTCAAAATGAGATCGCCGAGCACCGCGCTCCACATCGCCAGCGGCTCGATGTAGGGCAACCCAGAGCCACGCAGATTGGCGACGCCGAGTGGATAGCCGAACGCATCATCCTCGCTGCGCAGAGTCTCTTGATCGACGATGGCTTCGAGCCGAACTGCCGCTTCGCCTTCATAGGCCTGCCGCTCCCGGCAAACATCCAGCGCCGCTGCCACCGCGTCGAACAGCCGGCCGCAGGACGAGGCCGGCGGCGCATTGATACCATTCCTGATCATGCTGTCGAGGGTAGCCCGCGGTTTGCCCGCAAGATAGGCGTGCAACTCAAGTTGCTCGAAATTCATCGCAAATTCGGGCCATTTCATTTCCGCCATCAGATGGGCATAAAGATTACGCCACGGCTCGCGCGCCGCCTGCGCGCCGCCGGGCATGGCGACCGGCTTGAATGTTCCCAGACGCCGGTAATGCCGGTAGTCCGCAAGCAGGAACTCGCCGCCCCACAGCGTGTCGTCGCCGCCCCATCCCAGGCCATCGAGCGCGATGCCGAGTACCGCGGGGGCACCGAGCGCATAACCGTTCTCGGCCATGCACGAGGCGATGTGCGCATGATGATGCTGGACTCCGATCAAGGGCAGCGCGTCGGCGCCGGCGCGCTCGCGGGCCAGTTTCGACGAGATGTATTCCGGGTGCAGGTCCGCAACCATCGCCACCGGGGCGTGATCGAACATTTTGGCATAGAGCGCAAGATTCTTGCGGTAATCGTCGAATGTCCTGATGTCCTCGAGATCGCCCTGATGCTGCGACAGGATGGCGGCGCCATCCTTGAGGAGACAGAACGTCGACTTCAATTCGCCACCCGTCGCCAGCAGGTCGGGCGCGTCCTCAAATCCTTTCGGCAGCCTGATGGACTCGGGCGCATACCCTCGCGCCCGGCGCATGACCCGCGCCCGGCCGGCCACGATGCGCGCCACCGAATCGTCGATCCGGTTGGCGATCTCGCGGTTGTGCGTCAGCGCATAGGTTGCCATCCCGCCCAGACGTTCGCCGAGCTCGGCATCGGAAATCACCTGCGGCTCGTCGGACAGGTTACCGCTGGTCATCACCACGGGACGATCCATGCGCCGCAGCATCAGCTGATGCATCGGCGTCGTCGGCAGCATGAAACCCAGCGTCGTCAGGTCCGGCGCTATCGCGGCTGGTAATTTCTCGACGCCGTCGGCCTGCAGCAGCACGATCGGCGCCGCTGGCCCCTTCAGCAACATCTCTTCCTCGGAACTGATGCGGCAGTAGCGCCTGATGACGTCAAGGTCTCGCGCCATCAGCGCAAACGGTTTGGCGTCGCGCCTTTTCAACTGCCGCAACCTTTCAACCACTTCGGCCTTGGTGGCGTCGCAAGCCAGCTGATAGCCCCCGATCCCCTTGACCGCGATGATCTCGCCGTTCTTCATCAATCCGCCGGCCGCATCGACGTCGTCCAACATCGAAAACTGATCGAAGCTGAATGGGCGCCCGTCCAGGCGCTTAAGCTTCACTTGCGGACCGCAGACATGGCAGGCGATGGCTTCGGCGTGGAACCGGCGGTCAGCCGGATTATCGTACTCGGCACGACATGCCCCGCACATGGCAAATGCCGCCATGGTGGTGTTGGCACGGTCGTAGGGAATGCCGTCGACGATGCTGAGCCGCGGTCCGCAATGGGTACAGTTGGCCAGCGGATAACGATAGCGCCGCTCGAAGGGATTGACGACCTCGGTCGCGCAATCCGGACAAATCCCGGCATCCGGCGCCACCTGGGTGTGGGCATCACCACCGATGCTATCGGCGATGGCAAACCCGCTTGCGAACGTGACAAAACAGGGCCGCATCTCGACCGCGTCGATGCGGGCCAGCGGCGGCGGCTCCCGTTCAATCCGTTCGACCAGCGCGGTGATTGCGGCCGCCGTACCGAACGCGCGGATCAGCACGCCGCTGGAATCATTGAGTACTTCGCCGGACAGGCCGAGTTCGCGCGCATAACGCCAGACTGTCGGGCGGAAGCCGACGCCCTGCACCCGCCCGCGCACCCGGATTTCGGTCGACACCCGGTCGTTAGCCAGCGCCATGGTATGCTGCAAATTCAGGGCGCGACCTCCCATAGCAGAACGCGATTGTTGCCGGCGTCGGCGACGACCAGCAGATGGCCGCAGGCCGCAGCTTGTTTTGCGGCAAAGAATTCCGCGAGTGCGGGAATATCATCCGGCCGGTCGCGCAGCGCCGGCACCTCCAGCTCAAACCCCTTGAGACGAAAATAAAGGTCCTGCCAGAACGTTCCAGCCGCGACTAACGCGCGCAGCGGTCGGTTCGACGCCGCAACGATGCGCACGTTGCTGGTCTCGGTCTTGTCCGAGGCGAGCGGCTTGACCTCGCCATCCTGGAGAAATCGAAGCGGGCTTACCTGGAAAGACGGCGACTCCTCGCAGATTTCATCGAGAAACACAGTTCCGCCGTCATCCGCGCGGAACAGGCCGAGACTCAGAAATGGCCCCCGTATAGGGGCCGCGCTTGTGGGCGAACAATTCGGATTGCAGCAATTCATTCGACATCCCCCCACAGTTCTGTAGCATCAACGGGCTGGCGTGTCGGGTCGAATTGGAATGGATCGCACGCGAAAGCAGCTCCTTGCGGGTGCCAGTCTCACCTTGAATCAGGATCGGCAGCTCGGTCCGGGCCGCTTTGCGCGCCAGGTCGCACAGATCCGACATCTTTTCGCTGACATAGATCAATTTTTCAAACCGCTGGCTTTCGGCGTGCATAGGCACGCCCTGCCGCGCATGGCGTTCCAGGGAGTCGGCAGAGACCTTGAATTCACGCGACAGCATGCGATGGCGCCGCGCCAATTCGCGGGATGCCAGCCCCCGCTCAATCACCAATCCGATCTGCTTGGCGTCAAGCGGCTTACGAACGAATTGATAGATCGCCGCCGGCGAAATAGCTTGCTTGGTCAGAACCGTCTGGGCTTCGAGCGCAAGAACACAGATGATGTCGGGACGAGAAATGCGCAGGCCGGCGAGAAACTCAAGCCCCTCGCCGCTGGCCCCATGCTCGGCCAGAACGATATCGATGTGGGCATCGGATTATGCAGTGGCGGCATCCGCAGGCGAGCGCGCGCTCAGCACACGATAATCATACTCATCGCACAACACTGCGGCGGCGGCAGTCCATTGGGGCCCGCCGCGGGTGACGATGAGGACCGTTCCGAGCGTTTCCATGAAACATTCTTATCTAACTGGCACTTTCTAGCAGTATCCCATCGAACCATCAATCGCTTTGTACTCACCACTACAGCTCCGCCGAGCTCGGGAGGACCCAGCTCAGACTCCGGTTTAGGCATTGCGCGTTTCATGCGCTTGTCGCACGGTAGAATTGTTGCAAGATATAGTGGGCCGATGAAAAGGTTGAGAATGCAGCGCATTACGATCACGCTTGACGATGACTTGATGGACGAACTGGACCAGATGATCGTCGCGCACGGTTATCAGAACCGCTCAGAGGCTATTCGCGACTTCACCCGCGCCGGCATGCAGCAGGTCGCGCAAAAGGGTGGAAAATCCGGCAGATGCGTCGCCGCTTTGGTCTATGTCTACGACCACGCGGCGCGCGATTTATCGCGACGCCTGGTGGAGAATTATCATGGCCATCACGATCTCTCGATGGCGACGCTTCATGTCCATCTTGACGATGACAACTGCATGGAAGTGACGGCCCTGAAAGGAACCGGAGCCGAGGTCCAACATTTCGCCGACCACATCATTGCCGAGCGCGGCGTGCGATATGGCCGTCTGGTGATGATCCCGACCGAGATCGGAAAGAAACCGGGGGGCGCGCGTAAGCGAGCCGGTCATCGGCATGTGTGAAGCCTGCCACATCATGCCTACTTCAAGACTTTCCGATCGGGCGCGTCCGGCAGTTCCATATCCAGCAGGGCCGAGCTAGCGCTTTGCCATGAGCGTCGAGCGCCAGCGATCGCGTGACGCCGCCGCCAAGGGCATTGCTCAGGACGAAATTCAGCGCGCCGATCATTGGCAGTTCGTAACGCGTCACATCGCCCGTTGCGATGGCAGCGAAATGCGCCTTGACGCGTTCGGCGGTGACGTGCTCGCGCGAGAAGCTGTAATGCGCCTTGTCAAAGGCGATCAGGGAGATGTTCGAGGTGTTGCCCAGAATGAGCGACGTCGCGCAGTTTCATGACCGGGGCTCATGATTCGAAAAGCTGAATGGTGAAAGCACCGCCGCAGCCTGCGGGGCCATTGGTGTAGATAGTTTCCACCTCGTTTCCGATCCGCGCCGCATCGGCGAGATTTTCGGTGCGACCGGCGACGCGAACGCGGAGCTCGCAGGGTCTGCCGCCGTGGGATAATTCGGCACCGTCCAGCGAGTTCACGCCAACGGCGCTCGCTGCTCTGGCGCCCCTAATGTTCAGGATGGCAGATCCGCCGCCTTGACCTGGATCCTGTCGGCGCGAAGCGACCACTCCCGAAGGGCCCCCGCCTTGCAGAACATTCGTTTGGCAATCTCCCCGGCCTGGTTTTCGTTTGGTGCGTCAACCTCGAGCGAACTCTGACAAATTTCTGCCTCCCGGCCATTTTCGCCGAGCACGTTCTTCATGAAGCGAACGACAAATAGTGACATGGAACCTCCCGCAGCGGCTGCGACGCCAGAGCTGGATGCATATGACTTGATCGCGGTAAGCCCGTTTTGATCGATATCAACAAGATTTTGAGCCGCCCTTGGACTTACTCAGGTCGTGGCTGGCCACACCCTATGCGCCCGCGGCCGGCAGACTGGCCGCGGCTATGGCGACGACCTGGGCAATGCGGCGTCCAATCCGGGACGGCCTGAGGCGCAGTAACGAACGCAGCTTCCGCATCGGGCAGATCCCTTCCGCGCCGGCGGGACAGGCCCCACCAACAAGCGCAAGCTATAGGTGATACCAGCCGCGGGACGTGTCCAGGGGACGGCGGAAATAGCGACTCCGGCGTCGTCCGAGAGCCGATCCTTAGCAGATTTATTCCCTCGGTCGCGCCTGCGGCAGTCGTAATCTTCTAAGCGATATTGATCCCTGCCGACCGATCCAAGCTGCGAGCTAACAGTCAAGCCGGCGCGAATCCGAAGGTCCGCTCGAAACGCCCGACATAGATCGGCCAGACCTCTGGATTGACGACGCGCGGCGGCCGCTTGCCGTCGAGCGCATCGAGCATTTGTTCGGCGGCGATCCGCCCCATGTTCTCGCGTGCCTCCTTTGTCACGCCCGCGGTATGCGGGCTCGCCAGCACGTTGTCGAACTGCAGCAGCGGATGGTCCGGCGGCGGCGGTTCCTTGGACCAGACGTCGAGGCCGGCGCCAGCAATGCGGTCGTTGCGCAGCGCCTCGACCAGCGCCGCCTCATCGTGAATAAAGCCGCGTGCCGTGGTGATGAAGTAGGCATGCGGCTGCATCAGCGAAAATTCCCGCGCCCCGATCATGCCGCGGCTTGCCTTGTTCAGCGGGCAAGAGATCGACACATAGTCCGAGCGGCGCAGCAGCTCATCCAGCGTGACCTTTTCGCCGCCGCGCTCCGCCATCTCGGTCGCCGATAGATAGGGGTCGTAGGCCAGAACGTTCATCGCTAGCAGGCCGCGGCAGAGAGCTGCGATGCGGCGGCCGACATTGCCAAGCCCGACGATGCCGATGGTCTTGCCTTGCACCTCCGTCCCGATCAGCGTGTTGCGGTTCACGTTGGCCTCGCGTCGCAGCGCGCGGTCGGCCTGGATGATGCGTTTCGACAAAGTGAGCAGCATCCCCAGCGCATGCTCGGCCACCGAGTGGGCATTGCCGCCGGACTGGTTAACCACCAGAACGCCGGCTGCGGTGCAGGCCTCGACATCGACGGGATCGAAACCGGCGCCATTGCTCGAGACGATCAGAAGGTTGGGCGCGCGGGCCAACAGGTCGGCATCGACATGGAAATGCCTGGCGAGTTCGTCGCGCGCCGCGCCGATTTGATAGGCATGCGCTGCCGCCAGGATCGGGCTCACGATGTCGTCGGGGCTTTCGTTTTCGAGCCGGTCGAGCCGAACGTCGGGCCGCGCCCGCAGGATGTCGGCATAGATCTCGTTCGCCAGGTATTTGACGTAAAACACGCGCTTGTTGTTGACGGACATGGTGGTCGTGCTTTCAGTTCAGGGGCATGGCCGGCGGGCGCGGAATCATCTGGATCATTCGGCTTTCATGCCGGCGGCCTTGATGATCGGCCCCCATTTGTCGTAGTCGGCATGAATCTTCTGATCGAATTGCTGCGGCGAGCTGCCGATCGGCGACGCACCGAGCTTGGCCAGACGTTGCTTGACCTCTTCGGTATTCAAGGCCGCGACGAAATCATGCGAGAGCTTGGCGACCAGGTCTGGCGACAAGCCGGCCGGCCCGAGCAGGCCCCACCATACCCCGGTGTCGTAACCCGGCACGGTCTCGGCCATGCTCGGCACGTCAGGCAGAAAGGGCGCCCGCGCAGCCGTCGTCACCGCGAGCGCGCGCAGTGTGCCGGCCGCAAGCTGGCCGACCGATTCGGGTCCGTTGTTGAACGACATCGAAATTTGGCCACCCAGGAGATCGTTGATGGCCGGAGCGCCGCCCTTGTAGGAAATGGGATTGATATCAATTCCAGCGAGACTTTTCAGGAGCTCGCCGGCCAGATGGGTCGACGTTCCGTTGCCGGCATGGCCGAAGGAGAGGCTTCCCGGCCTGGCGCGCGCCTGCGCGATGAGATCGCTTAAGCTCTTGAACGGAGAGTCGGCTTTCACCAAGAGGATGTTGGGAGAAGATGCCAACAGCGAAATCGGCGTAAAATCCTTGAAGGTGTCGTAGGGCAGCTTCGGGTACAGGAACGGATTGGTGGCGTGGCCGCTGGCCACGATGATCAAGGTGTATCCGTCAGGCTTCGCCGTTGCCAGCGCCTGTGACGCGACCACGCCGCCAGCGCCCGGCCGGTTTTCGACAACAATGCTTTGCCCCCATTGCCTGGAGACCACATCGCCCAGGGTGCGAGCGAGGACGTCGACGCCGCCACCGGCGGCATAGGGCACAAAAATATGCACGGGCATGGATGGATACGGCGCCTGCGCGGACGCTGGGCCGCCCGCGGCGATCACCAGAGCTGCCGCGGCCCCCTTTCTGAACCAACGGTTCATGGCCTCTCCCCGATATTGTTGTCGTTCCATTCTTGGCACGGCAGCCGACCGGCCGTCTCGCCGCCCCGCGCAGATCACGGATACGATCGCGACATGTTGACAATCCCGTCGATCGCGTCAAGTTTCGGCGCCTCGCGATCCCAGCCAACGAGAAACCGTCGCGTAGCTCTGGAGAATTCGATGGTCGCCGCCGAGGGGCAAATCTCCCCGAAAGCCTTGGACAAGAAGCCCCCGGATAAAGGGCCCAGGGATGAAAACCCCTGGCATGAGGTGGTACGGCAAACGCTGAAGCGGAACGACATCCGCCTGGTGCCCTATGTGCCCGACCGCGTCCTGACGACGCTGATCCGGAGCCTTCACGCCGATCCATTCTTCACGATATTTCCTACCGCGCGCGAAGAGGAAGCGGTCGGCATCATCTCCGGCGCGTGGATGGGCGGCATGCGCGGCGCGGTGCTGATGCAGACATCGGGCTTCGCGACGCTCGCCAACGTGCTGGCCTCGCTGGCGGTGCCTTACCAGATACCCTTGATCATGTTCGTGTCCGAGCGCGGAACGCTCGGCGAATTCAATTTCGGACAATCGCTGGTGTGCCGCACCATGCGCCCCGTGCTCGACGCGCTGGCGATGGAGCACCACACGGCGACCCGGCTCGACGAGTTCGAGTTCATCGTCGATCGATCCATCAAGCAGGCCATCGCCACCCAGGCGCCGGTGGCCATCATCCTGTCGCCGCTTTTGACCGGCGGCAAGGTATTCGAGAAATGAACCATCGCATGAGCATGGCGACCGACACCCCTGCCCGCAATACCAAGCTGATGAACCGGTTCGATCTCACCTCGCGCCTGCTTGCGAAGCTGAGCCACCAGGAAGCCGTGATCGGCGGCATCGGCAACACCAATTTCGACCTCTGGGCCGCCGGCCACCGCCCGCAAAATTTCTACATGCTGGGCAGCATGGGCCTTTCTTTCCCGATCGCGCTCGGCGTCGCGCTGGCGCAACCCAAGCGCGGCGTTTTTGCGCTCGAGGGAGATGGCTCGCTCTTGATGCAAATGGGCTGCCTGACGACCATTGCCACGCTCAAGCCATCAAACCTCCACATGATCGTGATGGATAACGGCATCTATCAGATCACCGGCGCGCAACCGACCCCCGCCGCCGGCGTGTCGGATATGGTCGCGATCGCCATCGGCTGCGGACTGTCCAATAGTGCCTGGGCGGCCGACGAAGAAGATTTTGAGCGGCTGGTCGAGAAGTCGCTGTCGACCTCCGGCCCGACCCTGATCGGGGTCCGCATCGACGACAAACCCGGGATCGGAACGACCCGCAGGGATCCCGTGCAGATCCGGGAACGTTTCATGCTCGGCCTCGGCGTTCGCGAAGCGCTATAAGCCGCACGTGCCCCGGCGGGCTGCGAATCGCCTGTTAACCACATCGCCATCACAAGCGATCGTGACGAGGATGCCAACGATGAATCCTGTTATCTCAGCGCGATGATCATCATCCTCAGAATATTCGCCTGGCTTCTGGCCGCCGCCGTGACCTTCGCAACCCTGGGCCCGCCGCGCTATCGGCCGCACTCCAATCTGGGTCAGGACGGCGAGCATGCGCTCGCATTCATTCTGGTCGGGCTGGCATTTGGCCTCGCCTATCCCAAGCACCGGCTGATCACTTCGGCGACCGCGGTGGTCGCCATTGGACTGATCGAACTTCTGCAACTCTGGGTACCCGGAAGGCATGCGAGGCTCGAGGATTTCCTGGTCGATGCGCTGACCGCCTGTCTCGGCCTCGCCGTCATCGCGGTGCTGGATTGGGCCAAGCACCGGCTGGGCTTGCGCGCGAAGACGACGTGATTGTCGGCGTCATTCCAGAGCGCCCTGTGGTTCCGTAGGGTGGGCAAACCAAAGCCAGCGAGGCGCGCAAACGCGCGCTCCATGGCGTGCCCACCATCTTTTCGTTTTCCGACGGTGGGCACGGCGCGAAGGGCGCCTTTTCCCATCCTCCGCCACTGGAGGCCGGCCAGTTCACAAAGCCGCCAGATCCTTGGTGATACGGAACACTCGCAGGTCCTGCTGAACGCCCTTTAGCTTGAAGACCCCTGACAAGACCTCACGGGAAGCGAGCAACGCCTGCACGCCTTCAGCCGAATAGACATCCTCCGAAACAAAAATCTCTTCCGCATCCGCGAGGTGCTGCACGCGGGCCGCGATGTTGACCGTCTGGCCGAAATAATCCAGCCGTTCGTTCAAGGTTACCGCGATCGCCGCGCCTTTATGGATCCCGATTTTGAGAATGAGAGCACGGTCGGCCTGCTTGCTGTTGAAAGCATCGATCTCATTTCGCATCGAAAGCGCCGCGGCGACCGCATCGGCAGGTTCCAGGAACGTGGCCATGACGGCATCGCCAATGGTCTTGATGATCGCGCCATGGTGGCGAACCACGACGTCCTGCAGCAGATCGAAATGCCGCTGGACCAGGGCGAAGGCATTGAGGTCGCCGATGCGGTCATAGAGCGCGGTTGAGCCCTTGAGATCGGTGAACAGAAACGTGATATCCTTGATCCCCAGTCCCTCCCGCGCCTTGATGACCTCGGAGCGGAACAGATCGCGAAAGGCCTGCGTGGTCAAAAGACGCTTGCCGTTGAGAAACGGGACAAAATGCACGGGGGCGCCGCCCATGGTGAAGCCGGCTGGCCGCACGGCGATGGCAAACATGCCGCGCTCCGAGGTCTTGTTCTCGAGCTTGAAGACAATCTTGCCGGGCGCCATCTCATAAATGTCGCGGGCGTCCACCTTATCGCCATAGGCGACCGGCAGGACCTGCGGCTCGGACGCCGGCGCGCCGGCGATCTTGACCATGACGGCCGCTCTCCCGAGCGGACAGGTGCCAACGACCGCGCCTTCATGGGCCTCGATTTCGATTGACGTGGTCTCGCCCGGCGGCAGATAGGTTACCGACCGCGCCATCGCCGCCTTGGCATCCACCAGCGGCCGGCCATCGGGCAACAGGCCTTCGGCGGTGTTTTGGACCTTGAAAAACCGATCCCATGCCGAGAGCTGGTCGGGATCATGAAACTTTATCTTGCGGATATTCGGACTGACTGTGAACGCGACTGCGATATATTCATCGAGCGCCGCGTCATATCCGACCTGGCAGAACGCGCAGTGATAGTGATTGTGAAGGCTCTTCAAGCTGCGGAAGCTCTCGACCACGCAGCAACATTTCGGACAGTACAGCGACCAATCCATCGAGAAAAGCCCAAGCGCCGTGGCATGGAGAAACAGGTCGATGATTTCGTTCTCGGCCAGATGGCGCTCCCCGGCAAAGCTGAAGGCGTTGATCCGGAATAAAGCCAGGTCGTCCGCGGTGCGAATGTGACTCTCGAGCTTTGATATCAGCCGCGGACTCCACGCCCGGGCTTCTTCGAGCGCGGCCAGCCGTTCGTCCAACAAGGGCTCGTTGACAGCGCTGACCATGTTCCGGTGTCTCCCCTATGACGACGCTGCACTGACAGTTCGGGCCACCACGCAATCGCGAGGTGAGCATATCCAGATCGACGTCCGCGGTCACTTTGTTGCGGCGGCTAACTCCGAGATTCCAGCACGCTGTGGCTTTGGAGGGCGAGATTATTCGACGGTGAGTTTGACGTCGATGTTGTTGCGGGTCGCGTTGGAATACGGGCACACCTGATGGGCCTTGGCGACCAGCGCCTCGGCCTCACCCCGCGGAACGCCCGGCAAGCCGATCGACAGGGCGATGGTCAGGCCGAAGCCCCCTTCCTCCCTCGGTCCAATGCCGACTGTGGCGGTCACCGTCGCGTCGCTTGGCATCTTCGGGCCGCCTTGCGAGGCGACGAACTTCATGGCGCCGAGGAAGCAGGCCGCATAGCCGGCGGCGAACAGCTTTTCGGGATTGGCGCCGGGGCCGCCGGGGCCGCCCAGCTCTTTCGGCGTTGTCAGGCTCACTTCAAACGTGCCGTCCAGGGTAGCGGAATGGCCGTCGCGGCCGCCAGTGGCGCGGGCGGCGGTCTGGTAGAGAACTTTCACGGACATGGATACTCCTTATCAATCCTACTGGATGGAACGATTACTCGGCAGACGCCGTTGCGGCCCGCTTCGCTTTGGTGGACGCACTCTGCGCGGCCTTTTCGATCAGAGCCGCAACGATCTTGGGATGCGAAAGGAACACGGCGTGGCTGGACGCGACCTCGGAGATCTCCGCAGGCGTGCGCTCGGCCATCTGACGTTGCTGCATTGGCGGGATCATCTTGTCCTCGGTGGTGAGAAGATACCAGGTCGGCTTGTCCTGCCAAGCCGGATGCGAGATTTTGCCGTCGAGCGCTGCAAGTCCCAACGGAGTTTGGGAGGCGGCCATGAATTCCGCTTCTTCAGCCCGGAGGTCGGCGGCAAAGGCGGCCGGGAATTTCGCCTTGTCGAGAAGCACCGAGTCATTCTCAGGCGGCAGGATGGGCGGCGATGCAGCACCGGCGGGCGCGCTGGCGACCAACGAGCCGAGGGATTCGCCTGCCGCCGGCACATAGGCCGCGACATAGACCAGACCAGCGACTTTGTGATCATTGCCAGCTTCGGTGATGACCACTCCTCCATAGGAGTGCCCCACCAGAATGACGTCGCCCTTTGCATCCGCGATCGCCCGCTTGGCTGCGGAGACGTCTCCGTCGAGCGTAGCCGTGCTGTTTTGGACGATCGTAACGTCATAACCGTCCTTTTTCAGAATGTCGTAGACGGCCTTCCAGCCTGAACCATCCACGAAGGCCCCGTGGACCAGTACGACGCTATCGATAGGGCTGGCAGCTTGGGCGGTAAGATGCGCGGACATGGGGGGATTCCTTATCAATCATGTTGGATGGAAGGGTTACTGGGCCGACGCTTTTGCCGCCCGTTCAATCAAACGCGCCACCTCATTCGGCTTGGAAATATACACCGCGTGGCTGGCGGGAACCTCGATCGTCTCGCTGCCGGCCCGCTTGGCCATGGTGCGCTCGAGATCGGGATTGATGTTGTGGTCGTGGGTGGAGACCAGCGCCCAGCTCTTCTTCTGGTGCCAGGCGGCCGCCGTCACCGGCGCGCCGCCACCGGCCTTGGCCAGCATCGCCTGGGAATGGGCCATAAAGTTCGCCTGGGCAGGCGACACGTCGGCAGCGAAATCGGCGGGGAAGGCGGCCGGCTCGATGTACAGGAAATCGTCCTTGGTGGCGCGCATGTCGTTATTGGCGGCGGGGGCCGACGACAGCAGGCTGACAGCACTCTCGCCCTGGTCGGGGATGAAAGCGGCGATGTAGACCAGGCCGACGACATTCGGCGCATTGCCCGCCTCGGTGATGACTACCCCACCATAGCTGTGGCCGACCAGCAACGAGGGGCCCTGTTGCAGATCCAGCACCCGCCTGGTCGCCGCGACGTCGTCGGCGAGTGATGTCAGCGGCTCCTGCACCACGCTGACCGTATAGCCATCTTTGCCGAGAATATCGGCGACCGGCTTCCAGCCGGATCCGTCGGCGAAGGCGCCATGGACGAGGACGATGTTCTTGACCGGCTCGGCCCACGCCGGGGCGATGGCAGCTGACAAAAGCGCAACTACCGCGGCCGCAGCGGCAGCGGGTTTATTTCGCATGATGCTCTCCTCGATTGTCATACCATTGTCATACCGGTTCAACCGGCAGGTTGAATAAAGCGTCGGCTTGACAAATAGTCAACCTTCAGGTGGAATATTTTCAGCATGGAGAATCGAGAACGGAGAAGCGAGAATCGAGCGGGCAAGCAGATCGCCGTGATTGAGAGCGAAGCCCGGAAGGAAGCCGCTTCGCGCGCCGCGCGCCTCGACGCGGTATTCGCCGCGCTGGCCGATCCGACGCGGCGGGCGATCATCGAACGGCTCTCGCGCAGCGAGGCGCGCGTGACCGAGGTCGCACAACCCTTTCCTATGTCTTTGAACGCCGTGTCGAAACACATCCGCGTGCTGGAAGCGAGCGGTGTGGTCGAGCGGCACAGGAGAGGACGCGACCACATTCTCTCCGTCAATACCCATTCGCTGGACGAGGTCGATTTCTGGATCGGGCGGACGCGCCGCTACTGGGAGGAGCGGCTGGACGCCATGGAGCGTCTGCTGCGCGAGCTCAAGAAAGACCACAAGTTGAGGCCAAAGGATCGCAAGCATGGTTCGCGATGACATGACGGCTCCGATCGTGCAGGTACGCCGGCGCGTGAGGGCCGGCGCGGAGCAGATCTTCGACCTGTGGACAAAGCCCGATTTGATGGTTCGGTGGATGAGCCCCTATCCGGGCGTGGTCGATTGCAAGGCGAGCTGCGACCTTCGCCCTGGCGGAGCCTTCAGCCTTGTCATGTCGTCGGCGGAATCAAGCCGCGAAGTATCCGGCACCTATCTGCACGTCGACCGGCCGCGCAAGCTTGTGTTCACGTGGATCGGCCCGCTGACGAACCATATGAATACATTGGTCACCGTCGAACTCAATCCGCTCGGCGATGAAACCGACCTCGTGCTGACCCACGAGCGTCTACCGACGACGGCTATTTGTGAAGGTCATACCAGGGGCTGGGGAAATATCCTGGACCATCTGGCAGCCGTGGTTGCAAAAGACGGTTAGGTCCGCCAACGCCCGCTGCCGCAGGATCGGACCCACATCCTCGAACGCCTCGCCGGCCTTCCCGAGCCGGTGCCGGATGAGACGGCGCGCATCGATCTTGCCGCTTTTTCGGCCACGCTTCACGCGGTGAATTGATCTGACGTAAGCGGAACAAAAACTCGACTGTCGAGCTTTTCTTCAAAGACATTCAGAGGGAGTCTTCCGATGCCGTATACAAGACCTTATAGGCGCTTCTATCTCACGCCCCCGGCAGTCCCGACATTTGTGATTTCTGTTTTACTAGCCGTCGTGGCCGCGCTTGCGGCCTATGGCCATCTTTCGCTGCTGCGTGGCGTTAGCGCCTTCACATTTCTGCTCATTGCCTATGTCGTTCTGTTGATCGGCAACTTGTTGCGCGGGGTTTGAGCTCATGATCCGCTCGCCTCACAGCAATCCTGCCCCCCGCGCCCATTTGTACTTCGCCCCCAGCACCGCGACCGGGATCTCGGTCGAATAGGCGTAGGCGACGATACCGTTCTGGTAGAGATAGTCGGCGGCTTCCTCGACTTCGATGTCGCCGGCGAGCGAGGCCACGATCGGCTTCTCGATCCCCTTTTCCTTCATCGCGTTCTTGACCTCGACCATATTCCTGGCAAAGACCATCGGCGGCGTCACGATGGTGTGCCAGTAGCCCAGGATCAGGGCGTGGATGCGCGGGTCTTCGAGCCCGAGTTTTACCGTGTTGACGTAGGTGATCGGCGGCTCGCCGCCGGTGATATCGACCGGATTTCCGGCGGCTCCGAACGGCGGGATGAATTTTCGAAATGCCGCGTCGAGATCGGGAGGGATCGTCATCAAGGAGAGCTTGTTGTCGATGCAGGCGTCCGACAGCAGCACGCCCGAGCCGCCCGCGCCGGTGATGATGACGACGTTCTCCCCCTTCGGCGTCGGCAGCACCGGGATGCCGCGGGCGAATTCCAACATGTCGCGCAGCGAACGGGCGCGGATCACGCCCGACTGGTTGAAGACATCCTCGTAAATCTTGTCATTGCCCGCCAAAGCGCCGGTGTGAGAGCTTGCCGCCTTGGCGCCCGCCGAGGTGCGTCCGGCCTTCAGCACCACGATTGGCTTCTTCTTCGACACCCGTTTGGCGACTTCCGCGAACGCCCGGCCATCCTTCAGGTCCTCGCAATGCTGGGCGATGATTTGGGTGTTGTCGTCCTGCTCGAAAAACGTCAGCAGATCGTCCTCGTCGATATCGGACTTGTTGCCGAGGCCGACGATCGCGGACACGCCCATCTTCGCCGAGCGCGAGAAGCCGATGATCGCCATGCCGATGCCGCCGGACTGCGACGACAGCGCCGCCTTGCCCTTGACGTCGTAAGCTGTGCAGAACGTCGCGCACAGGTTGGCGTGAGTATAATAAAAGCCGTAGATATTCGGCCCCATCAGGCGGATGCCGTATTTTTGTCCGATCGCCTGGATTTCCTCTTGGCCTTTGACGTTGCCGGTTTCGGCATAGCCCGAGGGAATCAGGATCGCACCGACGACTTTCTTTTCGCCGCATTCGATCAAAGCGCCGGCCACGAGGCTCGCCGGTATCGCGAACACCGCGATATCGACCTCGCCAGGAATATCCTTGACCGACTTGTAGACCTTCTTGCCCATAATCTCCTGAGCCTTGGGATGGATCGGGTAGATCTCGCCCTGGTAGCCGCCATTGATGAGATTTTTCATCACGGAGTTGCCGATCTTGCCGTTTTCGGCGGACGCGCCGATCACCGCGACCGACTTCGGCTTCATGATCCGATTCATCTGGCGCACGATGTCATCATGGTTGGGGCGCGGCCGCGGCGGCTTCGGCGCGAAATCGACCACGATGCGGACGTCGGCGGCAACCGCGCCGTCTTTGGTCGCAAATACCGGATTGAGGTCCATCTCGGCAATTTCGGGGAAATCGGTGATCAGGCGCGAGACCTTGACGATGATGTCGGCGATGGCGTCGCGGTTGGCCGGATCGCTACCGCGCACGCCCTTGAGCATCTCATGGGCCTGGATGCCGTCCAGCATCGAGAGCGCATCCTCTCTGGTCGCCGGCGCCAGCCGAAAGGTGATGTCCTTCAAGACCTCGACCAGCACGCCGCCGAGGCCGAAGGCCACCAGCTTGCCGAACGATCCGTCGGTAACCGCGCCGACGATGATTTCCTGCCCGCCAAGCAACATCTGCTGGATTTGAACGCCTTCGATCTTGGCATCGGATTTGTACTTCCTGGCGTTGGCCAGAATGGTTTCGTAGTTCTTGGCGACGTCGGCGGCATTCTTCACCCCCACCAGCACACCGCCGGCTTCGGTCTTGTGCAGGATGTCCGGCGACACGATCTTCATGACCACTGGAAAGCCGATCCCGGCCGCGATATCGGATGCTTCGCTCGCGGAATTAGCCACCGCTTCCCTGGGAACGGGGATACCGTAGGCGTCGCACACCAGCTTGCCTTCCGGCGCCGTCAGACTTGTGCGCTGATCCGCTTTCGCGGCATCGAGAATTTTGCGGACGGCTTCCTTGGCATTCGACATTGGCTTTCTCCCTGGCGTCTGGTTCTATTCGCTCGCACCGCGTGCGGGTATCACGACCTGATTTGTCGCAAACGCCCGATCAGCGTTCCCTGTGATGAAAGACGCCTACCCGCGTTCTCCCTGAATCTCTTCGGCGCCTTGATCGGTTCGATTTTGGCATTTGGTATGCCAAGGATGAAGTTGTCAAGGCACGGTGTCTCGACGTAACTGCTTAGAATATGGATAACTTGACATTCTGGCATTTGGCATGCCAAAAATATAGAGCCATTTGATAACAGACTTTCGCCTTGGAGGAGACCCACGTGCCCGCACGCAAACCAGTCAAGGCGCATTCCAGCGTGGCCGAGGCAGAAATCGAAATCGTCCGCCTTGCCCCGGAGACCAGCTTCAAGAACAAAGCCTACGAGGCCTTGAAGGAAGCGATCCTGAAAATGGACATCTATGCGACGCCCGAACCGGTGATGCTCGACGAGCGTGCCCTGTCGGAACGCCTCGGCGTCAGCCGCACCCCGATTCGCGAAGCGATCGCAATGCTGGAGCAGGATGGTTTCGTCAAGACCGTGCCGCGTCGTGGCATCGTTGTCGTGCGCCGTACCAAGAGCGAGATTGTCGACATGATCCGGGCCTGGGCTGCGCTCGAGAGCATGGCGGCACGGCTGATCACGACCACCGCGCACAAGAAGGATATTTCCGCGCTGCGTGATTTTTTCAAGGATTTCAGCAGCGATCGGCTGCCACAGGACCACATCGAGGAATATTCCAGGGCCAACATCGCCTTCCACCAGGCGCTGATCTCGCTCAGCGAGTCGCCGGTGCTGGTTGAGATGACCAACGATATCCTGCTGCACGTCCGCGGCTACCGGCAACTCACCATCGGGCGCGTCGAGCGCACGGCGGCATCCTTACCCGAGCACTTGGCGATCATCGAAGCCCTCGAAGCACGCGATACCGAGCTTGCGGAAAAGCGCGCGCGCGATCACACGCTCGGCCTGGCGGCATATGTCGAAGCCCACGGCACGGAACTGTTTTAAGCAACTTGTCGGTTGCGCCGGGACCTTCAGAACAGGACGAACGCGTCCGATAGAAAACGATCAGAGAGACTTAAGCCGATGCTGAAAACCGCGGCCATCGATGCCAATACCGCCGAACACCAGCCGGAGCTGACGGACGGTTTTCATCTCGTCATCGATGCGCTGAAGCTCAACGGCATCAACACCATCTACGGGGTGCCGGGTATCCCAATCACCGACCTCGGCCGCATGGCACAGGCCGCCGGCATCCGTGTCATCTCGTTCCGTCACGAACAGAACGCCGGCAACGCCGCTGCGATCGCAGGGTTCTTGACCAAATCACCCGGCGTCTGCCTCACGGTATCGGCGCCGGGCTTTCTCAACGGGTTGACCGCGCTGGCCAACGCCACCACCAACTGCTTTCCGATGATCCTGATCTCGGGCTCTTCCGAGCGTGAGATCGTCGACCTGCAGCAGGGCGATTATGAAGAGATGGATCAGCTCGCGATCGCCAAGCCGCTATGCAAGGCCGCTTTCCGTGTCCTTCACGCCGCCGATATCGGCATCGGATTGGCGCGAGCAATCCGTGCCGCGGTCTCGGGGCGTCCCGGCGGCGTCTATCTCGATCTGCCGGCCAAGCTGTTCTCGCAGGTGATGGACGCCGCTGATGGCGCGAGGTCGCTGGTCAAGGTGATCGATCCGGCTCCGGCACAGATCCCCGCCCCGGACGCGGTCAAGCGTGCGCTCGACATCCTGAAGGGCGCAAAACGCCCGCTGATCATCCTCGGCAAGGGCGCGGCCTATGCTCAGGCTGACGATGCCATCCGCACGCTGATCGAGAAAAGCGGCATCCCGTTCCTGCCGATGAGCATGGCCAAGGGACTTTTGCCCGATACCCATCCGCAATGCGCGGGCGCCGCGCGCTCCACGGTGCTGAAGGAAGCGGACGTCGTGATGCTGATCGGGGCGCGCCTCAATTGGCTGTTGTCGCACGGCAAGGGCAAGAGCTGGGGCGAGGCACCGAAGCAATTCATTCAGATCGACATTGAGCCCAGAGAGATGGATAGCAACATCGAGATCGCGGCTCCCGTGGTTGGCGACATCGGCTCCTGCGTCACCGCGCTTCTCGCCGGCATCGACGGCCGGTGGCCGGACGCGCCGGCCGACTGGGTCGCTGCCGTCAAGATCAAGAAGGACGAAAACATCGCCAAGATGGCGCCGCGGCTGATGAACAATACCTCGCCGATGGATTACCACGGCGCGCTCGGTGCCCTGCGGAGCGTCGTGAAGGAGCGACCGGACGCCATCCTGGTCAACGAAGGCGCCAACACGCTCGATCTGGCGCGCGGCGTCATCGATATGTATCAGCCGCGTAAGCGCCTGGATGTCGGCACCTGGGGGGTGATGGGGATCGGAATGGGCTACGCCATCGCCGCCGCGATCGAGACCGGTAAACCCGTGCTCGCAGTCGAGGGCGACAGCGCGTTCGGTTTCTCCGGCATGGAGGTCGAGACTATCTGCCGGTACAGTCTCCCGGTCTGCGTCGTCATCTTCAACAACAACGGCATCTACCGTGGCACCGACGTCAATCCGACGGGAGGCACCGATGTGGCGACCACCGTCTTCGTTAAAGATTCGCGCTACGACAAGATGATGGAGGCATTTGGCGGCGTCGGCGTCCATGTGACGACGCCGGACGAACTGAAGCGCGCCGTCGATGCGGCGATGGACTCCGGCCGACCAACACTCATCAACGCGGCCATCGACCCGGCGGCGGGCAGCGAGAGCGGCAGAATCGGCAACCTCAACCCGCAAAGCAAGCTTCGCAAGAAATAGGCCAGCCACGTCCGGGTGGGGTCGGCGACCCCTGTCCCATCCGCCTTACTTCCTGCCTTCAGCAGGATCAGATACCGTACGGAGCAACATGATGACAAAAGCGCTGAAGGGCGTTCGAATTCTCGATTTCACCCACGTCCAGTCCGGACCGACCTGCACGCAATTGCTGGCGTGGTTCGGCGCCGACGTGATCAAGGTCGAGCGCCCTGGCGTTGGCGATATTACCCGCGCTCAGTTGCAGGATATTCCCAATGTCGACAGCCTGTATTTCACCATGCTCAACCACAACAAGCGCTCGATCACGCTCGACACCAAGAACCCGAAGGGCAAGGAAGTCCTCACCGCGCTGATCAAAAATTGCGACGTGCTGGTGGAAAATTTTGGACCCGGCGTGCTCGATCGGATGGGATTTCCCTGGGAGACAATTCACGGCCTCAACCCGAAAATGATCGTGGCCTCGATCAAGGGCTTCGGCCCCGGCCCGTATGAAGACTGCAAGGTGTATGAAAACGTCGCGCAATGCACCGGTGGCGCGGCATCGACCACGGGCTTTCGCGACGGTCTGCCGCTGGTCACCGGGGCGCAGATCGGCGACAGCGGCACCGGCCTGCATCTGGCGCTCGGCATCGTCACCGCGCTATATCAGCGAACCGTCACCGGCCAGGGCCAGAGGGTGACTGCTGCGATGCAGGACGGCGTCTTGAATCTCGCGCGCGTCAAACTGCGCGATCAGCAGCGCCTCGCGCATGGTCCGCTCAAGGAGTACAGCCAATACGGCGAAGGGATTCCGTTCGGCGAAGCGGTGCCGCGCGCCGGCAACGATTCCGGCGGCGGTCAGCCGGGCCGCATCTTGAAGTGCAAGGGCTGGGAGACCGATCCCAACGCCTACATCTACTTCATTACGCAGGCGCCGGTTTGGGAGAAAATCTGCAATGTGATCGGCGAGCCCGGCTGGAAGACCCATCCCGATTATGCCACGCCGCCGGCCCGGCTGACGCGCCTCAATGAAATCTTCGCCCGCATCGAACAATGGACCATGACCAAGACCAAGTTCGAGGCGATGGAAATTCTCAACAAGGATGACATTCCCTGCGGTCCGATCCTGTCGATGAAGGAACTGGCCGAGGATCCCTCGCTGCGCGCCACCGGCACCGTGGTCGAAGTCGATCATCCCAAGCGCGGCAAATACCTGTCAGTCGGCAACCCCATCAAGCTGTCGGATAGCCCGAGCGAAGTGACGCGCTCCCCCCTGCTCGGCGAACATACCGACGAGATTCTGCGGCAGATTCTTGGCTTCTCCGACCAACAGGTGGCGGAGATTCGCGCCTCCGGCACGCTCGACCCGCCGCGCAAGGCCGCCGCCGAGTAGCGTCGTTTGCTTGGGGACGTTGGGCAACGGGCCTGTCACCGGCGATTGCGCGGTTCGTGGCTATCCGCGATCAACGGCAAAGCGAGCACGCTACTTGCGGAGGCAACCTTCTGGCGCGTGCGACAAAGTGAGCACGTAGCACGTGTCTGGCGAACCTTGCATTTTGGCCTATCTAGATACCAGGATGGTTGACCTGGAACGTGCTCATTCCCGCCAGCAGGCATACAGACGCCGGAGGTAGAATTCGACCTTGCGCGTTGGAATATAATATACCAGAATTTGGACACGCAGCGCTTGGCGGTCTTAGCCGCCCATTAAGAAAAAGCGCGCATTGGGAGACAATAATGATCGCCAACAGGTCAAATCCTGCACCGTCCAACAGCTATCGCTGGATGCAACTCATCATTGGCGTCGTCTGCATGGCGATGATTGCCAACCTGCAGTACGGATGGACTTATTTTGTCAGCCCGATGGCCAAGGCGAATTCTTGGGACGTCGCCGGAATCCAGGTCGCATTCAGCATTTTTGTCGCGCTGGAAACCTGGCTTACCCCACTTGAAGGATGGATCGTGGACTCCCTAGGTCCACAGCGCGGTCCCAAGTTGATGGTCGCGGCAGGTGGCATTTTTGTCGCGATTGGCTGGATCATCAACGCCAAGGCCACCTCACTGGAAATGCTTTATCTCGGCGCCGTCGTGTCGGGCGTCGGTGCCGGCGGCATCTACGCCACATGCGTCGGCAACGCGGTCAAATGGTTTCCCGATCGTCGCGGTCTCGCCGTCGGATTGACCGCGGCCGGGTTTGGCGCGGGTGCGGCCGTTACCGTGATCCCGATTCAAATAATGATTAGCTCGATCGGATATGCGGACACCTTCTTCTGGTTTGCGTTGCTTCAAGGCGGAATTATCTTCGTGCTGGCATGGTTGCTCCGTTCGCCACAGTCGGGCGAAGTTCCGAGCGGAGTTGCCGTCAAAGTTCTGCAGTCGAAGACCTCTAGCACCCCGGCGCAGATGCTGTCTTCGCCGGTTTTCTGGCTGCTGTACCTCATGTTCGTGCTGGTGTCTGCGAGCGGATTGATGGTCACAGCCCAGATCGCTTTGATTGCCAAGGATTATGGCGTGGCGCAGTCGGTGATCCTGTTCGGCGCCACCACGCTGATCGTATCGGGTGTCATCGACAATCTTGCAAATGGCGGCGCCCGGCCGTTCTTCGGATGGGTTTCGGATCATATCGGGCGCGAATATACCATGGCGATCGCCTTCGCTTCAGGCGGCCTGGCCTACTGGCTGTTGGGAGCGGCGGGCACAACGCCTTGGACCTTCGTGATCTCAGCGGCATTGATCTTCTTCACCTGGGGTGAGATTTTCAGCCTCTTTCCCTCGACCTGCACCGACATGTTCGGTCCAAAATATGCGACCACGAACGCCAGCCTGCTCTATACCGCCAAGGGACTGTCCGCGCTCGCCGTGCCGCTGGCCAATATTCTGAAGGATTACACCGGCAACTGGCATGCCGTATTCGCCGTTGCCGCGGTCATGAACTTTGGCGTCGTGGCACTGGCTTTGTTCGTGGTGCGGCCGATGCGGATTTCGATCAATGCCTCGGGAAAAAACCCGGTCGGACAACCAGCGGAATGAGTTCGTCTTCTTCACTCAAATGGCTGGATTTGGCAGGGCAACCGCTACTATACTCTGGGTTGAAGGACCCGCTCACCAGCATGGCGCAAAATGAAACTGCGGTATTCGACCTGCATCGTGATCCTGGCGCTATCGGCGAGCGGGCTGGTCTCGGCCTCGGTTGCCGCCCCGGATCCGATCGATACCGATCTTAAGGCCGACGCACGCGCGGCTGATGTCCCGCTCGCGACCTGGACTCCGGTGGATCGCTCCGGCCCCGCGCAGCCCGCTCCGAAGCAAGCGGTGCAACCAAGGCAGCGAACGCCGGATGCCAATCCCTTATGGGCGGTCCCCCTCAGCGTGTTGTCGAGCACCCGTGAGCGGCCGATTTTCTCGTCGTCTCGGCGTCCGCCGGCCTCTGCAGTGGCAACTGCCGCCGCTCCGACAACTGCCACGGCGCCGAAACCTAGAGATCCGGACCGTCCGCCGCTCTTTTTGGTCGGCACCATCGCAAACGGTGATGAACGGTTCGGGATCTTCCTGAACCAATCCACCGCGGCGGCACTTCGGCTCAAGCTCGGTGAGGATTTTCAGGGCTGGAAACTTAGTTCAGTGCAGGGCCGGGAGGCAACCCTGGAGAAAAACCAGGAGGTCGTCGTGCTGATGCTGCCGCAGCCCGGCACGGCGCTGCCGGCGGCGCTATCGCGCCTGAACCTCGTACCGCCCCCCGTTCCAGGACAGCCGCAACCGCGGCGACGACCCAATCGCCAAATGTGAGATCGCGGTCCAGCCCCTTTCTTCAACACGGCGACGAATTGACATTTGGCATAATGTATACCAAAATAAACTAGTAAAGAGGCGCTCTACAGTTGTCCAGGGAAGGTTGCGATGCAAGTCGGAGACATCCTGCGCAAGAAAACCGCTCGCGTGACGACGGTTCGAATGAATGAAACCGTCGGTATTGCCGCCCAGTTGATGCGCGCCAACAACATCAGCGCGCTGGTGGTCAAGGACGTCGTCCATACCGAAGGCAATACGGTGGTGGGGATGTTTAGCGAGCGCGACGTTGTCCGTGCCGTCGCCGAGCATGGCGCGGCCGGCGTCAGCCTCAGGGTTGCGCAGTTGATCTCGGTGCAGCAGCTGGTGTCCTGCAGTTCGACCGACACGCTCGAACATGCGAGGCATCTGATGAACCAGCACCACATCCGCCACCTGCCGGTGATCGACGATTACGGCCTGATCGGCGTGATCAGCATTCGCGACATCTCGATCGCATTTGACGAAGCGACGACGGCGGCGGCCCGATCGGTCCCCGCTTGAGACTCCTGTGGAAGCATCCCGCGCTCCCTCTCTCCATGAGCACGCTGTCAGCTCGTAGGGGGTTTGAGGCAAAGTAACCCGCCTCCTTCGCGGCACAAGCGGCGGCTTACGCCTGTGGCTTCCATTTACCCCACGGGCTCTTTGATCTCAGCGCGTGCCGGTTGCCATCTTGGACTGGATTGACTCGGACCAGACCACATTGCCGGGCTCGCGACCGCCGAGAATGGAAAGCAGGAGCGCGGTCTGTTCGCCGATGTTTTCGAACGATCTCATGACGCCTGGCGGGCAGCAAATCCCATCGAGATAATCGAGTTCGACGCTCTCCTCGCCGCCTGTTCCCCAGGTTACGCGCCACTTGCCGGTCAGGCAAATGAACGTTTCTTCGGTATCGTGCGAGTGCAGCGCCGCGCCGTTGCCCGGTTCAGCCTTGATGTAGTCGATATGGTAATTCTCCGCCTTCTCTACCTGATGCCTGAGATCTTCTTCGGCTGTCCCGCGCCCCAGCGCTCCCATTAACGTCCGATTGTGACCGGGCATTACCGCGTCGATGAAGGCGCTCGCGTTGGACGGCAGTTCATTGAAGCGGAATACCCTGCTTAACATTTCCTCCCGAGAGACCGGCTGCGAGGCTCCGAACCAGGCTCCAATCCTGCTGTCAAAGTTTACCGAAGCCTCCTTGCGGATGCCCTTGATTTGCATGTTCGCCTCCTTTTGCTTGATAGGTTTGACTGGTCATTTGGTTGGCTAACCTTTGACCGCGCCGTCTGTGAGTCCCATGATGATCTGCCGAGCAGCGACAAAGGTGAAAACAAGCGGCGGTAGAGCCACGAGCATTCCGGCAGCCATCAACTGACCCCAGTCGATTCCGACATCGGTGATGAAGAGATACACGCCGTAAGGCAACGTGCGGCTGGTCCGATTGGTGAGAATCGAAGCCAGAACCAACTCGTTCCAGGCGATCCTGAAGGTAAAGATGGCCGCGGCAGCGAGCCCCGGCTTCAACAAGGGAACAATCAGCGTGAAGAACAGCCGGAACGGTCCGCACCCATCGACGGTCGCCGCCTCCTCCAACTCCGTGGGCACCTGCTCGATGAAGCCGTAGAGCAACCAGATCGTAAAGGGCAGATTGAGCGCGACATAGCTGATGGTGAGGCCGGCGAGCCCATCGAGATGCAGCGGCGTAAGGATGAAATAGGCCGGGATGGCCAGCACCGCGGGTGGAATGGTGCGCACCAATAGCGTGCTGATCGCAATCGGCGAGCGCCCGGAAAACGTGAACCTCGATATCGCATAGGCGCACATCGTGCCGAAGACGAGCGTCACAACGGTCGCGATCACGCTGACGACGATACTGTTGCCGAGATAGCCCAGAAAGCGGCCCTCAAGCACCTGACGGTAATTCTCGAATGTCGGGAGCATCAAGAAGGAGAAGCCGCCGCTGAAAATCTGTCGCTGGGTTTTCAGGGAGGTCGACAGCATGACCAGAATGGGCAGCACCGACAACGCGGCAAGCAGCGCGACAGCTCCGATCCGGAAGCTGTCGCCGGCCTGCTCCTCCCTGGCAAAGGCCTCCGGCCCCATCATCGCCCCCTTTGGCGCAGCGGATTGCTCCACGCCAGGAGCAGGACACTGAGGGCGGTGGTGACGACCAGCAGGCAGACGGACAAGGCCGCCGAATGCCCCATGCGCTGCGTGACAAACGCGGATTTATAGATATGCAGGGAGAACAGTTCGGTGGAAAGGCCCGGACCGCCGTTGGTCATGGCATAGACGACCTCCAGCCCGCGCAAGGCATCGATCAGGCGCATCAAAATGGTGATCATCAGGATCGGAGCGAGCAGCGGAATCTTGACATAACGAATGATCTGAAAGGCCGAGGCGCCGTCCATCCTGGCGGCTTCGACGCAGGACTGGTCGAGCCCTTGCAGCCCGGCCAGCGCGAGAATGAACACGAAGGGCGTGAATTGCCAGACGTCGGTGACGCAGATGGCGAAGAAGGCGAGGCCCGACTCTGCCAGCCAGGCCGGCTGCAGGCCGAAGCCCGCCAGCACGCTGTTGATCGGCCCGACATTGACGTCGAACATGTAGCGCCAGATCAGTCCGACGCAGATCGGCGCGATCATCATCGGCAATACCAGCAGCGTGCGGAACACCCTCATTCCCCGCAGCGGCTTTTCCAGGATGAGCGCAAGGCCTGTGCCTACCGCCATTTCAACGACGACAACGACAACCGAAAATTCAAGCGTGACGGCCATCGACTTCAGATTGGATGAATCCGATAGCGCCTCGGCGAAGATGGCAAGCCCTCGGAAGGCCTGCGGGGTGATTTGTTCGCCGAGCCGGACTTCGTAGAAGGAAAGCCGCAGGGCATCGACCACAGGATAAAGCAGGCCGAACAGCATGACCAGAACGGCCGGAGCGGCGAAGACATAGGGCGTCAATCGCCGACTGACCCCCAACTGGTTTTGCATTTTGAATGATCCGAGCGCTCTACGTCTTGTAATAGCCGGCGCGCGCTAGGATGGTCTTGATCTCCGCCGCGGCGCTATCCATGGCAGGCTTGATCGGCGTCTTGCCGGTGATGATCTCAGACAGCCGGATACCCAGCACCTTCTCGGAAATCTCGGTCCATTCGTTGATGATCGGACGCCAGTCGGGATTCGCGATCTTGAGACAGTCGCGGTAGATATCGACCGGATAGATCTTCTGGACGTCGGGATGGTCGAGCGTCGACCAGCGGGTCGGCTGCCCGCCCTGGGCCGTCACCTTGACGTCCTGTTGAGCCGCCGTCATCCACTGGATGAAGGCAAAGGCCGCTTCGCGGTTGGCGGAATTCTTGGGGATTGCGAGGCCAAAGCCTCCGAGTTCGCCGGAATATCTGCTGGCTCTGGGGTGAACGACGTAGCCCACCGTCTCCGTGACCTTGGATTTCGACGGGTCTCGCGCCGGATCGAAGATGGAAATGCTGTCGCAATACATCGCCGACTGTCCCTGCAGGAAGGAATTGATGCTCTGCCCGAAGTCGAAGGCCGCGCCGCCGGCCGGACCCGTGTCGATGAATTCCTTGTAGACTTCGGTCGCCTTGATGGCGGAGGGACCCGAGACACGGGGCTCGAACTTGTCATCGATGACGAGGCCGTCATACGGCGTCAGATGCAACAGCCAGCCCGCGGTGACCTGATGACCGGCCTGCGCCCGTTGCGTCAGCCCGCCCATTCCCGGCTCCTTGTCCTTCACCATGCGCGCGGCGGCCAGCATCTCGTCATAGGTTTTCGGCGGTGCGAGATCATGCTTGGCGAAGATGTCCTTGCGGTAGGCCAGCACGCTGCACTCGGCGCCATAGGGGATGCCGTAGAGCTTCGCACCCGGTCCAGGCAGGTACCCGCGGGGGCCACCGACCAGGCCGAGCCCTTCATAATAGGCCGTGATGATGTCGTCCTGGTTGTAATCCTTCATCCGCAGGCTGTCGTCGGCGAACAAAGGCGCAAGCTCCGTCAGGAAGTTGCGCTGCACATATTCGGTCTTCCACATGATGACATAGACGATGACATCGTAGTCGCCTTGCGGCTTCGACATCTGCAGCACCTGGGCGTCCTTCATCCGCAGATACTGCATCGGGTCGAGCTCGACCTTGATGCCGGTGGCCGCGGTGAATTCGGGGATCAGCTTCTTGGCAATGTCATAGTGCGGATGCGACGGCCAGTTGATGACGATGGTCTGGCCCTTCAGCGTCGACCAGTCGGTGCCGGCCGCCCGCGCCGCGTAGGGCAGCGGGAATGCGCTACCAAGCGCTGACCCGACCGCGGCTTTAAGGGCTGTGCGACGCGAAATCCCCATCGTTTCCTCCTGATCACCCAGGTTCATCCCGGACGAAGATGGTAGTGTTTGGTCCTGCGCGGGCGGCAGCTACGGCGTCCACGGTCAACTCTCCCAGAAGGATACTGTCAATAAACTGAAGCTTGGTCCAGTTCTGACCCCGCCTGTTTCGGCGGCAGCAGCCAGATCCGTCCTCGTGAACAGGCGACATAATCAGGACGCCTGGCCGCAGGGCTCAGCGATGGACAATCGCCACCCGGGGCGGCATGCTGCCCCTCGAAAATCGGCCGAAAATTTGAACACGGCGCGGGTTGCCCGCGCCGGGGAAACGATCAGGGATCAACGATGATAAGGACTCGATTTACCGAACTCGTGGGCGTCCAACACCCGATCGTGCAGGGCGGCATGCAGTGGGTCGGGCGCGCCGAACTGGTGGCGGCCGTCGCCAATGCCGGCGCGCTCGGCTTCATCACCGCGCTGACGCAGCCGACGCCGGAGGATCTGACCCGGGAGATCGCGCGCTGCCGTGGGCTGACCGACAAACCGTTCGGCGTCAACCTGACCATCCTTCCCTCGATCAAGCCACCGCCTTACGCGGAATATCGTCGGGCCATTATCGAGAGCGGCATCAAAATCGTCGAAACCGCCGGCAACAAGCCGCAGGAGCACGTCACCGAATTCAAACAGCATGGTGTCGTGGTCGTGCACAAATGCACCAGCGTCCGCCATGCGCTGTCGGCGGAGCGCATGGGGGTAGATGCGATCTCGATCGACGGTTTCGAGTGCGCGGGCCATCCCGGCGAGGACGACACCCCCGGACTGATCCTGATTCCGGTAGCGGCCGACAAGGTCAAAATCCCAATGATCGCCTCGGGCGGATTCGGCGATGGCCGCGGTCTGGTGGCGGCGCTTGCCCTGGGCGCCGAGGGCATTAACATGGGCACGCGCTTCATGTGCACCAAGGAGAGCCCGATCCACCAGCTGATCAAGGAAAAAATCGTCGCCAACGACGAGCGCGAGACGGAGCTTATTTTCCGCACCATGCGCAACACCTCGCGAGTCGCCAAAAACGCCGTCAGCCAGCAGGTCGTGGCGCTGGAGAAGCAAGGCGCGACCTTCGAGCAGGTCCGCGAGCTCGTCGCCGGCGCACGCGGCAAGATGGTCTATGCCACCGGCGACGCCGACGAAGGCATCTGGTCCGCCGGCCAGGTGCAGGGACTGATCCACGATATCCCGAGTTGTGCCGAGCTTGTGGCGCGCATCATGCGCGAGGCGGAAACCATCATCAAAGCCCGGCTCGAAGGCATGTTGTCCGAGCGTCGTCAGGCGGCGGAATAGGCGCTTACGTCTTCGCTCGTAACAGGAATGATCCCATGAAAGCTTACGTCTACGGCACCAAAGGCGCTGACATCGCCGAGGTTGCCAAACCCGCGCCGCAAGGCACCCAAGTGCTGGTTCGTGTGCGGGCCTGCGGCCTCAACCGCGCCGATCTCGGCATGACCAAGGGCCATGCCCATGGCAGCGCCGGCGGCGTCGGCACGGTGCTTGGAATGGAATGGGCGGGCGAGGTCGCCGAACTCGGGCCCGCGGCCGAGGGCGTGGCGATCGGCGACCGGGTGATGGGATCCGGCGCCGCCGCGTTCGCGGAATATACGCTGGCCGACCATGGCCGGCTGTTTCGCACGCCCTCCAACATGAACTTCGAGGAGGCGGCCACCCTGCCCGTCGCGCTCGCCACCATGCACAATGCGGTGGTGACCAATGGTGCCTTGCAGGCCGGCCAGTCGGTTTTGATTCAAGGCGCCAGTTCCGGCGTTGGCCTGATGGGGCTTCAGATCGCGAAACTCAAAGGCGCCCGGCTGGTGATCGGATCTTCGACCGACGCCGGCCGGCGTGCGCGGCTGAAGGAGTTCGGAGCAGATCTTGCGGTCGATTCCAGCGACCCCACCTGGGTCAAGCAGGTGCTCGATGCCACCGGCGGCGAAGGCGTCGACCTGATCGTCGATCAGGTCTCCGGCAAGGTCGCAAGCCAGAACCTGGCGGCCACCAGGGTCATGGGCCGTATCGTCAATGTCGGCCGGCTCGGTGGCACCCACGCCGATTTCAACTTTGATCTGCATGCCGCCCGCCGCATCCACTATATTGGCGTCACCTTCCGCACCCGCACCATCGAGGAAATCCGGGAAATCTTCGACGAGGTGCGCCGCGATATCTGGCCGGCCGTGGAAGCGCGACAGCTGCAGCTGCCGATCGACAAGGTCTTTGCATTCGACGATATCGGCAAAGCCTTCGAGCACATGGAAGCCAACCGGCATCTCGGCAAGATCGTCGTAACGCTCTGACGGCGTTAACGCATCCGATCCGTGCTTTAATGTTACGCGGTCGGCTGCTAAACCCCCGCGCATGAGGCATCCAGATCTACACGTAAAATCCCGGGTCGCGGCGATCTCGGTTTTTGCCAGCATCGGCATGGCGCTCGTCAAATTCGTGGTCGGTGTCGCGATCGGCAGCCTGGCTTTGATCTCCGAAGCCCTGCACTCTTCGGTCGACGTGGTCGCAACGGTGATCACCTGGATGGTGGTTCAGATCTCGGACCGCCCCGCCGACAAAGAACATCATTATGGTCACGGCAAGCTCGAGAGCGTCTCCGCGCTGGGCGTGATCGCGATGCTGTATGTGCTCGCCGGCGGCATTCTGGTCGAATCCTACAGCCGTCTGCGCGAAGGCGCCCCGCCGCCGACGATTTCGGCGATCCCCTTCATCGTGCTGTTGGTCGACATCGCAGTGAATTTCTGGCGCGCGCGCGCGCTGGATCGCACCGCGCGGGACACCAGGAGCCAGGCGCTGGCCGCCGATGCCCTGCATTTCGCCTCCGACGTCCTTGGTTCGGTCGCCGTCATCGTCGGGCTGGCGCTGACGGGACTTGGCTACGCCTGGGGCGACTCCGCCGCTGCGGTCGGGGTCGCCGTGATGATCGCGCTCTTGGGCCTGAGAATGGCGCGCTCTACCGTCGAAACCCTGCTCGACCGCGCACCGGAGGGCGCGGCAGAAAAGGCCGCGGCGGCCATCAGGGCGGTACAGGGCGTGGTCGATGTCGAACGCTTAAGGGTGCGGATGGTCGGATCGACGCACTTCATCGATGCCATCGTGCAGGTACCCCGCACCTATCCGATCGACCGCGTCGAGCAGATCAAGCGGAAGGCGCAAGCCGCGGTTGCGGGCGCGCTCGACGATGCCGACCTGACCTTCACGGCCGTACCGGTCGCGCGCAACAATGAAAGCATACGGGAGCGCATCAATGTGATCGCCCGCAATTCCGGTCTCGCCGTCCACCACGTCACGGTACATGATCTCGGCGGTAAGCTCACAGTCAGCATCGACCTCGAAGTCGACGGCGATATGTCGCTGACGGCAGCCCACGATATTGCCCAGGAGCTCGAGCGCAACATTCGCGAGGAATTCGGCGAGGACGTCGAAGTCGATACCCACATCGAGCCCCTAGAACCGGAACTACCGCTCGGCAGCGACGCCGCGCCCGAGCGCGTCGAAGCTATCAAGACCGCACTGTCGCGCTTTGCCGCCGATGGCGCGATCCACGACATCCACAGCGTGCGGGTGCGTGATACCGACGCCGGCGAAATCGTGAACTTCCACTGCCGCGCCTCGCCTGCGATGAGCGTGCTCAGGGTTCATGAAAGCGTCGATGAGATCGAGCGCGCCTTGCGCCGCGCCTTTCCAACCGTGAAGCGCGTGATCAGTCACGCCGAGCCACCGGACGCTTAGTCAAACACAGATAGCGGTAACCGAGACGCGGCACGCGTTCCCGTTTCGGACTCAGCGAGCCGGTAGATTTCCGGGCATTTTCGTCAGCGATTCAACGTTGGAGAAGAATTATTTCCATTAAGGAATCGTTGACTCTCGACAGTCCGCCAAAACTGGATTCAAATCACTTTGATTCGGGAGAGGCTGGGGTCTTTTCGATCGGTTGCAACGATTTTTTCTAGGGGGCCATAGGCATGGCGCGCGTGCACGCGGCGAGCGCCTGCGTCCAATCCGATTCGATCAAGGGATTGGCGCAGTCGATTGCGAAACCGGCCTATCATCGGCTATTGATAGCGGAGCCTGCGCTTCGCCGCGCCGTACCCACCCTGATCATCGCCTTCCTGATCACCATTTGCCTTGGCGCATTCGTGCAGGTACTCGAGCAGAACCGGCAAAAGCGCACTTCCCTCAGGCGCGACCTAGCGGCGCTCGGCGACGTGCTTGTTGACCGGATCGACCGCATCGCCTCAGTGCGGGAAGATCGCGCCGCATTCGAGCGCCTGCAACTCCTGCTGCCCGACTTGATTCCGGCCTGGGGCGCCGCGGCCGGCCGGCACGTCATCGTCACCGGCGCCAACATGCGCATTCTCGCCCGCACCCCGATCGAGGGAGGCCTCGCCGAGGCCGACCGGGTGCTGGACGTCGTCCATGCGGCGCTGCCCCTGGCCCCGGGAACGCAGGCCGGCGCCACCGACATCACCCTGCCGAGCGGCCGTGCGGCGTTGGCGATCCGGCATGCCATCGGGTCGCTGCCGGGCCATGTCATCATTATCCAGGAAAAGGTCGACTCGCTTTGGGGGTCGGACGCCGCGCTGTCGGTGACGCTTTCTGCCACCACCGGCTTTGTCGTGCTGATTCTTGGCTTTGCATTCCACTGGCAATCGACCCGCGCGCGCGAAGGGGACCTCATCAACGACGCCGTTCGCAGCCGCATCGATACCGCGCTCAATCGCGGCCGTTGCGGTTTGTGGGATTGGGACCTGTCGCGCGGCAGGATATTCTGGTCGCACTCGATGTTCACGATGCTTGGCCTCGACACCCGCAGCGACCTCTTGACCTTTGGCGAAGTCAACGCGCTGGTGAAATCCGACGACATCGACCTGTTCTCGATTGCCGATCAGCTCATTTCCTCCAAGATCGATCACATCGACCAGACCTTCCGCATGCAGCACGCCGACGGCCACTGGATCTGGCTGCGCGTGCGCTGCGAACTCAGCCAGGGCGCCGGTGATCCCGGCATGCACCTGATCGGCATCGCCGTAGATATCACCGAGCAGAAGAGCCTCGCCGAGAAGACGGTGGAGGCCGACCTGAGGCTGCGCGACGCGATCGAGACCATTCCTGAAGCGTTTGTGTTGTGGGACGCGTGGGACCGCCTGATACTTTGCAACTCGCACTTTCAGCGCCTGCACAAGCTGCCGGATTCGGCGGTCACCCCCGGAACATCCTATGAAACCATCATCGAAGTCGGCAGCATGCCGGAGATCCGCAGCCGGCTGCACGACACCATCGCGCGGGAGCCTGGCGCACGCACCTTCGAGGCGCAACTCGAAGACGGCAAATGGCTGCATATCAGCGAACGCCGCACCAAAGACGGCGGCTATGTCTCAGTCGGTACCGATATCACGCGCATCAAGGAGCACGAACAGAAGCTGGTCGACAACGATCTGCGCCTGCGCGCCACGGTGATCGATCTTAAACGTTCGCAGACCGAACTGGAGCGACAGGCCATCGAACTCGCCGATCTTGCCGAGAAATACTCGGAGGAAAAAAACCGGGCCGAGGAAGCCAACCAGACCAAATCCAGATTCCTCGCCAATATGAGCCACGAACTGCGTACCCCGCTCAATGCCATCATCGGCTTCTCCGAGATCATGGAAAGCCAGATGTTCGGAAAGCTCGGTTCGGAAAAATATCAGGAATACTGTCACGACATACTCACCAGCGGCCATTATCTGCTCGAAGTCATCAACGACATCCTCGACATGTCGAAGATCGAAGCCGGCCGGATGAAGCTCGACATGGAGGTCATCGACCTGTCGAAGACACTGGCGGAGTCGCTCAAGGTGGTGTCCGGGCGCGCGGATGACAAGAAGCTGTTGCTCAACGCCGACATCGAAGGAACCATTTCGGTGGTGGCGGATCGCCGAGCAATCAAGCAGATTATCGTCAATCTTCTTTCCAACTCGGTCAAGTTCACGCCTGATGGCGGCAAGGTGGTGGTACGGAGCCGCCTGAGCGGCGATTCCATCAGGCTGACGATCGCCGATACCGGCATCGGGATCGCGCCGCATTCGCTGTCGCGGCTCGGCCGGCCGTTCGAGCAGGTCGAGAGCCAGCTTACCAAGACCTATCACGGCTCGGGGCTTGGTCTGGCGATCGCGCGATCACTGACCCATCTTCACGGTGGATCGATGCGGCTGCGCTCGAAACTCGGCGCCGGCACCGTCGTCTGCGTATCGCTGCCGCGCGATGCGCGCAAGGCCAAGGCAAGAATGTCCGCAGCGGCCTGAACGATCTGACCTGGTCGCAACCGCCGAAGGTGTCGCGGCAGGGATTACGTTGCAGCCTTCCGGCCGCCGTCCTCAGCTCCGTCCCCCGAGCAGATCGCGAAACACCCGCCGCACGTCGCTCTGGGTCTCCTTGACCCGCGCCTCGAGCGAGGAAAAATCAGGTGCGTCGCCGGCCCGCGCCAGCGCCCGCAACAGATCTTGCCCCGCGGTACCCGGATTGAATCGTTCGCTGACGCAGAGCCGCAGGATTTGCGTCAGGTCATGATAGAGCCGGGCCGCCGGGCGCAGGATCTCAACCTCCGGTTGTGCCAACACACCGAGCCGGGCGGCATTATCGAGCACATGCAGCGTCGAGACATCGAGAATATCCGGCTTGGCCTCGGCATGAACAAGCTGGAGGTATTGGGCAATGAAGTCGATATCGATCATACCGCCCGCGGCATATTTCAGGTCCCAGATATCGTTTTCGCCCTTCTCCAGCGCAATGGCGCGTCGCATCTCCGCCACGTCATTGGCGATGACGGCGACGTCGCGTGGCCGCGTCAGCACCTCGCGAATGATCGTTTCGATTCGCTCCGCAAACGCGGGCGATGCCGAAATCACCCGCGCGCGGGTCAGCGCCATGTGCTCCCAGGTCCAGGCCTCCCGATCCTGGTAGTCGGCAAACGACGTGATGTGAGAGGCCATCGGGCCGGCCCGGCCGGAAGGGCGCAGCCGCATGTCAATTGCGTAAAGCACACCAAAATTGGTCCGCGTCGTAAAAGCGCTGATCAGCCGTTGGGTGAAGCGCGCGAAATAATGCGCGCCATGCAGCGGACGCGTGCCGTCGGAATCCGGGTCCGCGGCATCGAAATCATAAAGCAGAATGAGATCGAGATCCGACGATGCGGTCATCTCGCGGCCGCCAAGTCTGCCCATCGCCAGGATCGCGGTCTGCTGCCCGGCGATCCGACCGTGCTGAGCCGCGAACCGATCGGTGACCAGGCCATGCACGGTATGCACGATACCCTCGGCAACATCGGCGAATGCGACGCTGGCTTGTTGCGCCGACACCGTGCCGGACAGGATGCGGGCGCCGATCAGGAACAGGCTTTCCTGGCCGAACAAGCGCAATCGATCGAGAAACTCTTCGTAAGAAATCGCATCGGCAAGCGTCGCGGCGAGCCGCGCGGACAACTCGCGCCGATCCGGCATCGCGCCGAAGAAGCGCGGATCGATCAACCCATCCATCAGCTGCGGCTGCCGCGCCAGCATGTCGCCGAGCCGCGGCGCGGCGCCGAGAATGAGCGCCACCAGGGCGACCAGATCACGATTCTGGCTGAGCAGCGTAACCAGCCGGCCACCGCGCTGCAGCGCCTGCAGGAAGCGATCGAACGCCGTCACCGCGCCGTCCGGCTCCTCGGCATTCGCCAGGCCGTTGATCAGCGCGGGCACAAACTCGACAAACGCGCAGCGCGTCGCTTCCATCCTGAGAGCGCGGTAGTCGCCGGCCATCCACTGCTGCACGGTCTGCGCCACCATTATCGGCTTCTTGAAGCCGAGCGATGCCAAATGTTCGAGCAGGCGAGGCTCCTCCGGACCGGCGCTGTAATCGACATCAGGCAGTTTCGCGGTCCCGGTCGGATCGCCTTCGAACAACTTTGCGTAGTGCCCCTGTACGACATTGAGATGGCCGAGCAGATCGACGGCGAACGCCGCACGGCTGTCATATCCGAAGAAGCGGGCGAACCGCTCCATGGCTTCCACCTCCTCCGGCAGGCTGTGGGTCTGCTCGTCCGCCACCATCTGCAAGCGATGCTCGACCCGCCGCAGGAACTCATAGGCCGCACTCAGCTCGTCGCGGGCCTGGTAGGTGATCCAGTCGCTCGACGCCAGCACGTTGAGCGCTTCAAGCGTCGGCCGCACCCTCAATTCGGGATGCCGGCCGCCGGCGATCAATTGCTGGGTCTGGGCGAAAAATTCGATTTCGCGGATCCCCCCCCGCCCGACCTTGACATTGTGACCTTCGACCGCGATCGCGCTTTGCCCGCGATAAGTCTGCATCTGCCGTTTCATGTCATGCACGTCGGCGAGCGCCGCGAAATCCAGATGCTTGCGCCAGACAAAGGGCGCAATTTCCCCCATCAGTGTTTCCGCGGCCCTGAGGTCGCCGGCGCAGGGCCGGGCCTTGATCATGGCCGCGCGTTCCCAGGTCCGCCCTTCCCGTTCGTAATAGTTCAGCGCGGCTTCGATCGAGATGGCGACCTGGGTCGAAGCCGGGTCTGGCCGCAGCCGCAGGTCGACGCGGAACACGTAACCGTCGCCGGTGCGCTGTTGCAGAAGACGCGCCATGGCCTGCGTGACGCGGACAAAAAACGGCTGTGGTTCAATACCCGGCGCCAGCGTCGACGCCTTTGGATCGAAAAATACGATCAGGTCGACGTCGCTGGAATAATTCAGCTCGCCGGCACCCATCTTGCCCATCGCCAAAACGATCAGACCACTGTTTTCCTCGGGACAGTCGGGGTCCGGCGGAAACAGCCGGCCTCGCGCGACTTGCTGGCGCAGCACATGGCGCAACGCCGCTTGCACCGAGGCGATCGCCAGTTCGGTCAGCGCCGCCGTCACCCGCATGACCGGCCAGACGCCCCCGATGTCGCACAGCGCGATCAGCAGCGCGGCTTCCTCCTTCATGCGGCGAAGCAATTGCATCACATCGGCTTCGCCCGACGCGGCCAAGGCGTCGCGGCACGTGCTCTCGATGAGCTCGGCCAGATGCCGTTCCGGTTCGCACCTCAGCAATCGGATCGTGCGCGCGCCGCTGGCGCAAACGAGACCGAAAAGATAGGGCGAGGCTTCCGCAAGGCTCAACAGGACGGTTCTGGCGCAAGGATGCCGATTGATGATAGCGTCGATCTCAGCCGCATACTCTGCTGCGAGATCGGTCAGCCAGTCGGCCAAGCGTTGTTCGGCTTTATCGGGAGCGGACACATGCGGTCCGTCCGCAAAGCGCGCGGCCAGACGATGTCGGTCCGCGTCGCCGTTCGCGGATGAGGTCATGCCACCTTCTGTGGCACATCAGATGTTTGAGCCGCAAGCCTGTCGCTGCCGACGGTCCGTGCCGGTATCGCCAGGATCGCCGACAGACCGGGGTTGGCATCGGTCAGCCTGAGTTCACCGCCGTGCAGCGTGGCCACCGCCGACGCCAGACTCAATCCAAGACCCGAACCGGGCTGAGTACGGCTTGCCTCAAGCCGCACGAATCGCTCTACCGCGTGTTTGCGATCCGGCTCCGGGATTCCCGGTCCGTGGTCGGTGACGCTGAGCAGCACCCGGTCGCCGTCGCGCCGGGCCTCGATCAAGATCTCTTTGCTGACGGCAGCGGCGACGGCATCGGCGCCCAACGGCTGCGGCGCGGCGGCGGGCTTGCCATACTTGATCGCATTCTCGACCAGGTTGGCCAGCGCCTGGCTTATCAGTTCGCGGTTGCCATGGAGCGGCGCCGACACCGTCCTGACATGCAAGGACATGCCGCCGTCTTCGGCGAGCGGTTCGTAGAGCTCCTGGATGCCGTTGGCGACCTCGGCGGCGTCAAAATCATCCATGTCGCCGCGCGCCTGCCCCGACTCGGCGCGCGCGATCATCAAGAGCGCGTTGAAAGTCCGTATCAAGCCGTCGGATTCCTCGATGGTCCGTTCCAGTGCGCTACGGTACTCGGACTCGCTGGCGGACTTGGCCAGCGCCTCTTCGGCACGATTGCGCAATCGCGTCAGCGGCGTCTTCAGATCGTGAGCGATGTTGTCGGACACTTCCTTAAGCCCCATCATCAGGGCTTCGATCCTCTCCAGCATGGCGTTCAGATTTTCGGCAAGACGGTCGAGTTCATCGCCGCTGCGTCCAACCGGCAGCCGACCGCTGAGATCGCCCGACATGATGAGCTGGGTCGTCCCGGTCATGGCGTCGATACGCCGCAACACCCGCCGTGCCACGAATATGCCGCCGCCAAGACCAAGCACGACGACGATCAGCACCGACCATTGCGCCGCCTGCGCGATGATGCCGAACATCCTCCGGCGCTCTTCGAGATCGCGTCCGATCAATAAACGGAACCCGCCGCTCAGTTCAGTGACGCGCACCAGCGCACGATGCACCGCGCTATCCTGCTCGTCGAGCCTACGATAGGCGGTCTCGGACCAGCCCGTGGTCGCCATCACACCAGGTGCCAGCGAGCCGACATTGCCGGCGATGGCCTGTCCGGCCGGCGTGGTCACGAGATAAAGATTGGCGCCGGGCCGCAACGCCCGGTTTTCAATGGTGAAGACCAGACCGCGCAGGCCTCGCCTTCCAAAAACATCGCTGATCTCGCCGGTTTCCGCGCCCACCGTCGAGGTGATCTGCTCGGTGATCAGTCGCCGCGTATTCCAGGCAAAATAACCCAGCAGCGAAGCAGCAAACAACGCGAACAAAAACAAATAGACCAGCGTCAAGCGGAACGCCGTGGTTCGGATCAGCTTACCGAATGCCGTCACGGATCATGTATCCCGCACCGCGTATCGTATGAAGCAGCGGCCGCTCGAAGCCCTTGTCGATCTTAGAACGCAACCGCGAAATGTGCACGTCGATGACGTTGGTCTGCGGATCGAAATGATAGTCCCAGACGTTTTCCAGAAGCATGGTGCGCGTTACCACCTGGCCGGCGTGCTTCATTAAATATTCCAGGAGCCGAAACTCGCGGGGTTGCAGCGTCAACTCGTCCTTGCCGCGGGCCACGCGATGCGAGAGACGATCGAGTTCGAGATCGCCGACCCGGTAGCTGGTTTCCTCCGCGGGGCCGCCGCGGCGACGCGACAATACCTCGACCCGGGCCAGCAGTTCGGCAAATGAATACGGCTTGGGCAGGTAGTCATCGCCGCCGGCGCGCAAGCCCTTGATGCGGTCGTCGACCTGTCCGAGCGCCGATAAGATCAATACCGGCGTACGATTGCCCTTTTCGCGGAGCACGCCGATCAACGACAGGCCGTCGCGTTTCGGCAGCATCCGGTCGATCACCAGCACGTCATAGTCGCCTGAATCGGCCATCGCCAGCCCTTCCTCGCCATCGCTGGCAAGGTCGGCGACGTAGCCGACTTCACGAAACGCCTTCACCAGGTAATCGGCGGATTCGCGGTCGTCTTCGATAATCAAGAGGCGCATTTGCGGGTCGGTCGCGATCAAGTGGGAGAGCCTCCTAACAGCATGGCGCGGCCGGTAACCTCATGCAAGGTGGCCTGCCGCCTCTGCCTTGCGCAAAAAAGCGGGCGGTGAAGCTGGGGGAACCTCACCGCCCTTTGAACCTTCCGACGGAGGGGGGCGTATTCCGCCGAAAGGAACCTTAAGGGAGCGGGCTTTTGACCCGCCCCCCGGAGAGGGCCGCCGGCGGGGGCGACAATGCCGGCGACACCCTCCATCTCGTAATGTGCTCAGCCCTTCGCCAGCGGTACAGCTACGAAGTGCAACGTACCGCCGCTCTTGACGCGCATCAGTACGCTGTTCTTGTTGTCGGAGGCTGCGGCTTTGATCGCCTCGCGCACGTCGCCGGCGCTGGTAACACTCTTTCCCGCCACTTCGAGAATAACATCGCCTTCCTTGAAGCGTTCCGCTGCCACGCTCTTTGGATCAACTTCGGTTACCACGACGCCGTCCTTGCCAGCACCGGCGACGCTGTCGGCGGGCGCGACCGTCAGGCCGAGCTTCGGCACTTCAGTACCGCGCGCGCTGCCCTTATCGCTGTCGTCGTCGGTATCGGCCTTGGCTTCCATCGAATTCGGCAGCTGGCCAAGGGTGAGGTTGATGACCTTGTCCTGACCCTTGTGCAGGACGTTGAGCTTAACCGAATTGCCAGGTGCGATGCCGCCGATGGTGCGGGCGAGCTCGCGGGCATCCTTGACGGTCTCACCATTCACCGCGGTGATCACATCGCCCGACTCGATGCCGGCCTTGGCCGCCGGTCCGTTGGCCTGGGGTTCAGCAACCAGCGCACCTTCCGCCTTTTTCAGCCCGAGGCTGTCGGCGATATCTGGCGTCACCGGTTGAATCTGGACGCCGATCCAGCCGCGGCTGACCGAGCCCTTGTCCTTGAGCTGGGCAATCACATTCTTCACGGTCGATGCCGGGATCGAGAATGCGATGCCGACGCTGCCGCCCGAGGGCGAATAGATCGCGGTATTCACTCCGATCACCTCGCCGTCGGTGTTGAAGGCTGGCCCACCCGAATTACCCTTGTTCACAGGCGCATCGATCTGGATGAAATCGTCATAGGGGCCGTTGCCGATGTCGCGTCCGCTGGCCGAGACAATACCGGCAGTAACCGTACCGCCCAGGCCAAAGGGATTGCCGACCGCGAGCACCCAATCGCCGATCCTGGGCTTGCCGTCGGAAAGCTTGGCGAACGGGAAATTTGAACCGCCCTCAACCTTGATCAATGCCAGATCGGTCCGGGCATCGGTTCCGATCACCTTCGCCTTGTAGATCTTGCCGTCGTCGGCTGTGACTTCAACCTTGTCGGCGCCGTCAACCACGTGATTGTTGGTAACCGCATAGCCGTCGGCGGAAATGAAGAAGCCGGAGCCTTGGCCGGTCACCGCGCCGCGCCCGCGGGGCGATCCGCGCAAGCCGGGCGGCAAACCATCCGGTCCGCCAAAGCGGCGGAAGAAACGCTCCATCGGCGAGCCCGGCTGGAACGGCGTGTCGTCGTTGTCACCGCTGTCGTCCTTGGCAAGCTTCTGGTTGATGTTGACCTTGACCGAAATCACCGAAGGTTTGACGCGTTCGACGATATCGGCGAAGCCGACGGGCTTCTCGACCTTGCGGACCTCGGTGTTGACCTGCGCATGAGCGGCGCTGCTGAAAATGTCAACCGGACCATGAGATGGTCCGAAACCATAGACAGCGACACCAAGACCGGCCACCACCGAAGCCATCAGCGCGAATTTGCGCGCCGAAAACAGCGAACGGCGGGGCGCACGGTAGGATGGGAGGGACGATAAATCGGTCGGACGGTCGTTCATGCATTGATCTCCAGGGCCTGAAATCGGTGATGCCAGCGGTGGGCACCTGACTGATCCACAAGATGGGGATTTCCGCGTTACAGCGCGCTGTCGAGGGAATTAAACTTTTGTAATGAAGGGGCTGGCGAATGCGGCAGTTTATCGCAGGGGGCGCCGCTGCGTCCGCTCCGGGTACGTCGATCTCGATCGGACCGCTTCGCCCTCAGGCTGCCTTCACGCTCATGATGAAGCCGTCGACTTCCCGTTTCAGGGTTTCGGCCTGCTGCGAAAGGTCGACGGCCGCATCCCGGGCATCGCTCGCCAGTCGCCCCGTTTCGGACGAAGTGGAAGTGATCTGGACGATATGATTTGAGACGTCCAATGTTCCCCGCGCTGCGACCTGCACGCTGCTAGAAATGTCCTGTGTGGCGCTGCGTTGTTGCGCGGTATCGATTTCAATGCCGGACATGATCGCGCTGATTTCTGCGATCGTGTTCGAGATGTCGCCCATCGCCTCCCGGGTATTGCCCGTGATGCCCTGAATGCTTGCGACGTGGGTGGAGATTTCTTCGGTGGCTTTGCTGGTCTGGTGCGCCAGATTCTTGACCTCTGAGGCCACCACCGCGAAGCCTTTGCCGGCCTCGCCAGCCCGCGCCGCTTCGATGGTGGCGTTGAGCGCAAGCAGATTCGTCTGTGACGCAATAGCCTGCACCAGTTGCACGACGGCACCGATCTTCTCGGCGGCCTCCGACAGCGCTTGAATCGTGTCGTGGCTCTTCCGGGCCTTCGCGGCCGCTCCTTCGGCACGTTGCGTGGCATCGGTAACGCGCCGGCTGATGGTGCCGATGGATGTTGTCATCTCCTCTGCCGAGCCGGCCACGGTCTGAACGCTGGTGCTGGCTTGGCTGGCCGCGCTGGCCACGGCATTGGCCTTGGCGTTGGTATCGTTGGCGGCTTGCGAAAGGGTTTCCGCATTGCTCTTCAGGCGGACCGCGGATGACGCGACGCTGCCGACAATACCGGCTACAAGGCCATCGAAACTTCGAATCTTCTCATCGAGATAGCGCGAGCGCTGGGCCTGATGCTGCGCTTCCTGCAATTTCTGATCGGTCAGGCGCAGGCGCTCGATCCCCGTTGTCTTAAAGACTTCCAGCGCGCCGGCGAGCAGGCCGATTTCGTTTGCGTTCCCCAATCCCGGGATGGCGGTTTGGTAGTTCTGGTCGGCGACCTCGCGCATCGCCTGCACGATAGCAACAAGTGGCCCCAGGATGCCGTTGCGGACGGCAAAATAAGTCATGAGGCAAACGATGGATGCAACAACCGTAATTGCGACGCACGCCATCAGAAAATAAGAAAATGCCGTCTGTGCTTCATGATAGATTTGCAGCGCATGTTCATGACTTGGGCCGCTCAGCGCGCCGAAGTCAGAAGACAGACTCGTGATTTCGTTGTTCAGATAAAGCACGGCGACAAATCCCGTGCCTCCGCCGAGCGCCAGCAGCAGCAGCAAGGCCGCCACCACGGCTCCGACGAGAAAGCGGATGGTCAAATGGCTGTCGCAGAACATGGGGGCACTCAGGCTGCAAGGGAAGCGGCAATTGAGCCTGAAGAAAAAACGTCAAAATTGCATGAACCCGACATGCCAGCGGCTTCGCCGCAAGCTTGCAACTCGTTCGCATCGGCCGCCAAGGAGCCCCGTAACTATACGGGCCTAGCCCGGTCTGTCCGCAGGCGTATCGGCCGACATAAGGGCCGCCAAGCGGGCTTCCTCGTCCGCCGTGAGGGTCGTTGCCACCCCCGCTCCGGCGGCGGCCGCCAAGCCGCGCCGCCGGCTGTTTATCCAAAGCGTGAGGCCGCCGCCGGCCAGCACCAAAGGCGGCAATAGCCATAGCAACACGGTTTGAAGTTCGAATCGCGGCTTCAAGAGCACGAATTCTCCGTAGCGCGCGACCAGAAAGTCGATCACCTGAGAGTCGCTGTCGCCGGCCGCGATCCGCTCACGCACCAAGAGCCGTAAATCGCGGGCCAAGGGCGCTTCGGAGTCGTCGATCGACTGGTTCTGGCACACCATGCAGCGCAGTTCCTGCGACAGATGGCGTGCGCGGGATTCCTTCCCAGGATCCGCCATGATCTCGTCAGGCTGCACGGCAAGGGCGCCCGATGCAGCAAAGGTTGCCACCGCCACAGCGAAGGAAACAGCAATCAGCTTCCGCACTCTATCTTTTCCTCATCGCAAGAAGCTACTCCGCAGCCTGCAATGCGCGCGGAACCTTGGCCGGCCGCGGCGCACCGACGCGCAGCCGCCGGTCGGACAGCGAAAGCATACCGCCGAATGCCATCAACACCGGGCCGAACCAGATCAGCAGCACCAGCGGCTTGTAATAGATCCGCACCGCGATCGCGCCGTCGGCAGCGGTGTCGCCAAGCGAGATATAGAGCTGGCTGGCGCCCCGCGACAGCAACGCGGCTTCGGTGGTCGAAGAGGCGCGAGCCGGGTAATTGCGTTTCGATGGTGTCATGACGTCGAGTAACCGACCGTCGAGCCTGACCGCAAAACGTGCCAACATCTCGCTATAATTCGGCCCTTGCCGTTGCGTCAGACCCTCGAGGGTCAGTTCGTAACCGGCAACCTTGGCGGTCGCATCAGCCTTCATCGATCCAATATATTCGCTGTTCCACGTGGTCTCGCAGACGATGCCGATAAGGGCGACGCCGACGCCCGCATGCGCGAACATCGTTCCCCAGTTCGAACGCGGCAAGCCGCGGGCGCGATGCATCGCGCTCCTGAAGGGCACACGCATCAGGCCGGTGCGCTCAATGAGGTCGGTCAGTGCCCCGGCGATGACGAAAACGCCGAGCCCGATCGCGAGCGGAGCGAGGGCGCTGCCGCCGCGGGCCCAGGCCCACACTACCGCGATCGCGACCAGCGCCAGCGCGCCGGCAGCCATCAGGCGTTGCGCTGCACCGAGCAGATCACCGCGCTTCCATGCCAGCAACGGCCCGAACGGGACTGCGATCATCAACGGCAGGAATAACGGGCCGAAGGTGAGGTTGAAAAATGGTGCGCCGACCGAGATCTTGTCGCCGGTCAGCACTTCCAGCGCCAGCGGGTACAGCGTTCCGACGAACACCGTCGCGCAAGCCGTTGTAAGGAAGAGATTGTTGAGTACCAGGGCACCTTCGCGCGAGATCGGCGCAAACAGACCGCCCTGCTTCAGTGTTGAGGCGCGCAAGGCGTAAAGCGAAAGCCCACCACCGATGAAGATACAGAGGATCAAGAGGATGAATACGCCACGTGTCGGATCGGTGGCGAACGCGTGCACCGACGTCAGTACGCCCGAGCGCACCAAGAAGGTGCCAAGCAGCGACAACGAGAAGGTCAGGATCGAAAGCAGGATGGTCCAGACCTTGAGCGCGTTACGCTTCTCCATCACCAGCGCGGAATGGAGCAGCGCGGTGCCCGCAAGCCAGGGCATCAATGAGGCGTTCTCGACCGGATCCCAGAACCACCAGCCACCCCAGCCGAGTTCGTAATAAGCCCAATAAGAGCCCATCGCGATACCGAGCGTGAGGAATATCCACGCCACCAGCGTCCAGGGCCGCACCCAACGTGCCCACGCGGCGTCGATCCGGCCCTCGATCAGGGCTGCCACGGCAAAGGAAAAAGAAATGGAGAATCCGACATAGCCGAGATAGAGCATCGGCGGATGCACCGCGAGACCGATGTCCTGGAGCACCGGATTGAGATCGCGGCCCTCGATCGGCGGATTGGCGATGCGCAGGAAGGGGTTCGAGGTGATCAGGATGAAAAGATAGAATGCACTGGCGATCCAGGCCTGCACCGCCAATACATGGGCGCGCAGCGACAGCGGCAGGTTATTGCCGAATGCCGCAACCATGGCGCCAAACAGGGCCAGGATCGAAACCCACAGCAACATTGAGCCTTCGTGATTGCCCCACACGCCGGTGATCTTATAGAGCAACGGCTTCAGCGAATGCGAATTCTCGTAGACATTCACGACGGAGAAATCCGACGTCACGTGCAGGGTGACGAGTGCTGCGAACGACAAGGCCACGAACAGCAACTGGGCCAGCGCGCTCGACCGTGCGATGTTCATCAGGGCGGGATCGCGCCAGCGCGCGCCCAGTATAGGCAGCGTGGACTGGATCAGGGCCAAGGCCAACGCCAGCACCAGTGCATAATGTCCGGCTTCCGCGATCATTGCGAAACTCCCTGCCCGTCCTGTACCGCGTGCACCGCCGCCTGCGCTCCCGCACGATCCGCGGGCTTCTTGCTGTAGTCGTCTTTCCAATGCCCCTGTTTCTTGAGTGCATCGGCGACCTCCTTGGGCATATAGGTCTCGTCGTGCTTGGCGAGCACGGTGTCGGCCTCGAACACGCCGGATGGGTCGAGTGCGCCCTCTGCGACCACTCCCTGCCCTTCGCGAAACAGGTCGGGAAGAATCCCTCTATAGGCAACCGGCAACTTGGCGCTGCCGTCAGCCACTTCAAACCTGACCGCAAGGTTGTCGCCGCGCACCAGCGAACCCGGCTCGACCATGCCACCAAGCCTGAATCGTTTACCCGGCGGAATATGAACCTCCGCCACCATCGCCGGCGTCGAGAAAAATACGATCGAATCGCGCAGCGCATTCAAGATCAGCGCGACGGCGACCGCCAGCACCGCGAGCGCGCCGCCGATGAGTGATAAACGTCGCTTCTTGCGCGTCATGCCAGGCCTCTCATCATCCCCATGATGTCGTCCGCACCATGCGACCTAAATCTCTCCATGATATAGTCCGAAAACCGCTTCGCGCCTTTCGGCATCATGCCTAGCCATCGAGGCCCAGATTTTTCAGGCCCTCGTTCAGTTGCCGCAACCGCTCCGTGTCCCCGGCAACCGCCTGACGGGCGTCGGTCAGCGCACCCATGGCCTTGTCTCGGTCACCCAACACCATATAGGCCTTTACCAGTCGCAGCCATCCCTCCACATCGTCGCCGTTTTGCTTCAATCGGCTGGCGAGGCGGTCGACCATGCCACGGATCATCGCGTTGCGGTCGGTCTTGTTCATATCGTTCGCGGCAGCCACCTGCTCGGCCGACGGCGCGGGGGCTTTGGTGGCCCCGGCTCTGTCCAGCGCAGCCTGGACCAGCGGACGCCAAGGCGCGTCCGCCGGAGCCTTGGCCAGCATCGTCCGCCAGATCGACGCCGCCTCGGCGAGATGGCCGTCCTGCTGGGCTGCGAGCCCAAGGAAATAGTTTGCCTTGGCCTGGTCCGCATCCAGGGCGACGGCGCGTTCGAATTCCGCCTTGGCCTCCGAGGTGACGACGCCACCCGCGGCCGCAGCGATGGCTTCGCCGAGATCGGCGCGGCGCTCGGAACTCTCGCCGCCATAGGTGATCGAATTGCGGTAAGCCCGGACCGCATCGTCATAGCGGCCGAGCCTTGCCAGCGCCGGCGCCAGCACGGTCCAGCCGCGGCCGTCGGTCGGATGTTGTTCCAGGTGCCGCTCGACTTGCGCCACCAGATTATCGAACGGCTGGTTGACGTCGGGCGCGCGGGCGCGCTGTGCCAGCGGAAAATCACCGAGTCGCGGCGAGCCGAGCGGAAGATAGATCGCAATCGCCACGATCGGCAATCCCAATAGCGCTGCAACGGCCGCCAAACGCCGCAATCCGGTGTTCGATGCCGTCGCCGGATCGCGCTGACTGTCCGCGGCCGCCAGTAGCCGACGGCCGATTTCAGTACGCGCGGCCTCTGCTTCTGGAGCCGCGATCAATCCCGTGGCAAGGTCGCGATCGACTTCAGCCAGTTGATCCCGGTAGACCAAGGTCTCGCTGCCGCTGAGGTGGGGCCGGCCGGCACGGCCCAGCGGCCACAGCACCGCGAAGATTGCCGCCGCCGTCATCAGCGCGAACAGGAACCACAATGTCATTTAGCCGGTTCCAATGAACAGGCGCCCCATCACGACGCCGATACGCCGCTTTACACCACTGGTGGCAAACCGGGCAATTACCAAATTTCAATTTAGCGTGGTGACAAAAAGTGCTTAAAAATCCGATAGTTAATAAGGCGCGGACTGGCCTCGACAAGGCCTTGTTTTGCCCCTGTTTACATGACGGTTTGGCAGATACGCCGCCGGGCGCCGTGGTTTCGAGGATGCGGTTGGATGGGGCTATGGCAGGCGACTGGTCGCATCGGGGAGCGCGACGTTCGCCGGGAAGATCGTATCTCGCCTCTCAACCTGCGCGCGAAGACTTGCGCTCGCCGGTCATGGCATTGTCAGCCGCCCTGCTCATCAATGACGCATAGTCGGGACCGAACAATACCTCACAGAAGCGGATCGCGGCGGCGACCTGCATTTGTCGGTAGGCTCGGGCCCTGGCGTCGCCGCCGCGCAGCGATTGCACCAGAGCCTCGGTCGAATGCTCGACACTTTGCTGCAGTTCCGAATAAGTCCGCAGCGTCACTTCGTTGATCGCAAGTTCGCTGGCATAGGTCCGGCACACCGCGACAAAATCGATCAAGGCCGCGGTCTCGTCGACTTCCCCGCTATCGATGCTGGCGCCAGCCGGGATTTCCTTGTCCGGGCGCTGGCGCAACAGGCGCCGCACACGCCCCGGCACGCTGTCGATTTCCGATTGCAGGGCGTTGGAAATATCGGCCCGGATTGCCGCCAGTTGCCTGCCCCACGCCGAATCGTTGCGCAGGTCCAGCTCGGTCCGCAAGCCGCGCACTCCGTCGTGAAGATTTTTGAGATGCTCAGGGACGTTTTCGAAATGACCGCGCTTGATATCCGACCGCAGGCTGGCCGCCAGGATCGACAGATCATGCAGCGTCATCGTGACGGCAACCCCATAGGAAGTGGCGGCAACGCGGATTTCATCGTCGGACCCCGCCATCTTGAGGGCGAGGCGGATAATCTGCCACGGTGCGCTCAACCGCTGCATCACAAGCGAAAGCGCGAACGGCAGCATCATTGGCGTTTGCAGCAAAGGAACGGCAAGCGCACTGCTCACCGTCGCAATCTGCGAATCTGCAAAAATATGCAGATAGCTCGGAAGCTTGGAATTGAGCGCATCCAGCGTTTCGCGAGCCTGCAAAACCGAACCGATCGGAAGCAGATCCTCGATCACCTCGGGTGGACCGACGCGGGCCAGCCCGCGCTGCTTGTCGCCGCCGGATCCCGGCGAGGCGATCCGGAATATCGCTTCAGAGGCCGCCAGTTGCAGCTTACGGACTTCCAATTCCAGTTCGGATGCCGTTGTGGTGTCGCGCGCACGCCGCAGCCCAGCCTGGAACTCGCGCGTCTGGTCCGGAGCGCCGTCGCGGAGCAGCCATTGCCACACCGGCAGCAGCGACGAGCGACGAACCTGCCCGGGGCGGACCGGAAGCTTACCCTCGATCAGAAATGGCTCTAGCGGACGGAACAGCAATCGCGCCGCATCTTCGTTGCGCGGCTGCGGCTCTTCGTCGGTTCTGCGCACGAGCTTGCGAAGCTGTTCCAGCACCACGCTGGCAAGCGTGGTGTCCTGGCCACGTTCAATGGCGCGTTCGAACTCCCGCATCAGCAGCGCCTGCGACTGGGGCGGAAGCTGCCCGAGATAATCCTTCAGCCGCTCGATCGATTTCTGGCTCATCCGCCCGGCATGCAAATGTGTGTCGCACGGACGGCAAGACGCGTCCGCTGGTCAAGATGATATATGCCCCTGCGTTAAGAAGCCCTTTAGGAATGCCAAAATTGCGGGGGCTTCAACCGGCGCCGGTCCAGACCGCGCCCGGGCCTCACGCCCCCGGCAGCACCAGCTCCGCCCGCAGCCCCCCGATTGGTGCGGCGCCGAGCGACAGGCTGCCACCATACAAGGCCGCGAGATCGATAACGATCGATAGCCCCAGCCCGGAACCCGGCTTGGACTCATCCAGCCGCTGGCCGCGGCGGGAGACCTGCGCGCGCTCTGCCGCCGATAGGCCGCGCCCGTCGTCGTCGACGATGATTCGCAGCATCGATCCACCTCCGGGCTCGTGGGGCGGTTCCGCCAGAACTTCAATAGACACCCGCGACCCCGCCCATTTGCAGGCATTGTCGACGAGATTGCCGGCCATCTCCTCCAGATCCTGCCGCTCGCCGCGAAATTTCGCCCGCGGGTCGGCGTCGACTAGGATAGAGATGTCGCGACCGCGATGGATCTTCTCCATGGTCCGTCGCAGGGCCTCTATCGCAGGCGCGACCTCGGTAACCGTACCGACGATGGTAGGACGGGCGGCGATCCGGGCGCGCTCCAGATGGTGTGCGAGCTGGTCGCGCATCACATCGGCCTGCTCCAGCACCTTCACTGCGAATGGATCCGCGGCATGCGCGGAAGCTTCGTTGACGATCACTGACAGCGGCGTCTTGATGGCGTGCGCGAGATTGCCGACATGGGTGCGCGCGCGCTCGACGATTTCGCGATTGGCCTCGATCAGCGCGTTGGTCTCGCGCGCCAGCGGCGCGATCTCGACTGGAAATTCGCCCACGAGCCGCTCGGCGCGACCGGAGCGAATGTCGGCGATCGAATCTGAGATGCGCTTCAGCGGCGCCAGACCGAAGCGGACCTGGAAGATCGTGGTCAGCACCAAAACGATCGAAAGCGCCGCGAAGGTGCCCACCAGGTAATAATCGAAGCTGCGGGTTTCGTCGAAGATCTCGCTGGCATCGCCGGCCACACTGACCAGAAATTTGCCGTCGGCGCCGAGATCGACCGGCCGCTCCACCATTCGCAACCTCTGGCCTTCGGGACCGTCGACATAGCCGACGCGAATGCCCGCCGCGGTCAAATCCACTCCCTGATCCTCTAGCTTGGGAAGTTTCTTGTCCCATAACGAGCGGGAAGCGCGCACATCGGGCTTATCGGAGTCGGTGCGGGTGATCTGCCAATACCATCCCGAAAGCGGCAATTCGAATAACGGCTCGCCCAACGACTGGAACTGATGGTCGGGCGGTTCGTCGGGCGTTGCAACTTCCGCGATCAGCGTCCGGAGATACAGGTTGAGACGGCGGTCAAAGGCGCGCTCCGTTGCGTCGCGATAGACCGACGACAGCACGATGCCGGTGATGGCCAGGATCACCACCACCCATGCGGTCGCCGACAGGAACAGTCGGGTGGCAAGCGAGCTGGCGCGCATCACCGCATGATTCCAAAGCGCATGATCCCGGCCCACGACCCGAAGAGGGGATGGCGTTTTTCACACAAGTTCATGCTCGAACAAAGCCTAAGAGCGCCCGACGATCAATAGGTTGATCAAATACCTGGCGATGGCGGCGTCAGCAGATAGCCAAGTCCGCGGACGGTCTGGATGATATCGACTTCCAGCTTCTTGCGGATACGTCCGACGAACACTTCGATGGTATTGGAGTCGCGGTCGAAGTCCTGGTCGTAAAGATGCTCGACGAGTTCGGTGCGCGACACTACTCGGCCGGCATGGTGCATGAGATAGGCCAGCAGCCGGTATTCGTGCGACGTCATCTTGATCGGATTGCCGGATACGCTGACCCGGCCGGTGCGCGTATCCAGCGAGACCGGCCCACAGGTCAGTTCCGACTGGGCATGGCCGGCGGAGCGGCGCAGCAACGCGCGAATCCGGGCAAGCACTTCCTCGAGGTGGAAGGGTTTCGCGACATAGTCGTCAGCGCCGGCATCGAAACCCTGCACCTTGTCGCTCCAGCGGTCGCGCGCGGTGAGGATCAGGACCGGCATCGCGCGCCCGTTGCGGCGCCAAGCCTCCAACACCGAGATGCCATCCATTTTAGGCAGACCGATGTCGAGAACGACCGCATCATACGGCTCATTCTCTCCGAGATAATGCCCCTCTTCGCCATCATAGGCGCGGTCGACCACGTAGCCGGCGTCGGTCAGCGCGGTAGTGAGCTGACGGTTCAGATCGGGATCGTCTTCGACGACGAGCAGGCGCAAGTTGATCTCCAAATTCGAACTGCACGAAATCCGCCGTCAATTGAGCCCGGCCGGCGTGAACGGCCTATGAACAGGGCGATCCCGCGGGTTACTTTTTCTTAACATCCACCATGTGCGACGACCGCAGCGTCTTTGCCGTCGGCGCGACCGCGCCGCGCCGGCTTATCCTCAACGCCCAACATGCCCGCACGGCCGCCGCAGGCAATCCCTGGATGCGCGCATCTAGTGCCCAGCCGAGGGTCCTTTGACCACGATCAGATCGACGGGACCGCCTGGACTATCATCATCGAATACCCCGATCGACAGCCGTCCGGTCCGCCATGCGAGCGTGTCCAGGTTGGTGCGACCTTGATAGAGCAGCGGCCCCTCCGGGGCATTATCATGGCCGTGAACCACGTGGCGGTTGCCGAAACCATCGGAAAACCCCTTCGGATAGCGCTTGGTCAGAAGCGTCACCTCGCTCTGCCGGTCGAGCGCGACGGCGGGGTCCAAACCGGCGTGAACGTAAACACGGTGGGCGTCGACATACATCGGCCGCAGTCCATCGAGCCATGCGCGGTGGGCCTGCGGCACTGCGGCCGGATCGCCACCATAGGAGCAAAGTGCCGCGTCACCGCCTTTGTCCATCCACGCCGCCATCTTCGAGGGATCTCGCAACGCCTGCGCCATCAAGGCATCATGGTTCCCCTTCAGCTCAACCAGCTTCCAGCCATCGCCGACGCCCGCCAGGAGCCGGTCGATGACCTGTCGGCTGTGCGGACCCTTGTCGACATAGTCGCCGAGCGTAACGATTATGCCGGCAGCGCCCCCGGCGTGCGAGGTTATGGCAACCAGACCCTTGCTGAGCAGGTCGGATCTGCCGTGAATGTCCGGGACGACGTAAGTGAGACTCATGTGCTGTCATATTTCCGACGCGTCAAACCGCGGTGGGAGCCATCCATTCCCGGAATGACCCGGCGCCGCGACGAGCACAATGATCAAGATTTCCAAGCTAACCGGTCAAAGCAGCCCGGCTCAAACTATATCGGCTGGTGGTCTTGAAATCCGCCCAACGCCGCAGCCCTCAGGGACTTGAACCGGGCGATGGTGATGGCAAGTTCCCGCAGCCGTCGTTGTCCGTTTGCAATTTCGATGCCGAACAGGTCTTGCTGGCGACTATCGAGCGCTTCCCGCTCCAGATATTCGTCGGTGCCATTTCCCAGGGTCAGGGCCGCGCGCGCCAGCACGTCCTCCACCCGGTGGACAAGGCCGGCCTGTTCCTGTTCTGCCGCACCCAACTGGCTTTCAATCGCCTCCAAAATGGAGTTCATCCGCAAGCGGTCGGTTTCAGCATCTCGATCGGCGGAGCGCGCCTTAAAGACCTGATCGCCGAGGTGCCTCCTAAGGTAGCCCGCAGGAGCCCGCAAGAAACGCATCTGATTATGCCCGGTCGAAAGCGCAGCCATGAAGTTCAACGTCGTTCAAGACACTCGATCTCGGTTAAGAATTCTTCAACCGGGCCGAAACTTCATCAGCTTCCCGCTCTGGAATTGCGCCAGTTGGAACCTTTCTATCTGCGATCGTCGGTTCCGCGCCTCAGACGCGAAAAAACACAAACCACACGACGCCGAGAAGCAGCATCGCCAGACCGGTTGAGACCGCGAGCAACGCCAGCACCGACGGTCCGGGCTCCGCCTGCCGTGCTTCGGTCGGAGTTTCGATAATCTGATCGCGCCGTCTCGTTGCCATGGTGACCTCGATTCCGTGATGTCGCGCAGAGCGCCTGCCGATCCCAGGGCTCTCATTCCGGATCAATGCGCCATATCAAATGGTGTTCCGGGCATCGCTCGCGGCGCTATCAAGTCGGCTCGGCCGACAAAGCCGATTTTGGTTTGCGCCGCAGCAGCCAAGTCACGGTTAACGCCGTTTAAGAGAATCCTTCTCACTCGCTTGAAAGCCTGCCCCCAGGTGATATCGTTGGTCCCGCCCCGTTGCGTCTCCGGAGTATCCCATGGCCCCCCGCGCCAACTGGAAGGGCTTCTTGCGCCTTTCGCTTGTGACTTGTCCGGTCGCCCTCTACCCGGCGACCTCGGATACCGAAAAGGTCAGCTTCAACCAGATCAACCGCAAGACCGGCCATCGCATCAAATATGCCAGGGTCGATGCCGATACCGGCGAGGAAGTCGCCTCCGAAGATATCGTCAAGGGCTACAAGGTCGATACCGACACCTACATTGAGGTGTCGAAAGACGAACTCGACGACATCGCCCTGGAGTCGACCCACACCATCGAGATCGACGAGTTCGTGCCCAAAACCGAGATCGACAGCCGCTATCTGATCCGTCCCTATTACCTCGTGCCCGACGGCAAGGTCGGCCACGATGCCTTCGCGGTGATCCGCGAAACCGTCCGCAGCATGAACAAGGTCGCAATCGGCCGCGTGGTACTGACCAACCGGGAACACATCATCGCGCTGGAGCCGCTCGGCAAGGGCTTGATGGGAACGCTATTGCGCTACCCCTACGAGGTACGCGGCGAGCAGGATTATTTCAGCGACATCCAGGACGTGAAAGTCACCAAGGACATGCTCGATCTCGCCAGGCACATCGTCGAGAAGAAATCGGGCGAGTTCGAACCCGACAAGTTCGAGGACCACTACGAATCCGCCCTGATCGATCTCATCAACAAGAAACGCAGTGGCGTAAGCATCGCGGCGAAAGCGGCGCCGAAATCGAGTGGCAACGTCATCAATCTGATGGACGCGCTGAAACGCAGCCTCGCTAGCGAGAAAGAGCCCGCGGCTCCGGCAAAATCCAAGGGCAAAAAGCCGCGCAAGGCCGTCGCCGGCCAGCGCGAGATGCTGCTGCCGATCAGCGGCAAGCGCGCCAAGGAAGAACCGCGGGTACAGCAGCCGAAGCAAGAGGCAAAGAAAGCCGAGAAGCCGGTCCGCGGGCCCACCCGCTCCAAGAAAGCCGGATAGTGCGACGGCTTCCGCGAGGTGATTGATCGGCCCGGCGAGGTCAGCTGAGCGCCACCCCTGCTATTTCAGCGACGTGTTCACCGAGGTAAATTTAGCGTTAAGGGTGGTGCCTATACTATTGATGGCGGTGATGATCACGATGCTGAGGCCGGCCGCGATCAAGCAATATTCGATCGCGGTCGCGCCGGATTGATCGCGCAGGAATCTCGAAACCCGCTGCAGCATGCTAAACTCCCGTGTCGAGACGGCGCGGGCATCCTGCCGCGTCAATACTGGTTGCCATCTAGGATTGGACCGGTCCGCAAAAGCCGCCATTTATGCCAAAGGACTTGTTAAGCTAGCTGGCTTGCCAAATGAAAAAGCAAGCGACTCCAATATCGTTTTTGAGGCTCTTTGTCGGATTTCTTCCGACGGCATTTACCGTCGCTCGCCTCAGTATTAGTACCAGGGCAAACGTTTACTTCTGGTTTCTCGGGCTGGCCTCACATGGGGGGCCTGATGGCCATGCCCGGAGTACGACGTCATGTCAGCGCAGCAGCGGGAGTTGGGGAAGAACTATATCGGTATTCTCTGCGAAGCGGCAGTAGAGCCGCGTATCCCGGAGTTACCGAAATCTGACCGGCTCCTGAAGGACTATTTAATCGATCTGATCGCCGCCGCGCTGAGGCGGCGGTCGAGCTAAGCCTCCTGTATCGTCCTGTCCGGAGCCGGAATGTCCTAAATCAGCAACGTTGAGGCCATCCGACCGCGATGCAAAGCGAGATGGCAGAACTTCCGCGAATAGCGGCGCAGCCGCTTTACCGATCGGCCGTTTCCTGTTCCAACTAGCCCTGTCAGGCCGAGTCCAACATCGGTCATTTTTTCAGGGAGGGGTCGACATGAAACTCGGCACCGCGATCGCGGAAATCATGAAGCGCGAGGGGATAGCGATTCTCTGCGGCTATCCGGTCAATCATCTCATTGAGTATGCCGCCAATGCCGATATTCGCCCGGTCATGGTGCGGCAGGAGCGCATCGGGCTGCATATGGCGGATGCGATCTCCCGGGTCACTTCCGGACGCACCATCGGTGCTTTCTGCATGCAACATGGCCCCGGTGCCGAAAACGCCATGGGAGGTGTTGCACAATGTTATGGCGAATCCGTACCGGTGCTGGTGCTGCCGATGGGCTACGCACGGCGGCTCGCCAACATCGAGCCGAACTTCAATTCCAGCCAAGCGATGCGAGCCTTTGCCAAGTCAGCCGAGCCGATCAATATCGCGTCCGAAGTCTGTAACATTTTTCGCCGCGCCTTTACGAAACTGAAAAATGGCCGCGGCGGCCCGGTCATCGTGGAAATTCCGGCCGACATGTGGAATGAGGAAGTGCCGGAGCCGCTGAACTATACACCGGTACTGCGCACCCGCTATGGCGCCGACCCCCGGCATATCAGGGAAGCGGCGGCACTACTGATTAAGGCCAGGCGGCCCGTAATCTATGCCGGCCAGGGCGTGCATTATGCCCAGGCGTGGCCGCAGCTGCGGCGGCTGGCCGAGCGGCTCGCCATCCCGGTCACCACAAGCCTGGGGGGTAAATCGGCGTTTCCGGAGACCCACCCGCTATCGCTAGGCTCGGGTGGCCTCGCCATGCCCCGCACGGTGCCGAAATTCCTTGCCGAGGCCGATCTGATTTTCGGGATCGGCTGCTCGTTCACCGAAACATCGTTCGGCGTCGCGATGCCCAAGGGCCGGACCATCATTCATTCGACGCTGGACCCCGCCCATCTCAATAAGGATGTCGAGGTCAGCGTCGGATTGGTCGGCGATGCCGGCCTGGTGCTCGATGCACTGCTGGAAGAGATCGGCAACAGCGTGAGCTCTGACCGCGATGCGAGCGATGTAACCGCCGCTATCGCCGCGTCGCACCGGGAGTGGCTGTCGAAATGGATGCCGAAGCTGGTCAGCAACGACACGCCCTTGAATCCCTATCGCGTGCTGTGGGATCTGCAGCACACCGTTGACCTCGCCAACACCATCATCACCCATGATGCCGGTAGCCCTCGCGACCAGCTGTCGCCGTTCTGGAAGCCGGTCGAGCCGCTGTCCTATATCGGCTGGGGCAAGACCACCCAGCTTGGCTATGGCCTCGGCCTTGCCATGGGTGCCAAACTGGCAAAACCTGAAAAACTCTGCATCAATGTCTGGGGCGACGCGGCGATCGGCTTTACGGGCATGGATTTCGAGACCGCGGTGCGAGAACGGATCCCGATCATGTCCATTCTTCTGAACAATTTCAGCATGGCGATCGAATTGAAGGTAATGCCGATCTCGACGGAAAAATACCGCTCCACCGACATTTCCGGCGACTACGCCGCGATGGCACGGGCCTTCGGCGGCTACGGCGAGCGGGTGACGCAGCCGGAAGACATCATCCCCGCGATCAGGCGCGGCATCGCGAAAACCATGGAGGGCATCCCGGTGCTGCTGGAGTTCATCACCTCCAAGGAGACCGAGGTCTCACGTCCCGGCACTTGAACGCTTCAGACCAGGCAGACCGCGCGACCTCACGGTTTGAAAAACGCCGGATCGTTCAGCGCCTTGATCATGGTGTCGACCATGTCGGCGGCATCGTGGTCTTCGCGCTCTTCCAGAAGCTCCCACATCTTGCGCAAATTGGCACGCATTGGGGCCTTCAGCGAGGGATCGCGTTCGATCAGAGTCCGCGCGATGCAGAAGGCTATGGCTTCCGTGCCCATCCGTGTCTGCTCAATTGAGGGTTTGCTCATGCTCAGGCTCCTGGTCGATTGCATCGAATGATTATTCGGCGCCGCTGTTAGACCAAATGTCCGGGCGGTGATAGCCACCGGCCGAGGCACGGTCTGCAAATCGAAAAGACACAAGCCCTACTCGGTCGCCTCGACCGGCTTGGGCGGACCGGACAGCGGTCTCTCTTCCATCACCACCATGCACAGGGATGCCAAAGCAAGCATCGCCGCGGCGGCGGCGAACACATAACGGAATGCCATGACCATATCGGCGGCCGCGATCGCGCCCGCCGGTCCACGATGCTCTCCGCCCAGCGAGATATTGGCGCCCAGCGCCATCAGCAGGATCGCCGTGAAAGCTGCGACCGTGAACGACGCCATCAGCGCGCGGAAGAAATTCATCGCCCCGGTGGCCGTGCCGACCTGCGCGCGTGCGACCGAGTTCTGGATCGAGACCACGCTGACCGGAAATGTCGTCCCGAGCCCAAGCGCGAACAGCGATAGCAGTACCAGCAGCGCCCAGAGCGGCAGCAGCGTGAATAGCGTCATTGCCAGTGCCGCCAGCGCCGCGCAAGCGGTGCCTGTGGTCGCGACCCACTTGTAGTGCCGGGCTCGCGCCATGGTGCGGCCGGCGATGGCGGCGCCGATCGTTGTAACAGCGGCCAGCGGAATCAGGGCCAGCCCGCTTTCGCTGGCGCTGAGGCGATAGACAACCTCGTAGTACAGCGGCAGATTGACGATCAGTCCGATCATCGCGCCCATCGCACAACCGCCGGCAACCGTCGCATAAGGCACGACCGTTCCCCCCAAAAGCGGGAGCGGCAGGAACGGCTCTTCCGCAAAGCGGGCATGCCACACGAAAGCGCAGGCGAGCAGGACGGCCGCGGCGATCATCGCCGTGATCGTGGGCGACAGCCAGAGATAGCGGTTGCCTCCCCACGTCAGCACCAGCATGAAGATGACGGCGGAGGCCATCAGCAGCGTGCCGCCGAGCCAGTCGACCCTGCGTCTTCTGTGAAACGCCGGGATCTTGCCCATCTTGGGCACCAGTAGCGCCAGCGATGCAAGCCCGAGCGGCAGGTTGATCCAGAAGATCATCGACCAGTGCAAATGCTCAGCAAAAATGCCGCCGAGGATCGGGCCGCCGATCCCCGCCGCGGTCCATACGCCGCTGAAATAAGCCTGGTACTTGCCGCGCTCGCGCGGCGTGACGATGTCTGATATTATGGTTTGCACGATCGGTAGAATGCCGCCACCGCCGAGGCCTTGCAGGCCGCGCCCCATGATCAGGACCGTCATGTTCGGTGCCAGCGCACACACCAACGAACCCACGATGAACAGGCTAAGGGCGGAGATGATCGTGGCGCGACGCCCATAGATGTCGCTGAGCGAGCCGAAGACCGGCGCCACGGCGGTCGAAGCCAGAAGATAGGCGGTGACAACCCACGACAGGCTGGAGACATTGCGGAATTGTTGACCAATGGTCGGCAGCGCGGTGGCGACGATGGTCTGGTCGAGGGCGGCCAGGAACATTGTCAACATCAGGCTCATCAGGAGGGTGCGAACCTCGCGCTCGGTCAGCGGCGCACGCGGCGCAATCGGCGGCGCATCTGCTACGTCGATAACCTCAGCCGGCAGACCCGGCAGGTCGGCGGCGATCGTTTTGGGCAATGTCTGTTGCTCGGCCGGTTGACGGCTGTGCCGTTCGAACTTGTTCATCGGGATGTATCGAGTGTTAGCGCGACGCCAGACTGCAAAGAATGGCTGATTGAACATTCAGTGTATAAACCAAAATGCCAGCCTTGGCGGCAAGTTGCACGCATGGGTGCCTCCCATGTAGCCATCATCGCGATCGCGTGATCAGCTTTGCGGCCTCTTTTTGAGGCGCGCCCGCTTCGGCAACAGCGCCGGCCACTGCACGATGTGATCTTCTAGGTCGGCATCCGCGATCTCGTTCTCGGTCCCCTGCACCCGCCCGCGAACCGAGACGCCAGCTTCGTGAACCGTATTCGGATTCCCCGAAATCAAGGGATGCCACCAATAAAGGTCGCGACCCTCGGCCACGAGCTTGTAGGCGCAACTCGGCGGCAGCCAGTTCAGGGTTCGCACGTTGTCCGGCGTCAGCCGGACGCAGTCCGAAACCTTTTCGGTCCGATTTGAGTAGTCCTTGCAGGCGCACAGACCGGCGTCCAGGAGCTTGCAGGAAATGTGGGTGAAATAGATCTTGCCGGTATCCTCGTCCTCAAGCTTTTCCAGACAGCAGCGTGCGCAGCCGTCGCAAAGGCTTTCCCATTCGACTTCGGACATCTCCTCCAAAGTCTTGGTTTTCCAGAAGAATCCCTCCTGGGGCGAGGACGGCTTGGGCTGCGCGGGCATGGGTTCCTGACATAATTCCGAGGCGGCGGAGGCTTAGAGCCCTTTTTGGGGCCTCAGCGGCCTCGCCGCAAGTGGCGCCCATAAAAGCCGGTACGGCATTAGGCCTGCTGTTCAAAATCCTAGCAGCACCATTGGTTTGTGGTCTCCGCTCGGTTAGAACTCGGGCCAGAGTCCCCAATGGCGCAAAAGCGCCTTGGGTTTGCCGCAACATTCCCGCAAGACGTCTCGATCGTGCCCAGCCGGGCCGCTCGAGCGCTTACGAACTGACCAAAGGCTCCGGTGCGCCAGATCGTACCACCGCAATGGAAGACTAAAATCCGGCACTGGATGCTGGATTTCGATGCGCGCATCGATTCGACCTTGTTCTCGACCGGGGTCGGCGCGCGTGAACTGTACGAGCGGTTCTCGACCTTCATGGATCGTTTCTATGTCGGGGGCTGGAAGCGCTGGGTCATTATCGAACCGCTGGCGGAGGCCGCCACCATCGGGCTCGCCGGCCTGGTCCTGCTGCTGGCGCTCGCGGTGCCGGCCTTCCGCCAGACCGCCGACGACGACTGGCTCAAGAAATCCGATCTCGCGGTAACGTTCCTCGACCGCTACGGCAATCCGATCGGAAGCCGCGGCATCAAGCACAATGATTCCATACCGCTGGAGGATTTTCCGGACAATCTGATCAAGGCGACGCTGGCCACCGAAGACCGCCGTTTCTACGATCATTTCGGCATCGACGTCGCCGGTACCTTTCGCGCGCTGATCACCAACGCGGAGGCTGGCGGCGTAAGACAGGGCGGTTCGTCGATCACCCAACAGCTGGCTAAAAACCTGTTTCTAAGCAATGAACGCACCATCGAGCGCAAGATCAACGAGGCATTTCTTGCGATCTGGCTGGAGACCCGGCTCTCCAAGAACGAAATCCTGAAACTTTATCTCGACCGCGCCTACATGGGCGGCGGAACCTTCGGCGTCGATGGCGCCGCGCATTTCTATTTCAACAAGTCGGTCCGGGACGTCAATCTCGCGGAGGCCGCAATGCTGGCCGGGCTGTTCAAGGCGCCCACCAAATACGCGCCGCACATCAACCTGCCGGCGGCGCGCGCCCGCGCCAACGTGGTGCTGGACAATCTGGTCGACGCCGGCTTCATGACCGAAGGCCAGGTGTTTGGCGCGCGGCGAAATCCGGCCACGGCGGTCGACCGCCGCGACGAAAATTCACCGAACTATTATCTGGACTGGGCGTTCGACGAGATGCGCCGGCTGGTCGATACCTTTCCGAAATCCTACAATGAACGCGTTTTCGTGGTCCGCACCGCGATCGACATGAACGTGCAGCGGGCCGCCGAAGAAGCCATCGAAAACCAGCTGCGCCAGTTTGGCCGCGACTACCACGCCACCCAAGCCGCTACCGTGGTCGCCGATCTTGACGGCGGCGTCCGTGCGATGGTCGGCGGCCGCGACTACGGCGCCAGCCAATTCAACCGCGCCACCGACGCCTATCGACAGCCCGGCTCATCGTTCAAGCCTTACGTTTACACCACCGCCCTGATGAACGGCTTCACGCCTAATTCGATCGTGGTCGACGGCCCGGTCTGTATCGGCAACTGGTGTCCGCAGAATTACGGCCACTCTTATTCCGGTGCGGTCACGCTGACCCAGGCGATCACCCGCTCGATCAACGTCGTGCCGGTCAAGCTGTCAATTGCTCTTGGCGGTAAATCGCCCAATCCGGCCAAAGTTGGTCGCGCCAAGATCGTGGAGGTCGCCCGCCGCTTCGGCATCACGGCGCCGCTGCCGGACACGCCATCGCTGCCGATCGGCGCCGACGAAGTCACCGTGCTCGAGCATGCCGTGGCCTATGCGACCTTCCCCAACAAGGGCAAATCGGTCACACCTCATGCGGTGCTTGAAGTTCGCACAGGCGCCGGTGATCTGGTCTGGCGCTTCGACCGCGATGGCAAGAAGCCCGTGCAGGCCATACCGGCATCGGTCGCTTCTGATATGGCGGGCATGATGAGCCATGTCGTCAGCGAAGGTACCGCTCGGCGTGCCGCGCTTGACGGTATTCCGACCGCCGGCAAGACCGGCACAACCAACGCCTACCGCGACGCCTGGTTCGTTGGATATACCGGCAATTTCACCTGTGCGGTGTGGTACGGCAATGACGACTATTCGCCAACCAACCGCATGACCGGTGGCTCGCTGCCGGCGCAGACTTGGCACGAAATCATGCTGGCGGCGCATCAAGGCGTGGAGATCAAGGAACTCCCGGGTGTCGGGGCCGGCACGAAATTGCCTGCTGCCGCCCCGACGGTCGCAGCCAACGGTGCTGCGAAGCCGCCGGATATCAAGCCGGGGCCGCCGCCAATCCTCACCCGGCGCGGCGCCGATATCCTGGTACAGGTGGAAAAGATGCTCGACGACGCCGCCAAAACCGGGGGCGATCCGACAAAACCCGTGAAGCCGTTGTCGTCCAGCTCGGCTGCGTTCCCGGACAGTTTCGCGGCGGCAACGCCCGATGGTGCGGTGATAGCGGAGCCACGCAAGAACTAGTGCGGTGGGCTTGAAGTTCCGCCGCGAGTGATGTTGGGAACCTCAATATTCAAAAACGTACCGAAAACAATCGAGTTGCCAGCGTTCCTTTGATTTCAACTGCAGAGGGCGGCGGTGACATTCGTCAACTCCGGAACCGGAGCGTTGGCCCGTGCGGCTGATCTTCATCACCTTGCTGGCGCTGCTGCTAGCCACCGCCGTCGGCCTTGGCGCGACCTGGATCACGGCGACGCGCGGCACCGATCTCGGCACCCTGACGATCGGGGCCTGGACTGCCCGGCCCAAGACCGGCACCTCCGATGTCGACCCATATTCGCGCGCCTCAATTGCGCGCAGCGGCGAACTCCCGGTCGGCACCGGCGATGGCGTGGCCTTCTCGGCCACAACCGACGACCGCAAGCGGCCGCTCGACGGACGCTGCGATGTGGTTGTGAGCGGCGTTACACCGGCGGCACGATTCTGGACCTTGACGCTTTACGACCAGAAGGGGCACTTGGTTGCGAATTCTCTGCAACGCTATGGCTTCACCAGCCACGAGATCGTCCGGGGCGCGGACGGCGCTTTTGAAATACGGGTGGCGTCGCGCGCGCGCGCCGGAAACTGGCTACCGACCGCGGGAATCGAGCGTTATGCACTGATGTTTCGCCTCTACGACACCCCGGTGGGCGTCGCGACACGTACCCAGCGCGATGCGCCGATGCCTTCCATCGTGACGGTGGGGTGCCCATGATCCGCTTGCTTTTTACGATCATCGCGGGCGTGCTACTGGGCGGCGTCGTGCACCTGGTCAGCGTTCTGGCGCTGCCGCGGATTGCGACCAATGACGCCTATTCGCGGCTGACGCCAATGACCAAGCTGAATGCGGTTACACCGTTACCGCTGGCGAGTCCGGACAACGCGACAATGCCGTTCATGGACCCGGCCTTCGCGCAGGCGATCTGCCGCTACGATCTCTCCGACGGGCCGATCAAATTGGCGGTTCCCGTCAGCCAAGCCTATACCTCGGTGTCATTCTACACCCGCAACGACGTGGCCTATTATGCCATCAATGACCGTTCCGCCGGACGCAAGGTGATCGAACTCGATCTGATGACCGAAGCCCAACACGCGGCACTGCCAGAAGACGAGGACGTGACGGCCGCCGACCGACTGATCATCGACTCGCCAACTGCCACTGGCCTGATCCTGATGAAGGCGCTGGCGCCCGAGCCGGGTCTGATGCCTCAGGCCCAGGCATCGCTCGCCGCCGCGAGTTGCAAAGTGCAGGCTGACATACCTGCGAAACAGGCGGAAGCGCCGTTGGGCAAGCGCTGATCGCGTTCGCGCCTTGGGGGGACTGCGGTGAACAATGGTGCCGGTCAGTGAGGCGGTTGGGCTTTATTCCGCGTATTGAATCATTGCGTGGCATCGCTGCGCTCGCCGTGGTGGGCTATCACGTTCACGGCCAGATATCGGCGATGCCGTCCTTGGGCTGGCTCGACGGGCTCTCGTACCGATTGCTGGGTGGTGTTTTCAACGGGACCGGCGCTGTCGTCATTTTTTTCGTCTTGAGCGGGTTTGTTCTTGCGCGCTCTCTCGATTCCAATTCGGACCCGTTTCGATTTCTGAACAACCGCCTCTTTCGGTTATTTCCGGCGGCGATGGTCGTGGTGGCGCTGCTGACGCTGCTGCATTGGCAGTCCGGGTTTTTCGTGGGCTACGAAGCATCCTTCACGCCCGCCAACGTGATTCTGAACCTATTGATGATCAAAAGCGACATCAACGGCGTGATGTGGTCGATGACCGTTGAATGCGCCGCAACTCCGTTGATACTGCTAAGCGCCTGGATAGTTCGACGGAATGGAGAGAAGCCACTTTGGCTCCTGACTGCTATTCTTGTTGGACTATCGTCTTGGGGACCATACGTTCATCTAATGGGGGGCTTCACAAATCTAGCCCCTCTATATGCGTTCGTCGTTGGAGTGCTGATCCATGTTCGCGGCCGTCTTCTGTCGCCGCTCGATCGTTATCCCCTGACTTCGGCCATCATAGCCATCGCGGCGTTCTGTTTCTGCGGCACAAGAACACAGAGCGCGCTGATTTTAATGCTTGAATGCGCCAGCGCGGCCACGCTCATCGCGTTGATTGCCTACCGTCCGGCAATGGCCTTGTTTGAGCCGCTCGATGCTAAACTGGCACGGTTTTACGGACGCATTTCATACAGCTTCTATTTGATGCACCCGCTGGGCATCGCGGTTGCCTTTCGCGCCTTCGATCCCCAAGTGCTTGGCGCTTTGGGCGTGCCGATAACGTTGATAGTCGTTTGCATGACCGTTGCCGCGATCCTAATAACGACGCCGGCGGCCTATTTATCGTGGCGGCTCATCGAGGCGCCGGGGATCAGCTTCGGAAAAGCTTTGACAACGCGACGCAAGCTTCAGGCGGCCAACTGACCGGGAAAAAGGCTCCGCATTCCCGTTCGAGGTCCCCTTGCCGCCGCCTCTGCAACACTTCCGAAGGCGACTTGAAGGACGCGCGGCCATCAGATCTAAATCGCTTTTTCAGCTCCGCGCGCTCGGCGCCTGGCCGATCACAGGCTGCGCCGCAACCGGTGGGTTCGCGGTCTGCGCGGCGAGCTCCCCAATCAACCGGTCGGCGTCGGCGGCCATGCCATCGGGCGCCTGGATCACCAGACGCTCCAGCGCCCAGCGGTAAGAGGAGATCCTCCGTTCCAGGCATTGTTGCACCCACTGTACGATCAGGCTGTTCTCCTGCATGCGGGCGACCGCATCGCTGCGCTCGCGCGGCGACAAATCTGAAATGTGCGGCAAGCTGGCGCTGCGCTTGCGATCGAGATCGATCACGCGCACGGCGGAGGCGAAGAACGGCTCGAAGCGGCTGATGTCATCGCGCACATCGTCCATCAATTGCGCATAGCGTGACGAATGTGAGCGGTGCGGCTCGTCGATCAAAGCGCGACCGTAGGCGGTGCGATCGAAGGCCGGCGCCTGCCGCCATGGTGAAGGCTGCGAGATGTAATCGCCGAACACGCTGCGCCAGGCCGGCCGCGAATGCGGTGGCTCGATCAGCGGATAAGCCAGGTCGCGAAGCAGCCTTTCGTTGTCGGTGAGCTGAAATTGCGAAGAGGACAGCCCGACGCTGGATGTCGCCTCGCCGCCGATCCAGCGATGCATGTCGTCGTTGAGGAAATCCGAGCGGGTTCGGCCGAGATCACCACCGCTGCAGCCGCCGACTGCCACGCTGATCAGAATCAGGCTCAAGGCGGAACCCGTCATCTGCCGGTTACTCCGGATCGAAAAATACGTCTCCGGCATGGCGAAACGTCCGATGTCAGCGCCGGCGTCGGCGCCGCCCCGGCGCGGCCCCTTGTTCCGGCCCTCTGCCATCGCTGGTTTCATCGGGATCGCGCTCGATCCGAATGACAGGAAGAATCAGAATGGTTCCCATGCCTTCGCGCGAGGTGCTGTTCATGACTGACCCCAGCCGCCGCGACGCGGTATCCGCTGGAAATTCAATGATAGTGCCCATGTCTAGCCAGTCCCCTGCTGCCGCTCCGAACCGACCCGGCCGGCAACTGTTTCATTAAGATCAGGACGTGGTTAACGGCATCTTAATTTGGCGAACCATGCTCCGATTTCGAACCGGCGTTGCGCCGCCGCCATTGGGGCTCCTCAGAGCCTGATGCCGTGACGCCCTTTACCAGTTGTTTTCCTTAACGTGCTGTTAAAGCACCCGACCTATCCTGGCGCGAGTTCTACACAGTTGCGTACCCAGACATGACCACATCTCCGCTGTTTCCAGGATTCGACGGCTTGATGACGCTCTCGCGCCGCGAGGGTGTCGATATCCGCCCTACTTTGCTGCGCGTTCTGACCGATCTGTACGTTCAGGCCTCCGTGCACAGCAGCGAAGAGGAGCGGCAGTTTATTGAATTGACCTCTCGCCTGATCGATCATGTCGACGATGCGACGCGCGCAGCGGTGCGGGGGCGGCTTGCGATCTATCCGGGCACGCCAGCCGAAGTGCTCAGGCGACTGGGCTTGCAACCCTACCGTCCGGATCAGCGGGTTCCGCACGAGGCTCCCTCCGCCCCGGCGACTTCGCCCTCACCTAAGCCCTTGAGCGATGCGCAGTTGCGTATGGGATCCAGCCTGTCGATGCAGCCGCAGGATGCCGCCGAAATCAGCCAGATGTTTTTCCGTGCCAGCGCCGACGAACGCGCGCTGATCCTTCAGAATCTTCAGGAAACCCCTCTGAAGGCATCGGCACGGATACCTGCAGCACGCGCAGCTCGCGCGATCGAGACCCTGGAGATGGCCGCGTTCGCCGCCGACGTGCAAAACTTCACGCTCGAACTTGGCGAGGCCCTGATATTGCCGACACGGGTTGCCACGCAGATCATCGACGATCCCGGTGGCGAACCGCTGGCCTGCGCGGCCCGGGCGCTGAATATGCCGAGCCCGGCTTTCCAGCGAGTTTTGCTGTTTCTTAAGCCCGATTTCGGATCCTCGGTACATCAGGTGTACCGGCTGTCGCGGCTATTCGACAGACTGAGCGAACGGTCCGCCTTGATCATGCTGGCCGCTTGGCGCGGCTCAACGCTGGCGGCGACCCGCGCCAAATACCGCCCAACGCTTTACAACGACGAGCGCCATCGCGAGCGCGCAGCGCCCGCGCAATCCCGCCAAACCGCACACGCACCTGGCACCGGGGCCATCCTCCCACGCAAGGGCTCAAAAGGACCAGGACGCTAGCGCATTACATCTATCGTGACAGCAATCAACGTCCGCCCGTTCGTCGGTTTTCGCACGCCTCTCTCGTGGAATAGGCCTCAGGCCGGAGCCAGATCGAGGAAATGCCGGCCTGCCTTATCTTCAGTCTCGACGATCCAGGCATCCGGATCGAACCGGATTTCCCTGGCCAGGCGCTCCTCCACATTCGCTTCCGGTACCGGCTGGGGCGACGTCGGCGTGAAAATACGCTCGATCGGCCGGCTATCGTCATAGACCGTTTGTGGCGCCGGAACGTAAAGCATCGCATGGCCATCGAGCAGCGCCACCTTGACCAACACCGCGCCCGCCTCCTCGGCGCCGCGCCGACGCACTGCGCCAAAGATACCTTCGGTCTGGCATCGGCGCAAATAGGCCGCCACCCATATGCTCGATTTCAATCTCATGGGGTCGACGATAGGCCAACGCCAAGGTCGAAGCCAGAGGGAGGTCCCCGAGTTCTAAGCGCGCGCTTTTCCAGGTTCAACATTGTCCAGAGGAGCATTGCGCAACGATGCAATTCGCATCGGCACCAAAGGAAACTGATCTTTCAATCCCTTTGCCAAGGCATTCCGATTGGTCGCCTAATCGACCGGGTGACCTATCATCGCGTTGAGTTCGCGCACCAGGCGGTCGGACACCTGTCCGGTGATCGGCAGCTTGCGCTCGCGCTCGAATTTTGAGATCGCGGCCTGGGTGTCTGAACCGACGGTGCCGGTTGCTTTCAGCTGCCCATAACCATATTCGGTCAGCGCCCGCTGCACCGAGGCAACGCGGCGTGAGCCCGGACTAGGGATGGCATCGGTTCGGGATGGTGCCGGGATCGGTGCCGGCGGCCGCGCCGTGGAGGCGGCCGCACCCGAGGGAATACTGGTCGCCCTGACCAAATTGGTCATGGGATCGACAGTCTTCATTTCGGCAGGCTTCAATTCCGAAGATTTGGATTCGGAAGGCACAAGGTCGGCTTCAACCGGGCGCGGACGCGGCAACAGGCTGGAGGGTATTGACGCCGCCGCTGGCGGCACGACAACCGGGCCGAACATCGGCGAAGGATGGCGTCCCGCCTGCAGAAACAGCGCATTGGCGACGATGGCACTGACCGCCGCGAATGCCAGCGCGCCCGCTACCATGTCCTTCGGGCTGTGAAGTAAAATGCGCATGGCCAAGCCACGCTCGGCAGCCGCCTCGACCGCAGCCGTATCGGCGCCTCGGCGGCGGCGCCGCGGTTCATTCTCCCCAGCAATCTTTCTAGGCACTCTTCTTCACCTGACGGGCCTGGCCCTGGGTTTGAGATCGCGATGCCGGAGCAAGTGTCGCGATATTACTTGAAGATTTGAGCGCCGGTGGCGAGAACGCCAGCGGCAATTCGACGGTCACGGTGGTACCTTCGCCAATCTTGCTTTGAACCGTTATCTCACCGGAATGCAGGCTGACCAGGCTTTTGACGATCGACAACCCGAGGCCGGTGCCTTCGTGGCGCCGCTGATAGGTTTTGCCGGCTTGGAAGAACGGATCGCCGATCCGCTTGAGATCATCGGCCGCGATGCCGACTCCTGTGTCGGCGACGCCCAGCACCAGCCGCGATCCCTCGATAACAGCGGAAATCGTAACCCTGCCGCCACGCTCGCTGAACTTGATGGCATTGGAAACGAGGTTCAGTACGATCTGCTTGAACGCGCGCGGATCGCCAGTCATGATCGGCAAATCCTCTGGCACACGGGTCACGAGGTCGATGTTGTTTTCCCGCGCCTTCAATGCCAGCAGGTTGCAGCAACCGAGCAGCACGACGCGCGGCGCGAACGGCTCCGGCGCGATTTCGAAACTACCGGACTCCATCTTGGACATATCAAGTATGCCGTTGACCACCGACAGCAGATGCTGACCGGAGTCGTTGATCAGCCGCGCATATTCTTTGCGCCGCGCCGCATCCAGCATCAAGGCGTCTTCCTGAACAATCATTTCGGAAAAACCGATAATGGCATTCAGCGGCGTGCGCAACTCGTGGCTCACAGTGGCTAGGAAGCGGGTCTTGGCCGCATCCGCCTGCTCCGCGGCGGCGCGAGCCAGATCAAGCGCCTGTTCCTGGATTTTCCGGTCAGTGACGTCGCGCATTACGGCAACGACCTCGGCTTCGGACGCTGGAGCCTGCGAGGCCTGATCGAGCGGCCGGCAGCGCATTTCGACCCAGATAAAATCGACTGGATTGGGCTGCCCCCGCTCGCAGCGGGGGGTCTCACGCCGGAGGCGGAATTCGACGCTGCGCGCCTCGCCGCCGTGCGCGGCATCCGAAAGCGCGGTGAGATAGGCCGGACGGTCTGCGACGTGGACGCGGTCAAACAGACCGTGCCCAACGAGCCGCGCCACCGACGTTCCCAGCATGGTCTCCACCGCCGGCGAAATGAACTGCACGGCGCCGTCGCGGCGATGACGGGAAATCACGTCGCTCATGTTTCGTGCCAGCAAGCGATAGCGGTCCTCCTCGACGTAGAGTAGCCCGACCGAGGTCCGCGCCAGCGATTCGGCACTGAACGCCAGTCCGGCGGCATACAGCGTCGCCGACGCTGCTCCGAACGCCATCAGCATGCCTCGCAGTGTCGTGTCGGTCTCCGGCACCGGCAACAAGTCAAGATGACTAAGCAGGACCAAAAACGCGACGCAGGCAAGCGCCAGCGCGGATGCGAATGCAACCACGCGACGCGAAGCCGACAACGCCGACTCAAGCGGGACGACGACAAGCCAGATCGTGGCGAAGGACAAGATACCGCCGGTGGTCATCGCCAGCGTCATGATGAGACCGGCCAGGGCCAGCGACGACAGCACATGCGCGCCTTCGTAGCGGCCGGTGCGTGACAGGAACCACGACAGCAGAATGGGGGCCATCAGCCAGGCGAAGGCCGCGACCTCAAGGCCCGTGGGCGCGCCGCGCAGCGCCAGATAGACCGGGAAGGCCGCGAGTGCCGCCAGGCTTCCAAAAAGCCGCGGCGCCATGAAAGCACGATGGCGCGCGCGCGTGAGCGCGTCATATCGGGCCGACGGATGCAGCAACGCATCGAGACAATCGCGGATGATACTCAAACGGGCACGGCTTTCGCGCTTCAGCTTACTCAACGAACAGACGCGCCGGAACGCCGCCTCATCGTTGGCCCAACGGTGGCAGAGCGGAATTAAGCGAACGCTAAAGGTCGCCCCACTTGACCTCGAAGACCGCGTGTTCGAGGGGTTTCCAAACGCCCAGAGCCGGCGCATTCGCTGAGATGGTGAACATCCGGTTTCCGAATTCGGCCGACTATGGTTTCGAAATGGTGGACGCGCTCCCGCGCAGGATTCGCCAGCAATCAATCAAAAATTTACGCCATCTCCAATCGATCGGATTTTTCGCTGATTTTCCACGATGTAAGCGTATTACAAACACTTGCAATTTATCGACGGCTGATAGTCACGACGAATTACTAAATCGACCGCGACGAAACCAAAAGAAACGACCGCGAGATGTTTTTTCTGCTGCGCATGGCATTCTGGCTCGGGCTGGTGCTCGTGCTGTTACCCAGGGAGAGGACGCCGGAAGCCGAGAAGCTGCCGCAGTTGCGGGCATCGGAGGCCGTGTCGGCCGCGACAGCGACGGTGTCGGACTTCAGCCAGTTCTGCAAGCGCCAGCCGGCGGCGTGCCAGGTGGGCGGCCAGGCCGCCACCGTCATCGGGCAACGCGCCCAGGATGGTGCCCGCAAGCTGTATCAGATCATCACCGACAAGCGCTCACCCGACCATACCGGCTCGATCGGGAACAACGAGATTGCAGATGCGGGAGCGCCGCGCGACACCTTGACGCCGGACGATCTGCTCATCGAATGGCGTCCCGCGCCATAACGACAACAGAGGCGAGGAACGTCTCAATTTGGTCCGCCATATCGCTTTCAATCGCAGTTCACCCTATATATGACCTCGGGGCTGAATGCGGGACCAAATGACGATCGACGAAATCAGGGATAATTTCGCGCTGCTGGACGAGTGGGACGACCGTTATCGGTATGTCATCGAACTGGGCCGCACGCTGGAGCCGATGCCGGAGGCCGAACATTCCGCGGCCAACAAGGTGCAGGGCTGCGCCAGCCAGGTTTGGCTGTCCAGGCAGATCGATCGCGGCAACGATGCCGCGCCGCGCCTGAATTATCGCGGCGATAGCGATGCGCATATCGTGCGTGGACTGATTGCGATTCTGCTGACACTGTATTCCGGACATACGCCTCGGGACATTCTCGCCATCAACGCGCTGGCCGTTTTCGACGAACTCGGATTTCGCGAGCATCTGACGCCGCAGCGCTCCAACGGACTGCGCGCGATGGTCGAACGTATTCGCTCCGATGCCCGCCAGGCGCTCGCTATTGCCTCCTGAATATCGGATTGCCCTGGACGGCCTATTTGCGTCGCCGACGTTGCTGGCCGAGCCCCATCTTTTTGGCGAGTTGCGAGCGGGCCACCGCGTAGTTGGGCGCGACCATCGGATAATCGGCCGGAAGACCCCACTTGTCCCGGTATTGTTCCGGAGTCATGTTGTATTGCGTGCGTAGATGTCGCTTGAGCGATTTGAAGCGCTTGCCGTCCTCAAGGCATACCAGATAGTCCGGGGCGATTGATTTTTTCAAGGGAACTGCGGGTCTGACCGGTTCCGCAGGGATTTCAGGACGGCCGGTCGAAACCCGCAGCAAGGCTGAATGGATCTGGTTGATCAAGGCTGGAATTTCAGAGGCCGGCGTCGCGTTGTGGCTGAGATAGGCCGACACGATATTCGCGGTCAGATCGATGAAACTTTTGCCGGCGCCTTCCGTCATGGCCTGAACCTTTCGAACACCTAAATCGCTCCCGGGCCAGGCGGACCGGATAGTATCCCGCCGTGCCGATACGCTTTCGGAACCTTGCACTACTTGGCGAATATGAACGGATTACTGTCGACGTGACAAGAACAGTGTCATTTTATTTTTCAAGGCAAGTCGGCGGAAGTACAGCTCGCTTAAAACCGCTGGTCAAGATGTGCGCGCAGCTCGTCAATCGAGGCAAATCGCATCAAGCCCTCGGGCATTTGGGCCTCAATCGAGCCGTCGGAATAGAGCGAGTAGGCCATACCGTCGACGATGCCTGATTTGAGAACCGTTACCGCTGGCCGATCGTTGTTTCGCTCAGCCGCTGGCCCGGCCGCGCCGGCGCTGGCAGCGCCAAATCTCGATGGCGGTCGGCCGCCGCGGCGCGGCGGCGGCTCTGGCACGCGCGATCGTTCCGGCTTGGGCCATGCGTCTTCGAACGATCCGGGCGGCGGTTCAGCCGAGCCGGCAGACGACGAATTGGGCGGCGGAGTGCGGAGATCCGCTGTGGAAAATTCGGAAGGCCGCCCCGGCGCTCGTTCGCGCTCCTTCCGCGATGAGGAGGAAAACAGCAGACTGCGACGCGGATTCTCTGCTGGCGCGGCTTCGGAGATTTCTGGCGCGGCCGGTGGGCTTTGGTGCCCGCGATCCCGCAGCGGCGCGGTCTCATCCTGCCAGGGTAGCGACCCAGACGACTGTTTGGGGTTTCCCTTGCCGGCGTTCTCCGGCGCCGGCAGGTCACCGCCGAAAAGTCCGCCATCGTCCAAAGACGGTACCGCGCGTGATTGCCTGGCGATACCCGCCACAAACTGTCGAGCAATCCCTTTCAGCTCCCGTACTACCATCCAAAGAGCCAGCAGCATCAATCCGGTGCACGCCACGATGGTGCCGCTGAAGATCAATGTATTGCCGAAGCTAAACTCCTTTACCGGTATTCCGTAACCGATCGCAACGAGACCCGCCGAGACCAAGGCAACCCCGGCGATCCACAACACAGCCACCATTGAACTACCCTCAGGCCCCCCGCAATTGGCGTGCTAGCCCCCTTGCTCCACAATACCGTCATATTGTGCTCACCGCCAACCGGCAATTGTGGCAACGGTTCCGGCGGAAGCGCCCTGCCCGCTAAAAAGGAAAATATCAGGAATTTCAGTTCCACCGAGGTCATGAGGAGGTCTAATGGCTTTGCACCGCCGCTAGTGCATTGCACCGTAAACCAAGAATTAGGGCACAATTCCCAATTACTTGGCAAGGCAACTACGCTATACGAATAATGGGACATCAGGGCTCAAAGCGCCAGCTGGGCCGCAGGGGATTCCGGGTTACCAATAATCATGTCATCTATAACGACCTCGGCCATCGACACGCCTGCGAGGCGCTCGGTAGAGCAGACCTGTGACGATCTGGCCATCCTGGCGCTGGTCGTCATCGCTATCATCGCCAGCCTGACATTCCGCGATTACGGGTTGGGTTGGGACGATTACACCCACGCTCAATACGCCGATCTGCTGCTGCGGATGTATGGTTCCGGTTTCGAGGATACCGGCGCATTGTCATTTGCCAATCTCTATATGTATGGCGGCGGCTTCGACATGGCGGCAGCGCTGCTGCATAAAGTCATCCCGCTCGAACTGTTCGAGACCCGCCGCCTGCTCGGCGCCGCCGTCGGTATGATTGGCCTTGTGGTGACCTGGCGGTTGGGGCGGCGCGTTGGCGGTCCGCTGGCCGGTCTGGCGACACTGCTGCTGCTGGCGCTGTGCCCCACTTATTACGGGCATATGTTCATGAATCCCAAGGACGCGCCGTTCGCCGTGGCGATGGTGATCCTGATGCTTGGCCTGGTGCGCCTCGCCGAAGAATACCCACAGCCTTCGCCACGGACTATTCTGATCGTCGGCCTGGGCGCCGGCCTGTCGATCGGTTCTCGCATTCTGGGCGGGCTTGCGCTGGTCTATGCCTTGATCGGGTTCGTGCCGTTGCTTCTGCGGGAATTTGACACCCAAGGCACACCGCAAGCCGTGCGACGCTTCACGCATGTTCTGTATGTGCTGATGCCCGGCCTGATCCTAGGTTACCTCCTGATGGGGCTGATCTGGCCGTGGTCGATCTTGCAGCCTGGCAATCCCTTTCGGGCGCTGACTTACTTCTCGCACTTCTTCGAGAAGCCCTGGAAGGAGATGTTTGATGGCGCGCTGGTGTCGGTGCCGGATATGCCCTGGTCGTATCTGCCGACGCTGTTTGCACTTCAGCTACCTGAAGTGCTGCTCGCCCTGACGATCGCCGGCGTGGTCGGCGCGTTCGTCGCGCTGCCACGTCGCGACGTGTCGTCTCGCCGCAAGACCATCTTGTTGATGTTGACGCTTGCAGCGACGCTGCCACTCGCGATTGCGATGCTGAAGCGCCCGGCGCTCTACAACGGCATTCGCCATTTCATTTTTGTGATTCCGCCGATGACGGTGCTCGCGGGCACGGCTTTTTCGCAGGCCATGAATTGGCTCGGGGAAAATCGCCGTGCTTGGCAGCCCGCGGCGATCGCCGTCTTCTCGTTTGGCCTGCTGTTGCCGCTCGGCGAGATGATCCGTTTGCACCCCTACCAGTACGCCCACTTCAATTACATCGCGGGCACGGTGCGCACCGCCGATGAACGCTACATGCTCGATTATTGGGGCCTGGCGCTGAAGCAGGCCTCCGATGGCCTGCGCGAGGAGATTGCCCAACGGCAGGAGGTGCCGCCGAGGGGACGGAAATGGAAGGTTGCGGTGTGCGGTCCGCAACGCCCGGCGCAGGTCGCGCTGGGTCCGGACTTCACGATCGGCTGGGACAGCCACGCCGCTGACTTCGCGATGACGCTGGGCGAATTCTACTGCAAGGGTCTGATCGCACCGGTCCTGGTCGAGATCAAGCGGGATGACGTGGTGTTCGCGCGGGTCTACGACATCCGCGGGCGCAGCATTTCCAGTCTTCTGGCGATCCCGGCGCCCTAGGCTTGAGAGCCCAAGCGGCATACTTGCCGTGACCTCCGCTTGCTGCGGGACTGGCGCAGGGATAGGCTGGTCGCGCGTTTGACCATAAAAGTGAGAGGAACCGACCATGTCGCCAGCGGAAGCCCGCCTGAAGGAAGTACCGTCGGATATGACGGAGGCCGAATGGAACCAGCGGGTCAATCTTGCCGCGTGCTACCGCCTGGTTGCACTCTATGGGTGGGACGATCTGGTCGATACCCACATCTCCGCGCGCGTGCCGGGCCCCGCTCATCATTTTTTGATCAACCCCTATGGGCTAATGTTCGACGAAATAACCGCGTCCAGCCTGGTCAAGGTTGACCTCGAGGGCAACCAGCTCACCAAAAGCGATTACAGCATCAACCCGGCCGGTTTCACTATTCACTCCGCGATCCATGAGGTGCGCGAAGATGCCGGCTGCGTGCTTCATCTGCACACGCCTGACGGCACGGCGGTGGCTAGCTGCATGGAGGGTCTGCTGCCCATGAACCAGACCGCGCATTTCGTCACCCACGATCTCGCCTATCATGACTACGAAGGCGTCGCGCTCGATCACGATGAGCGGCCGCGTCTGCAGAAAGATCTCGGCAACAAGAATCACATGCTGTTGCGCAATCACGGCACGCTGACCGTCGGCCGTTCCGTCGCTTCGGCCTTCGAGCGCATGTATCACCTGGAGCGAGCCTGCACGATGCAGGTACGCACCCGCATGCTGGGCCCAACCGCCTATCCGATCGAGAAGGTCGTGATCGACAAGAACGAAACGCTGTTTTCCAATCCCGACCGCGCGGAATTGCGCTCGACCAACCTGGTATGGCCGCCACTCCTGCGCAAGCTCGATCGGCTCGATGCCGGCTACAAGAGTTGAAAATTTCCAGATTCGATGTAAGTTCGACTGAACAACCTCTGCACTATGACGCCAAACGCCGCCCAATTCCGGGCGGCGTTTTTATTTCTCGAGGGGGGCCCAGAGCCGCATCAGGCTGGAAAGGACTGACGCGGTTCCTTGAGACAGCGCGAATTGAATTACCCTCTCCGCGCATCCGCCAGCGCGGCCAGAATCCGGGCCCACGACCGAATGCCCTTGTGAAAACTCTTCAGGTCATATTTCTCGTTGGGCGAATGGATATTGTCATCGTCCAATCCAAACCCTACCAGAACCGAATCGAGACCAAGCGTGCGCTTGAAATCCGCGACGATCGGGATCGAGGCGCCCGACCCAATCAGCACCGCTTCCTTGCCCCATTCGTCGGTCAAGGCCCGCTTGGCGGCGGCCAGCGGCTTCATGTTCCAGTCGAGCGCAATGGCCGGCGCGCTGGTATGGTCGCCAAATTCGGCTCGGCAATCCCCCGGCAGGCGCGCCATCACGTAGTCGCGAAAAGCCCGCCGGATCTCGCCGGGATCCTGCCCCTCCACCAGGCGGAATGATACTTTGGCGGAAGCTTCTGCCGGAATCACCGTCTTTGAACCTTCGCCTGTGTAGCCTCCGATGATACCATTGACGTCGCAGGTCGGCCGCGACGAAATCTGCTCGATCAGCAATCGGCCCTTCTCGCCGGCGGGGATCGATAGGCCGATCGGCTTGAGAAAGCTTTCCGGCGTCAAATTAAGCTTTGCCCACTGTGCCAGGATGTCGGGCGGCACGTCCCTGACGCCGTCATAAAAGCCGGGGATGGTGATGCGGCCATCCTCGTCGAACAGGCTACCGAGTATCCGGGTCAGTACCCGGATCGGATTCTGGGCGCCGCCGCCGAAGATGCCCGAATGCAAGTCGCGGTTGGCGGCCTTGATTTTCACTTCCTCGTAGACAAGGCCGCGCAGAGACGTCGTTATAGCCGGCGTATTCGGGTCCCACATCCCGGTGTCGCAGATCAAGGCGAAATCGGCCTGGAGGTCATCCTTGTTCCTTTCAAGAAACGGCACAAAATTCTTCGATCCGATTTCTTCTTCGCCCTCTATGACGATGGTGACCTCGACCGGCAGCGCGTCGGCCACGAATTTCCAGGCCCGGCAGGCTTCGAGGAAAGTCATCAGTTGTCCCTTGTCATCCTCGGCGCCGCGCGCGACGATGATCTTTCGCCCGTCGGCATGGGTGGTGACGGCCGGCTCGAATGGCGGACGGTGCCAGAGATTGAGCGGATCGACCGGCTGCACGTCGTAGTGACCGTAGAACAGCACGTGCGGTCGCGGCCCATCGTTTGCCTTGCCATTTCCTTGGTCCTTGGTCTTGGCGACGATCGCGGGATGGCCAGCCGTCGGCCTGACTTCGGTTTCGAAACCGAGCGTGGCAATGTCGCGGGCCAGATGATCTGCGGCTAACTTGCAATCACCGGCAAAGGCTGGATCGGCGGAGATCGATTTGATCCGCAACAGCGCAAACAGCCGCTCCAGACTGTTATCGAAATCGGCATCGATGCGGTCGAGCACGGTTTGTAGCTGTGGTGCGTTGGACATTCTCGATCTTCCCTGGCTAGCGGAAATTCTTCCTAAGTGTCGGGCTTGGTGGCGCCTGCCATCGCGGGTATGGTGGCAGTAATTCCATGCGACGGCGGATGCAGGATGTGCCAGACCAATCCGCCCGATATCATGGCAGTAGCGGCGAGGTTGTTCCCATAGGCCTGCAGATCATTCGGAAAAACCGGAAATGACAGGCACATCAGCAGTCCAGCGACCCCGAGGGTGGCCCAGGTACCGGCCCGAACGACAGCTCGTGGATCATAGGCCGCGCGGTGCATCAGGATGGTCATCGGAAAGAACAGCCAGATAAAATAGTACTGCCGCGCCAAAGGCGATGCCACCGTCATCAGGCAGAACAGGATACCCAATTCTTCGGCATTCGACAGCGGTGTTGTTCGCGAGCGGGCTGGCATCACCGCGATATAACCAAGTCCGATCATGAGCGATATGGCCAGCACGGCCCAATTCGCGCTCTTGAAATCGAGATCTAGCAGATTCATGTAGGCTGCCGGCTTGGCCGGATCATCCTGGTTGTAGTTGACTGGACGCAACAGCCGATGCGTCATGGCGATGATGGATTGGTTGACCCAGGACCAGTTCTGCTCGCCACGCTGGCCGAAACCCTGCTCCGAACTCGATCCAACCATTCCCTGATACCAGGTCTTCAACTCGGAAACATTGTGCTGAAATCCGCGAATGGGAGCCGGAAGCAGAATCAGAAAGATCCCCAGCCAGACCGCCATGCTCGCGGTCGCGGCCCACTGCCGTCGCCAGACCAGATAGGGAAATACTGCCACCGGGAAAACCTTGAGCGCGGCCGCCATCGCGAACATGCTTCCGGCCATCCACGGCCGCTGGTGCTGCAGCAGCCAGAATCCGTACAGCATGATTGCAAGCAGAACGAGGTTGGGCTGCCCGAGATCGAACATATCGAAAACAAAGGTGATGGTGGCGAAGGCCGGAAGCGCGAACAGCCACGGACCCGGCGTCCGTCCCGAGCCCGTCATCGCGTTGGATAATTGCGCCGTTGTCCACCAGGCTACCGCGTTCAAAAGTGACAGGCAGGTATAAAGAGCGATCTTGCCGAAGTAAGAGGGGATCGCCAGCAGAACCGCCGGCAGTGGCGGATAAATGAAAGCGAAATGGGCGTTGGGGTCGCTAGGGTAGAGATCCCCGCCCCGCAGCACCTGCTGCCCGGCCCAATACCAAAGCGGGTAGTCCTTTGTCTTCCCGTTACCCCAGATTTCCGGACCGAGAACATCAGCCGTCAGCGCAATGCAGCAGACCAGGAAAAGAACATCGAGCGGCGCTCGCAATGACGGATATTTCAGCACGCGTACCTTTCCGTGAATGTCAGAGGGGAAACAACGCCGCGAGTCGCCGGCGAGCGCTTCTATCGCCGCAACAGGCCGCCAAGCGCGCCGCGCACCAGCGCGCGGCCAACGGAACCACCGATCGAGCCGCCAACCGATTTGCCGAGATCGGCCGCGACCCCGCCGACCACCTTGTCGGTCACCGAACGGGTCACGTTTCGCGCGATCAGCTGCCCGGTGGATAATTTGCCCCGCGGCACGTTGGTGCCGAAAATCGTACCGACGATGCCGCCGATCTGCCCGAGAATTCCGCCGCCGCCGGAAGGCCCGCTCGCGGCCGCCGCGCTCCCGGCCACGCGCTTCTGGAGCAACTCATAGGCGGATTCGGCATCGACTGCTGTATCGTATTTGCCCTTCACCGGGCTCTGGTCCATGATCACCCTGCGCTCCTCTGGCGTGATCGGTCCGATCCGCCCTGAGGGCGGCCTGATCATGACACGCTCGACCATTGCCGGCGTCCCGTTTCCTTCCAAAAAAGACACCAGTGCTTCCCCCTTTCCCAGTTCCATGATCGCGTGGGCAGTGTCGAGCTTGGGATTGGGGCGGAACGTCTGTGCCGCGGCCGCGACCGCCTTCTGGTCGCGCGGGGTAAAGGCGCGCAACGCATGCTGGACCCGATTACCGAGCTGCGACAGCACCGTGTCGGGCACATCGACCGGGTTCTGAGTCACAAAGTAGACCCCGACGCCCTTCGAGCGGATCAGCCGCACGACCTGCTCGATCTTGTCCATCAGCGCCTTGGGCGCGTCGTTGAACAGCAGATGCGCCTCGTCGAAGAAGAACACCAGCTTCGGTTTTGGTGGATCGCCGGCCTCCGGCAGTTCTTCGAACAGCTCGGACAGCAACCAGAGCAGGAAGGTGGCGTAAAGTCGGGGGCTCTGCATCAGCCTGTCGGCCACCAGGATATTGATCATGCCGCGGCCGTCGCGGTCGGTGCGCATGAAATCCTTTAGCGCCAGCGCCGGCTCACCGAAGAACCTGGCCCCACCTTGGTTTTCCAGCACCAGAAGCTGGCGCTGGATGGTTCCGACGCTCGCTCTGGTGACGTTGCCGAACCCTTGCGCCGCCTTTCGGATCGGCGCCAGGGGATCATTTCCGCCATCGGCGCTTTTTTTGCCGGTGTCCGGGGCAATTGCATCAAGCAGTGCACGGAGATCCTTGATATCGATCAGCGTTAGACCGTTATCGTCCGCAACCCGAAACGCAACGTTCAACACGCCTTCCTGCACGTCGTTCAGATCGAGCATGCGCGACATCAACAACGGCCCCATCTCGGTGACGGTGGCACGCACCGGATGCCCCTGCTCGCCGAACACGTCCCAAAATACCGTCGAAAACTGGTCCGGCTGGAAGGCGAATCCCATATCGCTGGCGCGCTTGACGATGAAATCCTTGGCCTCGCCCGCTTCGCAGATGCCGGATAGGTCTCCCTTGATGTCCGCCGCGAATACCGGCACCCCGGCACGTGAAAACCCCTCAGCCATCACCTGCAACGAGACGGTTTTGCCGGTTCCGGTGGCGCCTGTAACCAGGCCATGGCGATTGGCCAGCGCGAGCGTCAGCCATGCCGGCTGCTCACCTTTCCCGATGAAAATTTTCCCGTCGCTATCGGACATTCTGATATCGGAAAGTGGCATCGCCCTCGTCTCTTCGCCTGCATGGTTGGTTTCAGCCGGCGGGCTGGCATCAGCATACTGCATCTTGCGAGCCGATTGAAACCACGCAACGCCCGCTCGATGGAATACAGGTCAGCTATGTCTGCATGTGGTCGAACGATCGGAGTGTGCTTCGCTTCGGATGCGGCGGCGAGCCACCCTGTCGCGGGGATTGTCTTCCAAAATCCGCGCCGGCTCTTGCATTGCTGCAACACTTGCCAGCGATCGAAACCGAATCGCGCTTCCGAATGCTGACATCGCTTGTAAATCGCGGCGCACGCGATCAATATCAATGTCTAAGCGAGGAACCGGCACGTAACCGGTTGAGGGCGGGCCAATATGGACGAATTGATTGGACGGCTGGCTGAAAAGGCCGGCATCAATAATGCTGTCGCTGAAAAGACGATCGGGCTCATTTTGGCTTTCCTCCGCAAAGAAGGCCCCTCCGATAAAGTCCAGGCCTTGATCGACAAAATCCAGGGAGCGGAAGCAGCGATTTCGGCCTCCGACAACAGCGGTAGTCTCGGAAAGTTGATAGGCGGTGGCCTGATGGCACTCGGCACCAAGCTGATGGCGCTCGGCTTGAGCATGCCCGAGATTCAGGACATCGCTCGTGAACTTTTCAGGTTCGGCCGCGACAAAATCGGAGCGGATCAAATGGGCGAGATCATCGCGGGGACGCCGGGCCTGCGCCAGTTCGCCTGAAGCACCTTCTTTCATAACGAGTATCATGACATATCCGATCTCTGAGATTGATGGCTTGCCATCATTTGCTGCCGCCAAACTGAAATCGCTGGGGATTCGTACCACGGATGGGCTGCTTGAAGCGGCCCGGACCGTGAAGGGCCGTAAAGCCCTGGCTGCCAAGACCGGCATCAGCGAACAACAACTGCTCGAATGGGCCAATGTGTCCGACTACATGCGGATCCCCGGAATGGGCAAGGCCAAGGTCGGGCTGGTGCGCGCCGCCGGCGTCACCACTGTGCGCGAACTGGCGCTGCGCAATCCGGCACGCCTGGCGCAGAACATGAAGGAAGTGAATACCAGACGCAAACTCGTGCGCATTTTGCCGTCGGAAAAATCGGTCGAACAACTGATCGAGCGAGCCCGCAAACTTCAGCCCAAGATCACCTACTGAGGTGGATGGAAGCGGCTGGGCTGCACCGCAACCGGAGCCTCGCCGCATCTTGACTCCCATGCTGGGACCGCGCAAAGCGACGGTATGATCGCGACCACGTCAAGACCCGCCTCGGCAGATCATGCGGTATTTTCGGGGCTATTAGACCGGCCGTATCCGGCCGTGATGGGCGTTCTGAATGTAACGCCGGACTCCTTTTCGGACGGCGGACGTTTTTTCATGCCGGAGCCTGCCCTGGCCCAGGCCCGCCGCATGATCGCCGAGGGTGCCGACATCATCGACATTGGCGCCGAATCCACCCGGCCCTATGGCGCCCAGCCCGTCGCCGCCGAGGAAGAGCTGAGCCGGTTGCGGCCGGTCTTTGGCGAGCTTGTCGCCCTCGGTGTTCCCGTGTCCATCGACAGCATGAAATCGGCCGTCGTTGCCTGGGCGCTTGATGCCGGTGCAACCATCGTCAACGACGTCTGGGGTCTACAGCGCGATCCTGGGATGGCCCGGCTCGTGGCGGAACGCGGGTTGCCGGTGATCGTGATGCACAACCGCGACCGCATTGATGCGGATCTCGACATCATGCAGGATATGGCCGACTTCTTCACACGGTCGCTCGACATCGCCATCAGAGCCGGCGTTTCACGCAGCAATATCGTGCTCGATCCGGGCATCGGATTCGGCAAGACCCCGGAGCAGAGCCTGACGGCATTGGCCCGGCTACGCGACCTCAGCGAATTCGGGCTGCCTTTGCTGGTTGGGGCATCACGCAAGCGCTTCATCAGTACCGTAGTTCCGTCCGAACCAAACCAGCGTCTGGGCGGCTCGATTGCAGCGCATGTGGTGGCGGCCCAAGGCGGCGCTCGCATCATCCGGACCCATGACGTCGCGGAGACGGTACAGGCGCTGCGGGTGGCTGCGGCGATCAAGGGCAGGCTATGACCGATATCATCTTCATCACCGGCGTTGTCATCCACGCCCGCCATGGCGTCATGGAACATGAGACTGAGGTCGGTCAGCGCTTTGTCATTGATCTCGAACTGTCGATCGACCTGTCGGACTCCTCGCGCACCGACCGGCTCGCCGATACCGTGTCCTATTCCAATGTGGTGTCGGCAGCGACCGCAGCCTTCAAAAATGCCAATTACAAACTACTGGAGCGCGCGGCCGGCGCCGTAGCCGACGCCATTCTGGCGGCATTTTTGCGCATCAGCTCCGTCAAGGTCACCGTCCACAAGCCGCACGCTCCGATCGCCGCGATTTTCGAAGATGTCGGCGTGGTCCTGACCCGCACGCGGCAACCTCAGTCTCATGGCTGACGCCCTTATCGCGCTGGGCGGTAATGTCGGCGACGTACGCGCCACCTTTCAAAAGGCGATCGCCGATATCTGCGGCATGGCGCAGGCAGCCCTGCTGGGGCGCTCGTCGGATTATGCCACGCCGCCATGGGGCGACGAGCAGCAAGCCTATTTTATCAATGCCTGCATCGAGATCGAGACCCAACTAGATCCGCACGCCCTGTTGTTTACACTGCACAAGATCGAACAGAAGTTCGGGCGCGACCGCACCAAAGAGAGGCGCTGGGGTCCACGGACCCTTGACCTTGATTTGATCGCCTATGATGACGTCACGGTCCAGAGGCCAGAACTGATGTTGCCGCACCCCCAGCTGTTCGAGCGTGCCTTCGTCCTGCTGCCGCTCGCGGAGATTGCGCCCGAACGTCTCGTCGCCGGACGCAGCATTGCCTCGGCGCTTGCCCAGCTATCGACACAGGGCATCCTGCGGCTACCAGATCTGGGCCCGCCAACCCAGTGCTCCTAGGTCAACTCAGTCTTCTCAAGAGAAACAACCGTTTGGCTTGGCTATCCGGACGTGGCAATTTCCTGATACAGCCTGCGGCTGGAAGGGAGTGAGTTGCCGAATGACCCCTGTGACAGACGACCTTCGGCTGGCAGCGGATTTTGCCCCGGCGAGCTATGCGGACTGGCGCAAGCTGGTCGAAGGCGTGCTCAAGGGCGCGCCGTTCGAGAAGCTGGTCGCCAAGACTTATGACGGCCTGACAATCGATCCGATCTATCCGCGCGCCCGCCATACGGCGCCGGTTTCAGGGCGGCCCGCGGCCGCGCCCTGGAACATCATGCAGCGGATCGATCATCCCGACGCCGCGCTCGCCAATGCCCAGGCACGGCACGATCTGGAGAATGGCGCCACCGGCCTGGTGCTGGTATTCGCGGGTGCCAATAGCGCCCATGGCTTTGGATTGGAGCCGTCGGCGCAAGCCGTTGAGAAGGTGTTGGATGGCGTCTTCATCGATGCCGGCATATCGATCGAACTTGAGCTCGGTCCGCAGTCGCGAATGGCCGCGATCCACGTCGCCGACTATGTCAAGCGCAGAGATTTCAGCCCGACGGCCTGCGATATCCGTTTTGGTCTCGATCCGATCGGCAACAGCGCGTTCTGGGGCTCCAGCCCCTCTACCTGGCCCGAGATCCAGCTAGCCCTCACCGGCGCTATCAAAGGCTTGGCGGTCATGGGCTTCAACGGCCCGTTCGCGGTCGCGGATGGACGGGTGATCCATGACGCCGGCGGATCGGAGGTGCAGGAACTGGCGTTCGTGCTCGCGACCGGCGTCGACTATTTGCGCACGCTGGAGCGCGCCGGCGTGGCCGTCGAGGATATCGGCAGCATGGTTTATGCGCGGCTCAGCGCGGATGCCGATCAATTCCTGACGCTGGCAAAGTTCCGCGCGTTGCGATTGCTGTGGGCGCGCATCGAACAAGCCAGCGGCCTGCCGCCAAGACCGATCTTCATCGCTGCCGAAACCGCCTGGCGGATGCTGACGCAGCGCGACGCTTACGTGAACATGCTGCGCGCGACCATGGCGACATTTGCCGCGGGTCTTGGCGGCGCCAACGCTGTTAGCGTGCTGCCACATACCCTGGCGCTGGGATTGCCCGATCCGTTCGCCCGACGCGTGGCGCGCAACACGCAGCTGGTACTGCTGGAGGAATCCAATCTCGCCAAGGTGAACGATCCCGCGGCCGGCTCCGGCGGAATAGAAAGCCTGACGCAAGAGCTTTGCAGGTCCGCCTGGGCTTTATTCCAGGATATCGAGAGGGTAGGCGGCATATTTCCTGCCCTCGAGCAGAACCTGGTGCAGCGCCAGGTCGCGGCGACGCGGAAGGCGCGAGGAGCCAATATTGCGCAACGCAAGGAAGTGCTCACCGGCGCTACCGAGTTCCCCAACCTGCACGAGGCAGACATCGCGGTGCTGGAGCCGAAGCCGGTTGAGCTTACCCCCCCTGGTGAAGCTAAACTCCGGTTCGACTCGCTACCCCCGTTGCGGCTCGCCGCACCGTTCGAAGCCTTGCGCGACCGTTCGGACCAAGCCTTGCGGGACCATGGCGCCCGGCCGAAGATCTTCCTCGCCAATCTTGGCACGCCGGCCGAATTCACCGCGCGTGCGACCTTTGCCAAGAGTTTCTTTGAGACTGGCGGGATCGAGGCCGTGGAGACGGCTGGATTTGCCGATCCGGTCGCGCTCGCCGCAGCCTTCAAGTCTTCCGGCGCGGCGTTAGCCTGCTTGTGTTCGTCCGACAAGGCCTATGCCCTGAAGGCGGTCGCCGCCGCAACTACTCTTCAAGCCAGCGGGGCACGACATATCTATCTGGCGGGCCGGCCGGGCGAACAGGAAGCCGCGCTGCGAGCCGCCGGCGTCAACGACTTTATCTTTGCTGGCGGCCATGCGCTGGTGACCTTGGAGGAAGCCTGGCGGCGGATGGAGTTGAAATGACCGCGGCGACGAAATCGGTTTTGACCGGCGGCTGCCAGTGCGGCGCGGTTCGTTTTGCACTGTCGGCGCCGCCGTTGAAAGTGACCATCTGTCACTGCCGGATGTGCCAGAAGGCATCCGGCGCGCCGTTTGCCTCCTTCGCGGACATTGACCGCAACGATTTCGCCTGGACCCGCGACCAGCCGGCGGCGTTCCGTTCCTCCTCGATCGCCGAGCGCGATTTCTGCTCGCGTTGCGGCACGCCACTCAGCTTTCGCCGCATCGACGGCGCGCGCATCGAGGTCATGACCGGCGCCTTCGACCGGCCGGACCGCGTGATTCCGACCCAGCAGTTCGGCACTGAATCCCGGCTCGGCTGGGTGGTTGCGATCGCCAACCTGCCTAGCCAGACCACCCTGCAGAACTACGGCCCGCAGACGATGAAGGGGATCGTCAACCACCAACACCCGGATCATGAATAGGACAGACTGGGGCGGCATCCAGTTCCTTACGATATCGGGAAGTGGTGCGTTATGGATGGTTTGGGACCACGTGGGCCGATACCGTGATCAGGGATTATCGCAATGACCCCGTCTACAAAAAGAACTCAGGAACTGACCGAGCGACAACAGACAGTTTGAGAAACAGCATGAGCCGGATACCGAATTTCACGACGATAGCATTTGAAAAGATGGCCCCGGCCGTACCCGCCGCCCTCGCCGCCGAGCCCTGGCTCACGCCCGAAGGCATCCCGGTCAAGGCCGCCTACAGCGAAGCCGATCTTGATGGCATCGATTTCCTTGACACCTGGCCGGGCATCGCACCGTTTCTGCGCGGCCCCTACCCGACCATGTATGTCAACCAGCCATGGACCATCCGGCAATATGCCGGTTTCTCGACGGCGGAGGATTCCAATGCATTCTACCGCCGCAATCTCGCCGCCGGCCAGAAGGGGCTGTCGGTCGCTTTCGATCTCGCCACGCACCGCGGCTATGATTCCGACCATCCGCGGGTGACTGGCGATGTAGGCATGGCCGGCGTCGCGATCGATTCGATCTACGATATGCGCACGCTGTTCTCGGGCATCCCGCTCGACCAGATGAGCGTGTCGATGACCATGAACGGCGCGGTGCTGCCGATCCTGGCGCTGTTCGTCGCGGCGGCCGAGGAACAGGGCGTTCCGCCGGAGAAACTGTCAGGCACGATCCAGAACGACATCCTGAAAGAGTTCATGGTCCGCAACACCTATATCTATCCGCCGGC
>Ga0182012_10000060_pt1 | contig 112703 bp, 117 predicted proteins | sample 612S2SmetaG_FD_120486 | JGI IMG/M metagenome (GOLD analysis project Ga0182012, IMG submission 120486) | Permafrost microbial communities from Stordalen Mire, Sweden - 612S2S metaG | ecosystem: Environmental > Terrestrial > Soil > Wetlands > Permafrost | place: Sweden: Stordalen | collected... | reverse complement strand
TGCCCACGTGGCTGATGTGGGGGGACCCGGACTATCCGTACTATTCGGGTTTCATACTCGTGGGCTGGATTGTGATTTTGGCTTGCGGCTTACTGGCCATCTGCGTGTGCAGACTCTTCGTGACCCGGGACCCGATTTGATTGAGTCTGTCCTCTAACTGTTGAAATATCGCAATTTCACTAACTATGAAAGGGCCGCATTCTCAGTTGGCGAAATGGCCTGACTTCGTCGATTGACATCCACCCCGCTGTTAGAATCGATCTGCGATGCGCTTCTATACGAAAGAGGAATGCGAGGATTGGCTTGGTGGACAGGGCCGGGTAAAGCCCGACGCGATCCCTGAAATCCACAGAGCGCACGTTCACTATCCGACTTCGCCTAGCCGCATTCTGTATCTGGCGCATTGGGTCGCTGGCTCGTTGATGTACCGCGATCCAGCATTGGTCTGGATTACCGAGTGGGGCATTTGGGGGAGCAGCGAGAACTGGCATCTATACTACAAACTCCGGCAAAGCTACGGTGATCTTCGCCTGCTGCATGAAGCACCCGGCCATCTGTTTCTCGGCCACGAATCGGAAGACCTAACATCCTTTCTGCAAATTGCTATGTTGAACGGCTGGGGCGGATACATCTTGACTCAGGCGGACTACGTAAACGCATTCTTTAGCCATGACGAGTACATTGATTTCTTTGCTGCGCAAGGTGGACTCGGACTTCTCGAAGATATACGCAAGGAGTTCGGCACGGTAGAACATCCTTCCAAAGAAGTCTAGCCACCCCGAGTTGTGTTCAGGAGTTGCAGACGGCGTCACACGGAATATGGTGTGTCTTTTCCGAGAGCCGGATGCGGGAAATCCGCCTGTCCGGCTCGACGAGCGGGAACAGGAAACAGAACCAAGCAAAACCGGACTGGGGTGATGAGGCGAAAGCCAAGTCAACTAACCACCGGGAGACTACAGTCACTGCGCCTGTTCTCGACTCTACTCGCCATTTCACTAAGTGAGAATTTTTGTTCCTGCCATGGAACGGCGGCTGTCGCGCGTCACTTCCGGTTTCTGAACTTCGCCGTCAGGCTCAGCAACGGATTTGCCGGGACGCGCGGCGCACCCGCGATGGGCAGCGTCCTTTGTCCTATGGGCATTGTCGGCGGCTGACCGAGTTTGGGGAGCATTGGTAGCGGACGCAGCGGTTGGATCGGTTGAATCGGTTTGAGCTGTCTGTATGTGGGTATCAGCTTTGTGTTCATTGGTGGTCCTCCGTCTTCTCGTTCTGCTGGCTCGCCAGCTCACTGAGTTCATTCTCGTCGGGCCATCTGTCGTGTTCCAAATGAAAACGCAACTCGCCGTCGGATTTTTCCCGCAGCTCCTTTGTCACGTCGGCGATTTGAATTTGCTGGTGTGCACGCCCTTCGAGCCGGTCGAGGATGATTGCTACCGCAGCGAGCCTTTGCCGTCCCTTCAACGCTTCTTGGATCAGCACACCGACAAGCCGGTCTTCAAGGCTGCGACCGTCGGGCCCGACCTCTGACATCTTCGCGCGCAGGGAACTGACGAGCCCGCGAGTGCGTGGTCTGCCGCTCGGGTTTCCGCTCTGGCCGGGCACAAACCCCCGACCAGTAATGCCGCCGAGACGCTTGGGCTCGACACGTTGATTTTCCTTGTTTTGCACGTTGATACCTCTCTTCCGGCGATGGCGGTCCCGCTCATGCCGGACTTGCGTCAAACGACTGTTTTAGGGCGCTAACTTGTTGCAACCAAGTAGCAATGCGGTTCCAGTTCGCGAACGCTTGGGCTACCAACACTTTTCCATCCTGCTGATTCGTAACGCTTTCCTGAAAGCTCTTTGCCCGTCGAACTACATTTGAACTACATTGCGGGATTTCGACCCCGCAGAATTGTTGGTTCGCCCGGAAATCTCGTATTGAATATCGAGGGTTCTGTGGGTGAGATCAAGGTAGCAATCTACGACCCGCTTCGAGTGTGACCACGACGGCATCGGGCACATCGCGCGGGGAAGAAGGTGCTGGAACTGAATGAGAATCAGGGAGGATGTTCGCGGGGGATTGGAAGTCGAGGCTTGCGGTTAAGATTGTTTCCCGGTGGCCTGTCCTTTGGCCTGCAGTTCGAAATGGCCGCGCAATTTATCGGCGGCTTTTTCGGGGGTAAGAGGTTTGCTGAAATAATAGCCTTGAATTTCGTCGCAATCATGGGCGCGCAAGAACGACATTTGCGCTTCATTTTCGACGCCTTCGGCAATCACCTTGAGATTGAGGCTTTTCGCCATGCTGATGATGGCGGTCGTGATGGCGGCGTCATCGGGCTTTAGTGCGACATCGCGGATAAACATGCGGTCGATTTTCAGCTTGCTGACATGAAACTGGCGCAAGTAACTGAAGCTGGAATATCCGGTTCCAAAATCGTCAATCGCCAGCATGATGCCCATGGCCTTTAATTCCTGGACGACGGATAACATCACATCCGCATTGGCAAGCAACAAACTTTCGGTCAGTTCCAGTTCCAGATATTGCGGGGCGAGGCCGGTATCCTGGAGCACTTTTCGGACGAGATCGCAGAATCCCTCTTGCCGAAACTGGATCGCAGATACGTTCACCGCGATAGAAACTGCAGGCAGTCCTTCATTCTGCCAACTCTTGACCTGCTGACAGGCGGTTCTGAGCACCCATTCACCGATGGGCACGATCAGGCCGCTATTTTCCGCAATGCGTATGAACTTGTCGGGCGGGACGAGGCCCATCTCGGGATGCTGCCAGCGAAGCAGGGCTTCCATCCCCGCAATATTGCCCGAGGCGATGTCGACCTGCGGTTGATACATGAGAAACAGCTGCTGTTTCTCAAGCGCCGTTCTGAGACTGTGCTCCAAGCTGAGACGTTCCATGACTTGAGCGTTGATGTCAGCGGTATAAAATCTAAAATTGTTGCGTCCGTTGTCCTTGGCACAATACATGGCGGCATCGGCATTCTTGATCAGCGTGTCGCAATCCGTGCCGTGTTCGGGAAAGATGCTGATACCGAGACTGCATCCGACGTTCAGGGAATGACCCTCGACGACGAATTCAGCCGACATTGCCTTCATCAGCCGCTCGGCGGCAACCGCGGCGTCGGGCGTGTCTTTTAGTTCCGTCAGCATAAGCAGGAATTCGTCGCCCCCAAGACGGGCGACGGTATCCTGTTCCCGCCCCCAGGTCTTCAGGCGTTCGGCAACCGCACGCAGCAGGAGGTCGCCGACAGAGTGCCCAAGAGAGTCATTGATATCTTTAAAGCGATCGAGATCAAGAAAAAGAAGGGCAACTTTGTGATGGTGCCGACGAGCGTCAGCCAACGCTTTACCTAGTCGATCGTGTAAAAGCGTGCGATTCGGGAGTTGTGTAAGAGCATCGTAGTAGGCGAGAAATTGAACTTGTTTCTCCGCCAGCTTGCGGTCGGTAATATCGCGAAAGTACCAGATTCTGCCGCGATACTGTCCCTTTGTGTCGACGAGCGGAGCCGAATAGCGGTCCAAAACCTTTCCATTCTTGAGTCGAATCTCGTCGCGGCTTCTTTCGGTCCGTTGGCTGTAGAGATAATTGACTTTATCGATGAAGGCAGCCTGATCCTCGACTTGATGGGAGACGAATTCGCGCAAGATTCGATCGTCGCCCGTCCGCAGGATGTCGTCCGGTATTTCAAAGCTAAGTCCCAGTTGCCGGTTGGTTAGCACGATGTGATCGAATTCGTCGACGGCAAGGATACCGTCGATGGTTGTCTCGGCCTGCGCCTCGAGCAGTGCGTTCTTAAAGAGAAGCGACTCCTCGGCCTGCTTACGCTCGGAGATATCGTGAATGTTTGCCAGTAGAACCGGACGGCCACCGAGCGTAAGTGCAGTCAGGCTGACCTCGGTGAGGAACACCTCGCCGTTGTGGCGCTTGTGCAACCACTCGAAACGTTCCGTCCCGTTGCGGTACGCGGCAGCCATTTTTTGTTCGGCGCCAGCGAGCGAGGAGGAGCCGTCTGGTTGGCGAGGGGGCGAGATGTCCGCGGGGTGCACATTCAGAATCCCGTTTGGGTATCCAAACATCCGCAGGGCAGCCGAATTCCACTTGAGAAAGCCTTTTTCAGCCATCAGCAAATTCGCGTCGGCCGAGTCCTCGAACAGGACGCGATACTGGTTCTCGCTATCCTGCAACAGTTCCGCGGACTGCTTCCTGGCGCTAACATCCTGCTTGATGGCGATGAAGTATCGATTCGCCGGATTGCTTGCGTGCGGCATCACGGGCGTGATTGTCATCTCTTCGGTGTAGGTTGAACCATCTTTTCGGCGATTGACAAGCTCGCCCGTCCAGACCATGCCCGACTTGATGGTTGACCAGAGATCGGCATAGTAACTTGCCGATTGTTGTCCGGATTTCAAAAGGCTTGGATTCTTGCCTACAACATCTTCTTTGGTATAGCCAGTCATGGCGGTAAAGGCAGGGTTGACCCAAACGATCTTGCCCTTGTGGTCTGTGATGACGATTGCGTTGGCAGCCGCTTCCAGGGCGGCGGATTGCAACAGCAGTTGCTGTTCGGAACGTTTGCGCAGCGAGATGTCGCGCGCGATCGCGGAAGCTCCTATAACCCGCCCCGCAGCGTCTTTAATGGGCGAGATAGTGAGGGATACATCGACGATAGTGCCAGCTTTGGTGAGTCTCTCGGTTTCGAAACACTCGGTTGGCTCCCCCCTTCGGATCCGCCCCATGATGAGAGGGATTTCCGCTCGCCTCTCGAGGGGCAACAATATGGATACGTTTCGTCCTGCGACTTCATCCCAGGTGTAGCCATACATCTTCTCTGCAGCCCGATTCCAACTGGTAATGACGCCGTCGATATCCTTGCCGATAATGGCGTCCTCGGAGAATTCCACTACAGAGGCGAGCTTATGGAGCATTTCTTCGGCCGTCTTACGAACAGTGATATCCGAAAGAAGACCCGTGGCAACTCGAGAGCCGTTGGCATCGAGCGTAGCCATGGCCCGATCATGCGCCCAAAACCACTCTCCATTCTTTCTTTTTGCACGGCACTCGAGATCGTAGGGCTTTCCCTCGCGAATTAGGGCTTCGAACGCCTGTCCCACTTTTTCTTTGTCATCGGGATGGACCGAGTTGAACCAAAGAGAATCGCCCTGCCGGCGAAATTCCTCGGAAGAATATCCCAGGATGGTTTCCACTTGCGGGCTGACGAAGATAACATTGCCCTCGGCATCCGTCTTCCACACAACTTCCGGAATGTTCGCCACCAGCAGCCGGTACTGTTCCTCACTGTCACGGAGGCTTTCCTGGGCTAGTTTCAGTTTCCTGACATCGCCGGAGACTTCTGGAACGCTGCTTTCCTGCGGGTAGTGCGGTTCTCCCTGACCAGTTGTCATCTCCGCGATCTCCACACCGAGGCCGCCGTCGGCCCCGCTAAGATTGGGGGGCCAAGGTCTTAACCTGCCGCCGTCATTGGAGATATCGACAGTCTCGGGGACGCCCTTCATGAAGTGTCGAGAGAAAGTAGACCCTAAAGTGGGGATAAACGAGCGCAACCCTTCGTTGCAAAGCAACTCGAAAATCACCAGGGAAAGGAGGGAGGCGCTCAACAAGGGCACGGCAATGGGGGACGGCCAAACGGAGAGGCCGGGCAAGACGATTTGCCGAAGTCCTTCAAGTCCCGCGGCGAGAAACAGCGCAATCGTCACACTACGAAGGTCGCGAACTGGAGGTTGCTGGTTGAACATATTGTGATCAAAGGACACGAAGCGTTCAGGTCAATGGCGCAACAACGGCAAAGAGGCTACGTGTCTTCGAAGTACGTGCATCCGGGCGACCATCGCGAGCCTTATCTAAGTCATTGACTTGATTTGTTTTAGGCAATGAGCAGGAACGAGCCGAGAAATCGATTGTCCTCGCTTAGGGCGCGTTTTCTGATTTTTGGGCACTGACCAAATCGCCTGGCGATTGGCAGCCTCGCGTCCGCGGGCGGCACGTTTGGGTGCTGGGTTCTATGGCTGGTGGGGCTGGACAAACTGCAGCGTGTAGGCTTTCGCCGGATCGAAAGGTTGCGAGATCATTTTCAGATCTGAAAGTTGTTTGTACATTGTGGCCCAGCGCTCGGGGGTCATTTGCCCCAGTTGTGCGCCGCTCGGATCTCCGGTAACGAAGTTACCGTCAAGCAAGGCTTGCCAACTGAACTGCATCCACTCGGGGTTGAGGGCGGGATTCAGTTGGGCGATGACCTTGTGGGCAGCGCCCGGATCGCTCAGGTAGTCGCGCCATCCCCGCAGCGAAGCGCGAACGAACCGGGCGACGGTGTCTGGGTGCTGTTGCAGAAATTCCTGCGTAGTGAACATGACGCGGTAGGGGTTGTAGCCGGCGTCGCTGGTCAGCAGCATACGCGTTTCAATGCCGGCGCGCTGGGCGAAAAAGGGCTCCGACGTGGCGAAGGCCTGTTGAATGTACTGCGGGTCGGCAACAAAATTGGCGACGCTGTAAGTAGCGGGAATCTCACGCACGCGATCCAACTGATAGCGTTTCACCAAATAGGCGAACCAGGTCTGTCCGGACTTGACGGCGACGGTGCGCCCCTCGAGGTCGGCGAAGGATCGAACGGTCGAGTCCTTGCGGACCATGATGCCTTGCGGGTCGCGCTGCATGGTCGCAGCCACGGCGACGAGCGGTTGTCGGTCGCCGATGGCCTCGAGGATAGTGTCGGAGGATCCCATGCCGAACTGTGCGGCTCCGGCGGCAACTTGTTGCGCGCCGACAACATAGGGCCCTCCCGGCGCAATCGCTACGTCCAAGCCCTCTTCTTTGTAATAGCCATTCGCCAAGGCGGTGTAGAAGCCACCATGCTCGGGCTGCGGGTACCAGTCTGCCTGCAAAGTCACATGCGTCAGGCCGCCGGCCTCGGCAGGCTGCGTCGAGGCATGATGGCAACCCGTGAGGATAGCCAGGGAAAAAAGCAGACAGCAGATCGAGCTATCCAAATAAAGTTTTTTCGTCATTCGATACGCCAATATGGAGAGCGCCAATCTATGCCGACTGATGAGTTCGGCCCCAAAGCGATGGAGTTTCGAAACCCGACTGCAGAGCAGCCTAGCACTGGCGCTTTCGCCGCCGCCAATAGGAATTAGTCATCCGGCTGAACGGATTTTCCGATTGTTGTTCGTCGAAGAGGTCGTGTAGATTGCGACGATGGCGGCTTTGGCAACGGCACGACCGGACGCCACCGTGTTGGACGAAGAGCGCATGCGCGCGATTTACGAATTCACCGCGCGCACGCTGGAGACGAAACATCCGGTGCCATTTGGGGCGCTGATTGTGGACACACGCAGGGGCGAACGCCTGATGCGGGCTACCAATGGGGTGCGTCGCGAGAACGATCCCAGTTCCCACGCGGAGTTAAGAGCGGTGCGGCTGGCCTGCAAGAAGCTGAAGCGCACGACTCTGGCTGGTTTCACGATGTACTCCACCTGCGAGCCCTGCCCGATGTGCATGGCGAACGCGCTCTGGGCCCGGCTCGACCGGGTCGTCTTTGGAGCGACGATCGCCGACGCCAACCGGCACTGCCTGCAGATTCTCATTCCGGCAGAAGAGGTGGCTGGGCGGGCCGACATGCGAACCATCGTGGATGGTCCAGTGCTACGTGAGCTGTGCAATACGCTCTTCAGGCATCCGAATATGCAGCGGGCCTTTCGCACGTGGAGCGGCAAGAAAGTGAAAAAGGCAACGGGCAAAAAAAATGCGCGCGGAGGCGATCGGAGCGGGGATTCGTAACGACGAAATCATTTGAACATGGACACCCTCCACATCCGCGCTTTCGCTGCAATTCTTAGGGATGAATCGCGCGTGCTCACCGAGCCACAATTGGTGCAACGGTTGTCGCGTGATTTCTACTGGTATTCCCCGGTGCTTCGGTCTCAGCTCGACGGAAAAGTCGCGGGCGTGGTGGTGCAGCCGTTGAACACGGGCGAAGTTCGGGATGTTCTCCGCTATTGTGGCCGCCACAATTTGCCGGTAACGGCACGGGGTGCGGGGACAGGCAATTACGGGCAGGCTGTTCCTTTGCATGGCGGAGTTGTTCTGGATTTATCGCGCATGGACGCGATCGAGGCGATTCAGGATGACGGAGTCGCGGTGTGCGAACCGGGCGTCCGTCTAGGCCTTCTGGAAAATGCCGCGCGCAAAGCTGGTTGGGAGTTGCGCTGCTATCCCTCGACGGTCATTAAGGCATCGCTCGGCGGATTTCTGGGTGGAGGCTCGGGTGGAATCGGATCGGTGGCGCACGGCGGGTTGCGCGATTTCTCCACGGTTCGGGCACTCGAGGTGGTTACGATGGAAGACGAGCCACGCCTGGTGCGGCACGACGGGGAAGCGGTCCACGACATTCTGCACGCATGGGGGACGAACGGCATCATCACGCGTATATGGCTGGCGTTGACGCCTGCCGTGGAGTGGTCGCAGTGTGTGGTTGCTTTCGACAGCTTCGATTGCGCTTTTGATTTCAGCGAGCGCATCGCGACGGGCGCGTCATGGACGAAACGGCTGGTCACGACCTTCGAGTGGCCGATTCCATCGTTCTTCGGACCGGTGAAGCAATACGCACCGCAGGGCAAGGCCTTGATCTTTTTTTTGATCGCTTCGTCGCAATTGGCGGCGCTCGAAGCCGCCGCATCACAGGCGGGAGCCACCGTTCCGTATGCGGCCGCGTATGAAGGATTGCGCACTGCACCGTTGCTGTCCGACTACACCTGGAACCATACGACGTTGTGGGCGTTGAAGAACGATCCGGCGTGGACCTATCTGCAATGCGGTTTCGATCCGGTCAGCGTGCGCGAGCAATTTCGCAGGTTGAAAGAAAGATTCGCGGGGGAAATTCTGTTTCATATCGAGTTCATGAAAAACGGCGCCGGGCAGGTCATTCCGGGGTCGATCCCGCTGGTGTACTACACGACGGAGGAAAGGCTGAACGAGATCATCGACTTCTGCCGCGAGATTGGCGTCTACGTTGCGAATCCGCATGTCAACAATGTGGAAGGAGGCGGACGCTATCGCGCCGATAACGTGCAACTGCTCGCCAAGCAACGCTACGATCCCCGGGGAATGTTGAACCCCGGCAAGATGATTACCTTTCAGCCGCAGGACGCGGCCGTTGAGACGGTGCCAAGGCAGATGCTTCCCACGGAAACGGCTCCCACGCGATGAAGACATGGATTCCCGATGAGCGTAATTTTGCGTATTTGAACTGGAAGCAGGTGGACGCTTTGCCGCGCGAGTCGACTCTGCTGGTGCTTCCGACAGCTGCGATCGAGCAGCATGGGCACCATCTGCCGTTAGCCACCGACACACTTCTCAACAATCTTTTGTTGGGTCAGGCCTTGGGAAAACTGCCTTCCGACCTACCGGTATTTGCGTTGCCCCCGGTTCACTATGGCAAGAGCAACGAGCACATCGGCTTTCCGGGAACGCTTTCTGTGAGTGCAGCGACCTTTATGGCGGTGCTGCGCGATCTGGGCGCCAGCGTAGCCGCGGCCGGATTTCAAAGAGTGGTGCTGTACAACACTCACGGCGGCAACACCGCGCTCATCGACGTGATGGCCCGCGACCTGCGCGCCGAGTTTGGCCTGAGGACCTTTGCGCTGCATGGTTCGGGAGGGATTGCTCTGGAAGGGCTGAGTCCACAGGAAAAAGCGTATGGCTTTCACGCGGGCGAAGTGGAAACAGCGCTTTTGCTGGCTTCCGTCCCGGAACTTGTCGATGGCTCGGCCTACACCGTCAACTACATTGCGGACATTGGCGATCTGGAAGTGCTTTTGCCTGAGAACGCTCCCGCAACCTTCGCGTGGCTGACGCGCGACATCGCAGCGAGTGGGGTGATGGGCGACCCACGGCCAGCGACGGCTGAAAACGGCAAACGCTGGCTTGAACAGGCGGCCACGCGGCTGGCTGCGGCTCTCGAAGCGATGGCTCGGTTCCCGAATCGCCCTTATCCGCAACCGACACCATGAGCGAGACGCGCCTGGTCGATTGTGGCAACGGAGTGAGCCTGGAACGCGGCGTGCGCTGCCGCCTGTCGGACGGAACCGAACTCGTGTCGGATCACTACTCGCGAGCGGGAGTTGGTGCGCAGCCCTCGCTGCTGATGCGCCAGCCTTATGGGCGCGACATTGCCTCGACCGTGGTGTACGCGCATCCCGTGTGGTTTGCGAGGCGGGGATACAACGTCGTCATTCAGGATGTGCGCGGACGGGGAGAGTCCGAAGGCGAGTTTTATCCCTTTCGCCACGAAGCGAAGGATGGCGCCGAGACCATTGCGTGGCTGCGCGCACGGCCGGAGTCGAACGGGCGCGTCGGCATGTATGGGTTTTCGTACCAGGGGATGACGCAGCTTCTGGCCGCTACAGAACAGCCGGAAGGATTGCTGTGCATCGCTCCGGGGATGACCGCTTGCGACCTCTATCACGGATGGTTCTATCACAACGGAGCGTTGCGCCTGGCCTCGACCCTCGGCTGGGGATTGCAGATGATGAAGGCGGACGCACGTCGCCGACAACTCCGGGAAGCCAGCGACAATCTGGAACAAGCGTGGGCGAATCTAGCGGCGCAAACAGGTATCTTGCCGTTTCGTTCGCATCCGGCGTTGCACGGCGACAGCGAGAAAATGCAACCCTATGTTCTCGACTGGTTCGATCACGCGGAACCCGGCGATTACTGGACTGAGATGGACGTCAGCCAGAAACTCGACCGGATTCTCATTCCCGCGCTTCATTTCTCAGGTTGGTACGACACCTATGTCACGGGAGCGATCGACGGCTATACGGCACTGCGCGATCGGGCGGGCACTGATTTTGCGCGGCAACATCAATATCTCGTCGCCGGGCCATGGGTGCATATTCCGTGGGGCGATCGCGTGGGCGCAGCAGACTTCGGACAAGAAGCGCTGCTCGATACAGATTCCCTGCTTTTGCGTTGGTTCGATCACTGGCTCAAGGATTCTGGAGATTTCGCTCGTGAGCCGCGCATCCGCCATTTTGTGCTCGGGGAAAACCGGTGGCGGTCGGCCGGCACTTTTCCGCCCGATGCAAACTACGCCCTTTATTTGAGCAGCGGCGGGAAAGCGAATTCACGCAAGGGAGATGGCACGCTATCAAACACGGCTCCGGTTGCGGAGGAACCGTGCGACATATTCGTTCACGATCCCGAGGTGCCCGTGATGGCGCCGGGCGGCCCGGCAGCGCAGGGCGGACAGTTCGATCAGGCGAGCCTGGAACTCGGGAACAATCTGCTCGTCTACACGACAGCTGCGCTACAGCATCCGTTACGCATCTTCGGCAGGCCCCGCGTCGTGATTTACTGCGCGACTTCTTCCGCGTTCACAGACTTTACGGCCAAGCTCGTGCGACTGCGCAACAACGGGGCGGCGGAATTTATCTGCCTCGGAATCGCGCGCTCCAGCTGGCTTTTCGCGGAAAGCGGTTACACCGCCGACAGGGTTCATCGCTGGGAGTTCCCGCTCGAACCGACATCATGCTCTTTTGCAGCCGGAGAGTGCGTGCGTCTGGAGATTGCCAGCAGCGCGTTCGCGCTTTATGACCGCAACCCGGGAAGCGGGGTGCCGTCTTGCCGCGCCAGTTCTTGGGACTGGCAGCGCTCCACTCAGTTCGTCTATCACAGCGGTGAGCGTTGCTCGGCGCTGTACCTGCCGGTGGCTGAGGCGGAGCGATGACGCTTCACGTCGCGGTGCCGGAGGTCGAATTCACAGGGGTTGGCAAACTCTTTGGCCATGGCAGGGCCGTTCTGGAGGCGGTGGATCTCATCGTTCAGAAGGGCGAATTCGTCAGCATCATCGGGCCTTCGGGCTGCGGCAAATCGACGATACTGAAATTGATCAGCGGGCTCGTCTTGCCGACTACAGGAACAATTCGCGTCGACGGCATGACTCCGAAGAATGCGCGGGAGACGGTTTCTTACATTTTTCAGGATCCAACCTTGCTGCCGTGGCGCACGGTGCAACAGAATGTGGCTTTATCGCTTGAACTGGAGGGAGTCTGCAGCCATCGCCGTCAGGAGAAGACCAGCGCTCTGCTCGAATTGGTCGGCTTGCGCCTAGTGGTGGATGCCTATCCGCGTGAACTCTCAGGCGGAATGAAGATGCGCGTTTCGATCGCGCGAGCGCTCGCGACGAGCCCGAGACTTCTGCTGATGGACGAGCCTTTCGCCGCGCTCGACGAAATGTCACGTGATCACCTTAACGAAGAGTTGTTGCGCCTGCGCCTCGAACAGAAGTGGACCGCCGTGTTTGTGACGCACTCGGTGGCGGAAGCAGTCTTTCTTTCCACGCGGATTGTCGTGCTCAAGCCCAATCCCGGCCGCGTCTACGCCAGCATCCCAATCGATCTGCCGCAGCCAAGGAGCGCAGCGGCGCGGAGCACTCCCGAATTTGAAGCCCTAGTTGCAGAGGTGGCGCATGCCTTGCGAGGAGCACGCGCGCAATGAAGCGAAGGCTGATCACCCTGGCAGATGCTCTGGCTGTGTTTGGCGCGCTTTTGTTGTTGTGGCAGTTGGTGCTATGGATCTTTCGAGTCCCCCGCTTCATGCTGCCTTCTCCATGGGCGGTGGCACGGGCAATCGAAGCGCGATTTCCGTCGCTGGCAACTTCGTTTGCGATCACGGCAGAAGAGACGCTTGGGGGGCTGCTGGCGAGCATTGTGGTTGGCGTCGCCGTGGCGCTGATCTTTGCACAATCGCGTTGGGTTCGCCGGATGCTCTACCCCTACACGTTGCTCCTGCAGACTGTCCCCATCGTGGCGATCGCGCCATTGATTCTGATGTGGGTGGGAGCGGGAACGTTTTCCGTTACTTTAATCGCCTTTATTATTTCTCTAGCGCCGATTATCGCCAACACAACGCAAGGACTGGTCAGCGTCGACGAAAATCTGGTGCATCTTTTTCTGATGCACAACGCCCCGCGCTCGCAAGTGCTATTCAAACTGCGATTGCCGCACGCGGTGCCGGCATTGTTCGTTGGAATCCGTATTGCCAGCGGCATTGCAGTCATCGGCGCTATTACCGGAGAACTTTATGCCGGTTCCAGCCGCGTGGGCCAGGGCGGACTGGGATATTCCATTCTCTATGCGTCCTCGCAACTGCAGACCGACTATCTGTTTGCGCTGGTTGTCGCGGCGACGGTGCTGGGATTCAGCTTTTTCTTCGTGGTGATGTTTTTCGAATGGTATTTCTTGCATCGCTGGCATGAATCGGCACGAACGCCCGAGGTGGAGTGAAAGATTCGCAACCGCGAATCGTTTCTGTTAATAATGCAACAATTTAAGGAGGAGAACGGCCCATGTTGAGACTGGAAAGCGATAGCGGATGGCTGCTGGTAACGCACCCCGACCACGCGCGCCTCGCGGGCGCATTCGCCGAGCGTTGGGGAAACGACCGCTTTCTTCCACCTGAGCCGCGCGCCCACGTTTTGAAAGGAATCTCATGCCATGACGATGGTTGGGCCGCGCGCGACGCCGCGCCGCAGATCACGCGGCAAGGAAAACCCAGTGCTTTTTCGATCGAACTCGTAGGAAAGTACTCAGCTTTCGAAGAGATCGATCTGGAAGACTATCTGGCGGTGCGCGAGTGCGCCGTGCGTCTGATCGCGACGGAAGATCCTTATGCGGCGGTGCTCATCTCGATGCACACCTACAGCCTGCTCAACGATCATGCGGACCGCTCGACGATCGCGCCGAGCCAACTACCGCTGCTAGATGCATTTCTCTTGCAGCAGAAAGGCCTGCAGCAGGCGCTGATGAAGGAGATCGCAGCGGATGTGCAATATACTCCAGAGCAGGCGAGCGAAGCGGCAGTGGTCGACAACTTCCGCCTGTTGCAAGCAACGGACAATCTCTCGCTGCTCACTTGCGTTGATTTTCGCCGCCCGGCACACCTATTGCATTCTTTGCCGTTGAATGATGGGGGATCCAGCCGCGTCCAAGTGCGAGCGACGGCGCCGCGGCACTTCGTTCTTGAACCTTATCCTTTTGCCGAGCCTTCGCTGGACTTTCTGTTTCCGGCGCGGCAAGTGGAAGGCAAAGTCTTCGAGTCAGCCGAGGAGTTGCAGCGGCGCTTTGCGGAGGCTTCAGTGCAAATGTTGTCAGTCACGGTGAGCGCGGAATAAACCCCACTGCAAAGTAAGCACCGGGCGAGGCCAGCGCCGGCTGCAGAGGCAACTTTCGTGTGCAAGACCAAACTGCGAAGTCAGGGGAGCAACGAAACGTGGGCCGCAACAATCCGCCAGCCTTCGGGAAGGCGCACCCAAACCTGGCTTTGTCTGCCAAAGACGATCCGTCCCTCGACTGTGCGCTCGAATTCAAGAGTGATGCTGGCGAAGTCGCGTCCGAAGGTGACGATGTCCAGCCGCCGAATTGTGCGTTCCAAATTTACTGGAGAACGGCCCTTGCGAAAGGCGGCTATCTCGTCGATGCCGTAGAGATTCTCAGTCACACCGAAACGCATCGCGTATGGGGAGGCCCAGAACATCTTGGTCAATACTTCCGCATCGTTGTGCACGAGAGCGGCTTCATACTGCGGATACAGCGAGCGGAGCTCCGCCATCACTTCGGGTTCATTGATCATCTCGGTGTCAACGGACATAGCAAAGTCTCCGGGGAGGTAGGCGTCCTCAGAAAAGTTTCCGTGAGGGCAGCACCTGCTTCGGAAGCAGAGCGCTGACCGTAATCATTGGTTCGTTCACTACCTGGCTGAACCGAAGGTTCATGGCGACACTGCAAAGCAGATAGGCGCGGACATCCGCGAAGCCCCAGCGGTCGATCAGAAGATCGATCATGCGCGAGGTAGCGGCGCGCGCGGCCGTGATGGCATCGTCAGCCGACTCCACGACGATCCAGGCGTCCTCCTCGGTACGCGAACGATAAGAAGGGGACTCGATCAACGGTCCTGTCAATTTTCGCTGCTTGTGGAGCTGGAATCGCAAGGTCACGTCGGCCGGGCATTCGATGCCGTTGATGCAGACTTCACCATCGCCTTGTGCGGCGTGGGCATCGCCGGCAGAAAAGAGAGCCCCCGAGTTTAAGACCGGAAGATAGAGAGTGGCGCCGCTCGACAACTCGCGCACATCCATGTTGCCGCCAAAATTCCCCGGAGGCCTTGTGCGGAACTCGCCTTCTTCATCTGGTGCAACGCCCATGACGCCACAGAACGGACGCAGCGGCACGATGGCCGGGGCCAGCGACTGGCTGACGGCATGTTCGAGCTGCCACTGAAAGAAGTAAGGCTCAGGGAAGCGATCTTTCAGAAAACCGAGGCCCGAGATTATGCTCGACCATCCCCAGCCCTTGTGGGCCACTTCGATGACATCGATCTGCAGCACGTCACCGGGTTCGGCGCGCTCCACGAAAATCGGCCCGGTCAGCGCGTGAATGAGTCCGCGATCGATTTTCAAAAAGCCGGGGAGGGTCATCGCCGGGTGCACTTGCGCTCCGCTCGAATCGAGGCATTCCAGATGCACGGTATCGCCAGGGGCGATGCGGAGTCGGGGCTCAAGGGAGCGGTTCCATCGCGAGTGAAAGGGATTCGCGGAAAGAGAAAACTCGGCCATCTGAGACCTTACGCCTCCACAGTCATCTGCAGTTCGACGAGGGCATTGCGCGGCAGGCCGGAAACACCGATGGCCGCGCGTACATGGTGGCCGGCTTCGCCGAATATTTCCACGAATAGATCTGAGGCGCCGTTGATCACCTGCGGCGAATCGGCAAAGCCCGCGACGGCGTTCACGTAGCCATTTAGGGCGACGATGCTCTTCACGCGATCCAGCGAACCAAGATGGCGTTGCAGCACGGCCAGCTGCGTTAGCGCACAGGCACGGGCCGCGGCTTTCGCGTCGTCGAGAGAGCGGTCAAGGCCCACAGTCCCGGCGATTACTCCATCCGAGTTCGTGGAAATTACACCGGAGAGATACACCACATTCCCGACCGCCTTCGCCGGCACATAATTGCCGCCCGAAGTTGGCGGGGGCGGCAAAACGACGCCACGCTCTCGCAACCACGCTTCAATCCGTGCTGCCATCGATTTCTTCTGCCCCTCAGTGCGCATTGCGAGTGCGCAGAGATGTACAAAGTTGAGTCAATCTAACACAATTCGAGAAGACGAATTGCACCTTGCGCTCGAGAAGCGTTGCGCTAATATATCCCATGGTATCGTCGTGGATTCGCCGGCTGGGTTGCGCCAGTGTCTTGCTGGCAGTGGTTGGATCCGCTCGATTTGAGGCGAGCGCAAACTCACAGGCTGGCGCACGCTCTTCTCCGACATCTCTTCCCCGGCTGAAGCTGCACACAACTCGTTCGTCGCCGTCGGATCTCGAATTGGGCGGAGAACTTGCCGGCTTGCCGACGGGATCGACGCGATACATCTCCCGCGATCAACTCCTGGCCCTGCCGCAGGTCAGCTATAAGGTCGCCGATGACGCAAACCTCAAAGAGCCGACGCAAATTAGCGGCGTGTCGTTGGAGGAATTAACCCGTCATCTTGCCGCCGAGCCCGCATCGGCCATGGTGGTTGCAATTTGTGACGATCAATACCGTGCGAATTATCCTCGCGCTTACGTAGCGGCGCATCATCCCGTGCTGGTTTTAACCATCAACGGCCAGCCGCCGTCGGGCTGGCCGAAAGATGCGGAGGGTCATGGGCAAGACATGGGGCCATTCCTGATTTCGCATCCCAGCTTCACGCCGAGTTTCAAGATTTTTGCCCATGCCGATGAGGCGCAAATACCCTGGGGTGTTGTGCGACTGGAATTCCGCAATGAGCAGGCCGCTTTCGCTGCCATCGCGCCGCGCGGCGCCCAGGCTGCCGACAGATTCGTGCAGGATGGTTACCGCATCGCGCAACAGAATTGCTTCCGCTGTCACAACAGCGGCGAGGAAGGCGGCACAAAGGCGGGACATCCCTGGCTCGTGCTCTCGGCGTGGGCAACGACAGCGCCAGAATACTTCGCCGCCTATGTGCGCAATCCACAGTCTAAGAATCCAAATGCGCAGATGCCGGGAAATCCGGGCTATGACGATGCGACGATTGCAGCGCTCGGCGCCTATTTCCGCATCTTCTCAACTTGTCGCACGCAAACGCCGTCTGCTAGGAAGAAACAATGACGTTGCGCGTCGCCAAGGTTTCGTTGGTCTTCGCCGTAGCGCTTTTTTATTCGTTCGTCGTGCTCAACAATACGACCGACTATAACTCGAATTTTCAATTCGTGCGTCACGTGCTGATGATGGATTCGACATTCCCCGGCAACCACGGAATGTGGCGGGCGTTGAATGGGCCAACCTTGCATACGGCCTTCTACGTTTCGATTATCTCTTGGGAAACCTTGACGATGATTCTTTTGTGGTTCGGCGGAGTGAGCCTGGCAGTGGCGTTGCGTAGAACGACTGCCGAGTTCAATCAAGCCAAGCGCATCTCCATCTCGGCGCTCGCGCTCGCGCTGCTCATGTGGCTGGTGGCTTTCTTGGCGGTCGGCGGCGAGTGGTTTCTGATGTGGCAATCGAAATCCTGGAACGGTCAGGACGCGGCCTTTCGGATGTTCACGGTAATTGGCCTCGTGCTGCTGCTGGTCGCGCAACCGGACGCCGATGGACAGGCTTAACTTCTTGATGTACCAACGGCGAGAATTTTGCAACCGTCCCTAAATCTCGAAACATTTACATGAAACCCACTACTGCCAAATTGGTAGCAGCGGGTTCCATGTGAGTTCAATTCATTGAGGCTTGGTTACGGGGCTAACTAGTGGATGATTTCCGTCCAGGTATTCAGCGTGTTCGCGTTGTCATCCACGGCGGCAATGCGAAATGCAACGGACCCGAGAGGTTGCAACGCGACTCCGAAGGCACCACCGTTATTGGGATCAACCGAAAACTGGCTTACAAACTGGCCAGCGGGTGTGAATTCCACGATTTCACTCGGCTGGTTGGGGTCCACGTTGCTGCCGTCGCTGTTCGCGACCAGCAGGTCGCCATTGAGCGCAACTGCCATTTGCAAAGGCCCGTGCAGGTGATTGTAGTCCTGATAAACAACTTGGCCACTGCCCAGGCTCGACTTGGCCGCACGCACACCCTTCAACGAGTAAATGGCGTTGTCGCTGGACGACGCGACATACAAAGTGTCGGTGGCTGAGTTGTAGCTGAGACCCGACGGTCCGAGTACGAGAGCTGCTGGATCAAGCCGATGACTGAAGCCGGAAGCAACCTCGACCACTTTGTCGATCACGACGGTATCTCCGCCCGCGGGGAAGGTAACGTCGAGGCGAGTGATGGTCCCGGTCAGGACGTTGGAAACGAAAACGTGCGCCCCCGTGCCCGTATCCATGATCGCCATACCCCACGGCCCGTTGATGAGCGAAGTGTTCACAACCTGTCCTACAAGTTTGCCGTTGCCGTCGAGGATCTGCAGCGATCCTGGTTGGACAGTGGCCGCAGTGCCATCAAACGTCGGTACGTTGCCCGCGAACACAAAGCCTCGCTGCACAACACCGAGCGCCGCCGACATTCCGAACGCAGGACTTTGGTAAAAGAGCGAAGGCTGTCCGTCAGAGCCAACTCGCATAATGGTACTGCCTGTCCCTTGCAGGTTTTCATTGTCGTTGAAGTTAGACACCAGTATGTCGTAAGGCCGCAGCGTCAGGCCTGCGGAAACGTGCGGCGGCACGAACGCCACGCCGTAGGGGTTGAGATCGCCATTGGCGGGAATGGTCGAGACCACCGGCGGTGGCGGCGGAAGCACGGGCTGGGTTTGCTGAGCCAGCGCAGTGGTTACGGAGATAACGGACAGAGCGAGCCCAGCGACAATCGGCTTGCCCGCACTTACGAGCGAGTTCTTACAATTCGTCAACTTCTGATAAGTTGTGGTAAGCATTGGAATAGTCCTTTCGGGATGATTTCTTGGAAATCCGCGAAGTCATCGATCGTTCAGCGAGCCGGGTATCCAGAGCTCCTGGCCTAGCCGCGATCCGTTTCTGACCTCTACCCTCAAGAGCGATATTTCGCGTTCAATCCCCTCACCATGGAGATTTTTTTCAGTGATCTCGCAAGCCGGCACCTCCCTCATTTCGGCCTGCAGTCGGCAACCATTGCCGTGTAGTGAGCAACTATCACTCGGCGGTATGTAGTGTTTGCACCGACTGTCACCTTTATGAGTAGAATTTGGCTTTACAGCTTCGCTTTGGCGGCAACTTTGGTTCTTTCGGGTTGTGGATCGTCTGGGTCTTCGAGCCAGTCTGGCTTGATCTCCGTTCAGCTGAATCAAGGCTCTGCCAGCCTGAACGTGAATAGCACCACTCAATTTACAGCCACTGTTGAAGGTACGAGCAACACCACTGTCAGTTGGACTGTTGACGGGGTTAGCGGCGGCAACTCCTCCGACGGCACCATCACCGCAGCCGGACTCTATACCGCACCGTCGCTCGCCGGGAATCATACGGTCACCGCGACCAGTGCGGCCGACACGACGAAGAGCGCCAGCGCTGCCGTCACGGTCAACGCAACGGACGCTGTGAGTCCAGCCACGGCAGACGTTGCCGCGGGCGCGTCGCAACAGTTCACCGCGACCGTTGCGGGCTACTCCAATACGTCAGTGCAATGGTCGGTCGATGGAGTTAGCGGCGGGAACTCCTCCGTCGGCACCGTGAACTCTTCCGGCTTGTACACTGCACCGGCGCAGGTGGGAAATCACACCGTGACTGCAACGAGTGTGGCTAACTCGTCGCTTAGCGCCAATAGCACCGCTAACATCTTTATGCTGACCCTCTCACCCGGGCCCAGCGCCGTCGCTCCCGGCGGGACACAACAATACACGGCCACCGTTCAAGGGCTATCGGAAGGAACGGTGACCTGGTGGGTTGACGGCGTTGCGGGAGGAAACTCCACGACTGGAACGATCAGTTCCGCCGGTCTCTACACTGCGCCGGAAGCGACCGCCGAACACACCATCGCGGCTTCGCCGACATCGTATCCGGCATTGACGGTGACGACGACCGTAACAATCATCAACACGAGTTCGGGAGCCGTACTCACCTACCATAATGATGACGCTCGGGACGGAGCCTTCACGCAAGAAACTACTTTGACGACCGCGAACGTGAACTCCAGCCAGTTCGGGAAAATCGCCGGCTATGCGGTGGATGGTCAAATCTACGCCCAGCCTCTGTATCTTCCCGCGGTATCGATTGCCGGCGCCGACCACGCTGTCGTGTTTACAGTTACACAAAACAATACGGTCTACGCCTTCGATGCGACAGGCACCCAGAGCAATCCTTTCTGGAAGGTCAATCTTGGGACGCATGTTACAAAGAATGACGTCTCAGGAGTTAATCCTTACGTCGGAATTTTGTCGACTCCGGTAATCGATATCACGACAAACACCATGTACCTGGTCTCCGAGACCGCGGGGACGGAGGTGCCGTTTTATTTGCATGCGTTGGATGTCACTTCGGGTGCCGAGAAGTTCGGCGGCCCTGTGGCTATCCAGGCCTCCGTGACTGGGACCGAAGGAACGGGCACGAGCCATACCATTACCCTTGACACCTTCTGTTATCAGCGCATGGGTCTGGCGCTCAATCCAGTCACGAATTCGATTTTGATTCCGTTCGGCAGTTGCACTCACGGCTGGATCTTGGCGTACGACAAAACCTCCCTGCGGCAGACGGCGGTTTTCAACGACACGCCCAACGACAATGGAGGCGGTGGACTGTGGTCCGGTGGCGGGGCGATCGCAATCGACGATCTTACAGGCGATTTATATCTCATGTCCGGGGTTGACGAGGGGGACGAGATTACGACTGGCTATAGCGATTCGTTTCTTCGGCTCAACCCGGTGAATCTTTCGGTGCTGGATTACTTCACGCCCGATGACGCCCAGGTTCTTGAGCAGAACGATGTCGATTTAGGCAGCGGATCGAACATCCTGGTGCCGAATAACTCGTCAAACACTCCTCATGAAACGATCGGGGGAGGAAAAGACGGCAATATCTTCGTCGTGAATCGCGACGAAATGGGTTCGTTTTCTCCTGATCAGAACAACGTTATCCAGACGGTGCACACCGGCACGCAGGAGTACAACAACATCTTCTCGACACCGGTGTATTGGAACGGCTCAATCTATTACCACTGCAGTCACGACGTGCTGCGCGCTTTCAGTTGGAGCGCCAGCACTGGCCTGATGTCGACGAGTCCCACATCTTCGGCAGCGATCGTCTATACCCAGCACGGGGCCACTCCTTCTCTGTCGGCAAATGGCAGTGACGCGAATGGGATCATATGGGACACGGACAACACAAATTACGACCAGAATGATCCTGCGAGTAGCGGGCCCCTGGTGCTGCACGCCTACGACGCGACGAACGTCGCAAACGAGCTCTACAACAGCTCGCAAGCTGGTGCGCGCGATACGGCGGGACTCGCCTTGAAGTTCACCGTGCCGACGGTTGCCAGCGGAAAAGTCTTTGTACCCACAGGCAGTGAATTAGATATCTACGGACTCTTGCCTTAAGACCATTCGCAAGTCGTGGGCGAACGGCTGGGGCGGACGTGTTGAATTAACGCCGGCAGGCGGAGCAATATCCTCCGACCTCGAGGCGGGCGACAACGATGTGAAAACTGCAATCCCGTTCTAACTGCTTCTGCAGCGATTCGAAGGTCTTGCTGACAAACTCGGCGATCTTTCCGCAACGTAAGCAAGCCATGTGGATGTGATCGCGGCCCAGTTTACGTTCGTAGTAGTGGCCTTCCCCATTCAGGTGCATCAGGTCGAGCTCATCGACCAATCCCTGCCGCTTCAACAGATCGAGCGTGCGGTAGACGGTGCTGCGATCGACGGAAGCATCGATGGCCCGCGCCTTCCGCAAGATCTGGCTGGCATCGAGATGCTTGGTTGCAGTTTCGATCACACCGAGAATCGCGCGCCGCTGGCCGGTCATACGAATGCCTCGTTCTGCCAGTTGCGCCTGCAAACGGCCTGGGATTTCGGTTCGGGGAAGCGGCATTTTGAAATCTCTCTTGCACTCAGTCGCAACTGATCGCAAAGAATCTGCGACGAAATCTTCGGACGTTGATTGACATAGGGGAAACGTCACCCTAACCTTAGATCGTACTTTATTTGCGACCGAGTCGCAACTAGAACTATCACTGCTAGGAGAACCGATGTTTGTACGCAACACTTCGCCGCTCCTCGGGAAGACTTGGACGCGCCTGTCTTTCGCGATGCTCTTTTGTATGTTTGCCTCGGCAACACGGTTATTGGCCCAAGAGAGTCCTTATATCGTCACTTATGACCATTACCTGGAAGAACCCGGCAGTCTGGAGGTGGAGTATTTTTCAACTTTCGGCACGCAGCGCGGGGGCAATGACTTTCACGCGTTCTGGACGGAATTTGAGTATGGCGTTACGGCCTGGTGGACGACCGAGATCTATCTCTCCGGACAAACCACTTTTGACGACAGCACGATCTTCACCGGTTCACGCTGGGAGAACCGATTTCGCTTGCTGCAGCGCGAACATTTCGTCAATCCCGTGGTCTACATCGAATTCGAAAATACCAACGGGGCCGACAAAATTCTGAAAGAGGTTGAGGGACACGACGTCGAATCGAACTATGCGGTGCCCAATGGCATCCTGCGCAAAGAACACGATCACGAATTGGAGATGAAACTGTTGCTTTCCAGCACATTTCAGGGCTGGAACGTTGCCGTCAATCCGATCGTCACGAAGAATCTGTTGCCGAGCGAACCCTGGGAGTTTGCCTACGCGATCGGCGCAAGCCGTCCCATCGGGCTCAAAGCTTTGCCCCGTTCGTGCAGTTTCTGTGGCGAGAATTTTATTGCGGGCGTTGAGATGTATGGAGGACTGGGCGATACAGTAAGCCCCGGACTGCACGAAACGTCGCACTATCTCGCGCCCGCGGTCGCCTGGAATCTACCATCAGACTGGACCTTTCGTCTTTCCAGCGGCTTTGGCTTGAATGACAACAGTCATCGACTTTTGTTGCGCTGGGGAGTTTCCCGCGAGTTCCCAGCTTTTGGCGAAATGATCTCCCGCCTGTTCGGAGGACGTCCATGAGGCAGCAATTCCGTTTTCTCCAAGTACTCTCGCATGCGGGGAGCAGACCGAGGATGGACCTGTTGAAGTGTGTTCTTATTGGAACGGTCGCGATTGGTCTCATCCGCGGCAACCTGTCGACCGCAGCGGCACAAGAATCCGGAGCGCACGGCGCACGGGGAAGATCATCCTATGCGGCTCTGGCGCTGGCTCCCGAAAAAGCGAGGACGAAGAAGAACCCGTTCGAAGGCGATCCCGATGCCGTGCTCGCCGGAGCCAAGCTCTATGAACAACACTGCGCGGAATGTCACGGAAGAAAAGCCGGGGGAACACGGCATGGCGTGAGTCTGCTTCGGGATGAGGTGCAACAGGCGACGCCTGGAACACTCTTTTGGATTTTGACCAATGGCGTGGTCCGGCGCGGCATGCCTGTCTGGTCGAAATTGCCCGACCCGCAACGCTGGCAACTCGTCACCTTCCTGCAGTCACTCAACGTACGGCCATCGAGCCCGCCGATGCCGGAGCCGCCGTCTTCAAGCGCTCCCGCGAAGAATGGAAGTGGAGAGAAATATGCGCGGCATCCCGTGCCTTAGGGCGAATCCGTTGGCTGCCTGCTAAGCTCAATGCGGCTCATTCGCATGGCGGGCGGTCCAGCGTGAATCAGAATTACAACGTAATTATTCTCGGAGCGGGCGCAGCGGGCCTGATGTGCGCCATAGAAGCGGGCAAGCGCCGGCGCCGCGTCCTCGTGCTGGAACGTGCCGACCGCATCGGCAAGAAGATCTTGATCTCCGGCGGAGGCCGCTGCAATTTCACCAACTTGCATACGAGCGCGGACAATTTTCTCTCTGCCAACCCGCATTTCGTCAAGTCGGCGCTCGCTCGCTACACTCCAGCCGACTTCATCGCCCTCGTCGAAAAGCATCGTATCCCTTATCACGAGAAAACACTTGGCCAGTTATTTTGCGATCGAGCCGCCAGCGATATCACGGGGATGCTCGAGCAAGAGTGCCGCGGTGCGGGAGTGGAGATCCAATGCAACGCGAGAATAAAAGACGTACGTCGGAATAAGAACGCGGAGAATGACGACTCCACTTTTTTGATCCAAACCGAACATGCGGTTTTCACAGCATCGCGGATAGTCGTGGGGACCGGGGGCCTGTCGATCGCAAAGATCGGAGCGACCTCATTCGGCTACGATCTGGCGCGGCAATTCGGCCTGAAGATTGTGCCGCCGCGTCCCGCTCTCGTGCCTCTCACCTTCCGTGCAGGCGATCGGAAGCGTTGGAGCGACTTAGCGGGAGTTTCGCTGGAAGTGATTGCGGGGGCACTTAATACGAAACAGAGGTTTCGCGAAAACATGCTCTTCACTCACCATGGACTGAGCGGCCCGGCTATTCTTCAGATTTCTTCTTACTGGGATGGCATTGCCCCGGTTCAACTCGACCTCGCGCCCGATCGCGCTCTTGGCAGCGACTTGCGTGCGCACGGTCTTCGGGATGAGTCGACATGGAGAGTCTTGCTCAGAGAATCCCTTCCGCGCCGCTTCGCGGATCGCTGGCTCGAAGCTCATCCCTTAGAGGGAAATTCCGATCGCGCTTTCACGGAGGCGGAACACAAGCTGCATACCTGGCAGATCAAGATCGAGTCGACCGGAGGCTACGGCAAGGCGGAGGTAACAGCGGGCGGAGTTGATACGAGCGAAATCTCCGCAAAAACTATGGAGTCGAAAACAACTCCAGGATTATTTTTTATCGGAGAAGTGGTTGACGTAACCGGACAATTGGGCGGTTTCAATTTTCAGTGGGCTTGGGCGTCGGGATTCTGTGCCGGACAGGTCGTGTGAAGGCGAATGCGATAAGAGACCGCGACCTTACGAATGCCTTACTCAACTCTTTCTAGACTTCAGCGCCTTCTTGCATGAACGGCATCCGCGCAAGAATCTCGGCCGCCTTTTCCAGTTGCTTCAAATCTTCGCCCGTGAAGTCACCGCCGGCAAGCGATGCATCTAAACCCTTACGAGAAATTTGAATAACTCCCATCACATTTCCTGATTGTGCGACGGGAACCGACATGATTTTTTGAATCGGCATCTGCTCCTGGCCCAGATCATCGTCCTCGGATCCGAGTCCAAGCTTCACCGCCTCAAAGAGGCTGACATGCTTTACGCGCATGAAGGTATTCGAGAGAAGAGGAGTACGCGTCGACGCGGTTCGGGCTGCGACCGCCGATCCGCTCAGCGGTAAAACGCCGGCCGATCGCAGTTCCGCCGGGAAAATAAAGCGCAGACTGCTTTTTTCCAAGCGTAGTAGAGCCACTTCGCTGCGACGGACGCGCAAAACCTGCGCCAGCTTCAGGCAAACCCGGTCACAACTCGGATTGTCCGAAAGCATATTTTCTAAGTCGACAAGGCTGGCCTTGGCAGCCTTGGTTGCAGACCCTTGACCGGTTGGCGCCATAAAATTGCCGTTTTCCTCTTCCCAATATCATCCTGCTTGCAATGATCGCTTTTCGACAAGTTACGAGAGTACTTTGCAGTTTCCCGATAAACAGGTTCCATCTTCTCCCTGTCCAAAAGGGTGCCTTTTTTTATTCAGGCGCGGAGTTTGTCAGCCACTTCCACAACGATGCGCGTTATTATTTAGATACAGGTCAACGCGACAAATCGCATTACGGATATCCGGAAATTGGTAAGCCGTCCTGCTGGTTTTGTAAGCAAGTTTGTTGATTTAGTCATTTGCTAAGGAGTAAATTGCATGGCTCGTAAGACAACTGGAACCGTTACCTCCCGCAGCAAGAAAACCGTTCAACCTGCGGCTGTAGAAACATCGTCCGTGATTGAACCGGTGGTTGAAAAAGCGGCGCGCAAGAGCGAAAAGACGGCGACCGTCACGGCGATCAACCGTGGGGCCGTGAGTCTCAACCTTGAGGATGCGATTCGCCGCCGCGCCTACGAACTTTATTTGGAGCGCCGCGCAACTGCAGGAGCAGACCAGGGTGACGAAAATCAGGATTGGCTGCTGGCGGAACGCGAAGTTCGTTCTCGGGATGGCGGTCAAGGTCAGCACACCGCCTGAAGAAACTTGGCGGGAAGTCCACACTTCCCGCCCATTCGCTGTCTGGCGCGATCGACACAGCGCATGCGCGAATACGTTTTCGCGTCTAAACCGATGGGCTGATTGCGCGGTAGCCGCTACGGTTGCACAGCCTGAACGAGCGCCGGCTTTACCTTCTCATGCTGTAGATCGGAGGCGTCCCAAGCCCCGCCCAAGGCCTTGACCAGATAAACGGATGTCGTCATTTGCTGCCCGAGAAGCTGTGTCTGCAGCCGCTCGTTGGTTAAGAGGGTTGCTTGCGCGGTAATCACGTCGAGATACGTGGTCACTCCGCCCACATAGCGATCATTGGCGATGTCGAGAGCGCGGCGCGAGTCAGTGACCGCTTGCTGCTGCGTTTTCGAAGCCTGCGCCAGGAAGACCAAACCCGAGAGTCCGTCCTCCACTTGTTGGAATGCCTCGAGCACCGATTCGCGGTAGTTGGCGACCGACTCATCGTAGGCTGCACGCGTTAGAGCCAGGTTCGCTCGATTGCGCCCACCATTAAACACCGGCTGCAACAAATCGCCGCCGAGCGCCCACATTGCGCTCGGGGCGCTCACCAATGAAGCGATATCGCTACTCTGCCAGCCGCCGCTTCCATTCAAAGAAATGTGAGGATAAAACGCGGTCATCGCGATCCCAACTTGGGCATTCTCAAACGCCATTTGACGCTCGTTCGCGGCAACGTCCGGCCGCCGCTCCAGGATTTCTGACGGCACTCCGGTGGGAATCGCCGGAGGAATCGCATTGAATGGCGCCTCTGCCACACTGAAGGAGGAAGCTGGCTTACCCAACAAAACGGCGATGGCATGTTCGTATTGCGCCCGCTGCTGCAACACCAACTGCAATTGCGTTGCGGTGGAATCGAGCAAAGCGGCCTGCTGGGCGACTTCCAGTCCAGAGGCTACTCCGCCGTCATGCCGGCGGTTCACGAGGTCCAATCCTTTTTGCTGAATCTCGACGGATTGGCGCACCACGCCAATTTCGCGGTCGCTTTCGCGCAAGTTGTAGTAGTCGGCCGCGAGTTCAGCGGTCAACACCAAGCGAACATTTTCCAAATCGGCGGCGCTCGCCTGCAACGACGAGTTTGCCGCCTCTAGATTTCGGCGCACGCGCCCGAACAGATCCACTTCATAGCTCGCGGAAAATGGAATGGTGAAGTTACTCTGCGTGAAGGGGGGCAATTCGCCACCGACAAACGCACGATTCCGCGAGACCCTCTCCCGGTCTCCACTTGGGTCGGCGCTGAGCGTGGGGAAAAAAGCCGCGGATACGATCCGCGCTTGCGAACGAGCCTCCAGCAAGCGATCGCGCGAGGCGCTCAACGACTGGTTCGCCTGCAAGAGCTGTTGCTCTAACTGATTGAGGTCCGCGTCGTGAAAGGCCTCCCACCACGCACCCTTGGGAATCGCGTCTTTTGGCACCGCGGTCTGCCACGGCCCTTCGCCCTTCCAGGTATCGGGAACCTGCGCCACGGGACGCTTGTATCTCGGCCCAACCGTGCAGCCGACGGTGCTGACCACAAGCAGAGCGACCGCCAGCAACGAGCTTTTCAAGACAATGCTGCTCGCCCCCGATTGAGCCCCTTTACGTTCCGATTGCTTGGGTTGAAACAGAATCATGAATTCGCTGATCTCCATAGACGAGCCTGGCGTGAGTGAGAACGAAAGCCGCCTCTGCGGGTAGCTCTCACTCTACGAATGCGCGTCCCCCGAGCTCGGTTTCGCTACGTGGACGGGCTGTCCTTCTTCCAGAGAATCGGACGGGTTGACGACGATTTGATCGCTGACATCGACTCCGCCGAGAACTTCGAGAGTGGCTCCGAAATCGCGCCCAATCGAGATAGCCTGGAGGTGCACTTTGCCATCTTTATCGACCACCGCGACCTGTGGTCCCTGCGCGCGAAATAACATCGCGTTCGCCGGGATCGTAATCCGCGGCACAGCGGTGCCGGTGGCAAAATGCACCTGCCCGAACGATCCGGGAAGCAACTTCCGGTCTTTATTCGGCACATCGACTTCTGTGTTGAGAGTGCGAGTCACAGGATCAATGGCGTCGGCGGTGCGCACCACGGTGCCCGAAAATTTCTGGCCGGAAAACTCCTGCAGCGTCACCACTGCCTTCACTCCCACTTTCATCGAGGGCGCGTAAGCCTGGGGCACGCTCACGTAAACACGCAGCGGATCGACGCGGGCAATATCGAAAAGCTCTTTTCCGGTGGCTTGCGCGCCGGAATTGATCAACGCGCCGGGATCGACATTACGGCGCGTAAGAACGCCGGAGAAAGGCGCGTAGACATTCTTGAATGACTCGAGCTCCTCCAGGCGGCGCACATTGGCATCCGCCGCCTCAAGATTTGCTTGCGCCTGCGTGTAACCGCTCGCTTGCTGATCGGCTTCCTGTTGCGAAACCGAATCCGACTTGCGCAAATTCGCCCAGCGATCAGCCGATATTTTCGCCAATCCCAACGCCGATTTCACTTGATCGCGCGTCGCTCGGGCCTGCAAAAGCTCCTGGTCCACTTCGGGAGTATCGATCGTCGCCAGCAACTCCCCTTTTTCGATTTTGCTGCCGATGTCTTTGTACCAGCGAAGCAGATAGCCGTTGGTGCGGGCGAAAATCGGAGATTCTTCGAATGCCTGCAAATTCCCAGGCAGGATTAATTCATCGTTACCCGGCTCCGTCTTCGCGTGCGTCACCGCAACCGTGGGAACCGAAATCACCTCGGTTTCTTTCGCCAGCGCGTCGGTTTCACCCTTCCGATTGATAAAGGTAACCAGGGCCGCCGTAATCAGGATCAGGAGCGCGGCGCCGATCAAAATGCTTCCGCGCCCCGCCGGAGCCGGCGTTACCTTTGGCGGCTCGCTGATCTCGGGATGATGCGGGTGCTGTGTCTCGTTCGGTTGCGTCGTTACCGGCGTCTCTACCGACATAATCGTGTCCCCCTGCAATTGCGAAAACTGTTACTTGTCTTGCGGCGCCAACCGCGCCTGCCGGCGCCCGTGAATGATCGTAAACACACTAGGCACAAAGAATAATGTCGCGACCGTGGCAAACAACAGGCCGCCGATTACCGCCCGGCCGAGGGGCGCGTTCTGCTCGCCGCCTTCGCCAAAACCGAGCGCCATGGGAACCATGCCGATGATCATCGCCAGCGCAGTCATCAGCACCGGACGCATACGTGTGTAGCCGGCTTCAAGCGCCGCCTGCAGCGCTGGAACTCCCGCATCCATGCGGTCGCGCGCAAACGACACCATCAGAATCGAGTTTGCCGTCGCCACTCCCATGCACATGACTGCGCCGGTTAACGATGGGACGCTTAAAGTCGTCCGCGTAACCAGCAAGCACCAGCAAATTCCCGCGAGCGCTCCCGGCAGCGCCGTAATAATGATGAATGGATCGAGCCAAGACTGAAAGTTCACTACGATCAGCAAGTAGACGAGCACGATCGCTCCGAGCAATCCCACGCCCAGGCCGAAGAAGGAAGACCGCATGGTTTCGACCTGTCCGCGAACCACAATCTGCGTTCCCCGTGGAAGATTCGTCTTATCCTGAAAAGGCCTGAGCGCCTTCATAATATCCGCCGCGACACCGCCCAAGTCTCGCCCCTGTGTGCTGGCATAGACGTCGATGACCGGTTGCACGTTGTAGTGATTCACCACGGCAGGGCGCGCGGTCGGCGTAACTTGCACGAGATTGCTAAGGACTTGCGGTTGAGCGGTCGCCCCGGTCACCGGCGTGTTCATCAAGTCTTGGATGGATGTCATGTGATACTGCGGCGTCTGAATCGAAATGTTATAAGTAACGCCATTCTTGGGATTCAGCCAGAACGTGGGAGCGGTCTGGAAACTTCCACTTAGACTAATGAGCACGCTTTGCGCCACATTTTGAGCCGTGAGTCCCACTTGGTTAATGCGGGTACGGTCCATGTCGAGATGGAGAGTCGGAAGACTCAGCATTTGTTGCACATGCACGTCGGCCGCCCCGGGGATCTGACGCACCCGATTTGCGATTCTCTGGCCGATCTCGTAATTGGTTCTCGTATCGGCACCCATAATCTGGATATCGACGGGCGCCGGCAATCCAAAATTTAAAATCTGTGACACGATGTCTGCTGGCTGAAAAAAGAACTCCACGCCAGGAAAGCGCGCGGGAAGTTCGCGGCGCAACTTTCGTATGTACCCCGCAGTAGGGTGGTGATGTTCGGGGTCCAGCGCAATCAAAATCTCCGCGTCACTGCTCCCAATCACGCCCGAACTGGCATACGAAAGATTGATGCCGGAATAGGGGACGCCGATGTTATCGAGCACGGTCTGCAACTCTTGCTTCGGAATTTCGCTCCGCAGCACTTCTTCGACTTCATCGCACAAACGCGCCGTCTCTTCCACGCGCAGGCCAGGCCGAGCGCGGAAGTGCAAACGAATCAATCCTGCATCTACTTGCGGAAAGAAATCCTCTCCGAGAAAGAACACGATCCCCAGCGACAAAACGCAAAAAGCAACGAAGCATAGGGCGAATAATTGCCGGTGTTCGAGAGTGGTTTCCAGCAGTCCCTGATAAGTGCCGCGAAATCTCTCAAAGGCCTGTTCGAATTTCCTTTGGAACTTGACGAGGGGGTTTCTGGTCTCGGTGGCCTTGTGCTCGTGCCCGCGCATGATAAACATCACCATGGTCGGGATCAGCGTTCGCGAGAGCAAGTACGATGCCAGCATGGCGAACGACACCGCTTCCGCGAGGGGCACGAAAAGATATCTTGCGACTCCCGTCAGAAAGAACATCGGGACGAAAACAATGCAGATACAGAGTGTCGAAACCAGCGCCGGCACGGCGATCTGTTGCGCGCCATCGAGAATCGCCTGCTTCATCTCCTTGCCCATCGCGAGATTGCGCTCGATGTTCTCGATCTCCACCGTCGCATCATCCACCAGAATGCCGACCGCTAACGCCAGTCCGCCCAGCGTCATGATGTTGATGGTCTCGCCCAGCGCGCTCAATAAAAGTACAGAGACGAAGATTGACAACGGGATAGAGACGGCGATGATGATCGTGGGACGCCAATCGCCCAAGAACAGCAAGATCATGACGGCGGTTAAACAAGCTGCAATCAGGCCCTCGCGCAACACTCCCTGAATCGACGCTCGGACAAAAAGCGACTGATCAAATAAAGCCTTGATCGTGAGCTGAGGACTGAGATCAGGAGGGAGATATTTCGAAGCATTTTCCACAACCGTCTTTACATCCCTGACCACGGTGAGGGTCGAAGCTCCGCCCAGTTTGAACATCGACATCAGCGCGCCACGAGCGCCATCCTGCCGCACGATGTTCGTCTGTGGGCCGAATCCGTCCCGCACGTGCGCCACATCGCGCATGTAAAGCGTGGAGGAACTCGTCGTTTTGACGGGCAGATCGTTCAACTCGGCGACCGTCTGCGGGGAGCCATTCATTTCGACACTGTATTCCGTCGGCCCGATCTTGGCTGTTCCAGAAGGTAAAATCAGATTCTGTGCGGCAACCGCGTTGACAATATCGGCAGGTGACAATCCATAAGCCTGGAGTTTCGCGGAATCGAGATCCACCTGAATCTGGCGAGGCTTGCCCCCGAACGGATACGGAGTGCCAGCACCCTGCACCGTACTCAATTGCGTGCGCAGAAAATTCTGCCCGAGATCGAACAACTGCTGTTCCGGAAGGGTCTTGCTGCTCAAACCCAACTGCACGATCGGTGTTGACGAAGCGGTGTAGGTAATGACGAGTGGCGGAGTCGTACCCGCGGGCAATCCGCGGAGTACCGTCTGGCAAATCGCCGTCACTTGCGTCACGGCCATCGCAATGTTGACAGAAGGCCGGAAGAATATCTTGATCACTGCGAGACCAGCCAGAGACTGAGACTCCTGGTGCTCGATGTCGTTGACCGTGACCGTAAATCCACGCTCGGAGTTGGTGACGATGCGGTCCGCCATGTCTTGCGGCGAGAAACCCGTGTAGTTCCACACCACGCTGACGACCGGAATATTAATGTTCGGGAAGATATCGACCGGAGTACGGTCAATCGTGATGGGCGTAAGGATGATGATGAGCAGTGCCATCACCACGAAGGTATAAGGGCGGCGAAGCGCTAATGCGACGATCCACATAAAGAAAAAAGTAAAGCCCTAATTGCCAAAGAAGAAACTGGAAGAAAGCACAAGACCAACGACGGGCACCCATAGCGGCGTCGAGTAAAATAGATTCAAAACAGTACGTTTCGGATTTAAATTATATTAGACTTCAGCCATGGGTCAAAATCATATTCCGGGCGCCGCTGTGCGAAACGTTACGCATGGCGCGTCTGGAGCCAACGGAGGTGGCGCTTCCGGACATAAACGCCTGCCGGGACGGCCTCGCAGCGAAGAATCACGGCAGTCGATCTTGCGGAGCACGCTCAAGCTGCTGAAACAAGACGGCGGATTCGCGGAACTCAGTATCGAAGCCATTGCGGCGGATGCCAGTGTCGGCAAAACAACTGTCTACCGTTGGTGGCCGACCAAAGCCGCACTCGTTGCCGATGCCTTCGCCGCCAGCGCCAACGATGAACTCCTCTTCCCTGACACCGGCTCGGTACGGCAGGACATGACGCTCCAGATGCGCCGATTGATCCGAGTTTTTCGATCCGAGCGCGGCAAGGTCGTCGCCGCTCTATTAGCGGGAGGCCAATCCGACCCCGAGCTCATCGAGGCCTTCCGCGAAAGATTTTTGTGGCCACGCCGCCGGCAAGCCTACCAGACCCTGCAGCGCGGCATTGATCGAGGGGAACTTCCCGCCGACACCGATCTCGATGTCCTGCTCGATACCCTTTATGGCGCGATCTACATGCGCTTTCTCATCCGCCACCAGAAATTGGATGAGTCCTTTGCCGACGGTGTCTGCGGACTTGTGCTGGGTGGTCTCAAAAAGCAGTGCCCAACAAGAAGCTGACCTGTTTGTCCCAAGTTCCTTTCACGGGAGACTCCTTTCACAGGCGACTACGAGCACTAACCCTTTTGCCAACAGAAAGATACCGTTCAACCTGGAATTTCACCCGCTCGCTGACCGCCCTTGCGCCCAAACGGAACTCACGCTAGAATCGAAATGCGACCGAATCAGTCGGCTTTTTATCCGACTAGAATGGTCGGTATTGCTAGCATGCTGAAACTGACCAAAAAAGCGGATTATGGCCTGATGGCGATGAAGCATCTGGCGGAGCATGCGAATCAGGGCGCTTGCAGCGCAAAGGATGTCGCGGAAGCCTATGGCATTCCGCAGGAAGCGCTGGCGAAGATCCTGCAACGGCTGGCCAAAGTTGGATTGATCCGATCGCAGCACGGGATCAACGGCGGCTATACCTTAACGCGGGATCCGAAGATGATCTCGGCGTTCGAGGTCATCAAAGCCATCGATGGCCCGCTGTTCATTACCTCGTGTGTCACAGTCCGAGGAGAATGCGGGCAAAGTGATCGGTGTACGATTCGTGAGCCGTTGCGCAAAGTAAATGAAAGCATCGAGCAGGTGCTGAAAAACATCAAGATTTCACAGATGCAAGAAGAACCGGAAGTTCTCGATCTTACGGCGCGCGAAACAGGCGTCCGCGGAACGACCGAGGGAGACTCGAAAAAGGCGACTGAACTCGTCACGATTTCGACGTAAGTCGGTTCGGTCGCATGGATATAGCTTTGCCTACAGTAGCGCTGAGAAGCCCTTTTGGGGCTGGTTTGAGTTTAAGGAGAAAGGCAATCATGAGCACGGACGTGAAGACGGCGACCCGCACTAACAGTAAAGACAACGGGCATCATGCAGCTGCCAACGGAATCAAGCTGCCGATTTACATGGACAATCACGCGACAACGCCCATGGATCCACGCGTTCTCGAAGAAATGCTGCCCTACTTCATGGAGAAGTTCGGCAACTCGGCCAGCCGCAATCATCCTTTTGGATGGGCAGCGGAAGAAGCGGTCGAACTATCGCGCGAGCGCATCGCCAAGCTGATCGGCGCGACTGCGAAGGAGATCATCTTCACCTCGGGCGCGACCGAGAGCGACAACCTCGCCATTAAAGGCGTCGCGGAAATGTACCGCGAAAAAGGCAACCACATTATCACCGCCGTGACCGAACACAAGGCCGTGCTCGACACGTGCAAGCATCTCGAGAAATTCGGCTTTCGGGTCACGTATCTGCCTGTCCAAAAAAGTGGACTCATCGATCTCGACGACCTGAAGCGTGCCATGGATGACAAGACCATTCTGGTCACCATCATGGCGGCTAACAACGAAATTGGCGTCCTTCAACCCATCGCGGAAATCGGCAAGCTCTGTCGCGAGCGTGGAGTCGTATTCCACTCCGATGCAGTACAGGCTATCGGCAAGGTTCCTATCGACGTCAACAAGATGAACATCGATGTCGCCTCTATCACTGGACACAAGCTCTACGGTCCGAAGGGAGCGGGCGCGTTGTATGTACGGCGCAAGAATCCCCGCGTGCAACTTGTCCCACTCATTGACGGTGGCGGCCACGAACGCGGCATGCGTTCCGGAACGCTCAATGTTCCGGGGATCGCGGGCCTGGGCAAGGCGTGCGCCATCGCGCAAGAAGAAATGCCGCAGGAAATGATCAAAATGGCGGCCATGCGCGATCGCCTGAAAGACAGCATCATGAGCCGCCTCGATGAGGTCTACATCAACGGCTCCATGGAGCATCATCTGCCGGGCAACCTGAATATCAGCTTTGCCTACGTGGAGGGAGAATCGCTTCTGATGGGCATCAACGATATCGCGGTTTCGAGCGGATCGGCTTGCACCTCGGCGACGCTCGAGCCATCTTATGTACTAAAGGCTCTCGGCACGGGAGACGATCTGGCACACAGTTCGATCCGCTTCGGCATCGGCCGCTTCAACACCGACGCCGAGATCGATTACGTAGCCGACCGCGTCGTTGAAACAGTTCTGCGTTTGCGCGAACTCTCGCCGCTCTACGAGATGGCGAAAGAGGGTGTGGACCTGAAGAGCGTGAAATGGGCCGCCGAAGCGCATTAGAATACGGGTCGCGTGGGTGCGGCCTTGAATCTTGAACAGTGTTCTTCAAAAAGAGGTGAGGAAAAATGTCATACAGCGATAAGGTAATCGACCACTACAACAATCCGCGTAACGTAGGATCCATGGACAAAAAGGATTCCGACGTAGGCACTGGACTTGTCGGAGCTCCAGAGTGTGGCGACGTGATGAAGCTGCAGATCAAAGTGAATCCGCAAACCAACGTCATCGAAGACGCGAAGTTCAAGACCTTTGGCTGCGGCTCGGCGATCGCATCTTCTTCGCTGGCGACTGAGTGGGTCAAGGGCAAGACGATCGACGAAGCGCTTGCCATCAAGAACACTGAGATCGTGAAAGAGCTCGCCCTGCCTCCGGTTAAGATTCACTGCTCGGTACTGGCAGAGGACGCCATCCGCGCCGCGATCGGCGACTGGAAGAAAAAGCAGGAAGCCGCAAAACCCGCGACCGTCCAAGCGGCGCAGTAAGTTCTTTCTGTAGTAGACGGGGCTTGCCCCGTCTGCTACGGCAAAAAGAGATGCGGAAAGCCGTGTCTCGACTGGAACTCAGAGACCATGGACCAAGCAGTCAAAGACGAGACGGTGAAAGAGCAGGCGCCTCAACGGCCCGCGCCCGCGCCTCCAGCCAAAGGCATCCAGGTGACGGAGAACGCCTTGAAGAAGATTCGCTCGGCCATGGTGAAAGAAAACGTCTCGCCGGAGCAAGGCGGGCTGCGTTTGGGCGTGCAAGGCGGCGGCTGCTCGGGCTTGAGTTACAACATACGATTCGACACACAACCGCGCGAGCGTGATCGCATCTTTCAATACGGAGATGTGCGGGTTTTCGTCGACCCCAAATCCTTTATCTATCTGCATGGGATGACGCTCGATTATCAGGAAACGCTGATGCAGCAAGGTTTCGTCTTCGTGAATCCGAACTCGACGAAATCCTGTGGCTGCGGCAGTTCGTTCTCGTAGCGGATGGTTGTGTCGTGGCGGGGCTCCGCTCCGTTCTGACGGACCCATGCTATTGGCAGTTGAAGGGCGAGCCAGCGCTCGCCCAAATTTTTGTATGGCAAATACAGAATCTAAATCTTCGCTGATCATGCCCGGCCCCCGGGCCGACTCCTCCGCCGAGGCGACGCCCGCTTGCTGGTCCTGCGGAACCATGCGGGCCGTGCACTTTTGCAGCGCGTGCGGCAAGGTACAGCCGCCGAAGCCCGTCGACTATTTCACTTTTTTCGGATTTCCCCGCAAGCTCAATGTCGACGCCGGAGCGCTCGAAAAGGAATTTTACGCGCTGAGCCGCCGCCTTCATCCCGACGTTTATGGACAGGCCGAAGATCGCGAACGAACCTGGAGTCTTGAGCAAAGCTCGATGCTCAACGACGCCTACCGCACCTTGAAAGATCCGATCAAGCGCACGGAATATCTTTTGCGGATCGAGGGTATCGAACTCGAAGAGCAATCGAAGCAAGCTACAGAGAAAGCTCGCGCCAGCGGAGAACTCAAGAAGCAAGTCGTGCCCGCGGATCTGCTTGAAGAAGTTTTCGAGCTCAATATGCATCTCGAAGAACTGCGCGTTCAGAAGAAACTTGGCAAGGACGATCCAGCCTTGCTCGAAGAAATCGGCAAGGCGAAGCTCTCGTTGGAAGAAAAATACGACGCGCTCCTGGACGAGCTAAAGGGCGAGTGGGAGAAATGGGACAAGGCGGTCGAAAATGAATCGGATCCCAATCGCCAGCAGGTTCTGGCTGCCATGGTCGACGTTTTAAATCGCAGAAATTACATACGCAATCTGGTTCGCGACGTAAACGAGGCAATGGAATAGGATTTTGTAACTCGGGATTGTTGCTTGAACCTATGAGCATCTTGATAAAGTTCGCCTTACTTTCGGCGCTTGCCGTGGTCCCCGAAATAGTCGCCGCCCAGGGAGCGCCGCCTGCCGAGCCGTGGTTTTCAGTTACGATCACCGGGCCAAGGGCAAGCGTCAGTGCCACTTCAGATGTGAAGCTAAAGGTCGTCTTTGTGAACAACACGAAGCAGGACATTCGCTACGCTGCAGCAGGGGGGCCAGGGAGAGACGGCCCGGCCTTCGACTTAGATGTCCGCGACAGTGTCGGTAAGCCTGCGCCGGAGACGCCCTACGGCCTTAAGATGCATGGCAAGGACACCGCGTGGCGCGGCGGAAGCATCTTCGCTGCAACCGCACGTCCAGGCGACAAGATTGAAGAGGAACTGATTCTGAGCGAGGAGTACGACATGAGCGCGCCTGGCGAATATACAGTCCAGGCGAAGGAAAGGAATCCGAAGTTTGAGGTCGTGAAGTCAAACCGGATTGCGATCACTGTCGTTCCTTAAGACATGGCAACTGACTACATCGTCGGCATCGATCTCGGCACCACGAACTCGCTCGTGGCCTACATGCAGGGCGACGCTCCGATCGTTATTCCCGGAGAAGATGGGTTGAACCTCGTCCCATCCGTGGTGGCGCTAAGTCAAAACGATAAGAATAATAAAGACGAGAAAAACCAGATCATCGTCGGCAATGCCGCGCGCAAGTATCTGATCGAAACTCCCGAGCGCGCCGTGTACTCCGTCAAACGCCTCATGGGACGCGGCGTTGAAGATGTCCAGGACGAGCTCAAACTCTTCCCTTTTCAGTTGGCCGGCGATCTTCACGAAGGCGAAGTTTTGCGCATCAAGATCGGCGACCGAACCTACACTCCACCCGAGATTTCAGCTCTCGTGCTGCGCCAACTCAAGCGCAACGCCGAGCGCTTCTTCGGAGCACCCGTCACCCAGGCCGTCATCACCGTCCCCGCCTACTTCAACGACGCGCAGCGTCAGGCCACCAAAGACGCTGGCCGCATAGCCGGGTTAAACGTCTTGCGCCTCGTTAACGAACCCACCGCCGCGTCTCTTGCTTACGGTCTCGATAAGAAAAAGAACGGAGTGATCGTCGTTTACGATCTCGGCGGCGGCACTTTCGACATTTCGATTCTCAAGCTTCACGATGGAATTTTCGAAGTGATCGCCACCAACGGCGACACGCATCTGGGAGGGGACGACATCGACAATCTCCTCATCGCCATTGCGATCGACGACATTCGCGGCGATCTCGGAATCGACCTTCGCAGCAACGATCGCGGAAACGCCGAGGCCGCTGCCCGCATCCGCCAAGCCGTCATTGAAGCGAAGATTGCGCTTTCATCCCAACCCTCGGCGAAGCTCGATATCGATCTTCCCGATGGCAAAAAATATCGGCGTGAGATCTCTCTCGAACTTTTCGAGCAGATGATTCAGCCCATCCTTGACCGCACCGTCGGCCCCTGTAAACAAGCGCTGAAAGACGCAGGACTTAAACCCGATCAGATCGACGAAGTCGTGCTGGTAGGCGGATCGACGCGCATTCCAAAAGTTCGCCGCCTCGTGCAAGATCTGTTCGGCCGCGTGCCCCACACCGATTTGAATCCGGACGAAGTCGTGGCTTTGGGTGCAGCCGTCCAGGCCAACATCCTTGGCGGCGGTTCGGAAATCACGCAAGATATGCTCTTGCTCGACGTCACGCCACTATCGCTTGGAATTGAAGTAGCGGGTGGCGTAACCGATAAGATTATCCTGCGCAATTCCACCGTCCCCGCGTCGGCAACGCAACACTACACCACCCAAGTCGACGGCCAGACAAATGTCGCGATCCACGTGCTGCAAGGCGAACGTGAACTCGCCCGCGACTGCCGTTCGTTGGCGCGTTTCGATCTGAAAGGCATTCCGCCGATGGTCGCGGGCATGCCGCGTATCGAAGTCAAGTTTCTTATCGACGCCAACGGCATTCTGCGTGTCTCAGCTCGCGAACAGCGCAGCGGCAAGGAAGCGGAAATCGACGTTCAGCCCACTTACGGCTTAACCGACGACCAAGTCGAGAACATGTTGCTCGAATCCTTCGACTATGCCGAAGAAGATTTCCGCCAGCGCCAGGTCATCGAAGCACGGCGCGAAGCCGACACCATCCTCACTGCGCTCGCAAAAGCGAAGCACGGCCCAGCATGGCAGGAACTTACCCGCGAAGAACGGAACAATGCCGAATCGCTGGAGAAGAATCTGATAGCGGTAAAAGAAGGCGACGACCATCACGCCATCCGTGAAGCGATCGACGCGCTCAACAAAGCCACCATGCGCCTTGCGGAATTGATGATGGACACAGCAGTAACCACTGCTCTCAAAGGCAAAACTATGGACGGCACCGATTTTGAAGACGCCGGTGACGCTGGCCATCCAGTGGCCAAAGCAGAATTCGAATAAGATATTTTCGCAGGGGAGTTATGTCAGAAGACAAAACGCACAGCACCGGAACCACCACCGTGGACGCTCCCACCAGTGAGAGCAACGAAAACACGATAGAAGTGACTTTCCTTCCTGAGGGCAAGACCGTGACCTTCGAGCACGGCAAGCTGCCCTATAAAGATCACGGCAAGCAGGAGTCACTGCTCGATGTCGCGCTCAATTTCGGCGTGAAACTCGATCACGCCTGCGGCGGAAACTGCGCCTGCACCACCTGCCACATCTGGGTGAAAGAAGGCGCCGACTTAATCTCCGAGATGAAAGACGACGAAGCCGATAAACTCGACATGGCGGCCGATCTTCAGCTAAACTCACGCCTCGGATGCCAGACGGTTATCACGAAGCCTGGCAAAGTGGTGGTCGAGATTCCGGCGTGGAATCGGAACTACGTTTCGGAAGAACACTAACAATCGGCTGTTCGCTTCTCGCTACTCGTCGTTTCGCTACACGGATGAACGAAAGTGAGTGAGCCAAGCGAATAGCGAACGACGAAAGACGGAGTTACCATGCCAAAAGAATTAACCTGGAGTGATTCGGATGACATCGGAATTCTGTTGTCGGAAGCTCATCCGCAAGTCGACCCGCTCGCGGTACGTTTCACCGACCTGCACAAATATGTAATCGCCCTGCCCGACTTTAAAGACGACCCCACAAAATCAAACGAAGCCAAGCTTGAAGCAATTCAGATGGCTTGGCACGCCGAGGTTTTAGACCGAACCCAAGGATAGCGCCGCGTTTCCGGAAGCGTCGTACTTCCCGCCCTCATTGCCGATGACAGAGATCACGACAGCTGACGAAACTACGCGGGACTGGGACTGGTTCGCAGTTGATGAGAGCGGCGCGGTCGGGCACTTCACGACGGCGGGTATGCGGAAGCTGCCATGCAGTGTGAAAGCAGACAACGGAGCTGCATTGCGCTTGATCGACTATTTCGATCATGCGCCAAAGCAATTTGATTATGTTGTGCAGGTACAGGCGGAGATCGACGCGGGCATTTTGAAGGACATTAGAGATCGCAACTGGTATCTTAGATCATTCGTCGCGATGGCGTCTGCTGGCCTGTTCTCGTACGACACGCACACCGAAGGCCCAACGACGGATTATTTCCTAGTGGCGTATCCGAAGTCTCCCCTCCACGTCGATCAGCTTCCCTCGGAAGTCCGCGAACTGGCACAGCGAACGAAGTCGACATGCTTGTTTTCCAAATCGCCGCACATATCCGAAGCGGAAACAAGGCCATGGTGAATCCGCGGACATAGTTGATGATAGATTCCCATTTGCACCCTTATCAGCAAATGGCGCGCCGTAGCGGCGGCAAAGCCCCTTACTGCCGCGCCGCCGGCGCCGTCTCTTCCACACTCGCTTCTCGCAAAAATTTCGCCGCCTCTTCCGGCGGCGTCGGATTGATATAAAACCCCGTTCCCCACTCGAATCCGGCCGTCTTCGTCAACTTCGGCATGAACTCAATGTGCCAGTGATAGTACTCATTGGTAGGATCCTGCACCGGCGACGTGTGCACCACCAAATTGTAGGGAGGATTATCGAGCACCCGGTCCGCCTTCATCAGCAGCAACTTCAATGCCTTCGCCAGATTCTCGAACATATGTGACGACGAATTTTCAAATGCCGATTCATGACGCTTCGGCAGAATCCAAGACTCAAACGGAAACCGAGGCGCATACGGGGCGAGCGTCAGAAAGTCTTCATTCTCCGCCACCACCCGAATCCCGCTATCCGTTTCCTGCCGGATAATATCGCAGAACACGCAACGTTCTTTGTAGATGTAGTACTGCTTCGATCCCTGCAATTCTTCCGTCACGTAAATCGGCAGAATGGGCAGCGCGATCAATTGCGAATGGGAGTGCTCGAGCGACGCGCCCGCCGCTTCTCCGTGATTCTTAAAGAGCAAAATATATTTGAAGCGCCGGTCTTTCTTGAGATCCAGAATGCGGTCTCGAAAAGCCCATAACAGATCTTCGATTCTCTTCGAGGGCAACGACGCCAGCGTGGCAGCATGATCCGGCGTCTCAATCACCACCTCATGCGCGCCGATGCCGTTCATCTTGTCGAACATGCCCTCGGCCTGTTTGTTCAACATACCTTCAATCCCGAGCGCCGGAAATTTGTTGGGCACGACTCGCGTTGTCCAACCGGGACTGTCTTTCTGAGGAGCGCCGCCGTTGGTACTGGGACGATAGGCCAGAATCTCCGGCGGAGTCTTACTCTCATTGCCGTAACAGAAGGGACAGAATCCGCCCCTGACCTTCATCCCCTCGCGCAGGAAGTCTGTGGGTCGCTTGGCACGGTCCGTGGAAATAATCACCCACCGGCCCACGATGGGGTCTTTTCTTAATTCAGGCACGTACTAAATCCTTTCAGTGCGGTTCGCGAACTTTCGATTGTACGACACAGAAAACGCATTTTGAAACAGCTCAAAGGAGGGCAGGCTGTTGCCGTGTTCATAGTATACGGCGAGCACGTCGAAGCGCGATTGCGGCGGCACGGACATGTGGCGCAGAAAGTCGCGCGCCACCATGATCAACTCGCGGCGCTTATCGTGATCGACAGCGGCTTCGGCCGGTTTGAAGTCGCGAGAGGTGCGTGTCTTCACTTCGACAAAACAAAGCACGTCGCGATCCCAACCGACCAGATCGAGTTCGCCACGGTGGTTCGGCGAGCGAAAATTGCGCGAGATGATCGTGTATCCCCGACGACGGAGGTAGAAGTAGGCATCTTCTTCGCCGCGTCGTCCTGTCAGTTGATGGGGTGGCAAATCCTCGGGCGACAAAGTTTTTGCCGCCAGCCAATTCAGTGCGCGTATCGCAGTTTGCGTCAGCCGTCCGGCAAACATATGGGATGATCTCGCTATTTACGCTAGAGGGAGTCGCACGCGCGCGATGTGACCGCCGTCACCAGACATCCGATCCATTCGCGACTTATGGACGGGACTAGCTCGCCGCTTTGGCGACAGCGGCAGACACGGAAGTCGCGGCAAGAATCGGCTTCTCGACAGCCGGTTTCTTTCTGCCCGCCGCGTTTACCAATACAACTCCGCCAATGGCAATCGCCCCGCCGACGAGCGAAATAGTTCGCGGCACCTCGCCCAGCCACATCCACGCAATGCCGATGGCAACAATCGGAATCAGATTCAGCAAACTGGTCGTGCGTCCGGCAGCTCCGTGCGAAAGCACATAGGACCACGCGACGTACGCGAGCGCTCCCGGAACCACTCCCAGATAAATCACGGGCAGCGTAGCCGACAATGGCGCGCTGCGCACCGCGCGAAAAAAACCGTTGCCAAAAGGTAGCATCATCGCCGTACCGAACCACACCGCGTAGGCGGTCGCTTCGAGCGCACTATATTTTCCGAGATAGTGCTTCTGCAAGATCATGTAGAGCGCGGACGCAACCGCCGCCGCGAGCACCACCAGCGCCTGCTGCGAAAGTCGTATCCCCTCGCCTTCGCCGCTCGCAATCAGCGCCACACCGGCGAAGCTGACCACCACACCACACCATCCGATCACGGTTAGCTTCTCATGCAGCCAGAAACGAGCGGCAAGCGCTGTCCAGATCGGGGTGGAAGCAATCAGCAGACTTGCGGCTCCCGCCGTGACTCGGATTTCGCCATAATTCAGGGCCAGGTTATAGAAGCTGATTCCGATCGCTCCTGTCAGCGCGAGCCCGGGAATATCGCGCAACGCGGGACAGCGAAAGTGGGCGATCCCTGCATAAACAGCCAGCACACCAGAGGCAATTAAAAATCGTAAAATGGCGAGGTTTGCTGGCGAATATCCACGAAGGCCTGCGCGAATTCCTGCAAAAGCTGAGGCCCAAACCACGACCGTGAACGTAAGCGCGACAAGTGTGCGAGATGTAAAGCGCGGCATGGCGCCTCCTGTCGATGAGTTCCTCGGGATCAGAATCTGCTTTCGCAGAACGAATGCAAAGTGAACGAAATGGGACTGGCTTTACCTGGTTCGGTTCACCGGGTGGCAATCACCAGGCTCTTACCAGGTATCGCCGCCACGTTCAGGAGGCCAAGCGCCGGCCTGGCGGCGGAGCAACGCAATTTGGCCGGCATGATAACTGTTATGCGCCGTAATCTGCCACAGCATGGCATGCACCGTCGAGTCGCGGGGAGTGCCAGCCGAGTCGACGTGGTGAACCACGCGCTCCAATTCCCGCTCATCGGATTCGGCAAGTCGCGTCAACCGCGCGAGCATGTCCGCAAAGCGCCGCGTTGTTGCCTTCCACGCATCATCGGCAACCGAACTGCCTCCGGCAGGATTCGCATCCGTCGACCAACTTTCCATTGCGCGCTGCGGATAGGGTCGATCCTGGCCCGCGACTTTGCCGAGATCGAATTCCATCCAGTAATTCATGTGCTCAACGATCTGCCAGATCGAATGAGGGGAACCTGCGACAATCCGCGCGGCCAACTTTGCCGAGATATCCTCGATGCAAGCGACAGGATCCGCATGTGCGCCTTTGCCATACACGAGTTCGCGCAATATGGTGTCGCCCATAATCCCATTTCTCTTTTTGCCACGAGACTTGCCCGTCAGCGGTCGTAGCAATGCGCCCTGACGAAGCGAACTGGAGATGCAAACATACTTTTAGAGGACGGTCGTGATCGCATCCCCGACGCGAATCGTGCCCGGCGTAAGGATCTGTGCCCGCAGTCCTCCGCGATGCAATAATCCCTTGATCACCGGCTTCCCGGTGATCTTCTGCAAATGATCACAAGGCTCGCAGAGGCGGATGCCGCGGATTCGAACATCACCGATAGTGAATTCCTTACCGACCAGATGATTCAGCGCCACATCTCGAGTCACGATGTTTCGACGAGCGTCCGCCTCAGAAAGCTCGATCTGGTAATCGCGGCGCAACGCTTCAATCGCTTCCGCCTCAATCAGAGTCAATTCATAGTCGGGCTGAGGCTTATAGAAAGTGCCGGTCTTCAGGGCATAGCGATCGCCGTCGAGTCCGCCTCCCGGAATCGCTGCTACCTGACCGACCGGATGCGGTTTGCCTTGGGCAACGCCCGCGATGTATATCGACTCTACCGTTCCATTCGGCATCGCTCACCTCGCACGTCTAGTTCTTCTCGACACTCGCGATTGCCTCTTCCAAAGCATCCATCGCAACATCCGCTTCGTCTTTCGTCACGATGAGCGGAGGAGCGATGCGCACCGTGCTGGGACCACAGCCGAGGAAGAGAACGCCGCGTTCGAAGGCCAACTCCACGATGCGGTCCCGCTCGCTTGCGCCGTATTCCCGCGTCGCCTGATCTTTGACGATCTCGACGCCAATCATCAAGCCGCGGCCGCGCACATCACCCACAATCCTGTGCTTCTTCGGCCACTCCGCCATGCGCGCCATCATGTAGTCTCCAACTTCCTGCGAGTTTCGCAGCAAACCTTCCTTTTCGATGACGTCGAGCGTGGCCAACGCAGCCGCAATGCACACCGGATTCCCGCCAAACGTCGAGGCATGCGATCCCGGAATCCAATCCATCAAGTCCGCTTTGCTCATCGTGATTCCCAGCGGCATTCCCGATGCAATTCCCTTCGCCATGCAAACAATGTCAGGGTGCACGCCCGTGTGCTCAACCGCCCACCACTTGCCGGTGCGCCCCACGCCGCTCTGCACTTCGTCCAGCACCAGCAGGATGCCGTGCTTGTCGCAAATTCGCCGTAACTCTTGCATGAAGATCGTAGGAGCCACAACATATCCGCCTTCGCCCTGAATCGGCTCGACGAAAATCGCCGCCACTTCTTCCGGCGCGAGAATCGTCTTGAACAATTTCTCTTCGATGTAGCGGGCGCATCCCAGCGCGAACTTTTCCGCGTCCTGCGGACCACCCGAGCATCCGCGATACACATCGGGATAGCGCACATGCGTCACGCCCGGCACCATCGGCGAGAAACGCCGTTTCTGCTGCGGCTTCGAAGCTGTCAACGAGAGAGCGCCCATCGTCCGCCCATGAAAGGCACCGAAGAACGCGATTACCTGCTGCCGCTTGGTGTGGTAACGCGCCAGCTTCAGCGCGCACTCAATCGCCTCGGCGCCAGAATTTCCGTAATAAAACTTGTGCGGCCCGGGCATTGGGGCGACCTTCGAGAGCCGTTCGGCCAATGTCACCATGCCCTCATAATAAAAATCCGTGCCTGACATGTGGATCAACTCGCCCGCCTGCTTCTGAATCGCAGCGACAACGGCCGGATGACAATGCCCCGTCGACGTCACCGCAATGCCGGCCGAGAAATCGAAGAACTCGTTGCCATCCACATCTTCGACGACAATGCCGCGGCCGCGTTTCGCCACCATGGGATACGAACGCGTGTAAGAAGGCGAAATATACTTGTCGTCCCCGGCGAGAATGCGGAGGGCATTCGGACCCGGAATCGCAGTTTTCAGCTTCGGTCCGTCAATCAAAGTTTTGGTGGTCATGGAGTCCTCCAGTTAATTCTCAGTCGCCCTCATGCGGGAAGTTGAACAGCGTACTTGGCTGCGTTGGCTAAGAGCGATTCTCGAATGGTGAAGAGCGAATCAGCAATTAGCGTAGCGAGAAGAGAAGAGAAGAAGAAAATTAGTCGCTGCCAAAGAGATTGGCGCGCACGTGCGAAGGCAGAACGGACAGATACCGGCGGGGACAAGCGCGTCCCTCAACCCAGCAGCTTCGCAGCGAAATGTGCCCGTTCAAACACATGACTGAAAAGATTATATCCCGAGTTAGTTCGCCGCGTAACCCCCAAAGTAACCGCCAAAACAGGCTGTTTTTGCATGTTTCCCTCCCCAAGCCACGTAGGGACGGACGCATTCGTGCGCCGTTCTGTAAGAAATCGTCGCCGCTAACGACTACCTTGTTAGAGGCAAAGGGCATGGCCGAATGAAAACGGAATCTATCGCAGCGGCAACGCCACGGCAGGACGAGCTTTACCGGGAAGCCGCCAGCAGCTATGGCGAAGCTCTGGAGCGGCTGGCATACGGTTATGAGGCCGATCCCGATCGGCGCCGCGACCTGGTGCAGGAGATCCACCTCGCACTCTGGCAGAGCTTCGCCAGCTTCGACGCGAGATGTTCGGTCCGCACCTGGATCTACCGTGTGGCGCACAACGCAGCAACCTCGCACGTGATCCGCGAGCACCGGGTGAACTCGCGGACTCTGGTAGGTCTCGAAACGCTCGAAGCCCTTCCGGTCGACAACGACGGCGAACGCGTTGCAGATCAGCGCCACGCTCTGGAAAAACTGCTGAAGTTGATTCAGCAACTCAACCCGCTGGACCGGCAAGTCATTTTGTCTTACCTCGAAGACTTGGACGCCGCTTCGATTGCGGAGATTACCGGCATCTCCCCCGGGAACGTGGCGACCAAGATTCACCGCATCAAGAGAGTTCTGGCGAACAGATTTCATGAAGGAGGAAATCATGCCAAGTGACGCTGGCGATCACGCAAAGAGCATTTGGAAGAATCAGCCCATTGAGCCCGTCGTTGTCTCGCTCGCCGAACTGCGCAATAAAGTTAAGAAGTTTGAGAGACGAGTTTTTTGGAGGAACCTGCGAGAGTATGGCGCCAGCGTAATCGTGGTCGCCGGTTTCGGGTTTTACATCTGGAAGTTCCCCACACCGATGGCCCGTTTCGGGTGCGTTCTGGTAATCGCGGGCGTTTTATTTGTGGTGTACACGCTTCACAAGAGAGGCGCCTCGCGATCCGTGCCCGCGGAACTGGCGTTCTACGACTGCCTCGAATTTCACCGCAAGGAGCTCGAACGGCAACGCGACCTTCTACGCGACGTTTGGACTTGGTATCTGCTGCCGCTTGTTCCCGGATTGGTCGTCTTTCTTTTGGGGATTTATCAGTGGCGAATGAAGCAGCCGGGTGCATCGGTGTATGCGCATTTCATCATGATTAAATTTGGCTTTACGACGGTCGTTTGTGCCGTCGTGTTCATCGGCATAGGCCTGCTGAATCAATGGGCAGCACGTAAGCTACAACGCAAGATTGATGCGCTCAACAGCCTTGAGAAGGAATTCTGAGGTGCACGGACCAACTCCTTCCGCGGATCACGGGTCCAGAGTTAGAGCGGGATGGCCCCTAGTTTCGAACACGAACCGATCGCCCAGCCAGAAATTCACCATGGAACAAACAGCAATCGCGAAGCAATTCGCGACAACGTCATTGATCTCCAATCTTCCCACCAGTATCCACATCATTCCCAGATTCCCGAGCAGAGACACCGCTCCGTTGCTCGCGTTGAACTTGGCCAGCCTGACCAGCGACTGCACCGGTCGCGCCGCCGGACGGTCCGCCCAGGTGAATCGTTCATGCCAAAAGAAGTTGTGGATCACCGCGATCTCGACCGCGAGGCCAGTCGCCAACAGATACTCAAGCCGGAACCAAGATCGGAAGATCCAAAGCGCCGCCACTTGCACGACGATACCGATCACGCCAACCGCGTTGAACTTCATCCATCGCTGAAAGGTTTGCTTCCGGGTTACCTGAAGGCTGATGGCTGACGGCTGACGGCTCATTAGATCCTCTCTTCCCGATAAAGCCGAACCGTGTTCTTCAAGCAGACAATCAGCAGCATCACCGCCATGACTGCCAACCCAATCGCTCCGCCAAGATCGAAGACCCGGAAACGGCCTCCCATCACCCACGTCCAGTGAAACGCCGCCAGATTGCCCGCTGCGAGCAGAACGCGCAATTCGGTCGGCCCGAATCCCCCGACAGAAAGATGAAATTCGCCCAGCGTATAAGTCGCCAGGTACGATTGGATGGATAGCAGCAGAAATCCAATCAGCAATCCCACTGCAATCAGAGGATGCATATATCCCGAAAGCGCGAGCCCACACATCATGGCGACGGCCCCGATCGAGTCGATGATGTGGTCGACATAGAAGCCGTAGCGCGGCCTCTGTCGACGGCGGACGCGCGCCAGCGTTCCATCGAGCGAGTCGCCAAACCAGTTCAGCGCGAGACAGGCAATCGCCGCCAGCAGCATACGCCGGTCATAGACCGAGAGTGCGTAGCAAACGCCCGTAGCGATCTGCGCCGCAAAGCCGAGCGCCGTCAGCTGATCGGACGATACCCAAGGCGGCATCCGCTCCGCCATCCAAACCAGCGTCCGCTTTTCGACCGCCGCGAGAACGCTTCCATGAACCCGCGTTGCTGACTGAAACCCTGCCGACTGGAAGCCCGCTTTCCGTGCCTCATCCAGCGTTCGAGGGTTGCTCTGCTCGGCAAATTCGGCGAGTGACAAAGAAGAAGTTGAAACTGAAGCTGAAATCGTCATGAATGCCTCCGGTCTCAAGGCACTCTGTAGCAGGCCGGAAGAATTCACAATGCAGGGTGGGTAAAACGTAGATCAAGAGCCAAGTCTCGATATTTCAGATGTTTAGATGAACGTGTCTACCGCGTAGCGACGAACATCCCGGAAGCGCGTAGCGACGATGCATTCGTCCGTCGGCCGTCAACGAGTATCACCCGCCGCTTCCAAGATCGCAGCCCGGAGTTCCTTTACCGCCCACCCAATCTCCTCTCGCGAAATCACCGCCGGAGGCGCTATCAGCAGATGATCTCCCGCCACTCCATCCACACAGCCCTGCATGGGATAGACCAACAGTCCGCGGCGGAAACACTCTTGGCCGATTCTTGCCGCAAGATTCTTCTCGGGGGCAAAGGGGGCTTTGGTCTTCTTGTCGGCAACAAACTCGACTCCCCACAAGAGCCCCAAGCCGCGAACATCGCCGACCACATCGAGGTCGCGCAGACTGTCCAGAGCGTTTTTCAGTGCCGCGCCTGCTGTGCTGTCGACCTGCGAATCGGCCGCGGTGACCAACTTTTGCGACTGGATGCGGCGCAGCACCGCGCGTCCAGCCGCGACCGATACGGGATGCGCGTTGTAGGTAAAGCCATGCAGAAATGCTCCCGAGCCATCGGCAATCGCATCCACAACTTTCTTGCTGGCGATCACTGCACCCAACGGAGCATATCCGGAAGACAATCCTTTGGCGGTAACCAGAATGTCGGGAGAGACTCCCCAGTGCTCGCTCGCGAAGTTTCTGCCGGTGCGGCCCATGCCGGTCATGACTTCATCCGCGATCAGGAGAACGCCGTGACGCTGGCAGATCTCGGCCACGCTCTGCAGGTATCCCGGCGGAGGCGTCACCGCTCCTAGCGTCGCTCCACTCATGGGCTCGAAGATGAATCCCGCGACTTGACTCTGCGCGCCGCTAGCCTCGATCGCCCGTTCCAGTTCCGCTGCATATTGCTGACCGCAGTTATAGCAACTATCGGTGCAATCGAAGGCGCAGCGATAGCAGTACGGAATGCCAATATGCGCAAACTCGCGCACCATCGGCAGATAAATCTCGCGCCGCTTCTTGTTGCCGGAAACGCCAAGCGCGCCCAAGGTCGATCCGTGATAACTCTGCTGCCGGCTGAGAATCTGATGCCGAGAGTTCTGGCCGACTTCGACCTGATACTGGCGGGCCAGCTTCAGAGCCGTCTCGACCGCCTCCGATCCACCGGAGGTAAAGTAGACCGCTCCGCCGGCGAAGTTGGTTCCGGCGAACTGCAGTAACTCTGCTGCAAATCCTTCCGCCACGGGAGTCGTGAACTGGCTCGTATGGACGAACTCCAACTGGCGAGCCTGTTCGGCCATCGCATCTGAGATCTCGCGGACGCCATGACCAATAAAATTGACGGCTGCGGAACCCGAGAAATCGAGGTACCGGTTGCCCTCGGCGTCCCAAAGGCAGACTCCTTCTCCGCGGATGGCGATGGGATACGGTTTGCGAAAGGAACGCCGCAGCACGGGCGTGCGAAGTTGTTGCTGACCAGGAAGAAGTTCCGTCACAGGCGGATTATAACAACGGGTTCCGAAAGCTTTGTTGGGTTTGGCCAAGATTCGCGGCGATTTTGGGAAGCAAGATTTCAGAGGCTGGTGAAAAATTTCGACTTTTGATCTTTGCTTTGAAAGTTCTTTTGAGCTCGACAACGCTATCAGATAGTCTTCCCGCCCGACGTTCGCGGCTTTTGATAGTTCAAGCTGGCGTGCTCGGCACTCGGATACCTCACCTTCGAGGCGCGGCCGCTCTCCCGCATCCGCCGGTCCGCCTCTTCCCACGATGGTAGCGTGCCCTCCTCTTGCTCCCAGTGGGCGACCGACGCTTCATCGCACCATTGCATCAGGTGCGGCATCGCACTCTTATGGGCAGCCGAGGTCATATAACGGCGCATACTTTCCATTCCGTCCCAAGCCGTCATCGTCCAGAAGGTCCAGTACCGGTCGTTCAAGAGCCTACCGCGCTGGAATCCAGCCGCCTTCCTCACCTGTCGGACTGACCTGACAGCATAGATCGCAAAAAATGGAAGGTACCCGATCGACCGAACGCGCAAGCGTGTGAGACTGACAAAGGTCATAAGAAAAGGCCTAATTCCCCCAACGATGATATTCCCTTACGCGCCCGCGGTCATCATCACGCACCTCCCCAGTTGCTAGGTTACTATGGCACTTTGTACCGGGCCATCCCGAGCGCGTTATAATCCCCGTCACGGATGCACTTGAGCCCAGGGACGAAACTGGATGGCTACGAAGTTCTCGGCCTGCTGGGCGCCGGCGGCATGGGCGAGGTTTATCGCGCTCGCGATCCTCTACTGAAACGAGAGGTGGCAATCAAGATCTTGCCCTCCTTCGTTTCTCGAAACCCTGATCGCCTGCGGCGTTTCGAGCAGGAGGCGCAGGCCGCCGCGGCCCTCAACCATCCCAACATTCTGGCGATTTATTTTTTCGGCGTTTTCGACGGAGCACCCTATCTCGTCTCCGAACTTCTCGTCGGCGAGACGCTCCGCCACCAACTCCAGCGCGGCCCGCTACCCGTGCGCAAGGCCATCGACTACGGAGTTCAGATCGCCCATGGCATCGCAGCCGCCCACGAAAAAGGCATCGTTCACCGCGACCTGAAACCCGAAAACCTCTTCATCACCCAGGACGGCCGGGTCAAGATTTTGGATTTCGGTCTCGCCAAACTGACACAGACGCAAGACGAGATCGACCCGACCAGTCCCACTGTCGCATCCGCAACCGAGCCCGGCGTCGTGTTGGGCACCGCTGGCTACATGGCTCCCGAACAGGTACGAGGGCAGCCGGTCGACCATCGCGCCGACATCTTTGCTTTCGGAGCGATTCTCTACGAGATGTTGGCTGGCACCCGCGCTTTCCAGCGATCGACTTCCGCCGATACCATGGCGGCCATCCTGAATGAATATCCGCCGAGCATTTCTCAGCTGGCGCAGAACACTCCGCAAGGATTGCAGCGCGTGGTTCATCGCTGCCTCGAAAAAAACCCCGAACAGCGTTTTCAATCCGCTTCCGACCTGGCCTTCGCCCTAGAAGCTCTCTCGGAATCGTCCCCATCGTCGTCCCGACCAGTCGTATCGCCACTTCGCCCTTCGTCGCGAAAAACCATCCTCTGGACTGCAGCTCTCCTCGCCGTTCTTGCGGTCGCGTTCGTCACTTACCTGCTGACCGCAAGCCGCGATACATTCGCCTCCCTGCACATTTCCGACTACGCCCAGATTACTCACGACGGCCAAGCCCGCGCCCTTCGCGGGACCGATGGCACTCGTCTTTACACGTATCTGGGGTTCGGCATCGGGCAAGTTGCTATCTCGGGCGGCGACATCGCGCCAGTCCCCATCGGCGTTTCCGACCCCGTCCTGATGGACGTTTCCCCCGATGGCTCGAAACTTCTCGTCGCCTCCCTCACCGGAGCGACGAAGATCTCCCATCCTCTATGGACCGCAAGTATCCTCGGCAGCTCGCTACAATACCTCGCCGTAGGGAATGACGCTTCCTGGTCGCCAGATGGAAGTTTCGTTGCCTACTCGACCGCCGACGGAGATATCTTCGCGATTCGAAGCGACGGAACCGGCGCTCATAAACTGGCATCGGTCGGCGGTGTGGCCTACCTTCTCAGTTGGTCTCCCGATGGCGCCACCATCCGCTTCACAAAAGACGACGGCCTTTGGGAAATTTCCTCGAGCGGCTCCAATCTCCACCCCCTCTTTCCCGGCTGGAAGGGTTACACCTGTTGCGGACATTGGACTCCCGACGGAAACCTTTTCTTCTTCAACTCCAATGAACAGATATGGGCGAGCGACGAGCGTCGCGGATTCTTTCATCGTTCCCCGCCAAAGCCGATTCAACTAACCTCAAGCCCAATCCATTGGGGAAATCCAATCGCCAGCAAAGATGGCAAGCAGATTTTCGTAACCGGCTCAACCCTTCGCGGCGAACTGGTCCGCTTCGACTCACAAACCAAACAATTTCAGCCCTACCTCACCGGTTTTTCCGCCGACAACGTCTCTTTCTCAAAAGACGGTAAGTTCGTCGTATACACTACCTATCCCGACTTCACCTTGTGGAGAGCCAATCTCGACGGCAGCAACCGCATACAACTGAGTCACGCTCCCATGCAGCCGATCTTGCCAAGGTGGTCGCCAGACGGCACGCAAATTTTGTTCTTTGACTCCTCAACCGTTCCCGATAAGGCTTACCTCGTCCCATCTGCCGGAGGCAGTCCGCGACGTCTTCTCCCCGAAAACAATGGCTACGAATCGGATCCGAACTGGTCTCCCGACGGGACCAAGGTCGCCTTTTCTAACAGCCCCGGTGGTGGCGCGGATCCAAAAAGCGTCATCAACATTCTCGACCTGAATACCAACCAGGTTTCTGCCATCCCCGGATCAGTCGGTCTGTTTTCGCCCCGCTGGTCCCCCGACGGACGTTCCATTGCCGCCGTGAGCATGAATTCCACCACCTTGAACATCTTCGACATCGCCACCCAGCACTGGTCGACACCCTACAAGGGAGTCGTCGCCTACCAGGAGTTTTCCCAGGATGGTCGCTCCATCTACTTCATGAATTTTCAGGAGCACCCCGCCGTCTTCCGCATCCGCCTGGCGGACGGCGCTGTCGGCCGAGTCGCCGACATCAAAGACCTGAACTACACCGGCAACACCGGCATGTGGATGGGACTCGACCCAACCGACGCCCCCCTATTCCTCCGCAATCTGGGAACAAGCGACGTCTACGCTCTTACCTTGAAAACGAAGTGAGTTGATTTCTGGCCACGCCAGCCTTCTCAAAACAGCCGATGACCACGCACCGCGATCCCTCAAAATTCCCCGCCAGCACCGCCGCCACCCGTTTGTCCGCCGCCAAAGCGAAAGTCGGAACTGCTCGGTTGCGCGCTTGGCGTGATGGACTGCGGCGATAGCTGCCCCAGCACGATCGACCCGACGTTCATCCATTGTTTGTCTTTTCCCGACAGCCGGGCAGCCGTAAATCCGTGCCGAATTCTGTTCGGACCAGTCGCCAGCCAGCGTCGCAGAAAAATCGCGATGCCGGTCAACAGCACGCCCAGAATCATCGGATCCCATGTATGCCGCACCCAGCCGAGATAGGGTTTATTGCAGACCATCGTCAGGACAGCCATGATCCCGCCCACCGCAATAACGAAGCGATCCTTCTTTCGAACACCGCGCACCAGCACGATCACGGGCAGACACCAGATCAGTACCCATGTCGTCCAGTAGAACGGCCTCGCGAACAATGCAGAGTCGTCCCAACCCCCGATCCACCGCTGCGCCGGAAAATCCAGCGCCAAAATCTTTAGATTGGTGGCCAGGTAGATACCGAGCCAGAGCATCGCTTCGGCCAGCGAATAGGCTTCATCCAGATAATCGAAGCGATGCCGCGAGCGCACCGCAACCACAACCCCAAGCCCGATTGCATAGAAGCCCGCGACCATCAGCCGCTGCGCTTCGTGCGACGAGGTCCAGTACCCCGGCACAAAAACGACAAGGATCATCGCCGCAAGAAATGCATAGGAGAACCCAAAGCGCCGCCATATCCACAGCGAAAAGACGGCGCCCACGGCAGGAACCACAAACTCGGCTGACGAATAAGGACGTCCCATAAAAAGAGCTTCATCCAATCCAATACACAGATAGCCAATAGAGAGTACGGCAAGTGCCTCCTCGATGCCGTAGCGATAGAGCCTGGCTTTGGAACCCGCTAGTTCGGCACCCGCGTAGCAGACTGCTGCGAAGATCATGGCAAGAACGCCGGAAGCTTTAACTGAGGGTGAAAAAAATACCTGGAAGAACAGAGCGGTGCCCGCACCTACGACGATCACCGTGAAGAAGAACAAAACCAGCCGCAGGAAAATATTCGTGGTGCGCAGCTCAGAAACATTTTCCTTTTCCAACAGCTCGTACTGCTCTTTACTGACGAACCTGTCGCCCGCCCACTCCTTCAGGAATTTCCGGGCTCGCAAAGTCTCTTCGCTCGCCGCACTGTAAATTCTCATGCTGGCCTCCCGAAGCGTCGCCCGATCTGAATCAGCACCACTAGCATCGCCACTCCGCTCACCACGAAATAGCTCAGCGCAGCTGTTTCACCCATGTCACGAATGATCAGCCAGCTGATGCCCACGTAGCCGTAAACGGCGGCATACGCCACGAAGGCAAACTGCCGTCGCGCCAGCCCCCACGTCAGCGACGCGCCACACGCGGCAAGAAGCGCGAGAAACCATACTCCGAAGCCCCTCCGCTCGAACACGCCCGAGAGTACAGCCCAAAACAAAACGTTGGCCACGATGTTCAAGTAAGTGCCGAAAAAATGCGCCTTCAGGCCGCCGCGCTTCAGAAGCGCTGCGCCCACGCCAACCAGCAAGCAGTAGAGAAGCGCATACTTTCTATACTCATCATCGGGATTCGCCGACCAGCGCGTGATCGTGAGCCCGAACCATCCCGCGAGTGACGACAAAGCAAGCGACAGCACCAGCCGATTGTCGAAACGATAAGCCAGAAAGAAAAACAGGATGGCGCTCGCCAACAGGTAGAGATCCCATTTGCCCGAGAGTAGATGAAACCGGTTCTCAATGTAACCCAGTTCCAATGACCAGACGAGGCTGGCCAGGTAAAGCACATAGTCAAAAATGGGACTCGATTGAGCCGTCTCCGCCGCAGACCACGCGGGCCCACGCGAAAAGCAGTACCAGAAACTAGAAACGAGGATAGCCGACAGGACAGCCAGCGCAACGACGTCCCCGAGTTGCTGCGACCACGTGCTCACCGTCCAGCCCAGCCCGGCAACGAACGCCAGCACTCCGGCATAGAGCAGCACATTCAGCTCGAGAAAAAGCGAGAACGGTTCTTCTCGGGAACAGCCTGCCAAATGCGCCTGCTGCTCTGCAGATATTTTGCCCTGCGCCTTCCATTGCTCTAATCGCGCCAGAATCGTCACGAAGCCTTCGTTCTCCGGACCCGCCACACCCTGCATAGCCCGATGTCAATCTCCTTCGCAAGCAACTCGTATGATACCCCCCCGATACAAGCGAGGTGATCTTCAACGGCGCCGTCGAGCGCGATCCCGCCATCGATCGCTGAATGAAAGCACATCCCGGCGAATTGGGAGCCATTGCGCGCGAATGGTTTGAGCAAATGCGAAAATGCGGCGACGAAGTCCGGGAACTTTTGCACGACGGCTGTCCTACCGAATGTCCGGGAGACGTTCACTTCGCCTACGTCAACGGTCTTCACCTCGCACGTAAACATGGGTTTCTTTCAAGGAGCAACGCTGCCCCATCCCTCACGTTGTTACAAGGCTCCGGCAAATTCAGGCGCCATGTGAAGCTACGACCCGAAACACCCCGCAAACGCCCGAGCGCTGCGCGAACTCATCGAGGTGGCCTACGCCGATATAAAAGACCGCGTCGAAAACGGCTGGCTCCAGCGCCCTCCAAAAATGAAGTAGAATTGCCAATTCCCGAGCAACGGAGGGCTTCAACATGACCGAATTAACGCCCACTTCGAACCTCGGCCAGCACGTCTTTGGAGTAGCGGCTTTGGCTTCCGGAATCATCACGTTGCTCTGGCACGACTTCAGCGACCCCCATCAGTTACGCTACCTTGTTTACACAGCATCCGCTGCCCTCGTCTTGGGTGGCGCAGCCGTTCAGTTCGCTCGGACCGCGAAAACCGCTGCCGCGATCCTCTTAGCGGCTTTCCTTGTCTTCGCCTTACTGACCGTTCCCGGCATCATCGCCGCGCCGCGAATCTACAATAGCTGGGGCAATTTCTTCGAACAGTTCTCACTCGTGGTGGGCGCGGGCCTCATTTATGCACGCTTATCCTCAACATCGCGCGCGACATTGATTCGCGTCGGTTCCGTTCTTTTGGCCGTCTGCACCATTTCCTTTGCCCTGGAACAAGCGTTTTACCTCAACGCTACCGCCCAATTTGTTCCGAAATGGGTTCCACCCAGTCAGATGTTTTGGGCTATAGCCACGACTGTTTTCTTCGCCCTCGGAGCTCTCGCGCTTCTCGCGAATCAAGTCCCGCTTCTCGCCGCTCGCCTGCTGACAATCATGGTCGTGGGTTTTGGCCTACTTGTGTGGATCCCACTAACTCTTTCCAATTCCCATAGTCATACGAATTGGAGCGAAAACGCTGAAACCTTCGAAATCGCCGGAACCCTCTGGATCCTCGCCGATCTCCTCCGAGGATCCAGGCACAACACCCGCCCTTCGTGATGAGGACAAGCGCTTCAACCGTGTTACTTAGTCCAAAACTACGCGTCTCGCTCACCTAATACGAAGGTATCGCCAATACCAAAGTCTGATTGTGCAGGTTCGACGCTTCTGGTCTGATGTCTTCGTCGCTTCCACCTCCACTCTATCTACATAACGAAACCTGCTCCCAAGGAGGACGTCATGACTGAGACACTCTCTTCCCAACCAAGCAACAAGCAACCAGCTGACAAGAATACAATTCGTCCTTTTCATATCAACGTTCCCGAGGCAGACCTGACCGAACTGCGCCGGCGCATCAACGCCACCAAATGGCCTGAACGAGAGACAGTTCCCGATGCAACCCAAGGCGTCCAGCTCGCTACCACCCAAGCCCTCGCGCACTATTGGGCGACGGATTACGACTGGCGGAAGATCGAGGCGAAACTGAACGCCCTCCCCCAATTCATCACCGAAATCGATGGACTCGACATTCACTTCATCCACGTCCGTTCAAAACACGAAAACGCGTTGCCCCTCATCGTCACCCACGGATGGCCCGGCTCGATCATCGAACAGCTGAAGATCATCGACCCTCTCACCAATCCCACAGCCCACGGCGGCAGCGCAGCCGATGCCTTCGATGTGGTAATTCCGTCCCTCCCCGGCTATGGATACTCCTGCAAACCGACCACCCCCGGGTGGGATGTCGCCCACGTCGCACGTGCCTGGGTCGTGCTGATGAAGCGCCTCGGATACACACAATTTGTGGCGCAAGGCGGCGATTGGGGCGCGATTATCGTCGACCAGATGGGCGTGGATGCGTCTCCGGAATTGCTCGGCATTCATACCAACATGCCTGGCATCATTCCAAACGACATTGACAAGGCGGCTTTTTCCGGAGCACCCGCGCCTGCGGGTCTCTCCGCCGACGAGAAACTCGCCTACGAGCGTTTGCAGTTCGTCTATCAAAAGGGAATCGCCTATGGCTTCCAGATGGGTCTCCGGCCGCAGACGTTATATGGAATCGCAGATTCACCCGTCGGCTTGGCCGCTTATTTCCTCGACCACGACGCACGCAGTTACGAGCTGATCGCTCGCGTCTTCGAGGGAAAATCCGAAGGCCTCACACCCGACGACGTCCTCGACAACATCACCATCGCGTGGTTGACGAACACGGCGCTTTCCGGCGCCCGACTCTATTGGGAGAACTGGGGCAAAGTCGGCTACTTCAATGCCAAAGGCGTCAACATCCCGGTTGCCGTGAGCGTTTTTCCCGACGAACTCTATCCTGCCCCACTCAGTTGGTCCGAGCAGGCCTATCCCAAACTCATCCATTTCAACAAGCTCCCCAAAGGCGGTCACTTCGCCGCATTTGAGCAGCCCCAACTTCTTTCCGAAGAGATTCGCGAGGGCTTCCGGTCGCTGCGGTCCGAGATCGCCAAGTCGAATGCGCCGTTGGCTAAAGCCAGCTAACGATTCCCAAGACCTTAGGAGAGCCTCGCTGGTAGGGGCTCTCCATCTACGCTGGCCGTTAACCATTCCTGCCTGTAGCCATCCGCTAGCTCTTCTCCACGAAGACAGCCGTACCATACGCCAGCACCTCGGTGACGCCCTGCATCACTTCGGTAGCGTCGTAGCGCGCGCCCACCACGGCATTGCCGCCGAGTTCGGCCGCGTGTTGCAGCATCAGGTCAAAGGCCTCGGCCCGCGTCTTCTCGCAGAGGTTCGTCAGCAGCGTGATGTTGCCGCCGACCAACGTCTGCAAACCAGCACCAATGGTCCCAAAGATCGACCGCGAACGCACTACGATCCCACGCACCACGCCCAGCGTCCGCGTGACGCGAAAGCCGTCCAACTCAAACTGTGTCGTCACCATGTTGTGTGCCACCATCCGCCCCGCCGTTACCGCATAGTTGCCCATGATTCCTCCTGAAATAATGACTCTAAAAACGACCATCTCGCGAACAACGCTTCATTCTAATGCAGCGTCAATCACAAACTGCCCGCCGCTCAAGTCCCAGCGAATGCTTAACACATTCGGCTTGCAACAAACCTGGCAATCCTCCACATAACTCTGGCGGCTGCCGGCGGATTCATCCACTACAGTCTCGTTCCACTCGGCGCAACCCGCGCAAACGAAGCCGCTCTGCATCGAGCCATTCTAGTACCGGCGAACAGCAGACGCATCGAGTTCGCAGACGCCGCGGGCTGCTTCGTCGGGCGCTTTCTGTATGACGCTCGATATAATGTCCTCATTTCTCAGGAGCCCCCATGCTTTCGCGACGCCATTTTCTCCAGACCGGTTCGCTCGCCGCCACTGCCAGCGTTGCCTTGCCCGCGCTCGCCGAGGCAACCGAAGATGACAAGTCTCTCCCGCCGGCCATCGGCGCCCTCCGCTCTGTTCGGCAGCAAGCCACGCCCATCACCGTCATCGAGCGCACCGAGCGTCAGGAGAAAGCCCGCCTCTTGATGCAGTCCAACCATCTCTCCGGCATCTTCCTTCCGCAAGGCACGTCCCTCAGCTACTTCACCGGCATCCGTTGGGAGGGCGGCGAACGTCTCTTCGCCATGGTGCTGCCCGCCAAGGGAGACGCCTTCTACGTCGCGCCCGCCTTCGAAGAAGATCGGGCCCGCGAGCAGATCGCGCAAGCGCCCGTCGCGAATAAGATCGACCTCCGCGTCTGGCAAGAAGACGAGAGCCCCTACGCTCGTGTCGCCGAGGGTCTTGCCGACCGTCAAATCGCCGGTGGTACCATCGGCGTGGAAGAAACGGCCAAGTTTCTCTTCAGCGACAACCTTCATAAAACCGCGCCCAGTGCCACTTTCACCAGCGCAACCCCGGTCACCGCCGGATGCCGCATGATCAAGAGCCCGCACGAAATTGAACTCATGCGCCTCGCGGCGAAAGTCACTCTCGCCGCCTACGAAGCCACCTACCAGTCCATGAAAGTTGGGATGAAACAGACAGAAGTCGAAGAGCTCATCGAACAGGCGCACCGCAAGTTGGGATTCGAAGGCGGCGCCGACGTCCAAGTCGGAGAGTACTCGGCCTTCCCGCACGGTTCCGTCCAACCGCAGGGCATTCGCGAAGGCACCATCGTGATGATCGACGGCGGCTGCTCCGTCGAAGGCTACCAGTCGGACATTACTCGCACCTTCGTCCTCGGCAAAGCGAGCGACAAGATGAAGCAAGTGTTTGACATCGTGCACCGCGCTCAGAGCGCGGCCTTAGCCGCCGCCCGTCCCGGCGTCGAAGCCGGATCGATTGACGCTGCTGCACGTCAGGTCATCACCGATGCCGGATACGGCCCCGACTACAAACACTTCACGCATCGTCTCGGCCACGGCATGGGTATGGATGGCCACGAGTGGCCCTACCTCGTCCGCGGCAACGCGACGAAGCTTCAACCCGAAATGACCTTCAGCGATGAACCGGGAATTTACATCCGAGGAGAATTCGGCATCCGCCTGGAAGACGACATGCACATCACGGACAAAGGCGCCGAGCTATTCACCCCGCAAAGCCCGTCGCTGGAAGACCCGTTCGGGAAGGCGTAGCGTTAAAGCTTGATCGTGCGGAGCGATACGACCGTCTGTCTGAGTGCAAAGTCGGCGGAGCCCAATTGCAGGTATTCCTCGATTCGCAACAACTCTCTTTCAATCTCGTCGTCGGTCGCACCCTTGCTCAACAAGCCAAAGATCGTTCCGATGAAGCTGTCGTACTCATCTTCACATGGCGACATAAGCGGGTTCCAAACCTCGATCAATACCCTGCGAATCTCGGCCATGACCCTGCGAGCTTCTCGTCTATCCGTTGTGCACCCCTATCACTCCACCATCCACGCCCTTACCCGCCGCACCATCGACGCCGGCGCGTCCGCTTCCAGCAGCACCATTCCATCCTGATACTGCCGCGAATACACACGCGCACCCGCCTGAAACTGCGCCAGAATCTTCCCCTCTTTTTGCGGGATCCGCAATTTCACCCGGCTGGGACGATCTTCATCCAGCATCGCGTCGACCCGCTCCAGCAAAGCGCCCAGCCCAATCCCTTTCGCGGCTGACACGTGCACTGTCCGTTCATCGTCGAGCAGCGACTCGCGCTGCTTCGGAAGCAGCAGATCGATCTTATTCATCACTCGCAGGCGCGGCTTCTTGTCGGCTTCTAGTTCCTTCAACACACTCTCCACCTGCGCGTCCTGCTCCGCCGAAATGGGACTGCTCGCATCCGAGACTTGTATGATCAGCGTCGCCCGCTGCACCTCTTCCAGCGTCGCTCGAAATGCCGACACCAGTGTATGCGGAAGATGCCGTATGAAACCCACCGTGTCCGAGAACAATATCTTGCGCTTCGACGGCAGCTCCGCCCCGCGTATCGTCGGATCGAGCGTGGCAAACATGCGCGACGATTCCAGCACCTTCGAATTTGTCAGCACGTTGAACAGCGTCGACTTTCCCGCGTTCGTATAACCCACCAGCGCCACCAGCGATACGGGAACGGACTCGCGCCGCTGCCGCTGTTGTGCGCGGATGCGTCGCACATTCTCGATCTGTTGCTTGACGTGCCGTACCCGCCGGTTAATCTTCCGCCGGTCCGTCTCCAGCTGCGTTTCGCCGGGTCCGCGCGTTCCGATGCCGCCGCCCAGTTGCGACATCTCGATGCCGCGCCCCGCCAGCCGCGGCAGCATATACTCCAGCTGCGCCAGCTCAACCTGCAACTGGCCTTCTCGCGTGCGCGCGTGCCGGGCAAAAATGTCGAGGATGAGCTGCGTCCGATCGATGACTCGCGTCTTGAGCACGCGCTCGATATTGCGCTGCTGTGAAGGCGAGAGATCGTGGTCGAACAGGATCACGTCCGCAGAAACCGAGGCGGAAGCCCCGGCGATCTCTTCCAGCTTTCCTTTGCCAATCAGGGTCGCCGGATCGGGACGATCCCGGCGCTGCGTGAATTCTCCTGCAATTTCCGCGCCCGCGCTGGTTGCCAGCGTGCGCAGTTCGTCCAGTGATTCTTCGGAACTAAAGTCAGGAGAATCCAGCCGCAACGAAGAAGAAGATGAAGAGGAGGATGACGAATTCAAGGACGACGATGCTGAGGCAGCCGTGTTCGCCGCGTGATCCCGCGCCGCCTGCGCTCCCGAAGGAATGGTCGAAGCCGGCTTTCCGGTCCGTCCGCTTTGGCCTTTTGAGCGGAACTCTACCCCCACCAGAAACGCGCGCTCTTGCCGCTCCGCTGGATTTTCGACGGTCTTCGGCGCACTCCGCGAACTCTTGCTCGAATCATCGCGGTCGTTCAGTCTGGAATCATTTCGACGCAAAGAATCTCACTTCATCCCTCAGTGCCTGAGGCGGATATCGCCGCTGCGCTTGACGAAGTCGGCGCTGAGCCCGCCGGCTTCGTTTCCGCATGGATGTGCGACCCACGTGAGATCACGACTGTCGATATCGCGTGCTTGAAAATCAGCTGCTCCTGATTGCTGGTCTCCAGGACTACGGAATACTTGTCAAACGATCGGATGCGGCCGGTCAATTTTACTCCGCTGACCAGGTAGATGGTGATGTTGTGCCGTTCCTTTCGTGCCGTATTGAGGAAAGAATCCTGAATGTTCTGCTGTGCCGGCTTCGCTTCCATTTGCCGATCTCCTTCGTCCGATGCTGCGCCTTGAACTTGGGGATTTGAGGACTGGCCGCAGCCCCGTTTCCTTCGGCTCTAACAATACGGCCTCGCCCCGCCCTTTTCAACGTGCAGTCCAACAATATTCTCACGACTATAGCCGCCAGTAGCCCGTCCGGCGGTCATTTCCGGCTTTCGTAAAATCCCCGCAGTTTCCCTTACCTAGACCTTCCATCTACAATCGTCAGTTCCACGATCTACCCTAAAAACAGCTGCTCAGCGAAGGTCCCGAACCGGCCTTCCCCACAGGAGATCCACGTGATAGAAATCAACTTCCCCACCGACGTCCACACCAACCTCCTCATGCTGTTTCGTTGGCTGCATTTCATCGGAGGCATTACCTGGGTGGGACTCTTGTTCTTCTTTAATCTCGTGAGTGTTCCGTTCATGAAAGAGCTCGACTCGACGACCAGGGGCAAGATTCTGCCGGGTCTGATGACCCGTGCCCTGTGGTGGTTTCGCTGGAGCTCGGTCCTAACCGTACTGATGGGACTCGCATATTGGGGCAGCATCGTCGCCTCCGACGCTCGCAACGGTGGTTCAACTTCGGGCGTCGCGATGGGCACGTTCTTTGGCATATGGACCGTTGCCTGGGCCCTGATGTACGCCTGCCAGATTCCGGGAAAAGGCGCTCTCGACAAGGGCCCCGTCTTGGCGGTCATTTATACCGTAATCGTCTTCGCGGCCGCCTATTTGTTTCTGCGATTCAATGATCACGGATGGGAGAGCAATCGACTGCTCGCCATTGGAATCGGTGGCGGAATCGGTTGGATGATGATGTTGAATGTCTGGGGCGTAATCTGGCGCGCGCAGAAAAAAATCATCCGGTGGACCGCCGACAACTCAGCCAACGGTACCGCGATCCCCGAGAAGGCAAAGTACTTGGCGCGGCAAGTTTTCCTCACCTCGCGTTCGAACTTCGTCCTCTCGTTTCCCATGCTGTTTCTGATGGGTGCAGCCAGCCACTATCCCATGTTCGGACGCTAGTGGTCGCACGTAAGTGTTCAGACGCTAGCCTGCCGCGCTGAGAGTAGCCCGCAGATGTTCGGACGAGGGCGTAGACAGCGACCGTGACTTCGACTTTCGGCCCCAAACTTCTGCTCGGAACGCCGCTGGAGTCGTTCCCGTCGTCTTGCGGAACTCCCGCGTGAAGTGACTCTGATCCGCGAAGCCGGTGGCCATGCTGATCTCGGCCAGCGATGCCTCTTCCGCAAGCATCCGCTCGCACGCCTCGCGGATTCTCAGGCGGCGCACATACTCGCCAATTCCCTCGCCAATCACTTTGCGGAAGACTCGCGAAAGATGCACCGCATGCACTCCCGCCTCTTGGCTTAGTTCGTCGAGAGTAAGCCGGTCGCAATGTTCAGCGTTGATCTTGTCCATGACCCGCGCAATCCACCGCGGACGCCGATCCGCACGCTCTCGGGGCATGCGCGCAATTCGGCCCAGCATTTCCGCGAGCGTGCTCTCGACGAGCAGATCGTCGGCCGCCGCTCCCTGGAACTCGCGAAACATCCTCATCGCAAGCCAAAGCAGCGGGCCGCCCTTGCAGTCATCATGCGCAAGGTCGAGCGCGGCCGAACACTCCGCCAGCCGATGCCGCCAGCTCGGACGAACCTCAATCTCAAAAAACCGTACCCCCCGCGGGCCCACTTCATCCTTGTGCGGTATGCCCGCCGGCCGGAAGTGAACCGTGAATGGGCGAAACTGCATGTCTTGTCGCTGATAGCGTTCCCCGTATTCGCCCTCCAGCAGCAGCGCAAAGAATGCCAACTCGTGCGAATGCTCGGGAAGTTTTCTAGGCGTGGCATGCCTCAAGTCGGTAAAGATCGCACCACACTGTTCGCGCTTCGCCTCAACCGCGCCGTAGAAACTGCCCGCTCCAAGCGCTTGCTCCTGTCCTGGCCGCTGCCGCGAATCCCCGTTTGCCATGTCGAATCTTTCCTTTTACTTTCCCGACTCTCGAAGTTGCCTTTGTTCTAGACTCGTCCTGCCCTAATTCGTTACCGTTGCCACACTTTCACGGGCATGACGTGAATGCCTCAGGAGAAATCTATGCTTCGCTACGGTGCACTGCTCTTCGTCTCGGCATTCTTGCTGGCGCAGACCTCGACGCCGCCGCCACAAAACGCTTCCACTTCACCTGTCTATACGGCAGACGGGCGTCTCGTGTTCCCCACAAACTATCGCGAGTGGATTTACCTCACCACCGGCATGGACATGGACTACAACCCCGATCCTTCCATGGCGGGGCACTCCATGTTCGACAACGTCTTTGTTAATCCCGAATCTTACAAGGCGTTTGTCGCGACCGGCACATGGCCCGACAAAACCATGCTCGTACTCGAAGGCCGCATGGCAACGAGCAAAGGTTCAATCAACAAGGCCGGACACTACCAGAGCAATAAGGTCATGGCGCGCTCCGTCCACGTCAAAGACGCGCGTTTGCCCGGGGGATGGGCCTTTTTTCCTCACGACGAAAGTGGCCCCACCAAGGCGATTCCGACCACCGCCGAGTGTTACTCCTGCCACCAGCAGCACGCCGCTGTCGACACGACGTTTGTGCAGTTCTATCCCACCTTGCTGGAAATTGCGAAACAGAAGGGAACTCTATCGAAGAACTATCTGAAAGACGAAGCCGCCGCGGAATCATCGACTCCGAAGTGACGGCAGGAGCCAGCCTGGATTGATCGAGCTCAATGCCGCAACGGTCGCTGGTTGCCCCCGCCCGTCCAGACGTCGCACCGCCGTAATCTCGCCCCGCGCGTCGCCGCTGCCTACAATTGAGTCCATCATGTCCGCGTACCTGGATTCAGTCGCAGAATGGTCGGGCGCCCGCGAAGACTGGCGTCCCATCTCGCGCTGGGCCATATTCGGATGGCTCGCCTTCTACGCGCTCTTCCTGCTCTACGCCTTCAGCATGCACGGCGACTACCTGTTCATCGATTCCGCCAACCTCGTTGTCCACGAAGGCGGACACCTGCTCTTTCGCTGGTTCGGCCCAACCCTCTGCGTCTGGGGAGGAACGCTGCTGCAATGGCTCGTCCCGCTGCTGCTCGCGGCCTATTTCTTCCACGAGCGCCAGCCCGGAGCGTTCGTCTTCTGCAGCTTTTTCTTCTTCGAAAACTGGCTCTACACCGCAACCTACATGGCCGACGCCCGCGCCATGGTCTTGCCCCTCGTCACCACCGGAGACTCCGATTACATCGAGCACGACTGGAACGCGATTTTCTCGAGCCTGGGAATTTTGCCCTACGACACCAAGATCGCCGCAGTCGTGCGCCTTCTAGGATGGTGCGGAATGCTCCTCAGCGTCGCTTGGCTGGCGAAGCGCCTGCGAACTACAACAGAATAATTGATGACCGAGGAAGCAGGTTTCAGGGACTGTCTCGTCACTTCCGGCCCGCGAAATGGGCTATGAAAACCAGAATCAGCATGGCTGCAGCGATGTGGAAACAGCTTCGAGACCAGAAACGGGGAGAAGAAGAAAACGATGAAACGGAGAACATCCAGCATTGACTGAGTTCGGTCCCGTACTGCCGATGGCGGTGCGCCTGTCTCCTTCATTAGGTTCTCTACGCGCGTTATAGACGCGGCTCGCAGGTGACAATCAAGCGTAGCGCTCACTAACACCTAAATCAGGGTTAGTTGGTACTACGGCGCTGTTGTGCCGACTGAGCCGAGAGATTACTTCGCTGGGTTAGCCAACGTCTCGAGTAGGGAAACGAAAAGAGCCTTTCTGACCCATCGGCAGCCGAACGGCGGATCGTTGTCTTCGGGAGGAAAAGCGGGCATCGATCGTGGCAGCTTGACGTAATCCGTACAGACTCGCACGCCGTAGTCACACTGCTGGGCGATCTCCTTTCCATCAAAAACGCACACGTAGGACGTTTCCATTGATGAGTATCCATCGTCGAAATCCTTCGAATAGGAAACCGTTCCATAGCTGGCTGTTGACGTTGTTTTCGGAGTGATTGGTTTCGTTGCGTTGCGCAGGAACAGAACATATTCCCACCCGAGTTTCTGTCCGGCAAAAGGGCCGAAGTAGATAGGCGCTCCGCGGGGCGTCCCCTTAAACCCCTGGATGACTTCGCCTTTGTAAACGGTTTGGTCGTAACTCTCAGCGTTCCCAGAAACGATCTTAACGAGAGCGACGACATCCGCTGCTTTGAAGAGATCGCCAATCTTGTAGACACCGGGTTCTGTTATTGTCACTGACCGCGACTGAGCCGAGACCAACGCCGACATCAGAACAATCAGCGCGACTATTCGCAGTGAAGCCATCGACAACTCCTCCCTCCCCGTTGGAGAATGACAACTGTCGCTGCCAGTGGATTCCACTCACTAACGCGAGCTGGTACAAACGGCGCCTGCCGCCTCTGACCACTTATTCGTCCTAGAATCGTAGCTGTCGGACTCACCGAGAGTGGTCCCGTACCAGACGATGTAGCTGTTATCGCTCGTCTTGCAGTAGCACGGACAACTCTCAATCTCATCGACGCCAATTTCCGAGAGAGCGGTGGGAATCCGCCCATGGGATTTCTTGAAACTCTCAACTTTCGCGACGATTCTGTCGCTCGCTTTCCGCTCGGAGTGGTGGCATCCGCCAAGACCGACTGGAAGCAGTAACGTCAGGGCCAAGGGCCATCGGCATTTCATCGTCAGAAGTTATACCACGAGGTGACGGTTACCAACTCAAAGTCAACTGTCGCTATCCGGCGATTGCACTTAAACCTGCCATCACTGCGCTTTCGCCGCCAAATCCCAAGCCTTGCCACCAAAATGCGAAGGCAGCGCAAGCCCAAAGAGCTTCAAGATCGTCGGAGCGATATCCACGATCGCCGGCAGGTCTTCGATGAACTTGTGGCTTGAAAACAATACTCCCGGCACCAGCCGCGGATCAATGCCGCGTGCCCCACATCTTCGCGCCTTTCGAGACGTGGATAAGTCCCCAACCCGGAGTAAAATACCTATATGGAAATCCGCCTTCGCCCCGAGCTCGCCGACTTGGTTAAGCAGGATGTCGAGCGCGGCGCCTACGCCTCCATCGACGAATATGTCGAGCAGGCCGTTTCCATGCTTCACGAGGAGGAAGCATGGTTGGCCGCAAATCGCTTCGACATTCAATCGAAAATCGAGGCTGGCTACGCTTCCGCTCAGCGCGGCGAACTGCTCAAACCGGACGAGGTGCGCCGGGACTTAGCCAACCGAAAACGAACACGTCCTACGAATCCGTGAACTCGGATGAGTCAATATCGATTCACGCCGGAAGCGGTCGACGATCTCTTCGAAATCTGGACTTACATAGAACAGGATAATGCCCAGGCTGCCGACAGGGTTGAAAACGCGATTCACGCGGCGTGAGCACTGCTCGCAAGCAAACCCCAAGTAGGACGCCTCCGTCCTGACCTCACACCACGACCGATTCGTTTCTGGGCCGTGCGCCACTATCCCAATTACCTGATTGTTTACGACTCAGAGACGAAACCACTTCAAATCATCCGTATTCTTCATGCCGCCCGCGATCTCCCCCCAATCTTGGCTTGATCGTACTTGCCGATTGTCGCGCTCGATGCGCTCGCAGATAGCCACCCCATCACTGCGCTTTCGCCGCCAGATTCCAGGCCTTGCCATCAAAATGCGAGGGCAGCGCAAGCCCGAAGAGCTTCAAGATCGTCGGAGCAATGTCCACAATCGCCGGTCGGTCTTCGATGAACTTGTGGCTCGAAAACAACACTCCCGGCACCAGGCGTGGATCGATACAGTGATCGCCGCTCCACGCCTTGAGATTGTCCTCGAAAACCTGGCCCGTTACTTTGCCCATCACCGAATCCCACGACGCCCGATAACCCGCGCCGTATCCGACCAGCAGATCGGGAGCATTTTCAGAATACGGCCCGCGATAGAATTCGTCCGTCACGAACACGCCCGTAACTCCAGCCTTACCCGACGACGGATCGACCAACTGATCGAGTTTCTCACGCAGTTCATCTTTCAGCGCATCGATTTCCGACAGGTCGACCGTTCCCTGCTTCTCGCGGCCCTTGATGTTCAGATAAAGCCCGTTAAGGCCCATGGTGTAGGCGCGCGTGCGCGACCAATCAACATCCTCGAACCAATCTCCGCTTTCGGTCTTGCCCTCTTTTAGTGTCAGATATCCGTTCTGATGCAGCCACGCATTCAGATTCATGCAGCGATTGAACGACTTGAATCCGTGATCGGAGATCACCATCAGCAGCGTGTCGTCATCGATCTTCTCCATCACGCGCCCGATTAGGCGATCCATGCGCTGATACAAATCCTGAATCACCTGCGGATGCTCGCTGTGCGGCACATCGCGCGCCGCCGGATGATCTTCGTCCAGATAACGCCAGAACATGTGCTGGATGCGGTCGGTCGTATCGAAGACGCAGGTGCAAAGTCCCTGCTTCGTTTTATCGAGCGCATCAAACAACATGCGCTCGCGGTCTTCATGATTGCCGTAAGCCTGCGCGAGAAACGCATCGTCGTCGAGCACATGCTCGTTCAGCGCCCACGTATCTTCCGCCAGGCCGAGCGTTGCGTACGGTCCAAACAGTTTGGCCAGATAAATGGAATAGGTCACCGGGTGCGAGATCGGCAGATCCGGATGTCCCGGATCGATATTGACCGGCGTAACATAAACTTCAATCTCCGGCGAGACTTCTTTGAGATAGAAACGACAGATGCCATGCGCCGTCATCCCCATCCCAGCCTTGAATTCCGCGGTGATCCACTCGGAATATTCGCCGACCTTCAAAGTAAATTTCTCAGAACCGACAACAAAGCGCGCCGACTTGGAACCCGCATCCGGCTTGATTTCATAAGGCATCCGTACTTCGCCAGCGCCCTCGATCAGCGGATTCTCCGGCCCCGGCACAAACGAATGACAGACGCCATTCTTGCGTTCAATCGGCACGCGCACGCCGCCTTCGCGAAACTTGTCGTTCGACATGCGAGTCGTGCATAAGCAAAACGTGCCCTGGCTGCCCTTCAAATCCGGAACGCACATCCCCGAAAGCATGACACCCTGAAACTTCTCGGGAGGAAAAGTAACAGGAACGCGAATCACCGAACTGAAAATTCCCGCGTCGCCCAGCCAGTGCCAGAAAGGTGTCCCTTTGCGCATGGCTTTGATCTGCGTCTTGCCGAACGGAATCGAATATTTGCCAATCTTGATATGCCGCTTCGGGCCCTTGATCTCAGCCGACGAAAGATAGGGCAGATAGCTATTCCGGTCGCAAGCCAAGAAATCGTAGATGTTGTGCTTGCCCGGATTCACCCCGGTCATGAATGTCGACCACGCCACCGGAGAAATTGCCGGGAAGGTCGTACGCAATTTGGCGAAGGTTCCGCGATCGCGCAACCTCGCCAGATTTGGCAACCGGCCTTCTTTCATAAAGCGGTCGGCGAGTTCTGGATCCATCCCGTCAAATCCCAAAATGACTGCCCGTTCAAACGTAGCTTTTCCATAAGCATTGCGCCGCCGCAAGAAACGAAACAACTGCCGGAACGGCCAGGTCGCCAACGCATAAAAGGAATAGAGGAACGCAACAAAGATGGCCCAAAACGAAGACAGCACTGCGAATCCCGCGCCGGGACCCGCGTATGCGTGGGCCAGTACCGGCATAAAAACCATCGCAACCAGCAATCCTCGTGTGGCGCGGGCATTCTTGCCCGCGAGAAGCTTGCGCTCAAGATACTGTGAAACGAGGGCGACAAACCTCCGCGACTTGGAAGCCGATGAACGCACGCGGACAGGCGTGTCGGCGCCACATAAGTTCTTCATATTTGAATCCCCAGCAATTCCTTGAAAATAAATCCCGCGACCATCGACAGGATGAAGAACAGCCAAATCCAGTTCATTCCATAGCCAGCGACATCAATATCGCGATCGGGATAATTGATCGAAATGGATTCGATGGGACTGTTTTGCGGCAGCGCCGGTTCAGCCGATGAGAGGAGCCGGTTCCAGAATTGTCCTCGCAGACGGATCGTCGAAATTCTCGGCAGATTGTTTCCGATGCAAACCGTCTTCGCTACGCTCTCGCTGCCAGCGACAACTTTCACCTCGTACTTGCCTTCCTGCGATCCGCTCAGCCTCCATACAACATCGTTGTCTGCGGCAATGTGAACGGGCGGCGCCGTCATAGCGACTTCGGCTGGAAGATCGAGCGTGACCGCGTTCAGCGCATCGGTATCGGTCGATTGCCCCGCCGCTTGCACGCTTGAGCCCTGACCGGAGAGATGAACCGTCAGCAAGAAAGGCGCATTGGGCGGAAGCGGCGTCTGCCCAAGGTAGCGATCAATCTGCACCATGAGCAACGTGATCGGAATGATGACATAGAGCAGCGGCATGAACGCCAGTTTCAGATAGCGTCCGGTGCCGCGCAGAATCTTACCGTACGATCCCATCACCACCGGAATCTGGTCGCGATACAGGCGCACCGCCAGCAGATGCGCCTTCAACTGATCTTTGGCGATGCCGATCGCCTTCTGATCGGAAGTGTAGCCGAACAGCACGACCATCACTAATCCGATGACCAGCGACACGACAATCACAATCGCCAGCGGACTGGTCATCGCCGACGAAACCGACATGGCAAGAGCCATCGCATGCCAGGCGGCTGCTATCGAATTGGAAAAGACGCCCAAATTACTCGATGTACCCCAATCCGCGCAGACGCTTCTGTATCTCTTCTTTCGAAGTGCTGCTTTCGTCGGGAAGAATCTTCTTGGTCTCTTTTTCCAGCATGTGGATCACGAACTCGTCGACCGACTCGTAGCCCGCCGCGTCCGAACACTGCTTCACCCGGTCATACAACTCGCCTTCAATCTTCACTTTCGTTGAACCAAACATAGTCTCGTCTCCCTATAACTCGTCTTCGAACCCAACTGCAAATTTCCGAACACGAACGACCAACGACGAACGACCAGCGACGGCTAATGCCCAAACACCGACCGCCCCTTCATCTCTTGCGTCTTCGCAATCCCAAACTCCGCCAGAATCGTCGGCGCAATATCGGTCAGCGCAGGAGTTTCCGCTTCAATCTTCCGGTTGCTCAGTAGCACTCCCGGAACCTTGGTCGAGTCGATGCAATGATCGCCGCTCCACGCGCTGACATTGTCTTCCAGCACGTCCGGAGGAAACGCTCCCAAAATCGTCGTCCATCCCGCGCGATAGCCGCGGTTGTAGCCCACCAGCGCATCCGGCCCCGATGCCGCATACGATCCCTGGTACACCTCGCTCGCGAGGTCGACGCGCGTAATCACCTGCGACCCATCCTTCGGATCACGCTCATCCACTAACTTCTGCCGAATTTCTCGCAGTAGCGCGTCGGCCTGCGCCGGATCGACAATTCCCTCGCGCTCGCGCCCGCGAATATTCAAATAAAGCCCGTTCAATCCGATCCCATAGGCGCGCGTTCGGCTCCAATCCACATCCGAGAATGGATGCGCGGGATCGCTGACCGCGCCTTCTTTCCGCGTCACATAGCCATTGTTCAGCAACCAGGTATTCAAATTGAACGAGCGCCGGTAAGGAGCGAAACCGTGGTCCGACAGCACCAGGAGGGTCGTATTGTCATCGAGCTTCGGCAAGACTTCGCCCAGCACCTGGTCAATCTGCTCGTAAAACTCTTCGAGCGACGACCCGTACTGCGCCGCCAGCGCCGCGTCGTAAGAAGGATGTTGCGGATCGGTCAGCCGCCACATCATGTGCGCATTCAGATCGAGGCTAGAGAAATAAAAGAAGAACAGCCCATCGTGAAATTTCGGAAACTCAACGTCGAAGGCTCGCCGGTGTTCCGCAATCACGGTGTGCGCCTGTTCCAGATACTCCTTGTCGTCGAGCACGCCTGCAATCAGCGCCTTCGTATCTTCGGCAATTCCTTGCGTATGATATTCGCCAATCTGCTTGGCCAAATCGCTCGAGTAACTCGTCGGAGTCGAAATCGGCAGCGCCGGATTTTTTGGATCGATGTTGATCGGCGACACGTAAAGCTGAAACCGCGGATGCGTCTGCTTGAGATAAAAGCGGCAGATACCCTTTACGTTGCCAATCACTGGCATGAGTTGAAATTCAACCGGAATCCAGCCGCTCCACTCGCCTTCTTTCAACACAATCTGCTGATCCTGTATACCGATGCGCGCGACCGCCTCCAGCGGGTCGACGTCCACCGTGAACGGCTCCGTCGCCGGAGGCGAATCCTTGCGAAACGAATTGGCTGGCCCAATCAGGTTGGTCGCGACCCGATTGTTCTTCACGTCCACCTGTACAATTTCTCCGCCTTCCACCTCGCCGGCGGCCGCCGTTGGATCGTCGGTGTAGAAAGTAAACGTCCCGTAAGTACCGCGCAGGTCGGGCGTCCCCATGCCGGAAAGCGTCTTCCCTTTCGCAGGAATCGGCGGGAAATTCGCCGGAATGCGGTACACATAATTGGGCACGCTATTGTCGTCGAGAAATTCCCAGAATGCCTTGCCGTGCCGCAACTGTTCCGCTGACCCACTGCCGAGCGGAACTACCCAGCTTCCAATATGCCAGCTGTGCTTCGGCCCTTCCACTTTCGAAGTAGAAAAATACAGATCAAACGTCTTAGGATCGCGATGGATAAAATCAAAGATCCCGTGCCCGCCAGCATTCATTCCAGTAATCAGGTTCGACCACGCCACCGGACTCTGTGGCGGAATGCTCGTGGTCAGCCGTTTAAACGACCCTTGCTGCGCCAGTCGGGCGAAATTCGGCATCTTGCCGTCGGCCATGAACTTGGTAAGCAAGTCGGGATCGAGCCCGTCGATGCCCAGAATAATCATCTTGCGGGACGCGGTTGCCCCGTCCCGCGCATGTTGGCAGGAGACAAGCAGGGTCAGGCTTCCGGCGCACAAGGCCAGCAAGCACACGAGCCAAACGCATTTTCTCAAGGGCATGTCACTCGGATTAGGCTGCAAAAAGTTTGTCCGGCTTCCTGGCTAACGCTGGGCGGCGGTCACGACAGCACCCCTGGAGGAGATCCCGAGGAGCAGGTACCTAAGATTGTACAAGGACTTGCCTGAACGTCAAGACTTGAGGTGGGTCGGGCCTTCGCTGCGAGTGCGGATTGGCGTAGGCCCAGTCTTTTGATCAATCATCGAGCACCCTTTACACTAACTGTCATGATGCGAAAGGTAGTTTTCGGGCTGGCCTTGCTCCTCCTAAGTTTCTCGTTCGCAGCCGCTGCGTCCAAACCCAATCTCGTTCTGATCACCATCAACTCAGCCCGCGCTGATCGCATGGGTTTTCTAGGCGCGAAAGGCCCCGTCACTCCGAATCTCGACCGACTCGCGGCAGAAGCAATCATCTTCGAACACGCCTCCGCACAGGCTCCCGGCACCGTCGTCTCGCACGCCACCATACTCTCCGGAGCTTATCCGCAAAGCACCGGGATGAGCGAAATCGGCGGCACTCTCGCCCCTTCTCTGCTCTACCTTCCCGAGCTGCTAAAGACCCAGTCTTACAGAACAGCCGCTTTTGTGGGCTCCATTGATCTTGACCCGCAGAATGGACTCGCCCAAGGTTTCAATCGCGGCTTTCAGATTTACGACGCAGGCTTTCGGCCCGCCATTCCCGGAGACGCGCATTCGCCCCTCACCGAACGCCCTGGGGCCCAGGTTGTCACGCGCGCCATCGCGTGGCTCGACCAAAAGACTCCCAGCCAAGGCCCGTTTTTTCTCTGGGTGAATCTCAGCGACGCGCGCACGCCCAACAGTTCCTATAACTCTGCAATCACCGCGTCCGACGCCGCTGTGGGTAAGTTGATCGCCGCTTTGCAACAGCACAAAATCTACACCAATACCGCCATAGTCGTGGCTGCTGATCACGGCGAGGGCCTCGGAGCTCACGGCGAAGAAAATCACGGCATTTTTCTGTACGACGAGACCATCCACGTTCCGCTGCTCATCAAGTTGCCGGAGGGCCAGTCCGCAGCGAAGCCCGGAACCCGGGTGACCGCCAAAGTCAGGCTGGTCGACATCGCCCCGACCGTGCTTGAAATCGCGGCGATTCCCGTACCATCGCAACTGCCCGGACAATCTCTCTTGCGCGCGGCCAAGGGTGGTGCCGGAGGCGATCAACCCGTCTATTCGCGCGCCGATCTGCCCCAGCGCGGATTTGGTTGGAGCCTGCTCGAGTCCTGGCGCGCCAGCAAATATCTGTACGTGCGTGCCCCCAAACCCGAACTTTACGACCTGACCGCCGACCCACTCGCCGCCCACAATCTCGCCCAAACTTCCAAAGGCATTCTGGATACGATGGCCGGCCAGCTCGACAGCTTTGATCGCCGGTTCAGCGGAGAGGCGGCCAAAAGCTCAGCCGAACTGAATTCCGCTGAGATGCAAAAATTGGCTTCCTTGGGATACATCGGAATCCAGAAATCAGCGGGTACGGCCGCGGCCGTCGCCGGAACCGATCCCAAAGACAAGATCGCAACCGGCAACAAAGTGCTCGAAGCCGCGTCCGGTCGCGATCAATCGAAGCCTGAAAGAACGATTGCCGCTCTCAATCCGATCGTCGCCGCCGACGCCAATCTCTATCTCGCTCAATACGCGCTGGGAGAAGCACTCGCCAGAAAAGGACAATACGCCGAGTCCGCCAAACACCTGCACAAAGCCATCGAACTTCAGCCCGACTCGGCCTGGGCCCACTACGAAATCGGCGCTTGTCTAGTCAAGACGGGAGACTTCAAGACCGCCATCGTCCACCTGGAAATCGCCACCGGACGCCTTCCGACCTTCGCCCCCGCCCACGCCGCGCTAGCCGAAGCTTACGAACACGCGGGACGGGCCGACGACGCGAAGCGGGAGAAGGCCAAGGGGGAGGGGAAATAACTTAAGGAAGCTATTCGTGAGGCTGTCGCGTAAGTTGAACGGCAAGGCCTCGTTCTCGGTCCGCATTCTCGGATTGCCCGTCCTGCTGATAAGCATCGGCGAGAGCCGCATGAGCCTCCGAAGACTCCGGCTTTAGTTTCACCGCCCTAGCTAGCTTTTCTGTCGCCGCCGCGGCGTTTCCCTCGCGCAACAGCAAACGCCCGTACGCCAGGTTCGCCTCAAAGTAATCAGGATCGATTTTCAGCGACTTCCCAAACTCGTCCTCCGCCTCGGCCACGTGCTTGAGCCGGGCTTGGATGACGGCCAGAAAGAAATGCAACTGGCACGAATCTTCTTTGAGCACGGCAGCCGCCTGCATCTCCAAAAGAGCGGCATCCCATTGCCCGGCGTACACCAGAGCTTTCCCAAGTTCAAAGTGCGGAATCGACGAGTCCGGCTTATTTTCGATCGCCTTGCGCAGTAGGGGTAGAGCCTCGTCATATTTCTTTTCGTGAACCAATGCGCGCCCCAGTTCAAGATAGGCACCACCTATATCCGGTTCTGTCCGAATTACATCGCGCAGGTTCTGGATCGCATCTTCATAGCGATCATCCTGCAGATCAACCAATGCCCGGTGAAACTTGTTCGCGACTTCAATCTTGTCTTTCGGATCAACAGCCGATTTTCTGGCGCCATTCGTGTTGTTCGTGTCAGCAGCCAGATAGCCCAAAGCGCGAAGCTTTTCCGCTTGGGCGGGATCCAGTTTCGCTTGCGCGACTGGCGCGCTACTGGTCTTCTTCTCGAAGTCCAAGAGTTTCGAGTTCAACGTATCTGCCACAGCTTTGGAACTTGTCGAAAGATTCTGCAGCGCTTCGGGATCGCTAGCCTGGTCGTACAATTCCCGCTTCGGAGCCTGCACGTAGAGATATTTCCCGGCCCGCCACGAACGCAGTTCAGCCCATCCGAACGTTCGTTCACCATAATTTGTCTCGGAATAAATTGCAGTTTCAGAACCCGCTGTGTTATCGGCCGTCGCAGACTTCGCGCCCTCGATCCGTGGAATCAATGAGCGCGCCTGCATGGCAGACGGCACGAGAATACCCGCTACCTCCAACAAAGATGGCGCTACATCCGCCAGCGCCACGCGCGCATTCACACGTTCCCCTCCGAGGCGCTCCGAGGGAAGTTTCAGCAAGAGCGGGACATGGATGGTCTCGTCATACAGGAACATGCCATGCCGCTCTTCCCCGTGCTCCCCGAAGGCTTCGCCATGATCGGCGGCGACCGCAATCACGGTGTTCTGAAACAACCCATGCCGCTGAAGCACGTCGAGCAAGCCGCCAACTATGGAATCGGTATAGGCAATTTCACCGTCATACGGCGCAGAGGTGTATTGAGCCTTGAATGGCTCCGGAGGATCGTAGGGATCGTGTGCATCGTAAAAATGAAGCCACATGAAGAACGGCCGCTGCTGATTATGACTGAGCCAGCCCATCGCACGGTTGGTCACATCCTGGGCACGCCGCTCGATTGATTGGTAGCGGTCCTCACCCGGCTTGCGCGCGTGGAAATCAGCGTCATAAACGTCAAATCCGCGTTCGAAGCCCGGGGCCATCGACGCGGGATCAAGAATCTCCGAGCCAACAAATGCGGCTGTTCGATATCCGTGCGCATGCAGCACGTCGGGCAAGTAGGGTAGATCTTTTTTCAGTGGCGCTCCCAGATCCTCAACGCGGTTGAATTGCGGGTACGTGCCCGTCAGCAGCGCCGCGTGAGAAGGCGTGGTCAGCGGAACCTGCGCGTACGCCCGCGTAAAAACGATGCTCTGTTTCGCCAGAACGTCGAGATTGGGCGTCAGCCCTCGCGTCGATCCCAGGAATCCCATGCGGTCGGCACGGGTGGTATCGAGGGTGATGAGAATGATGTTTGGAGCGATCGCTTTTCGCGGAACTGGGCGATTTACTTGCTTTTGCGGAGAGGCCGAGCCCGCGCAAACAAAAATCAAGAGAGGTAGGGCCAGCCGGACGCACCGCATAGGGAGTTGAAAAAAGTCTAGCACAGCGCGCGTCGGCCAGATTTCTTGTCTCTTTCGATGGGAAGATGCGCCCCGGGGAAATAGGCACAACGCGTCAGCCGATCAGAACGCAAAAGGCCGACCTTTCGGCCGGCCTCTCGGTTTCGGGACTCCAAACGAGCTAGAAGTCGATTCGAACCGCCAACTGGGTGATCCGAGGACCGCCAGTTTGGCTGTTGCTGAAGGTCGAGAGCGACTTTCCAAATGTCCCGCCCGCGTCGTTTAGGTTGGAATCCGGGGGTAGGAAGTTCGGGTGGTTGAAAATATTAAAGAAGTTACCTTCAAACTTCAAAGCTAGACGCTCCGTGATCTTGAAGCTCTTACCAAACCCCAGATCGGTGTTGAAGAACCCTGGACCGACCAGCGAATTACGCTGCATCTCTCCGGTGTTGCACCAGAGTCCTTGATTCTCGCTAGCCGGGCACGGAATGTTGGTGTATGCCTGACCGGGCGAGCCATTCAGAGATCCGAAATCCGCTTGGTTGAGGTATCCAGTAGCCGGGCTGACATTGTGGTTCGGCGCATCGCCAATCGATCCGCTACCCAAGAAGACCGCCCGGTCGTTGAATTGAGTGTCTTTGTTGCTGTCAACGCTGCTGTTGCTGATGGAGAAATCTGCGCCGTTTTGAACCGAGACGATTCCGGAGACGTTAAACCCGCCGATCCAGCGGTTCGATTTGAAAAACGGCAGATCGTATACAAAACTGGCAACAACTCGGTGCTTGACGTTGTAGTCCGCAGGTCCGTAATCAAGCTTCGGATCCAGACTGTCGGTCGGGTAAGCGCTAGCCCCGGCGTTTTTCGTGCTGAAGGTATCGCTCACGTCGTCCATACCTTTTGCGAAGGTGTAGTTGGCGTTGAACTGCAAACCACCCGTGAATCGTTTGCGCAAAGTCGTTTGCCAAGCGTGATAGTTGGAATCGCAGCAGTTCGTACGGAAACTGATGCTGCTGTAAGCAGGGTTCAGGGCGGTGTGGTCGACTCCAGTTGCGGTGCGGCCATCGAAGTTATTCCTGCCCTCAATGTCCAACAATTTATGGCCAAACGTCCCCACGTAGTTGGACTCCACCACCATATCTTTGCCAATTTGATATTGGAAGCCCAAGTGCGCCTGCTCATAGTACGGCGTGACCAGATTCTGATCCATCGCGCGGATCGAGGGCGTCAGAGGCGAAGCGGCGAAGGTCGAAGTACCCGTGAACGGGAAGGTGAGCAGACTTGCGTCCTGGGCGGGCGTAATGGTTGCCTCGCCCACGATTGAACCCAAAAGTCCGATCGCGAAGAAGGGCGGGTTGAAGCGGATGTTTTCGAAAACGTTGTTGAAGATACGGTCGTAGTTGATGCCGTAACCGCCACGCACAACCAGTTTCTGGTTGCCCATTGCGTCCCATGAAAATCCGAGACGCGGGCCAAAGTTATTCAGGTCCTTGTTCCACAAGTCGTGGTTTCTCTGCTGCACCGACCCGGTAGCGAACAAAGCCAGATACGCGTTGTTCGTTGGGAAAAATGGGTTGTTGCTAGTTGTCGAGATTGGAGTAACCGGAACTCCCTGATAGAAGTTGGCGTCCACTCCATCTTGATAGTTGTGCGGAGGACCAAAATACTCCCAGCGCACTCCAAGGTTAACGGTTAAGCGCGGGGAAACGCGCCAGTCGTCCTGGATGTAAGCGGCAACTTCATTAGCCCGGAAACCGCGGTAATATACCGGCAATTGTCCGGTCGTCGGATTCAGTGAAGCTTCCGAATACGCGATCGAGCCGTAATACGGACCGCCGAACAAATACTGTTCTAATTGAGCATTGAAGTTACCGTCCGTCAGCAGGTTCTCCGTATCCATCATTGCGTTCAGGCCGTTCTTGACGGTCTCGAAGCTGCTGCCATTGCGGGTGCGCCGGAATTCTGCGCCGCCTTTAAAGTTGTGCTTGCCATGCGACACGGAGAGATCGTCTTTGTATACAAACTCGTTCTCCGTGAACAGCTGAGGAAGATTATCGGCGTTGCCGAAGGAAAACGTCGGCTCGTCGAAGAAGGTAAACGTTGCAGGCATACCCGCGACCGAGGGGTCTCCTGGAAAATTAGCAGTGTGCCGAACATAAGCAACGCGCGCCTGGTTGAGAATTGCGGGGCTAAACGTATGCGACCAGGTTACGCCGGCGTTTTGCGCTCGGCCGTGGTTAAATAGAGTTGGTCCGAAGTTACCGTTCCCACCCGCGTAAGGCTCCGAATCGTCTGCGTTGTCGTACAAGTACGCCACGTTCAACTGGTCGTTCGGACCAATCTTGTGGTCAAATTTGGTAGCGTAACGCGCTTGGTTCAGTTTATTGCCCTGCCCGACCGTGACCGTCCCGTATACGGGAACAGGATAAGTGATGCCTGCGAAGAGGCCAGCGTAAAGCCCCTGAGCCTTTGAGGTTTCGTTTGAGCAATTCGACGCTCCGGTGACGCAAACCACCGGCTTTTGCGCAGCCGCCTCAGAGGAGTAGACCGGTCCTAGCGTAGCGCTTCCCGACAACACACCCGGGCATGCGGCCCCGGTGAGAGCGTAACAAACTCCCGCCGTGCTACTCTCCTGGAAACTCTCGAATTGTCCACTATTTACGAAATCCACAAAGTCTTGTGTGAAGGTGTTTGCAGTCAGCGGGTTCGTCGTTCTCAGACGGTGATCTTCAAAAGTGAAGTAGAAGAAAGTCTTATCCTTGATGATTGGGCCGCCGACCGAGCCTCCAAACTGATTGCGGATCAGGTGATCCTGCGTCCCCGAATTGTTCGAGAACCAGCTATTGGCCGCCAGAGCCTGAATGCGGTTGTATTCAAAGAGAGATCCATGCCATTTGTTGGTTCCACCCTTGAGCACGGTGTCCGTCACAAAACCGCCTGCCTGTCCGTACTCTGCGGGGGGCGTACCGTCGATCACGCGATACTCTTCGATTGCATCTGGAGAAATCGTTGTATTCGCGCCGCCCGATCCGGTCCCCAGAGAACCGGCGCCGCCCAATCCCTGATCGTTGTTGCTGAAGCCTTCCACCATATAATTGCCGCTACCGCTGCGAGTTCCATTCACGGCCGGACCGCGATCCGTTCCTAAATTAGCTTCTGCCGCGGGCTCAGCCCCAGCCACCAGTCCCATGAATTCATTCTGGCTGCGCGTTTCTAGGGGCATATTCGTCCAGACCTGCCGGTCTACGTTCTGCGAAAGCGAGGAATCTTCGGTCTGCACTAACTGCGCACCCGCTTCGACCGTCACCTGTTCAGTCTGTGCTCCGACTTCCAGTTTCACGTCGCGCGTAGTGATCGTGCCCACGCTAGCCACGATGTCCCGCACCTTCACCGACTTGAACCCCTTGTCTGCAACTTCCAGCGTGTAAGTGCCGACGATTGGCAAGGCCGGGAAACGGTAGGTGCCGGCCGGAGTGGTCACGGTCGTTCGCACTTCGCCCGTCGCAGTGTTGGTCAATTTCACTTCGACGCCCGAAACTACGGCGCCGGTTGAGTCTGACACTTGGCCGGTCAGTTCACCGACTCCGCCTTGCGCGAAGGCTCCTACGCTTAGGGCTAGAACCATGATCGCGAGCAGGAAACAAGTCCAATTGCTGCGGAATGCAGATACCATTTCTATCTCTCCTGTTTAATTCTGGAAGTCCGGTGCTAATCGACCTTACCTTTATGGCGTTTGGGGAAGCGATGCTTCGGGACGCAACCCCAGTTCGAAAGTCTACTTAGCTTGACGGTCGTACAAATGCAATCTGCATTCCAAAACAGGCATGAACAAACCTATATTTATCTGCAACATAGAAATCACGACGATCGCTCCTACTGTTTTTGGTATGAGTGGCGTCTCTGAATCTATGAAAAGACGGATTGTTCGAACGCCTATAAAATGACCTCCATGGGAGCTTCTGCTCGTGAATCTACACGTTCAACCGTTGAGCCTTGAAGGCGGCCTTAGACTATTCAATGCCGGTCGCTTTTTTGACGCGCATGAGGTTTGGGAGGACGTCTGGCGCGACACACCGCGCGATCGAGCCGTTCGGCGGCACATGCAGGGGATGGTTCAGATGGCCGTGGCTTTTCATCACTGGACCACCGGGAACGTTACAGGCGCGCGGTCGGTGCTGGCGCGGTCGCAGCGGAATCTCGCTGGAGCCGAGACTTCGTTCCCGTTAATCGATGTCGCGCAGCTGCGAAGTGACGCAGAAGGCTGGCTGCGCTACATGGAAGGCATCCCGGACGCACGATGCGAATACGGAGGTCGGCGCGAATACAAGAAGACCGGCGTTCTGCCGCCTCTGCCGACGATTCTTTTGCTTCGCTAGGCGTGCGATTTGCGGACGCCGTTGTCTCCACTGAGCGGGCGCGCTCCTGCTAGAATCTTGTTCTTGTGAAGTCCTTTTCTTCCTCCTCGCCTCCGACTGCAGCCCAATCCGCTTCTCTCGATCATTTGCCTGGAGTTGCTCACGAACCTGTCCCTGTCTCCGTCCCCCTGCTCGACCTGCGGCGACAGTATGACGGGCTGCGCGACGAGATGCTGGCGGCGATTGCTCGCGTGTGCGACTCGCAGAGCTACATACTTGGTCCGGAAGTCGAGGCGCTAGAGCGGGAGATTGGCGAACTCACCGGAGCAGGTCACGCGGTCGGATGCGCATCGGGAACCGAGGCGCTTTGGCTGGCATTAGTCGCAGCCGGCGTCAAACCGGGAGACGCAGTCATCACTACCGCCCTCAGCTTTTTCGCGTCGGCGAGCGCGATTGTGCGGGCAGGCGCGACTCCTGTGTTCGTGGACGTCGATCCGGGAACGCTGAATCTCGATCCGGCGCTGGTGGAGCGGACCTTGCGCGAATGGAAGGCCCCTGCCAAAACGTCCGCAGGCACCCCGGCCGGAGAGATTCGGGCCATACTTCCCGTACATCTTTATGGCCAGTGCGCTGATATGGATGCACTCCAGCGTATGGTTCGCAAACACGATGCGGGCGATCCGCAGCTTTCGATCGCGATTGTGGAGGACGCGGCGCAGGCGATCGGCGCCGAGTGGAACGGGCGTGGTGCTGGATCGCTGGGCGTGACGGCGGCCTTCAGTTTCTATCCCACCAAGAACTTGAGCGCTTACGGAGACGCAGGAATCGTGACCACGACGAGTCCCGAAGCAGCTAAACATATGCGGCAACTGCGCAATCATGGCAGTCCGCAGCGTTACTACCACGACGAATTCGGATGGAACGGCCGCTTGGACGCGATTCAAGCCGCCGTGCTGCGCGTGAAGCTCCCTCATATTGCGGAGTGGAACGAGCGACGGCGACAGCATGCGGCGACGTATGACCGTCTGCTTGCGGAAGCGGGCCTGACTTCGAATCTTCTCGCAGGGGAAACTAAAGCGCCGGTGCGTGTGCTGGCGCGGGATTCGCGGGCCAAGCATGTGTTCCACCAGTACGTGATTCGCGTCGAGCCCCGCGACGAGTTGCGCAAGTTCCTCGCCGAACGAAAAATCGGCTCGGAGATTTACTATCCGCTGCCCTTGCATTTGCAGCCGGTCTTCTCTTATCTCGGATTGAAGGCGGGTGACATGCCCGTCGCTGAACAAGCCGCGCACGAAGTGTTGGCGCTGCCGATGTTCCCCGAGTTGCGGGAAGCGGAGATTCGGCGCGTGGTCGAGTGCATCGCCGACTTTTACAGTTGAGTTGCTTTCCGGCCGCTGGCATCAAGTGAAAAGCTTTTTGGAGTTCTTCTCGGCGCCCTCGGCGTCTCGGCGGTGATCGCCTTTAGCGTCTTTTTCGCGCGCCGCGTTTCTGCGATATTTTCACCGGCTCTTCTCCGGGAGCCAAAACTCTACGCACGATCGGCGTATTCAGTTTGTATTTGCGCTCGATGATCTTTCCGCTGTCATCCGGAACGCGTAGAACAAACACCGGCAGCGTTCCTTCTTTATCGAAATTCTCCTGCGTTACCGTCACCGGCAAGACGCCTTCCATGCGCTCGCGATAGGCAGTTTCGTAGCGGTGCCGCCGCGTGTTCCATGTAAAGACGCGAACCTGGTTGAAGTCGAAAGGCAACCCATCTTTCGGCTCCGTCAGGACGGTCAAGTATTGCGGAACCTTTTTCACCACCGGATCTTTGCCACCGCCCTGCTTGTCCACGTCCTCGACCTGGTCGAGCACGAAGAAGGCCACGATGCGCTGGCCTTCCGCGTATTGCGCAACGTCGAGCGGAACGTCGAGGTCGATCATGCGCGCTAAAACCCATCCCACGCGATTATGCGAGTCGCGGACCAGCCACCAATCTTCGACAACTGGAACCGGCTTTTTGTCGTCACTATTACTGCCACCCGATTTGTTGCGCGAGGCGGGCATCACCGCGCCGGGCTTGTCGGCCGTGCCACGCTTCAAGAGCGACAACTTCTCGCCGGCCAAAATCTGGTAGAGATGTTCAGTGTCACGTCCCGGCTCAACGTGGAGATTCGTATCGTTGCGGGTCGTTCCCTGCGCTTGCACGGGATCGGCTTGGTTATCGGCGGTTAGTTTCTGGATGCGATCGTACACATCCTGACTGACGAGGTAGCGCTGCTCGACCCATCCCGTTTCGCCGGTGGCGGCGCGAACTTTTACGAAGTGGCGATCGTGGTCGAGAACTTCGACGCGGTCTCCGTTCTTGATGACCCCGGTTTTTTCGTAGACGGCAGCAACGTGATCGCGCAGGTTGGCTTGTATTCCGGAGACGTAGGCGATTTCAAGAACGCGTCCGCCACCGCGCTTGCAACTGACCACAAACATCGAGCCGACGAGGCAGAGAATGATGATGGCCGAGCGCGCCAGATTTTGCGGGAAGAACTTCACGGGGAGACTCAACTATAGCGCGACAGCGCTAGCGTGAAAAGAAGTCAGTGATGGTGCTAAAGTTTCCGACCGTGTACGAGACCCGCCCAGCAGAGCCTGGACGGGGCACCCTCAATTGTTGGAGCGAGTCCCGAGGCATCGACCCGCTCGAACGGATTACTGAGATACCGTCAACGTGGCCGTTGGAGAAGTCACCGTACCGCCATTGGCACCTGGGTATGTCATAACGAGGCTGTAGGGGCCGGTCGCGCCGGTCGTAGCTGAGCACTCCTCATCCGGGTTACCGCTGCCGTCCGTAGAGGCTACGCAGGAGACATCGCTGTCTCCAGCTGCATCGGTGATCGTCAAAGTACCGCCATTCGTGGTTGTGATGAAATTGGGCGGCCCTGGCGTCGCGGCGAAGCTAAAGATTACCGGTGCGCCTCCTATTTGAGCGTTTCCGCTCGTAGGCGTGACGCTGATGTTCGTAACGTTTCCGATGACAGTTGCAGAAGAGGTTGAGCTCAGGGCCTGAGCCTCCGCCGTTATAGTGGTGGTGCCCGACGTTACTCCAGTGATGGTCGCGCTTCCAGTGCCAACAATCGTGACTATTCCTATCGGATCGACCGACCAGCTGACGCCGCTGGTGACTGTGCTGCGAGAGCCGTCACTGTAGGTCCCGAACACACTCAAGGTTGCTTGGTCACCGACCCCTACATTAACCGTCGTCGGGCTAACGGCAATCGACTGCAGCGTCGGCTGGACGAAGAAGCCTTTGCAACTGACACCCGTGGCCAGTGCGACGAGCGCGGTGAAGGCAAGCGACAACGCCAGTTTGCGTCCAGTCAACATAGATGATGGCCTCAGATAGCACTAATTTTAGCAGAACGGAGACGCGTTGCTCGACCCCCGATAGTGCATCGCTGGAGTCGTGCTTCCGATGTGGCTCTAGCGTGGGGCGCTCTCAACGGTTAGGAACGAACATGGCCTGAGAACTTGCGCGGAGTTTTGTGGACAACAGAGGTTGCGACCCCGCGAGCGAGGTAAGGCGGTCCTCCGGTTCGTTCGGCATGACAGAAGTTTACAGAGGACAGTTGCTTCGAAGGCAGATTGCTGACGACTGAAAGCTGATGGCTGACGGCTAAGACCTGACACCTGCCCTACTGCTGCCTGGGCCGTTTCTTCCCTGCATTCGCGATTCGAGCGTCAATGGGCTTGCGCCCGACAAAGCCCTCTGTGGTGTTGTGCCAGTGGGTGATGGATTGTTCCCCCAGCTTCCAGCAAAGCAGTACGATTTCTCCCTCAACCTTGCAGGGGAAATCGAGGAGGCCAGTATCGATATCTTTGACCTGAACTCCGGTCGCGTCGATCTCGGCCAGGGCGTCTTTGATGCGGCGGATGGCCTTTTCCCGCTCGGCTTTGCGACGGGCGAGGTAAACGACATTGAGCAGCGTGCCTCCGTTCAGAAAAACGCGGTGCGCCGTCTCCTGCAGTTCGTTGTCGACCTCTTCGATCAGCTTTTTGCCGTTAATGGCTTGACGAAGCAGCGATTCGAGGATCGGAAGCAGAGTCTGGGCTTCGTCCAGGGTAAAAGTGCGCTCGGACATTTCTTCCATTCTACCGGAATTCGGCCGGGAAATACGCGGCTTGGGCGTCTTCTTGAGTCTCGGGACTAACTCAAAAGCGTGTGGCGCGGAAAAGCACCGAGGCCTCACGAAACAAGCTAGTTCCAGACTCTGAAGTGCGGCCAAGCCTCGGCCATCGGCCTTTTCAGGCCGTGGCAGATCAAGATGGTGTAGTGCTCCCAACCCATGGTGTATGGGTAGTCGACCTTCGGACCTTCTTCCACATTTTGACACCAGAATTGGGCATCCTGCACATTCCAGTTGAGCATGATGAGCGTTGTGCCGGTGTATTGCCGGAATCCCCAATAGTAATAATTCTGATGGGCGCTGATCGATGGAGGCAGCCCATAACGCGGGCCGAAGAAATCGATAGCGCCAGCGCTCCCATAGTTCCCGGCCAGGATGGCGGTTTGGGCGCGTTCGCCCTCGGGAATCGCATTATAGACCTGAGCGACTTGAGCGACCATTTCAGGCCATCCGAATTCGTCCGCGAAGTGCTGCGGAAGTTCGCTATCCATATTCGTCTCCGAGTGCGCGACGCCGATTCCCAAGGCCTGCATGTAATCAGCGATACGGGCTGGCGGGAGAATGGGAAGTACGAGAGGGAAAATGATGATGCCGAGAACAGCCAGCACCACCGGGAACGCCCCTTTCAGCCAGCGCAGACGGGAGTGAGCCGCGAGGTAACTTTCCCAGAAGACTCCTCCCGCGGCAAACAGTATGGGATAAATCGGAGCGACATAATAATCCTTGCCGTGGAGCGCCATCATGATTGCGAGGAACGCGAGATAAGTTACGCCAAGCACGCGATAGCGTTTGCCCCGGCGGTGAAAAAGCAAATAGCAGAGGCCGGCGATCCAGATCAGGGCGTTCGGCGGAAGTAAGGCCATGACTTGTTGCTTGAGGAATGGGAGCGGCGGTAGCTCAACGTTCTTATGAGTGTTCTTGACGTTGCTGAGGTCGACCCAGGTGGCAAAGCCGTGCTGGTACTGCCATATCAGATTGGGCAAAGCGAGCAGGAGGATGATGGCTCCGGAAATCCAGAACCACCTGGTTTGGAAGAGACGCCTTTGGGAGCTCGCGACCAGGCCAACGAGTAATGCGACGAGGAAAAATGCGGTGGAATGTTTGTTTTCAAGCCCGAGTCCGAGTAAGACGCCCGTCCCCACGAGTTGCTGCGGTTGGTTGCGATTGATGGCAAGCAGCAGGAAATGGACTGCGCCCATCCAGAACAAGGGTTCGAAGGGATTCATGGAGAAACGCGAGGCGTTGTTGATGATGACGGGCGCGACCAGAACACCAAGACACGCCAGAAATATCGCAAAGCGCTTGCCGCCGAGTTCGCGAGTGATCATACCGGTGAGCAGGATTTCGAAAGCGAAGGCGAGAGCCGGCAGCAGGCGAAGGGCATGCATGGACTCGCCGAAGAGCGAGCGCGAGAAGAATTCTACAAGCGGTGACAGAGGAGCAAGATCGACGTATCCCCACGCGAGATGATGCGAAAGGGCGAGATAGTAGAGTTCGTCGCGGAAATATCCGTAGCGGCCGTTGGTCGCCATCTGGAGAACAACAGCTGTAGAAGCCAGCAACCACGCCGGGGCTAAGTCGCGAGAAAGCCAGGAGGAGCGTCCGTGAAACTCGGTTGTCTTCTGATCGTCGATCATTTGTTCCTTGCGCGCGCCATCTTGGTTTGCCCGATTTCTGACTCGCCCATCAGACCCGTAGTGTAGTCGTTGGTTGTGTCTTTCAGCATCGCACGGGTTTCGATTTCACGCGCTGTAGCAGCAAAGGCCGTGTCTATCGGACTACCTACAGGACGAAGAATGGAAGCGGCGACCGTGATATTTTCGAAGAACGGCAACGCTCGGCGATACCCTTTGACAGACATGGACGCACCCACCCCGGCAGTTTCTGCAACCACTCCCCGCAACGTCTACGTATTCGGCGTGACCTCGTTCCTGAACGACACGGCCAGCGAAATGGCGTATTGGGTGTTGCCCGCTTTTCTGGCCTCAATCGGCGCAGGTCCCGCGCAGTTGGGAATTATCGAAGGCGTGGCCGAGAGTGTGGCGTCGTTCGTCAAACTTTTTTCGGGCTACCTGACCGACAAAGTTGCACAGCGAAAGCCGTTGGTAGTAGCGGGATACGTAGTGGCGAACGGTGTGAAGCCTCTTCTGGCGCTGGTTTCATCATGGTGGCAGATTCTGGGGATCCGCTTTGTCGACCGTTTTGCCAAGGGCGTGCGCGGCACGGCGCGCGACGTGATGGTTGCCGAGTCGGTGGATAAGTCGAATCTCGGTTCGGCATACGGCCTGATTCAGGCGATGGATTCGGCGGGAGCAATCGCGGGTCCGCTGTTGGCATTGGCGGTCATTGGACACTTTGGGATGCGCGGGGTATTTGCGGCAGCGGCGTTTCCGGGGGCGCTATGCGTGGTGGTGGCCTGGGTGGGGATTCAGGAGGTACGACGGCGAAGGAGGAAATCAAACAGGGCAACGGAACTGGCTGCGGCCGAGAGCCCCGCCGAGGTTCACTCGGCTTCGACTGCGGGGCACGCCCATCCCCAAATTGACACGTCATGGCTGCCAAGGCTCCCGGGCAGATTTTATTACGTGCTCGTGATCGTAACTTTATTTTCGCTCGCGAATTCAAGCGACATGTTTCTTGTGCTGCGCGCGGGAAGCATCGGCATTCCTGCATCGCGCGCGCCTTTGCTGGGACTTGTATTCAACGTGGTATTCACGCTGGCGTCGTGGCCAGCGGGAAAATTCAGCGACCGCTTCTCGCGGTCGACGATCGCAGCCGCGGGATACTTTGTCTTCGCATTCGTTTATTTTGTCTTCGCGCTCGCGCCTTCACAGACGGCGATCTGGATAACCATGGCGCTCTATGGGCTGTTTTATGCTCTGACGAATCCAGTGCTCAAAGCGCTGGTTGTGGAAAGTGTGAGCGAAGATGTCCGTGGCCGAGCGCTCGGAACTTTTTCCTTTCTCACCAGCGTGACTACTCTGCTATCCAGCATCATTACCGGAGCCCTTTGGAAAAGCTACGGGGCGGCGGTTCCGTTTTACTTTTCGGCGGCAATTGCTGGAGTGTCGGGAGTTGCTTTGCTGGCGCATCGGGCGCCCAAACCAAAGCCCGAATGATGCGGAACCTGGGGCCTCGGCACCTAAACGAAAGCGGCAGGCCGCTCCGTGCGACGCAGCCAGAAATAAGCGACCAACAAAAAGACGGCACCCGCGACGCAATCCAGCGCAACATCTTTCGGCGTACCGGTGCGCGAAGGAATGAAACTCTGATGCCATTCGTCGGCGGCAGCCACAAGCAACGTGCCAAGCCAGGAGAGAAGCGCGGTGCGCAGAAAAAAAGTCCATTGGCTGCCCAGTGTGGCGCGCCAACCGCGCAGCATCAGCAGACTAAGCATCCCGTAGCCCACAACGTGTCCGGTCTTGCGCAGGTAGTGATGAAAGACGAGGAAATTATAGGAGTTGATGTGGCTGAAAAAATGGGACAGCAGGTTGTAGAGCATGCTGCCGGTGTTTTCCGACGAGAAAACGTCGGTGGACTCGAAGGCGATGATGCCCATCCAAGCCACGGCGGGCCACCAGGCTCGCAGAAGATTGGGACGAGAGTTTGATCGAAAATTCGCTTCAGTCAAGGATGGATCTCTTCAATTCGGCCTTCGTCTTTTGCCCATCGTTATTTGGCCTTGCTCATTCGGCGGCGTAGTTCGGCGCCTCGCGCGTGATCATGACGTCGTGGACGTGGCTTTCGCGTAGTCCAGCGGAGCTGATGCGAACGAACTTCGCTTTTAGTTGGAGGTCGGCGATAGTCGGGCAACCGCAATATCCCATGCCCGATTTCAGGCCGCCGACCATCTGGTGAACGATCATCGCTACGGAACCGCGATAAGGCACGCGGCCTTCGATACCCTCGGGGACGAGCTTGCCCAGGCGATTGGAATCTTCTCCAAGCACCGCCGACCCTGCCGTCGAAGAATCTCCATCGGAATTCTGGAAGTAGCGTTCGCTCGAGCCTTGCGCCATCGCCCCCAGCGACCCCATGCCACGATAAGACTTGAAAGTACGGCCCTGGTAGAGGATCAATTCGCCGGGACTTTCGTCGGTTCCGGCAAACATCGATCCGATCATGACGGCAGAGGCTCCAGCGGCGAGGGCTTTGACAACATCGCCAGAATACTTGATGCCGCCGTCGGCGATGATTGGAACTCCGGAGTCGCGAAGGGCGCGGGTGGCCTCAGCGATCGCCGTGATCTGCGGAACTCCAACGCCTGTGACAATGCGTGTAGTGCAGATGGAGCCCGGGCCGATGCCAACCTTCACACCGTCGACTCCAGCTTTGACCAGGTCGCAGGCGCCATCAAACGTGGCAACATTGCCCGCAATCAAATCGACTTCCGGCAACTTGGCCTTGATCCTCTTGACCGCTTCGAGAACGAGCGAAGAATGTCCATGCGCGCTGTCGATGGCCAGCACATCAACCTTGGCATTCGCCATCTCCTGGGCGCGCTCAAGGAAGTCGCCGGTGGCACCGATCGCGGCGCTGACGCGCAGGCGTCCCTGGGCGTCTTTTGCGGCACCGGGGTACTTCAATTTTTTCTGAATGTCTTTAACCGTGATCAGGCCCTTGAGATTGTATTTGTCGTCGACAACGAGGAGCTTCTCGACGCGATGTTCATGAAGAATCTCTTCGGCCTGCTCGAGCGTCGTGCCCACAGGAACCGTGATCAGGTTCTTCTGCGTCATCACCTTGCTGATCGGAATATCAAAACGCGTTTCAAAACGAAGATCGCGATTCGTCAGGATGCCCACAAGTTTTCCATCGCGCTGCGTAATGGGGACGCCCGAGATCTTGTACTTTTGCATGACGTCGAGCGCATCGGAGACTTTCGCGTCTGGCGACATGGTGACCGGATCGACGATCATCCCGCTCTCGGAGCGCTTTACTTTGTCGACTTCGTTGGCCTGGTGATCGATCGTGAGGTTGCGATGGATGATGCCCAGTCCGCCCTGCTGGGCGAGCGCAATGGCCATGTGCGACTCGGTGACCGTGTCCATCGCGGCGCTGATGATGGGAATGTTAAGCGCAATATTTCGCGTGATTTGCGTCTGGGTATTGGCATTGGCAGGCACAACCTCAGAGCGAGCGGGAAGAAGTAACACATCGTCAAAAGTGAGGGCTTCAGGGACCGGAAAATGAATCATAATTTTTGCTGAAACCTCTATTGTAGGGAGCGGGCGGATATTGGGCAAATGGGAGATTTACAAAGCGACCCCCGCCGAGAGCTGCGACTAATCGAGAGAACCCTTAGGTTCACAAATGAAAATTCGAAACCTGACTTCGATTGCGAAAAGAACAAAAACACTGTACATTTCCCAGTGATTTTCCACTCTCTAGCAGACCCGCGGGGATTTCATGTTTAGTTACCTACCCTCTCGTATCGTAATTGTCTCCCTTCTAGCTCTAAATCTGGCGGCTGGACCAATGGTAACTGCTCAGCAAGCAGCGGCCGACGTTCCTGATATTACGATTCGGGCCAACACACGGCTCGTCGTGATCGATGTGGTTGTAACTTACAAGAACGGGCTGCCCGTGCCTGGACTGAAGCCGGAAGACTTCACGATTGAGGAAAACGGGAAGAAGCAGAAAGTTTCCGTGTTTGTTCCACCCGGAATTCAGAATCGGCCTGCGCCGGCTCCTGTAACTCCTGGCATATTTTCCAACCATCCCGAAAGTGTGGCGCCTGCCGGGGTTCCGACCGTCTTATTGTTGGATGCAACCAACTCCAGCTTTCTGAACCAGGCCTACGCTCGATCGCAGATGTTGCAGTATGTAAGTGAACAAAGCCACGCGGGACAGTCCATTGCAGTCATGACGATGAGCGACCGGCTTCGCGTTTTGCAGGATTTCACAACTGATCCACAGATTCTCTTGACGGCGATTAGGAATTTCAAGCCAGAGTCACGAATTTTGCAAGCGGCGCCGCCTGCTCCGGTATCAGAGATGGGCGGCCAAGGTGGAGCGATGATTGCGTCGGCGGCCGCGCAAATTGCGAGTTTTGCCAACATGCAAATCGGCTACGACCTTGAGCGACGCACTCTGATCACGATCGATGCCATGCACACCTTATCGCGCACGCTCGGCGGCCTGCCGGGCCGAAAAAACGTCGTGTGGCTTACGGCAAACTTGCCTTTTGATCTCATTCCCGAAGACCGGAATATGACGGATGCGGAACTGTTGGCCGACCTTCCCGGTCAGGGACGGCAACGGTCCGTCTCCGTCAACGGAGCGGGCTCTCTCGCGGCCGAAGCGCGGACTTTGCACAATCAAGAGATCAAGGACGCCGAGTCGCAACTCGCAAGTGCCAACATCGCGATTTATCCTGTAGATCTTCGCGGCTTGGTTGGTGGCATGGAATCGCTGGCATCTCGCTCAGAGGCCCACAACAGCGACATTCACGGAGCCGGACTCGCCAACGCAGCCCTCAGGCAATCGGGAAGCCTTAACGCGAGCCAGGACACGATGCGGGAGGTAGCTCAGGAAACCGGCGGCAAAGCGTACATGAACGAAAACGAAATCAAGCAGGGAGTCGCGTTGGCAATGGCCGATGACAAGGCCTCGTACACGATCGGCTACTATCCGGAGAATAAGAAATGGGACGGCAAATATCGCACCGTGAAAGTCAAACTGTCACAGGCAGACACCGAGGTGCGATATCGGAAAGGCTACTTCGCGGTGGACACAACGCAACAGAAAAATCCCAATTACGAATCGGACGTTGCCGCCGCGATTCTGTTTAACGCTCCCGCCACGCAGATCTCGTTCAAAGCACAAGCCAAGCCCACCGATCCGGGAAAAATGCGTGTCGTTTTTCTAGTCGATGCCCACACTCTGACGGCGGAAGATGCGGGTGGCAGCCGGAAGATGAACGTGAACTTCTACGCCACCGTGTGGGGATCCGGAGACAAAAGCCTGGGAGCTCACACGATCAAGGTAGACAAGGCCTTCGACGCTGCCACCTATCAGCAGATTCTCGATCACGGCATGATGGTGCCGATCGATATGGACGTTCCTGCCGGCGGGACGGAATTACGGCTGGCTGTGCTCGATAACAAAACCGGCTTTATCGGGACGGTTAGCGGGCCCTTGAGACAATAATCACTTCGGCCTGGACAAGAAATAAGGGCGCCCATTGCCAGACGCCCTTCTTAAACTCCCAGAAAACTACGACTGCTGCGCACTACTCTTTCTTGTCGCTGCCTTCCGTCTTCCCTTCAGCCTCATTGGCAGCGATATCCTTCTGCACTTGGGCTTCCTGGTCGGCGTGTTCCATCGCTTTGCGGTTTTCTTCGGCGCGTTTGGCGCGGATTTCAGCGCGCTTCTGACGCTTCTCGTCGATCACCTGCTCGCTGCCAAGCAATTCGATGAACGCCTTTTCTGCGCCATCGCCTTTGCGCCACGCGGTGCGAACGATGCGAGTGTATCCGCCTTTGCGATCGCCGAAGCGCGGAGCCACGGTGTCGAACAGCTTGGTGACGGATTCCGGGGTCATCAGGTAAGAAGCCGCCTGACGCCGCGCGGCGAGATCTCCCTTTTTGCCGAGGGTGATCATCTTTTCAACCGACGGACGAACAGCCTTCGCCTTGATGACGGTCGTCTCGATACGCTCTTCCATGATGATCGAGGTCACCATGTTGCGCAGCATCGCGCGACGGTGAGAAGTGGTTCGTCCGAGTTTGTATCCTGCTACTTTGTGACGCATGGAAACCTCATTGAATCATTGAGAAATTGAATCATTGAGCCATTGGAGTGATTTGTAAGTCATTGACGCAATGTTTCAATGACTCAATCCCCCAATGACTCAATAGTTCTTATAGGTCGTTATCGCCGTAAGCTGACGCGGGCAGAATCTGGTTTGAAGTCGGTCCGGGGACGGCGTTGCCGTGCTCATCGATCTTCATACCCAGGCTCAGGCCCATCGAGGAAAGGATCTCCTTGATTTCGTTCAGCGACTTTCGGCCAAAGTTTTTCGTCTTCAACATCTCGGCTTCGGTCTTTTGCACCAGCTCGCCGATGGACTGAATGTTCGCGTTCTTCAGGCAGTTGTAGCTGCGTACGGAAAGCTCGAGTTCCTCGACCGACCGGTTGAGATTCTCGTTCTTGATTTCCGGACGGCGCTCTTCGCTCGAAGACGCAGTCTCGATCTCCTCCTCGAAGTTGATAAAGATGTTCATGTGATCTTTAATCAGTTTCGCGGAAAGTCCAAGCGCGTCGCCGGGAGTGATCGAACCATTCGTCCAGACTTCGACGGTCAGTTTGTCGTAGTCCGTGATCTGTCCCAAACGAGCCGCCTCGACGGTGTAGTTGCACTTGCGCACCGGCGTATGGACGGAATCGATGGGAATGAATCCGATGCCGAGATCTTCTTCGAAGTTCTTGTCGGCAGAGACGTATCCGCGGCCACGCTTGAGCCGCATTTCCATGTCGAGCTTGCCGCCTTCGCTGACCGTCGCGATATAAATGTCTTTGTCGAGTACTTCGACATCGCCATCGGCTTCGATGGAGGCGCTGGTCACAACCCCGGGCTGATCGGCGCGCAGGTAGATCGCTTTCGGACCATCCCCAGCCAACTTGAACGGAACCTGCTTCATGTTGAGGATAATGTCGGTCGCATCTTCGACGACCCCTGGTATGGACTGGAACTCGTGCAGGACGCCTTCAATCTTGACGGCCGTGACGGCCGCACCTTCGATCGAGCTCAGCATCACGCGGCGAAGTGCGTTGCCGATGGTGGTGCCGAATCCGCGTTCAAAGGGCTGCGCCCAGAACATTCCATATTTGTCGGTGAGCGAACTCTGATCGCTCGCTAAACGTTTCGGTTTTTGAAAACCTCTCCAAAGCATGTGTTGCTCCTCTCGGCCATGTGGCTCAATCCCCGCTCGCTGAGCGGCCAACTCAGGTCAAAGCCGGAAAAGGCTGATCTGGCACGAATAGTGGCCAAACAGTCGCTGGTCGTTCGTCGTTGGTCGTTCGCGGGCTGATAATTTTGCCAACGACAAACGACCATCGACAATCGACTACTTGCTATACAACTCGACAATCAGCTGCTCGTTCACCGGCAACTGGATATCTTCGCGTTTCGGCAGCGCGCTGACGCGGCCCTTGTAAGCCTCGCGATCGATTTCGAGCCACGCCGGAGCGGGTTGATGACTGGCAAAGTCCTTCGCCGTTTCGAGAATCGGAATCTTGCGGCTGCTCTCGCGAATCTGAATTTCTTCGCCAACCGTAACTTCGTACGATGGAATGTTGACCTTCTTACCATTCACCTGCACGTGCCCGTGACGCACCAACTGGCGCGCCTGTCGCCGTGAAATGCCGAACCCGAGCCGGAAGACGACGTTGTCAAGACGGCGCTCGAGTTGTTCGAGCAGTTTCGCGCCGGTCACGCCTTTGAAGGTGACGGCCTTCTCAAAGTAGTTGCGGAACTGGCCTTCCTGCGTGAAGTAAATGCGCTTGGCTTTCTGCTTCTCGCGCAATTGCAAGCCGTATCCAACAACCTTGGTCTTCTTGTCTTTCCCGTGCTGTCCGGGAGCGAAGTTACGCTTTTCGATCGGGCATTTGTCGCTGAAGCACTTGGTGCCTTTGAGGAAAAGCTTGATGCCTTCCCGGCGACAGAGACGACACACTGCATCCGTATAACGAGCCATTATTTCTCCTTGATTCGATGACCGGTTTACGGGTTTGGCTTCACCCTTCGTCCCGGACGAAATCGGTATTTACTGCTCAGTATCCAGTTATCAGTGGAGTTCGGAACCCGAGAACCTTGACTGGGTACCGGTTACTGAGTACTTTCTTACACTCTACGTCGTTTCGGCGGACGGCAACCGTTGTGCGGAATCGGCGTCGTGTCTTTAATCGATCGCACTTCGATACCTGCGGAAGCAAGCGCACGGACGGCGGATTCACGGCCCGAACCCGGGCCGCTCACGCGAACGTCAACGCTGCGCACACCGTGATCGCGCGCCATGCTGGCGGCGTTGGACGCGGCTTGCTGCGCGGCAAATGGCGTCCCTTTACGAGACCCGCGAAAACCCAGCGACCCAGAACTCTTCCATGACAGGACGTTGCCGGTCATGTCCGTGATGGTCACGATGGTGTTGTTAAAAGAAGCCTGAACGTGCACCAGTCCGTGAGGAACGTGCTTCCGCTCTTTTTTCTTGAAGGTCTTCTTTTTGCCTTTTTTGTCGGGCGCCGCGGCGCCGCCTGCTGCTACTGGTTTTGCCATGTCTTTAGAGTTCTCAGTTCTCAGTTGTCAGTCCTCAGTAAGATCGTTCTCCGCTTTAACGGAGAACTGGCAGCTGAGAGCTGAAAGCTGGGTTTAAGCTTTTGCCGTCTTCTTCTTCATCGTGATCGTGCCTTTGCGCGGACCTTTGCGGGTGCGTGCATTGGTATGGGTGCGCTGTCCGCGAACCGGCAGGTTGCGGCGATGGCGGAATCCGCGATAGGAACCGATTTCGATCAGCCGCTTGATGTTCATCGAAACGTCCTTGCGGAGATCGCCCTCCACCGAGCCTTGCGCCTCGATGACCTGGCGGATGCGGTTGACCTCGTCTTCGCCAAGGTCCGAAATCTTCTTCATCGGGTCGACATTCGCCGCGTCCAGAATGTTCGCCGCGCGCCCATTCCCGATACCGTAGATGTAGGTGAGCGCGATGTTCGTTCGCTTATTACGCGGAAGATCGACGCCTGCAATACGTGCCATAGTTTTCTAATCCTTCTGGAATCTGTTACCAGCTTCTCGCTTTGGCCGCCGGCTATGCGCCAGAAGCCTGCCGCTTTACCCCTGGCGCTGTTTGTGCTTGGACGTCTCGCAAATTACGCGGACCACGCCCTTGCGGTGAATAACCTTGCACTTGTCACAAATTTTCTTTACCGATGCCCTTACTTTCATAAATCACTTTCCAATTCTCAGTTGCCAATTCTCAGTGACTGCAACTGCGGATCCCTCGCTTCGCTCGGGATGACAATCTCACAAATACAGAGATCAATCGCGCTATTTGTAACGGTACACGATCCGTCCGCGATTCAGATCGTACGGAGAAAGTTCGACTGCGACTTTATCTCCAGGAAGAATGCGAATGAAGTTCTTCCGCATCTTGCCCGAAACGTGCGCCAGGACTTGGTGCTTGTTTTCAAGCTCCACTTTGAACATGGCATTGGGCAGCGGCTCGACCACCGTTGCCATCACTTCAATCGCGTCTTCTTTACTCATTGACTCCTTAAAATGCTCTTGGCTGTTCGCTCTAGGCCTTTAGCTGAAAGCCAAGAGCTAAAAGCTAAGAACCTCTACTGCGTCAAAATCACCGGACCTAGACGCGTAACGGCAACGCAATGTTCAAAGTGCGCGCTGTAACTGCCGTCGAGCGTTACGGCCGTCCACTTGTCGCTCAAGACCTTCGTCTCGGGACGCCCCGAGTTCACCATCGGCTCAATCGCGAGCACCATGCCTTCGGTCAACTCCGCGCCCTGGCCCTTTTTCCCAAAGTTCGGAATCTGCGGCGCTTCGTGCAGCTTCGTTCCGATCCCGTGGCCCACAAACTCTCGCACTACGCTGAACCCGTTTGCCTCGACGTGCTTCTGAATCGCCGATCCAACGTGGCCAATCGTGTTGCCGATCTTTACCTGCTCGATTCCTTTGTAGAGCGAGGCCTCGGTCACTTCGAGCAACTTCTTCAACTCCGCAGCTACCGTCTCGCCGACCGGCACGGTAATGGCCGCGTCCCCGTAGTATCCATCGCAAACCACGCCGCAGTCGATGGAGACAATGTCGCCGGTTTTCAGCGCCCGTTTTTCCGACGGGATACCGTGTACGATCTCTTCGTTGATCGAGGTACACAGCACACAGGGATAACCGAAATATCCCTTGAACGCCGGCGTCGCCCCAAAATCCGCGATCATCTTGGCGGCGGCGTTTTCTAGGTCCATCGTGGTCACACCCGCTGCCACGATGCTTTTCAAGTGGTTCAAAACCTGGCGAACCATCTTTCCGCTTTGCCTCATCTTCTCGATCTCTTCGGGCGTTTTGCGGATGATGCGGTCTTCTCCAAAACTCATAAACGAATTTCTTTACTTCAGAGCCTTCACTTCGCCGCTTCTCGGAACACATTCCTGCTCACGGCGGCTTTCAAGCACGGCAAAAATCTGTACCGTCACCTCGGCCATCGGACGATCGGCATTGATGGCAACCAGCCGTCCTTGGGCTTTGTAATAGTCGGCCACGAGCCGGGTCTGGCGATCATAGGCAGCCAAACGCTCGGAAATAACCTCTTCGCGATCGTCATCGCGGATCACCAGCTTCGATCCGTCTACATCACACAACTCATCGACGCGAGGTGGCTGAGAGTGAATGTTATAGAGCAGCCCGCAGGTGGGACACGAACGCCGTCCGGTAAGCCGTTGCAGCAATTGATTATAATCTACCAAGAGCTGGATCACAACTAGCGGATACTGGCACGGTTCGCCAGCACTGGGCTGGACTGTCTTCGCCGTACCTGTCTGCGATCCGTTTCCCTTCTTATTTTCAAAGACCTCCTTTTCCAGGAAGGCGTCCAGCCATCCGGCCTGAGCGGCGGTTCGGGGAAAGCCGTCCAGAACAAATCCACGATTACAGTCGGCTTCCCGCAGCCGCGTGGCAACGATGCCATACATCAGCTCGTCAGGAACCAACTCCCCCCGCGCCATGATCCCCTTGGCAGCAAGGCCTAACTCGGTACCACGTGCGATGTGCTCGCGTAAAAGATCGCCGGTCGAGATCGTCGGCACGCCGTAGCGCTCGACAATCTGTCTCGACTGAGTGCCCTTCCCGGCGCCCGGAGGGCCCAGAAGAATCACCGTTCCAATATTTCGCGCGGTTTCGTTGGCCATCGAAATGGCTTCTTTACTCGTATTTCCTACCGCGGAAATATCGTCGTGCTCCGCGCTTGCTAAAACCAGTTCCCAGAACTTTTCTTACCACGTCCGGCGACCGCGCAGGCGGCCGCTCTTCGGGGTAAATCCATCGTAGTGGCGCATGATCAACTGCGCCTCAATCTGTGTGACCGTATCCATCGCGACACCGACCACGATCAGCAGCGAAGTTCCGCCGAAGTAGAAATTGACACCTAAACCGTTTGTCACCCAGGTTGGCAAGCTCTCAAACATGCGTCCCAGCAGCGGCAGGTGATTGAGTTTGATACCCGCGATCATCCACTCCGGAATCAGCGAAATCAGAATCAGGTAGAGCGCGCCGACCAGCGTAATCCGAGTCAGAACGTCGTTGATGAAATCCGAAGTCCGCTTACCCGGCCGTATGCCGGGAATAAAACCGCCCCACTTCCGCATGTTGTCCGCAACCTCGTTCGGATTGAACACGATCGAGATATAGAAGTAGGCAAAGAAGATGATGCCCAGACAATAAAGAAGAGTGTAGAGAGGCTCTCCCCACTTCATCGCATCAAGAATGGGACCGACAACGCGATTGTTATGAAAGGCCGCGCCCAGCATTTGCGGCAACGCCAAAATGGACGAAGCAAAAATAACTGGCATTACGCCGCCCGCATTCACCCTGAGCGGCAGGTGCGTTGATTGTCCGCCCATCACTTTTCGTCCGACGACACGTTTCGCGTACTGCACCGGAATGCGCCGTTCGCTGCGTTCGACGTAGACAATGAACGCCACTACCGCAATCATCAGCACGAGCAGCATGATGATGGCCGGAGCAGTGAAAACTCCCCACGCCGACGTGCTGGCTTTCTGATAAAGATCGATGACGCCGCGCGGCAGGCCGACGACGATGCCGGCAAAAATCAGCAGCGACATGCCGTTACCAATCCCGCGTTCCGTGATTTGCTCGCCGAGCCACATGATGAAGGCGCTGCCCGTGGTCAACGTCAGCATCGTCATCAGGATGAAGCTGGGTCCAGGCGTGTTGACGAAATCACCGGCTTTCTGAAGGCTGATCGCGATGCCGAAAGACTGCACCGCGCTCAAAATCACGGTCAGATATCGCGTCCACTGCGTGATCTTCTTGCGGCCCATCTCGCCTTCTTTTTGCAGCTTCGCCAGTGGCTCATAGACCACGGTCAGCAACTGCAAAATGATGGACGCCGTGATGTACGGCATGATGCCAAGGGCGAAGATGGTGAGGCGCCGCAGGTTGCCGCCGCTGAACAGATCGACGAAGCCGAGCACCGAACCTTTATTCTGCTCAAAGAACTGCGCCAGACGATCTCCGTTGATCCCAGGCGTCGGGATGTGGCCACCGATGCGATACACCGCCAAGAGGCCGAGCGTAAACAACACGCGCTTGCGAAGGTCGGGAACCCGGAAGATGTTCGACAGCTTTTCGAGCATTACTGCAAGACCTCAAACTTGCCGCCAGCCTTGGTGATTTTATCCTGAGCCGTCTTGGAAAATTTGTGCGCGTGCACCGTAATCGCGGAGGTCAATTCGCCGGTGCCCAGAATCTTAACCGGCTGCTTGCCATTTACCACACCCGCTTTTTTCAGTACCTCGGGGGTAATTTCAGTTTCGCCCAGCTCGGCGAGGCGGTCGAGGTTCACGACCGAATATTCTTCGCGGAAAATGTTAGTAAAGCCGCGCTTTGGAATCCGGCGATGCAGCGGCATCTGGCCGCCTTCAAATCCGCGGATCAATCGTGCACCAGCGCGGGACCACTGCCCTTTGTGGCCGCGCGTGGATGTCTTGCCCATGCCGGATCCCATGCCACGTCCGACTCGCTTCTTCTTTTCCGTCGATTTCTTGGGCGCCCGTATTGTCGATAAATTCATAACCGTCTCTCGTCTCGCGGCGAACCGCGTCTCTACGCTTACTCTACGATCGCAATCAGATGTGGAATCTTCGCCACCATGCCGCGAATCGCGCTATTGTCTGGCCGCACGATCACCTGGTTCAACCGGGTAAAGCCCAGACCTTTGACCACTGCTTTCTGTTTCTTGGGAGTGCAGATGGCCGAACGAACCCACTTCAGCTGGATCGTTCCCTTCGGCGCCGCTTTCGATGTCTTGGTCGTCATTACAACTCCTCTACCGACTTGCCGCGCAACTCCGCGACGTGTTCGCGGCTCTTGAGCTTCTTGAGCGCTTCGAACGTCGCCTTAATCACGTTGTGCGGATTGTTGGTGCCAATCGATTTCGTCAGTACATTCTGGATGCCAGCCGAGGTCATCACCGCGCGCACCGCTCCGCCAGCAATCACGCCCGTCCCTTCAGGAGCCGGCTTCAGCAATACCATGCCGGAACCGAAGCGCCCCAAGACCGTGTGCGGCACCGAGGTTTGCGTCAGGTTGATGCGCATGAGGTTCTTCTTCGCCGACTCAATCCCTTTGCGGATGGCCTGCGGAACTTCCTTCGCTTTTCCCGACCCAAAGCCAACCACCGCCGCCGACGGATCTCCAATAACGACGAGTGCCGCGAACGACATGTTCTTGCCGCCCTTAACCACTTTCGTTACCCGGTTAATCGAGACCACCTGGTCCTTTAACTGGAACGAAGCTGCATCGAGTTTTTTTGTGACTCTAGCCATTCAATATCCCATTTCTAATTTGTAATTGGTAATTTGTGATTGATATTCCAAAGCCGAGGTTTTGAAATTACAAATTACAAATCACCAATCACAAATTGTCTAAAACTCTAGGCCCGCTTCGCGCGCCGCGTCGGCTACCGCCTTCACCCGGCCATGGTAGATGTAGCCACCACGGTCAAACACCACCTTGGTGACGCCTTTTTCCTTGGCCAGTTCCGCGATCTTCTTGCCGACTCCTTTTGCCGAGGCGACGTTACCCCCAGTCGTGCGCCCACCCTTGCGGTCATCCGCAGTCGAGGCCGCTACCAAGGTCACGCCCTTGAGGTCGTCGATCAGCTGAACATAAATATGATTCAGCGACCGGTATACATTCAGTCGCGGACGCTCCGGCGTTCCCACAACTTTCTTTCGGATACGATCGTGCACCCGTTGCCGCGTCTGATTTTTCGAATTGATTCTTAGCATTTCAAAAGCCTCGTCGTTCGCTGTTCGCTTTTCGTCGCCCGCAATCGCTTCATCTTGCGATCAGCGAACGACGAACAGCGAGAACCGTTACTTCGCGCCTGTCTTACCAACCTTCTTCTTCAACTTCTCGCCCACGTAACGGACGCCCTTGTTCTTATACGGATCGGGCGGACGCAACGAGCGCATTTCGGCTGCGACCTGGCCAACTTTTTGCCTGTCGATGCCATTCAATGTCAGGTGAGTCAGCTTGGCATCCACCGCGCAATCCACGCCGGTAGGCAGCGGATATTCAATCGGGTGCGAATATCCCAGACTGAAAACCACCATACCTTTGCCCTTCATTTCGGCGCGGTAGCCGATGCCGACGATGTCCAATTCGCGCGTCCAGCCCTTGGTCACGCCTTCGACCGCGTTATTAACCAGCGCGCGCGCTAAGCCGTGAACTGCGGCATGCGCGTCATCCGGACGAATCGCCACCAGGTTGCCGTCCTTCTGCTCCATCGTAATACCGGACGGAAGAGGTGTATCCAGCTTGCCTTTCGGCCCCTGGACCATCACCGTGTTGCCTTCAATCTTCACCGTCACGCCCTTCGGGATCGCGATCGGTTTTTTTCCAATTCGTGACATAGCTTCTTAGCTCTCAGCTCTCAGGTGTCCGCTGTCAGCATTCAGCTCAAACCGTTTTTCCTGACGGCTGATGGCTGTAGCTGACGGCTGGTTCTCTACCAAATCTCGCAAAGCAATTCGCCGCCCAGTCCCTGCCGACGCGCCTGGCGTCCCGTCATCACACCCTTTGGCGTGGTCAGGATGTTGATTCCCATCCCGCCCAGGACACGCGGAATCTCGGTGCGGCGCACATAGACCCGGCAACCGGGACGCGAGACACGCGCCAGGTTCGTAATGACCGCCTCGTTGTTGTTGCCGTACTTCAAGTAGACGCGCAGGACCTTGTGGCCCTCTTCTTCTGCCGGCTTGAAGTTCGCGATATAGCCCTCTTCTTTGAGAATGCGGGCAATCTCTGTCTTCAGCTTGGAAGCTGGTATATCCACTTTCTGGTGCCGTGCGCGGATCGCGTTACGGATGCGCGCCAGCATGTCTGCGACCGGATCGGTCAACCTCATCGTTTGCTTCTCCTAAAGCCGCTCGTTCGCTCCGCATCGTCATTCGCGATTCAGCGGAGAACCTGTCAGCAGCTTACTTCTTTCGTCATTCGCTATTCGCTGTTCGCCCTTCGCTGAACCGCGCGAAAAACGAACGACGAATCGCCAACAGCGTTTCTTCTACCAGGACGACTTCGAAACTCCAGGGATCTCGCCCCGCAGCGCCAACTGCCGAAAACACAGACGGCACAGGCCGAACTTACGTAAAAAGGCCCGCGGACGTCCGCAGATTTTGCAGCGGTTGTGCTTGCGCGACGAGAACTTTGGCTTCCTCGCGTCCTTCACTCTTTTTGCTGTAGTTGCCAAACTTAGCTCCTCGCTTTTGCGTCACCGGCTTTCCGCCGCCGGCTTTCCGTTAAACTTAATTCGCCCGGAAGGGCATTCCTAGCTGCTTCAACAGCGACCGCGCCTGGTTGTCGGAGCGCGCCGTCGTCACAATCGTGACGTTCATTCCCTTCAGCTTGTCTACCTTCGAGTAATCAATCTCCGGGAAGATCAGCTGGTCGTGCAGACCCAGCGTGTAATTGCCGCGGCCATCGAAAGACTTGGTCGAAACTCCCTTAAAATCGCGCACTCGCGGAAGCACAACGCTCACCAGGCGATCGAAGAATTCATACATGCGGTCGCCGCGCAGCGTAACCATCGCGCCAATCGGCATGCCTTCGCGAACCTTAAAGGCGGCAATCGATTTCTTCGCGCGCGTGATCACCGGCTTCTGCCCCGTAATCTGACCCAGTTCGTTGACCGCCGGGTCGATCAGTTTCGCGTTCTGCGTCGCTTCGCCAACACCCATGTTCACGACGATCTTGTTCAGCCGCGGAACCGCCATCGGATTCTTGAGGTCGAGCTCTTTCATCAGCGCAACTGCGACTTCTTTCTCGAACTGCGCCCTCAGGCGCGGGCGCTCTTTGGCCGCGTGCCGCGGTGCCTCCGCGCTCGGCTTCTCGGCCGCCTGCGTCTTTTCGGCCTTGGCTTTCGTCTTCTTCAACTGCTCGGCTTTTTTCTGCTCGTCTACCATTTGTCGTTGCTACCTTATCTCTCACGGTTTCGGATTGTCGGTTTTTAGCGATGGAACGTTACCCTGCAGCTCCTCGCTCGACGTATACCGGTTCGTGAAGCTCAAATTCTCCGCTAGTTCGTGCACTCCACCAAGAGCTAATAGCTGATGGCTGACAACTACTTTTCTAACGTCGTCCCGCACTTCTTGCACACCCGCACTTTGCGTTCGCCACGCACTTCATGCCCAATCCGCACCGGACCACATGTCCCGCACACCAGCGCCACGTTCGCTAACCGAATCGGCCGTTCCTGCTCGGCGATTCCACCCTTAATATTGCGCTGCGGATTCGGGCGCACGTGCTTCTTCACCGTCATGACGTGCTCGACCAGAACACGCCCTTCATCCGGAAACACTCGCAGGACGCGGCCTTCTTTGCCCGTATCCTTGCCGGTCATAACCTTCACGGTGTCGTTGCGCCGGATATCCACTCGCTTATGTAACTTCGTCGTTGCTGTTCCCATCTCGAATCCTCAATATTCTATTGACAGGCTCGATGCTCCTGAGACCTGAGAGCTGACACCCGAGACCTAAAGTACTTCCGGCGCCAGCGACACAATCTTCAAAAATTTCCGCTCGCGCAGTTCGCGCGCTACCGGACCAAACACGCGCGTTCCCACCGGTTCTCCCGTATCGTTGATCAGCACTGCCGCATTCTGATCGAAACGGATGTAAGTCCCGTCGCGGCGGCGATGTTCTTTCCGCGTCCGGACAATCACCGCCTTCACCACTTTGCCTTTTTGCACCTGACCGTCGGGCGAGGCTTCTTTCACGGCCGCCGTGATCACGTCGCCAATTCCCGCATGCATTCCAGTCGAACCGCCGAGCGGCATGATCATCTGCAGCTTGCGCGCGCCGGAGTTATCGGCGACCTCGATCATCGATCTCATCATTAAAGACATATTCAGTCTCCTTCTTCCCGCCGCGCACTTACCGCCGCCCGCAACCGCTAGCTCTTACCCTTTGGCGGAAACACCCGTCGCGGCGTCGATATCCACTTCCGGCACCAGCGCGGTCTTGCGCACGATTTCCTTCAACGTCCAGCGCTTGAGCTTCGACAAAGGACGCGATTCTTCGATCTTCACCACGTCACCCGTGTGAGATTCGTTTTTCTCGTCGTGCGCATAAAACTTCTTGCGGATCGAAATCACCCGCTTATACATGGGGTGCGCCTTCTTGCGCGTGACTTCGACCACGATCGTCTTCTGCATCTTGTTCGAGACAACCGTGCCGATCAGCACCTTGCGATGCGACTGTTTTTCAGCCTGCGCGTTTTCGCTCTGGCCTGTGGTTTCCGCCATCATTTTTTCTCCGTCTTGCTCGTCGTCACCTTGCTCGTCGCTTTGCCCGTCGTCGCCTTGGCGCCCGCCAACTCCTGCTCGCGCTGGACGGTCTGAACGCGCGCGATGTCCCGGCGTAACCCGCGAATCTTTTTCAAGCTTTCCGTCTGCCCCATATTCATCTGGAACTTCAGCTTGAAGAGCTGGTCCGCCAAATCGCGCTCCTGGTGCTTGAGCTCGTCATCGGTTAAGTTGCGAATCTTTTCTGCCTTCATAAATCAGTTCTCAGTTCTCAGTTGTCAGTTCTCAGGGAAAGCCTTTCGCTTCCAAACTTGCGTGGTACTTCTGCAATCTGAGCTCTGACTCCTGCAATCTCTCTACAGCACTTCGCGTTTCACAAAGGTCGTGCGCAACGGAAGCTTGTGCGAGGCCAGACGCATCGCCTCTTTCGCTTCCGTAATCGTCACGCCTTCCATCTCAAACAGAATCTTGCCCGGCTTCACCACCGCGACCCAATGATCGGGAGCGCCTTTGCCTTTTCCCATACGGGTTTCGGCGGGCTTCTTCGTCACCGGCTTATCCGGAAACAAACGGATCCAGATTTTGCCGCCGCGCTTCACAAAACGCGTCATGGCCACGCGGCTGGCTTCGATCTGCCGGTCGGTGATCCAACCCGGCTCGAGCACCTTCAGCCCAAACTGGCCGAACGACAGCGTGCTTCCGCGCCACGCCTTGCCCGTCATACGACCGCGCTGTTGCTTGCGGAACTTAACTTTCTTCGGCATCAACATAAGAATCAGTTCTCAGTTCTCAGCTGTCAGTTCTCGGGAAAATCTTCCCGTCAGATGCTCCAAACTTCCGCAATCTGACCTCTGACCTCTGCAATCTCCCTACTTCTTAGAACGCTCCCGTAGTGGGCACTTCTCGCGCCGGAGTCGCTTCCCGCTTCTTTGCCGGAAGAATCTCACCCTTGTACACCCAGCACTTCACGCCAATCACTCCGTAGGTGGTACGCGCTTCGGTAAAGCCGTAATCGATATCGGCGCGCAGCGTGTGCAGCGGCAAACGCCCCTGCAGATACCACTCCGAACGGGCGATTTCGTTGCCGTTCAAGCGGCCGCTCACGCGAACCTTGATTCCCTTGCATCCGAAGCGCAGCGCCGAATCCACCGACTTGCGCATCGCGCGCCGGAAGCCTACGCGCTTTTCCAGTTGCAGCGCGATCGACTCCGACACCAGTTGCGCATCCAGTTCCGGCTTGTGTACTTCCTGGATATCGACATGGACCTCGCGCGTCGTCTTCTTCTGCAGGTCCTGCTTCAACTTGTCGATTTCCGCGCCCTTGCGCCCGATGATGATTCCCGGACGCGCCGTCTTGATGATGATGCGCAGCTTGTTGCCCGGACGCTCAATCTCGACCGAACTCACGCCGGCCGACTTGAGCTTTTCCTTCAGCTCAGTCTTGAGCTTGTAATCCTCGAGCAGCAGCTTGTCGTAATCCTTCTCGACAAACCAGCGCGACTTCCACGGCTTGGTGTAGCCGAGGCGAAATCCGTAAGGATGAACCTTCTGTCCCATCGTTGCTCCTAACTCTCAGTCGCTGGTCGCTAGTCTTTGGTCGTTGACAATTCGATTTCCCGAACAGCTAACGACGATCGACCAACGACTTCTTTACTTCTTCGCGGTTGCTTTCTTGCCAACCGCCTTCTTCTTGGCTGGCGCTTTCCCTTTAACCTTGGGCTTCGGCCGGGGAGCGGCACCCTTCGCCGTCTTCCCGTCCGCTGCCGGCGTCGTTCCTACCGCGGCGCCGTTCCTGTTTTTCTCGGCCAACACAATCTCCAGATGCGCGATGCGCCGTACGTAGTGATAAGCGCGGCCCATCGGTGCAGGACGAATGCGCTTCATACGCGGCCCATCGTTCGCCACCGCATGCTTCACATACAGATTGTCCAACTCGACATCCAAACCTTTTTCGTTGCTCAGGAAGTTCGCGTTATCGATCGCCGATTGCAACAACTTTGCGACCGTTGCCGCCACGCGCTTCTTGGTAAATGCCAGCGTGTTCCGCGCCTCTTCCACGCGCCGTCCCTTGATCAGGTTCAGCACCAGCCGCGCTTTTTGCGGCGACACGCGCATGTATCGGGCTTCTGCTCGAAATTCCATTGTCCGCGCTCCTTACGCCTTCGGCGCCGCGGAGCTGATAGCTCCAGGCCCGCCCGGAATGCCGGCCGGTTTCGCCGCCGTTTCCGTCGCCGCTTTCATCGAGTGCCCCTTGAACTGGCGGGTGAAGCTGAATTCTCCCAGCTTGTGTCCCACCATGTTCTCGGTCACATAGACCGGAATGAACTTCCGTCCGTTATGCACCGCAATCGTGTGTCCGACCATCTCGGGGATAATCGTCGAGCGCCGCGACCATGTCCGCAGCACTTTCTTTTCGTTTCGCGCATTCATGCCTTCGACTTTCGTCACCAGGTGCGCGTCTACGAACGGTCCTTTTTTTGTCGATCGTGCCATAAAGTCAGTTCTCAGTTCCGGTCGTCAGCCATCAGCCTTCAGCCATCAGGTAAAACCGGTTTTCCTGACGGCGGCGGGCTGACGGCTGACGGCTCATCTAGCTCTTCTTGCGGCGGTTCACGATGAACGTGTCCGTCCGCTTATTGTTCCGCGTCTTGTAGCCGCGCGTCGGCTGTCCCCACGGCGTCACCGGATGCCGTCCGCCTGAGGTTTTACCTTCGCCACCACCATGCGGATGATCCACCGGGTTCATGGACACGCCGCGGTTATGCGGACGTTTCCCCACCCAGCGCGTGCGTCCCGCCTTGCCCCACGTAACGTTCTCGTGGTCGGTGTTGCCAACCTGCCCGATGGTAGCCAAGCAATCCAGCGCCACCTTGCGCGTCTCGCCGGAAGGCAATTTCACTAGCCCGTAGTCGCCTTCTTTCGCGACCAACTGTGCCGAACCGCCCGCCGAACGCACCATCTGCGCGCCCTTACCAGGACGGAGTTCGATATTGTGAATCGTCGTGCCCGGCGGAATGTTCCGCAGCGGCAACGCATTTCCCACGAGAATGTCCGCCTCGGGACCGCTCAAAATCTTCGCGCCTACCTTCAGTCCGTCGGGCTGCACAATGTACCGCTTCTCGCCATCCGCATAGCTCAGCAGGGCAATACGCGCCGAGCGGCCGGGATCGTATTCGATCGTCACCACCGTCGCCGGAATGCCATGCTTATCGCGCTTGAAATCAATCGTGCGCAGCAAGCGCTTGTTGCCGCCCCCGCGAAAACGCATCGTCGTGTCGCCGGAATTGCGGCGTCCACCGGAACGAATCTTGCCCTCAACCAGCGCCTTGTGCGGCTTCGATGAGGTAATGTCGTCAGTCGTAACCGACGTGCGATAACGCAGCGTCTGGGTTGTCGGTCTGTAAGTTTTGATTGCCATGTTCAGCTCACTGCCTTTGGTCGTTCGTCGTTGGTCGTTCGTCGTTCGCTTTCCCGTTGCTCTGGAGCGCCGTTGCCAACGACCAACGACGAGCGACTACCGACTGCATTACAAATTCTGTGCATACTCCGGCATCTTTTCGCCGCTCTTCAACCGCACGTACGCCTTTTTCCAGTCAGGACGGTAGCCGGTAAACTTTCCCCGCCGCCGCTCTTTTCCCGGATAATTCGCCGTTCGTACCGACGACACTTTCACTTTGAAGATCGACTGCACCGCTTCCTTAATCTCGGTCTTCGTCGCCTTCGGCGCTACTTGGAACACCAGCGTGTTCTGCGTCTCTTTAATTCCGAGACCTTTTTCGGTGATCACCGGCTTACGAATAATCTGATAAGCGGATTTCATCAGGCCACCTCCGCTTTCGTCTTCGCCTTTGTCTTTGTCTTTCGCAGACGCGGCGCCGGCTTCTTCTTTTTCTCTTCGACCGGCTCAGCTTCGTGCGTGCGCCGCGAAACCGACTTCTTCAGCGAATCCTGCAACTTCTCGAGCGCCGGCTGCGCAAAGATCACGTGCGTGTAGCGCATGATGTGATACGGATGCACTTCATTCGCCCGCACCAGTTCCAGTCCATCGATGTTGCGCGAACTGAGTGCCAGGTTATTGTTCTCCGCCGTCGAAAGATCCACCAGCAGCGTCGTGCCATCCACCTTCAACTTGTCGAGCGCCTCACGAAAGAGCTTTGTCTTCGGCTCTTTCACGTCGAACGAATTCACCACGATCAATTTGCCATCGGCAAATTTCGAAGCGAGCGCCGAGCGCAACGCACCCAGCAGCTTCTTCTTGGGGAAGGCATAGTCGTACGAGCGGGGCTGCGGTCCGTGAACCGTGCCGCCGTGGCGCCACAGTGGCGAACGGATGGAGCCGATTCGCGCCCGCCCAGTGCCCTTCTGCTTCCAGAGCTTCTTGCCCGATCCGGAAACGCGCCAGCGGTTCTTGGTAGCATGCGTGCCCGCACGCGCGGAGGCGCGATAGTGCGTGATCGCCTCCCAGAGCAAGTCTTCGTTAACTGCCCCGAAAACTTCCTCGGCCAGTTCCAGCGTTCCCGCCTTCGCTCCGTTCAAATTGAAAACATCAATAGTTGCCATATTTCTCTCGTATTCTCACTTACTAACTAGCGACCGACTAACGACGAACGGCCAGCGACTGAACTACCCCTTCTTTGCCGCTCTCTTCGCAGCCTTCAACGGATCAACCGTCGCCGAGCCCGCAAATCCACGGCGCTCTCGGGGCGGTTTCTTTGCTTTGTTGATCATGATGTAGCCGCCGTTCGCTCCCGGAACACTGCCCTCGACTACCAGCAAATTTTCTTCTTTATCGACGCCAAGGATCCGGAGGTTGCGCGTCGTGATGCGAGCATCGCCCATGTGTCCCGACATCCGCATACCCTTAAAAACGCGCGACGGAAATGCCGAAGATCCAATCGAACCCGTGATCTGAAACATCGAACCGTGCGACTTGGGACCGCCGCCAAAGTGATGGCGCTTCACCACACCCTGAAAGCCGTGCCCCTTGCTGGTTCCGATCACATCGACAAAACGCTCGTTCTCAAAAATATCAACCAGAATCCGGTCACCCGGCTTAATCACGCCCTCGGTGGTTTCTCCCGGAGCATCCACTTCGATTCCAACTTCGCGGACAAACCGTACCGGCGGAAGATTGTGTTTCGCAAAATGTCCGCGCATTGCCTTCGTCAGTTTTTTCTCTTTCACAAACTCAACCAGGCCAATCTGCGCCGACTCGTACCCATCTCGGGTGCTGGTCTTGTGTTGCGTGATCACGCACGGCCCCGCCTGCAGCACGGTCGCCGGCCGCACATCGCCCTTCGAATCGAAGAGCTGCGTCATGCCGACTTTTTTTCCGAGGATTCCAGTAACTCTTGCCATTTCCTTCTCCATTCCCAGCTTGGCTCGTGGCTATTGGCTGGGCGCCTTCGACCTTAAGTCGTTGGTCGTTGGTCGCTAGTCGTTTGCAAACTCATCGCTGGCGAACGACCCGCGACGAACGACCAGCGACTATTTATGCTCTTTCCCGAATGCCTTAATCTCTACATCCACTCCCGCCGGCAGATCGAGCTTCATCAGCGCATCGACCGTCTGCTGCGTCGGCTCAAGAATATCGAGCAGGCGCTTGTGGGTACGGATCTCAAACGCTTCCCGCGACTTCTTATCCACGTGCGGGGAACGCAGCACGCAGTACTTGTTTTTCATCGTAGGCAGGGGAATCGGTCCGGCAATCTGCGCGCCGGTACGTTTCGCCGTTTCCACGATCTCGCCTGTCGACTGATCCAGAATGCGGTAGTCGTAGGCCTTCAACCGTATGCGAATTCTTTCTTTTCCAGTCACTGTTTTCTCTCTTTACCCCTCCCGGCATCTCCGGAAGGAAAGAACTGGCGGCAAGCTGCAAGCCGCGAATTAATTTCTGAGCTGCTAGCTTCCGACTTCCAGCAGCACCACATCTTTCGCCCAACCATCCCGTTTTTCCTGATGGCTGAGGGCTAATGACTGAAGGCTATTTCACAATCTCCGCAATCGTACCGGCGCCGACCGTGTGGCCGCCTTCGCGAATCGCGAACCGCAATCCCTTTTCCATCGCCACCGGAGTGATCAGTTCAATCACCAGGCTCACGTTGTCGCCAGGCATCACCATCTCCGTGCCTTCCGGCAACTCCGCAATCCCCGTCACGTCCGTTGTCCGCAAGTAAAACTGCGGACGATATCCCTTGAAGAACGGCGTATGACGTCCACCTTCTTCTTTCGTCAGGATGTACACCTCAGCCTTGAACTTCGTGTGCGGAGTAATCGATCCCGTCTTCGCCAACACCATTCCGCGCTCGACGTCCTCTTTCGCAATGCCGCGCAACAGAAGTCCCGCATTGTCGCCCGCCATGCCTTCATCCAGCTGCTTCTTGAACATTTCGACGCCGGTCACCACCGTCTTGCGCGTCTCGCGGAAACCCACAATTTCCGACTCTTCGCCAACCTTCACCTTGCCGCGCTCGATACGTCCTGTCACGACCGTGCCGCGTCCTTGAATCGAAAAAATATCTTCGATCGGCATCAGGAACGGCTTATCCAAGTCACGCACCGGCTGCGGAATACTCTTGTCCACCGCCTCCATCAACGCGTCAACCTGCTTCTCCCACTTGTCTTCGCCGTTCAACGCGCCGAGAGCCGAGAGCCTCACCACGGGAACATCATCGCCCGGATACTGGTACGCCTTCAGCAACTCGCGTACTTCCAGTTCCACCAGATCCAGCAACTCGGGATCATCCACCGCATCGCACTTGTTCAGTGCCACAACGATGTAAGGCACACCGACCTGGCGAGCCAAAAGAACGTGCTCGCGCGTCTGCGGCATCGGACCATCCGTCGCCGCAACCACTAAGATCGCACCATCCATCTGCGCCGCGCCCGTGATCATGTTCTTGATGTAATCCGCGTG